>Ga0209578_10002091_pt1 | contig 17090 bp, 17 predicted proteins | sample tdAd472_FD_187127 | JGI IMG/M metagenome (GOLD analysis project Ga0209578, IMG submission 187127) | Marine sediment microbial communities from the Atlantic coast under amendment with organic carbon and nitrate - tdAd47.2 (SPAdes)... | ecosystem: Environmental > Aquatic > Marine > Coastal >...
ACGAAAGGTATATTCAAAGCAGACCGACTGGACGACATCAAAGCGGGTAAGCCATACACACCCGAAGAGTCCAAGGCATTAGAAAACTATCTCGTTGAACGTGAGGGGTGGAAACGCAACAAAGCTGTGGATGCAGTGGCGCACGTCGTTGCGTTTCAAGACCCTGTCGCACGTACAGTGAACAGCGGTATCAGTGAGACACGTCAGGTTATAGACCAGTTGGCCGAAGTAACCGGTACGCTGGAAAAGAATACGTCGGGGGTTGCGTCCAGCCGCTCGGTCGAACGTCTCGCTAAAAACTGGGAAGCTAACTTATACAATTCACTACGAAACTTGGATGATTCATACGTTGAGTATGTTAAAGGTCGTAGCAAGAAGTTTGGCGATGTGACACAAATCGTTGCCGGTAAAAAGCTGGGTGCTTATAAAGGCAAATTATCTTACGCTGAGTTTAAAGAAGCTGTGGGCATGGCCATGCGCCGTGGCGATGAGGCGGACTCATTGAACATTCCACATGAAGCGAAGCCCATGGTCAGCAAGGCGGCAAAACAGTTTCGCGAACAAGTTTACGAACCTCTAAAAGATGCCGCTGCAGAACTAAAATTATTTGATGACATCGACGGTGAGTTGGATACGCTAACTGCCGTTTCATACTTGAATCGAACTTACGATATAGAAAAATTAGCCGACCCGCAGATGCGTCAGCAGTTTATTGGACGTACAGCTAACTGGCTGGACTCTCGTCGGGCTGAAGCGGAATCGCGAACCGAGAAGTTCGATGTAGAGCAAACAGGGCTACAAGACGAGATTAAGCAGGCTAGAGTCGAAATTAAAGCGGTATCTGAACAAGTAAGTAAAGAGGTCGCCGCTGATGTCGATGCCCGCGCTAATACGATTGTCGATGAAATGCTCGACCGTATCGACGAATTGAGTGAAGTCGAGACAGCGGGTATCACCAAAACTGCCGCTGAGAAAAAAGCACTGGCTAAGAAGCGTGCGTCGTTCAAACGTAATTTCAGTGGACAGGTCAAAAAAGCAGTTAAAGCTGCGTTAGCCAAGACAGGTGATGACATTAATGAAGACATCATTACTGATTTAACTAAATTTCTGGACGATGCAGATAACGCGGGTGAGGTTGTTGATATCATAAGCTCGCTTAACACTAAGGTGAGTGGCGCTGAAGCACGGGTGTCGCTAGGTACTGAGATGACTAATATCATCAAACAGGCCGAAGTGAGAGCTGCCGCCAAGTCTGAAAAAGTATTTAAAAAAGCACTGAAGACTGAACTCGATAAAGTGGGTACAGGCAAAACGTTGAGCCCTGAAGATATCGAGGCGATGATTAACACTAATATCGCCAAGGAAGTCCGTGAGACGACGCGTAAGGCCGTGAGTGAAGCGACAGAAACACTTCGAGCTAAACTGAAAGAGTCGACTAAAAAGCTTAGCGAACGTCGTAAACTTAATGCGCGTGATGTCGGTGAAGCCGCGCTTACCAGGCAAGAACTTGAAGATATCGCCGAACAGATTGCACGACGTATTGAAGGTACGCCGGACGGCCGACTTCCCTATGATTATCAGTTACCTACGTCACGCGGTGCAAGGGGCAACGCGGGGCTAGCGGGTCCATTCAAACGACGCTTGTTTTTAATCCCTGACGAGCAGATAGAAGATTTTCTGGTCAGTGATGTGGAGATGCTATCGAAAGTGTACACCCGCAAAATGGGCGTTGATGTGGAGCTTCATCGTAAATTCGGTTCTGTCGACATGACAGAGCAAATTGACGGTATTGCCCGAGGTTGGGAACGACGTGTACGACTCGGCCAAAAACGAATTGCTGAGCTGCAAAAAATAGATAAGCCCACGAAGGCTGAAGCATCTGAATTAAAAGAATTGAAAAAAGCGTTGGATGGCTGGCGTGATAAACGTGACGCCGACATTCGCGATATTGCTGCAGTGCGTGACCGGCTACGGGGTAACTACAAATTACCTGAAGATTCAAGTGCATGGACAACCCGCGCCGGTAAAGTGATTGAACAGTTAAATTTTGTACGTCTACTGGGCGGCATGACCATGTCGGCGATACCCGACATTGCACGTCCGGTAATGGTACACGGTCTGAAGCGCGTTATGGGCAACAGTGTTAAACCACTCATTACGAACTTCGCTGGTATTAAGCGTGTCACCAAGGAGTTACGTTGGCTCGGGCAGGCAGCGGACATGTTGACTAATTCCAGGATGCAAGAAATCGCCGGTGTTGATGACTTCATATTCCGTCGTCACTGGACAGAAAAAGCAGTGGGTAACATGTCGGATACGTTCGGCATGGTGTCGTTAATGGCACCGTGGAACTCTGCGGCAAAGTCACTGGCAGGGGCGACGTCAATGCAACGTATCATGTCCGCCATAGACTTCGAAACGTTAGGCAAAATATCAGCTAAAGAGCGAGAATACCTACGCTTTTTAGGTATTAGTGCGGAGGACGTGAAGCGTATAAAGGCGCAACTGGATGAGTTCGGTGAGGCAGATAAGGGGATGCGGTACTCTAACGTCAACGAGTGGACTGACCCTGACGCGATATCCGCGTTTCAATCGGCGCTCGGCAAGGATATCGACCGTATTATCGTTACGCCAGGTCAAGATAAACCGTTGGCCGCTACCGGTAACTGGGGGCAAATAGGTCGATTGATGTTTCAGTTCAAGTCGTTCGCCATTGCGTCAGTACAACGTACGATGATATCAGGCTTGCAGCAGGCGGACATGGCAGCACTGAACGGGGCAACTATGGCAGTAGGTATGGGCATGTTGGTCGCCGCGATTAAAGAGGCTGCAGCGGGTAGAACAGTTGAAGACTGGGATACAGATAAGTGGCTGACAGAAGGTGTTGACCGCTCCGGCTTAATGGCATGGTTCTTCGATGCGAACAACATGACTGAAAAAGCAACGCGTGGTACGGTAGGTTTGAATGCGATTTTAGGTAACCAGCCGATGAGTCGGTACGCATCACGCAATGTAGCAGGTGCGTTTTTGGGACCGACCTTCGGCACACTGAACACGGCGATGGGCGTGACAGGTAATACAGCTGCTGCTATATTAGGTGATGACCAGATATTGCAAAAAGATATTCATGCCGCGAGACGGCTGATGCCGTACCAGAATTTAATACTCATTAGACGATTATTTGATGCGGCAGAACAAGGCATAAACGCTGGATTTGGCGTACCGGAGAAATGATATGACAGTCAGTACAGTAGGCAGCCGACAATCACATAATGGTAATGCGGTCACCGTTGCGTTCGCACTACCGTATCTTGTTCTTGACGAGGATGATGTTGACGTCTATTTAAGCGACGTTCTCCAAACACTCACCACGCACTATACTGTATCCGGTGTTGGTGATGCCGGTGGGGTCACAATCACATTCGTCACAGCGCCTCCAACAGGGACAGGCAATGTTGTATTAGTTCGAAACACGCTTAAACACCAAACGACAGACTTAGTTGAAAACGATGATATGCCGTCAGAGCTGATGGAGACGACGTTCGATAAATTGATGCTTATTAGTCAAGAAGTCGTCGATAGTGTAGAGCGTGCAGTGCGCCTTAGTGATTCATTCGGTAGTACATTTGATATAACATTCACCCCAGAAGCGTCGAAATTAGTAGGGGTTAATGCGGCTAACAACGCGTTGACTATGTACGCTTTATCAGATTTAAGTAGTTCAGTTGTCACGTCATTTGCAAATCAGTTATTAGACGATTCAACTGCAGGGGAAATGCTAACTACGCTCGGCGTGACATCATTCATGCAGACAGTATTGGATGACGCTAACGCCGCCGCCGCGTTGACCACGTTGGGCATTGAGCTGGCTTCACAAGCAGAGGCGGAAGCGGGCACGGACAACACTAAGTACATGACACCGCTAAGGGTCGCTGAAGCAATTAGCCAATTAGCGTCAGCGCCAGGTAGTCTGGTTATTACTGCAGATGATGCAATACCGGCTCGAACGTTGGAGTGTGATGGGTCGAGTCTAAGTACGACGACCTACGCTGCGCTATTCGCTAAAATAGGTTATATGTATGGCGGTAGCGGCGCGAATTTTAACATACCGGATTACCGTGGTGAGTTCTTACGTGGCTTCGATAATACAGCGGGTACTGACCCTGACGCAGGCAGCCGTACTGACCGTGGTGACGGTACTACAGGCGATGCGGTAGGTACGAAGCAGACTGATGAGTTAAAAGCGCATGACCATGACTATACAGACTATTGGGTAGGTACAGGCTCTTTTGGTTACTACGGTACAGGTCAAGGTGCTACCAACCACACTACTCACAATAATCCAACTGGCAATGAAACGCGGCCTACGAACGTTAACGTTATGATTTGTATCAGATATTAAAGGTAACTTGATATGAGAATATACCATTACAACCCGAATACAGGTGAATTTTTAAGAGACGCCGAAGCGCGTAAATCGCCCGAGGATAATAAAGATGGTGAGGGTGATGATGTATATTTAGTTCCTGCGTACGCTACTACAATCGAGCCCCCTGCTTCTGGGGTTGATGAGGTAGCCTGTTATATAGATGACGAATGGCAGCTGTGTGAAGACCATCGGGGCAAAGAGGTGTACCACAAGACCAAGGATAAGGTTAAGCGTATCAGTGAGCTCGGCGCAATACCTGCGCGATACACATTGGACGCTAAGCCAGACGATGAACATGAGTTTGACGACAACGACCGCCAGTGGAAGCCGAGCGAGAAACGCCGTAAAGCAAAACGTAAAGAAAAATTGAAGGCGGAGCTAATCGGTCTGAATGAAAAATCGGTTCAATGGATACGTGAGTGGACAGTCGCACAAGGTACGGCGCCGCAACAGTTAGCTGATATTGAGAATGAGTATAAAGACAAACTGGATGAATTTTCGAAACTGTAAGTAGAGGGTACTGATATGAAGAAAGTATTTAATGTTTTAATTGTCGCGATGCTGATGTTACCTGTTGCCCAGGTGAATGCTAACAGCTACGAGGTCATCGCAGCCACAACGTCAGCAGGGCAAAGCGGCGATATCGTCATTACCGGTGCGGCAGAGATTGCAACGGTTTACATCTGCACAGCTAATGGTAGTTTAACCGCAGGCGAGTACGCTGATATCCAAATATCGGATGATGGCGGTACTACTTGGTTCGACATGTACAAAGATGGTTCGCAGCTGCGGTTACATTCAACTAACAATCACGAAAGCATTTATGGCCGTGGTACGTTTAGAGTCGACAAAGAAGCAACGACTAACGCCGTGGCAATTTGTGTTAATCAGGGTACTGGACTCACCGGCGGTATATAAGTTATGAAAAAGTTGGGGCTCACATTCGGCGCGATAGCTATTACGGTAGTTACTGCGCTAAGCGCACAAACGTTTGACTTCACCATCGGCCGTACGTTATCAGGTACTATTGATAACAGTGACAGCAATGACAAACGATTAGTTGGTAATCTCACTAATCACACTTTCCTTGCAAAAGGTGAAGGCGTATTAACACCGCCATCAATAGGCGACACTGATGGTAATAGACTTGTTCAAGACCACGAAGGAATATGGCGAGCAACTAAAGCAGAAGAAACAAGGTTTAAAGGTGCGCGAAGAGAACATAACTTATGGCCTGTCGTAGATGATAGTGATTTACCAACTACTCAATCAATCACCTTAACTGCGGCAAAGCATATTGTTGTCGCTAAAGGGACAGGCACAGTTACATTAGGTGGCACTGGGTCAGGTATATTATCACCAAGTGGATTAACCACAAGGAAACAACTTGTTTTTACACCAACTGCCGGAAGCGTTTCATTTACTATCTCTGGAACAGTTACAGAGATAGCAGTTTATTTAACTGAGGGGCGAATATTAGACGAAACTGCACCGGAGTATGTTCATAATCAAACAGACTATGGCGCAAATGTCGATGGTGTTAAATACTTCAATACTGAAAACGGTAATAGTGTTGATGGTTCTAATATCGTTACAGAGGGAACAGGCGCATACATCGGCACACCTATCAATGGTTTGTTCATGGAAGGCGCAGCAACTAACCTTATTAATCAACCAAGAGACTTAACACATGCTAATTGGGTTAATAGTGGGGGCACAATAGGAAAAACATTGGATGCTGTTGGCATTGATGGCCAACCTAACACAGCCACAACATTAGAGGATGATGATGGTGCTAATTACGAGACAATAATAGAGGATGTTACGATACCTGCAGATACAAATCCTGTTTTGTATTCTGTTTATGTTAAAAAAGACTCAGATGAATCTAGGTTTTTTGGGCTGCAAATCAGCATATTAACTACAGGAAAGATAGGGTCTGTATGGCTAAACACATCAACAGGCGCAACAACTGTGTCTAATGAAGTTCCTGCAAATTCAATAGATTCTTATGGTGTGATAGACAGGGGTGATTGGTGGGAAGTTTGGGGGGTTATTATTAATAACTCTGGTACTGCTGCAAGAATGACATTATCTCCTGCTTTCGGTACTGTATGGGGAACAGCAAGCGCAGCAGCAACAGGTTCAGCTATAGTTGATGCTGCCTCTATTCAAACAAATAAAACCTACCCAACATCACCACTATTAAACACAGGTGGTCATGCGAGATTAGCAGATATAGAAGCAACACTTGATATTAATAACTTCCCTGATACGCATGGAAGTATGGAGTTTTATTTAACGCCTGAGTTTGATGTAGACGTAAACGCAGAAGGGATAATTACACCAAACGCAATCGCATTTAATTTTCTTTATTATGTTGGCGCGACTGAGATAATAAGAATAGGTGACGGATTAAATTCTGTATCAACATCAGCTGGACAATGGACAACAGGTCAAACCATCCACGTCAAAGCACGATGGAACGCTACAACTGGCAAGATGAATATCTCAGTTGATGGGGTCAGTGCAACCGAGGGCACGTTTGACGGTTCATTTTCGCCAAGTGGTGCAATCACCTTATTCAAGTCGCTAACTCTTGGTGCATCAATAAAGAATCTTAAAATTTATCGCACAGATAAGGGTGAAGCGTGGTTATCAGAATAAAAACACTCGGCATAGTTGCAGCACTAGAACTCTATTTAAAAAGGGAGCCCTAATGGATAATATCGCACAAACTGTAGTGGCCAAAGCTGCAGAGTCTAATGACCCAATAGCTTACATATTGATGGGCGTGGTTATCACCATTGTTCTATTAGATAAGTTGTCCTTCTGGGTACCTAAATGGCGAGGTAAGTCAGGTAGTGCTCATGCAGAGTGCGGTGCATTGGCTGTTGAAGTTAGTAAACTGACTAAAGCGGTAGAGCAGCTAGTTGCAGTAGAAGACCATGACCGCGATGCTCGGGTAAAGATGCGGGAGCAAGTGGACGACATGTTCCAGTGGCATAAGCCCGATAATGACGGCGAACAAAAATGGAAAGGTGCGGCGCTATACCGAAAACTGGTTACAGTGGAAGGGTCGATGCACTCATTAATCAATGACATGAATGAAAGTTTCAAAGATTTATTTAAACAAATTAGGAACTTAAAGTTATGAGACTCGGAGAAAAACAAAGGATATTTACACACTGTATCGCACAGTTAATCATATTCGCGTACAGCAAAGGGTACCAGTTAACTTTCGGTGATGCGTACCGCGACCCACGTTTACACGGCGGTATGGGCGAGAAGAAAGGGTATGGCCGATGGTTCTCGTGTCATAAAGTTCGACTCGCTGTTGACTTCAATCTATTTAAGCCAGGTAAAAATGGCGAGATGCGATACTGTACGAAGACTGACGACCATAAAGAACTCGGCGAGTTCTGGGAGTCGTTGCACCCCTTGTGCAGATGGGGTGGCCACTTCAATGATGGCAACCATTACTCATTTGAGCATAATGGGCGTCAGTAATGGAACTGCTCGTAGCGGTGACAATGCTAGTCTGTCAGTCGCTACCTCCAGAACACAACGGGACAATATATCAGAAATGCACCGAGGTGCGACCCATCGCGGTGATGCCCTGTACCATTGACTTTTATTTTAACGAGGCAACTCAACAGCATGAAAAGATTATTCGATGTTGTACGCCAGAACAGTGTCCTGAGATGCGCATTGTTATTATCAACGATAATATGGCTTAGCGGCTGTGGTCCTGTAATTGGCTGCAAAGAAACCATCGTCAAGAACAACACATTTATTATCAATGGCGTGACTATTAGCGGAGATAACGACCTATGATAAATATCCTCCAAGTGGCAGAAGAAGAAAAACACAAACCTCAGCCTAAAGCGTTCAGTTTTAAACACACCCGAGTTAAAGATGCGACACTAGCGTGCGGCATCCCACCATACGAACGTCCGCTATATCGACTGGACGAAGAGCTATCATTCGATACCGATATCATCGGCCACGAAATCAAACATGAGTTTTACTACCTCAGCCCAAAAGGAAAATTGACTTGCTTTCCAGGGTTAATCTGGGATGGCGCCAGTGGGGGTCTCGACGCTTACTTCGACGGCAGTCTGCCGCATGACGTATTGTGTTGGGAGATAGGCAAAGGCCGGTTACCTAGTCGCTATCAGGTACAGGCCGATAAGGTAATGCGACGCGTTAACCAAGAGCGCGGTGGCCAGTCAGCTATTCGAGCATGGCACAGCTGGATATGGGTCAGAACATTTCAGTCTGTATCTCGTTGGAATCAACGTCGTAAAGGCAAAATACAGTATTAAGATGTCATCACTTGCTGCACTGCGGTGACTGACCTCAGCGCGGTATGGTGCATTAAGTGAGTGTACCGATTCGTAGACGACTCACTGCTGTGCCCCAGTAGTTCTCCGATTTGTTTTAACGTCAGCCCAGCGTCAACGCCAGCTGAAGCGAAACTGTGCCTTAAATCGTAGATACGGAGGTCTGGGCATTTCGCTTCACGGCGCATCCGGTTCCAGAATGACTTCGGATATTTAATACCAGTCAGCGTTTTGTGTTGCAGATTGCAACGCTTTATCAAGTCGACCGCTAGTACCGGCAGATATATTTTACGTTCGCCACGTTTACTATCTTCTTGGTCAATACAGCCCTGACCGTCATCAAAATACTTCACTTCACTGGGCAATGCGTTGGCTATTTCACTGGGGCGGGCGCCTGTTAGTATCAGCAAAAAGACGAATAGCACTGACTCGGGATACCGGTCAATATTGTCGTACAGTTGCTTGAACAACGTGATGGACTCTTCTCGGGTCGCGTAACGACGTCTGGGCTTCTCCTTGAACTTAGTGACCAGATAGCAAGGGTTTGACCGCAAAGGGAGCAATTTAACACTCTCAGCGTACGTCAACACGGTCGACAGCTCGGACAGGCACCGGTTTGCTTGGTAGGGCGTATTGGCCATGGACTTATGAAAGTCATCAATAGCATCAAGGCTGAGCCGCGATATCACTCGGTTGCCTAGCTTCGGATTAATGTACACATCGATGATACGCTGCTTTTCCTCGGCGGACTTTAAGTAAATGCCTTTACGCTTCATGTACTTAGCGCATAACTCTTTAACTTTCATTGTTGGTCAGCACACGTCGGGTCTGGGAGGGACACACTTAATCCGAAGTTAGCCAGGTAGTTGTTTTCAACGGTGTACGCTTGGTGCTCTAGCTCTTCGATACATTTGTAATAGTGCTCACCGTGTTTCCATTGTAGGTAATGAACCTCCTCGTGCAGCAGTACACCACGGCCTCGTGGTCTGTCGATATCAATGTCGTAGCGTAGATAAATAGCTTTATGGGAGTGGACGTAGCTACCTAACGTTAACGCGTCGAAGTCGTCAGTGTGCTGAGATAGTTCTTGTAGTAACTCAGATGACACGTAACACACTTTCAAATCGTCATATTTTTCGTGTAGGTAACATTCCGGTTCGTCGCAGCCGTAAAGCATGGCGGCTAGAATGGTAATAACTAATTGTTTCATGGCAGTCTCCTGTGATGCTGAATTACATGGTATCACAGTTGCAATAGAGTTGCAAAATAGTTGCAATCAGTTTTCGTTCAATAGATATCTCGCCACTTGCCATCCTGACGAAGCACTTCAAAAAAGTCTTCGTATTCATCCTCGTCGAACACACTCTGCACCCCGAGGTTAATTTCACGAGCTGTCAAAAACATGCGTACGTTCCTGTCTAGCGACCATGTCGCACACCCCTCACCAGCGTTTACCCATTTATAAAAACGGCTAAGCACCTCTTCGTGAGTCAGCTCAAATTCGTTATCAGTCTTATTATCTTTCCAAAATTTCATGCCGGTCTCCTGTATTGTGGAGGCAGCATTATATCACAGTTGCAATAGAGTTGCAATATCTATTTTTGCGGAAACCCGCACTGGGCTTAGCTTTTAGCTGATTCGCTACTTACGATATCGCTTACCTATCCACGGGTCGACTGCCATCGGGAAATCTTTTGCCCACGCGGGGGTTTGTTTCATGAGTTGGACGAATTCGTCGTACCGGCGCTTCGCCTCTGCGGCTAGCATCTCGGCCACAGCTTCGTCATGTACGTGCTTTATTACCGGAAAACCGTTCTTGTCCAACTGGACTAATGAATAACGTAACAGGTCAGCACAGAGCGCCTGAGTGACGTTTTCAGCCAGCTTGCCACCATAGGTATCAATGTCGACCCACTTCTTGTTTTTGGGGTGTACGCTTTTATACGATAGCTTCTGCACCACTTTACCAAACGGCGTCCGGCCATTGCGTAGTTTCGGGTAGGGGTAACACAGTGCTCTGCCGCTCGGCAGTCGACACCACAGGAAGCTGCCTTTCTTCTTGAAGGCAAATCGATTCTTCCACCCAGCGTAGAATGTCTCTCCTGGGAACTGTACAGCGCTAATAGCCGCACCTTCCAAGTCCCACCATAAGTTAACAATCATTGGATTTGCAGCTCGCCAGCGCTGTTTCACGATGTCACAGGCCATGGCTTGATTTTTAGGGATAGGCTCATCGGTTCGTTTTAGATAAAATTCGTACGCATCTTCTGCCAATTCACGCTCCATCATCTTCACCGTTGGCCACACTGCTTCGAAAAGTTCTTCTAAATCAATATGGTACACCGGCACCATCGAGTTAAACGCACCGATACCACCTTGGTACCCGAGCTGCAGTACGCCCACTTTGCCGATTTGCCGCTCTTTTGCGTGAGTGTCCTTATGCACTTCATAACCGTAGACACTATCCGCAAAGATGCAGTATGGCTCACGTCCGAGACCCGCATCATATTTTTTAAAGTTCATCACCGAATCGTGCTGACCGGCGCCCCACGCCAGACCGCGTGCTTCAACTGCAGCATAGTCAGCCGCCATCAACAAATTGCCAGGTGCCGCTTGGATGAAACCCCGCAGACATGATGACAGTACTTGCACCGGTGCGCCGTGGAATAAATCGATGTACTCGTAGGAGTCTAAATGCTCCATGACGTCTTCAATGTCTTTTTGCTTTATCGAAGGTCGGGGAAAGTTCTGTGTCTGCAGTCGACGACCTGCCCAACGGCCGGTACCAGCGCCATGATACTGCAGAATATTGCGCATACGGCCATCATCACTGGTTGCATTTTTCATCACCGTTAACTTAGCGGTGGACGTCTTGGCGGCCGCCTGTCGAATCTCCAGTACACGTCTGCAGTCATCGGGAATATCAGTTTTCAATAATCGGATAACTTCGTCTTTGGCCAGACCATCGGCAAACACAAAGCGGTCAGCTAACCATGCCACTATCTGAGCGACGTAAGTGGTGCGTGCGACTTCACCCTTGGTCACATCATAAATCTCTTCGTTGAACTCAGCCTGCGCACGTTTCACAATGACCATGGCTTCCTCGACTTCATTAACATCGATGTACACGCCACGTTGATTAATCTTAAAGTCGACTAGCCATAGCTCACGTTCGGCCGGTGACAGTTGACGTAGCCGTTTCTCTAAAGCACGCTCACCGACGACGTCAGCGATGTTATAATCCAGTAGTCGACTGACGCGGGTCTCATCTTCCCACCAAATAATTGTGCCATCGGTCATAATCTCACGTGGCTTACTCATCTGTAACATGACTCGACGACCGGCAGCATCCTTAGTGTTTAGCCCTACTGCTGCACCGGCGTTCTCCAGTGTTCCAGGTAACGCCATTGCATACGCCATGGCCATGGTGCAATAGCACTGTTCGATTTTAAGTTCCGGCCAGCCGAAGCGGGGCACCATGATGAGATTCCAGATTGCCCATTCAAAGCCGACGTTATGACCGTACAGCGGTGCGCCATTTTCTATCGCATAGAGTAGGTCGAGGGTGCTTAGCGGGTCATTACGTTTCGGTAGCAAGGGATTCCATTGCATGACAGGCTCATCATCGAACGCAAAGCCGAAGCATAAGGGCTCTGTGGTCGAGTGACGCGCATAAATATCGACGCCGGTTTTCTTCAGGTCGACAGTGCTGCGGGTTTCAAAGTCACCGTGTATTTTCACGTAATGACGCTGGACTTTAGACTTTGGTCGAGTGCTGTTAACTGCGCCTGAATTGATGCAACGTTATGGCGGTACACTTTTATTAATTCGTTTTGCCCTATCATACAGTCGGCAAGACGTTGACATGCCTCAGCGAGTACGGGGTCTGATTTATCACACGCATCGATAAAGTCGATGTTGCTTTGTGCTAATGGGAGTTCCTGTGCCATTGCGGATACCTCGATAAGCTGAGCCGCCCGAAGGCGACCCAGTTATTAGTTATAATTATTAACCGAAAACGTCGTCTTCATCATCACCTTCGTCATCGAACACGTCGTCATCTGCATCTTCCGCAGCAACCGGTTCAAATTCGTCAGATGGTTTGACTCGACCGCCCAAGGGCTCGCCATCAGCAAGCTTTTGAACATTGTTGAGACCGAACGCCACGCCCTTATTGCCTTTATGTTCAGGTTTATCACCGTAGTAAAATGCGTTAACGGTTGCCTGCGCATAACAGCCAGCGTAGAACTCAGACTCATCAATAATCGGGTCAACGTTATGGTCGACTAACCCAGGTTTTTGAGTGCTGGTAGCGTTGCAGAATTTGTTGCCTTCCACGTAGCCTTCATACTCTTTCTCACCTTGGTCACGAAACGGACTGTTCAATCCCTTTGGCCACTTTGATTTATCGGGACCAAATTTCTCCACCATGGCAGCTTTCACAATTCGTTTCAGCGGCGCTAAGTCAGTACCTTCATCAAACAGCATGGAGATACCGTAGCGGGGCTTCTTACCTTCATCAGCTTCCTGTGGATGTAATATGTGGGGGAACGACACTCGGAATCGAGGGGTCATACACTTCGTTTTAGACTCTTCTTTATCAGCCATTTTAATTTACCTTTAATTTAATTTTATTTAATTTCGGAGTCAGTATTGCAACTCCACCGCATCAGCTTAGCCGAAAATATCGTCGATGTCACTATCACCATCGTCGACGTCTTCGACCTTACTGAATTCTTGTTCAGCGGCCAGCTTAATCGCCGGTCGCGGGTCTGACTCGTGCACTAATGTGTGGCCAGATGAAATCTTACTGACGTGTTTATCGAACTGCTTCATCGCTTTTTTACCGACCAGCTTTTCTATCTGAGGTGCAGACTTCAACGCATCTTCAACGATAACCATGTACTCGTCATAATCATAACCCTGCAGGTCGAGTAGCCCCATCACATCGTCAGCGCTATTCTCCACCCATTTACGCACCGCTTTCTTTGGCACGAGCTTGTGGTTCGGAATCGGCGTTTTGTTCTCAGCGAGGTTGTAGGCGAGCTCACGTATCGCTTTACACCAGTTCTCGATAATGGGTATCTTGTCCATCAGTTCGCCAAGGCGCTCCGGTGAATAGACATCGCGTGCCTCATCAACTGTTACCGGTAAAAAGTCGGACTTCGCTTCCTCCATACCATACTCCTCAAGTTCTTTGCAGACACCGTTTGCAGGGCACCAGCGGCACCAATCACCGACAGCGATAGGTGCGTCAGGTTGCATAGCAAGCTCGATGGCTTCTTCGAAGACAGCCCACCATTCCAGCATGTCTGCAGGTTCGATGTCGAATGACCGAACAGCGCCGTCTTCGTGGTAGCAACGTGGTTGTACGATGGTCAGCCTGATTTTCTTAACGAAGGGCAGCTTTATCGCTACCCCGAGTGCGTAATAAATAAGTTGCTCGTTCTCTTCGACATCAACAGACACGCCAGCGCCGTGCTTATAATCGGGCAGTTCCAGATAACCGGACTCAGCATCGTAAATCATAAAGTCCACCGTCCCGAACATATCAGGGTGGATAGCTTCTAGATTCATGCGGTACTCAACGTGGTACTCTGCATCAGGGTATTTCTTTATCAGTGACCGGCAATGGTCAACGTGAATTTTGACGGCATCTGCCATGTTCAAATCAACTTCAAACTGGTGGCCGTCGACGACGATAACTTCGCCTATATGGTCGTGCGGGTTGCTACCTTTTAGCAGACACGTCTCACCTAATGAGTGAGCTGCAGTGCCTTCAGCAGCGAATATTGACCCGACGGATTCAATACCCTGACTCCGAGCTACAGAGCCAGGGCAATTCATCCAGCGTTTTGCACCACTGCCGCCAATGCGGCTATGTGAATCAGCTGGCATATTTACTACTCAGCTTCGAATTCGAAGTCAGCGTAGTCAGCATCAGGATTTTCCAGATACCAAGGTACAGCTGCAACAAACTCAGCGTAACGGTCTTCAGCTAATGCACTAATGCGCAACGCACCGAAGTGTTCAACAAGCTTTTTAGCTTCATCGAGACCGAAGGCATCATTAAACTCAGCCAATTTTTCTTTGACTTCATCAAATGTAGGACCCGCAGGCTCTTCTTTTTTAGCCGATTTCTTCGACGCTTTTTTCTTGGTCGTTTTCTTTTTGGCTTTTTTCTTTGAGACTTTTTTACTGGAGTCTTCGCCACCAGTATCAGCGTCATCAATGCCCAGTTCATCGTCTGAAGTTGAGCTCGGTTGGGCGACCGCGCCATTCAGCTTGGCTAAAACGTCCTGTGCTTCCTCGGTGGTCGTACAGGTTACTGCTATTGTAATATCCATAGATTATTTACCTCGTATTGTTATGGATTTTAAGGGTGAAACTGCCAGCTACTATCTAACTGGTCGTTTCGTCTTCAGCATCACTTTCATCGCTACCGGTATTATCGGCGGCGAGGTCGACTCCAGCGGCATTTCCAGCAGTGCTTTCGCCTTCTGTACTTTCGCCAACGTCACCACTTCCCGAAAGAGGGTCTCCCGCCTCTAACCCCGTAGGGCCGCCTAACACGTCAGCTTCAGTCATTTCTTCAACAGGCTCAGCCACGTACATACCTGCAACAAAGCCTGCACTGCCAATAACGACATTAACTAAGCGCTGTACTTCGTTAGGGACATGGACTGCGTAACTAAACGTTTCATCCTCGCCGGTGTCAATTTCACCGATATCAATATCGTATAGGTCAATCATGACCAGCTCACTTGCCATTGACGGGTTCGCCATCATCTGAGCTGCCAGGTCTTCACTGACTTCGGGAATAACGTCAGCGGTTAAGTCGGAATGTAGCGCTGCAAATGCTTTGGCCACATCGTTTAGAAAGTTTGTTATGTCTTGTAAGTTCAAAGTAGTTCTCCTAATCGTTCATCTATTGAAGGTTTTTCGATGATGTCAGTCATCTCAGTGAGTTTACGTGTCATCACACGGGCGATTGCTTCATCCACGGTGCCACGCATGGACATAAAGTACGCGTTCACCGTCTTCTCCACCTCAAGGCGATGACAACGCATCGCGGCCTGGTGATTAACATACGGTGACCACTTTTGTTCCACGAACAGCTCATTGCTGGCCGCAGACAAATCAATGTTGGTACTGGCGGCATCGATATTACATATCATGATGCGGTGCTTGTACCGTTCCATAAAATACTGACGTCGCTTTTCTTTTTTCTCAGCGGAATGACCGCCATAGATAATCAGTGGATTAAATATGCGAAGCCGTTGGCGCAGGCTCTCAATGACGTCACGATGGATAGCGAATATTACCAGCTTCTCGTCTTTATTATTCATTAAAAATTGCTCTGACCATTCAGCCGCTGCTTCGATTTTGCACAGTCCGATATAGCGCTGCAGCGTCGTGTTATGTTTGGTGTCACGTTCGAGCAATGCAACTTGAGCTGCAGGGTCATCTTCGAGTTCTTTTAACATCTCCAGCAACGTTTCGTCGGCGAGGGTGACTTCCTTTTTTAGCTTGGCACCGGTGGTGTCGCCTTTCAAAAACTTCTGCGGGAAGTACGGTATCGGGTTCGCATCCGATGTGTCGACAGGTAACTCGCTGTAAATCAATTCAGGCATATCTGGAAAAACCTCTTTTTTCGTTCGTCTTAACATTATAGGGTGAAGTAACTTTCGCAACTGGTCTTGGTTCTTGTTCGCAACTGGTCGTCGCTCGCCGATACGCACTTGGCGTGTAACAGTATAGCGCTGCTGGAATGCCTCGTATGTACATTTAACCTGCTTCGCTGCCCTTAGTAAGCTGTAAAACTCGTGGCTATAGTTTGGAGCAGGCGTTCCACTCGCCGCCCAACAGACAGCTGCTCTCGCAGCCAGCCCCGTACGCGCATCAACCTTGAGACCAAACACCGCCTGCGTTCGTTTAGACTTTGGCTCTTTGAGGAAATGGCTCTCATCCAGGACAAGCAGAGTGTTGCGATAAGCAGCGAGCTGATAATAAATATCAGGGCAAATAAGTAAGTCGTAACTGCACACCACCACATCACGTTTATCATACAGCTGTTGCTTACGTTTGAGCACCAGTTCCACACTCGGTGAAAATAGGCTGAACTTTTCGAACTCACGTTCCCACGTAAACCGTGCGATTGAGGGACAAAGTACAATAATTTTTGGCGGGCGGAGCGCATCACTAGCGGTTATTATCTGAGCCGATTTGCCCAGTCCCATCTCGTCGGCAAGTAGAGCGAACGATTTGCGTCGTAGCCATAACTGCCCGATTTGCTGGTGACTGAAGAGTTGCAT
>Ga0209578_10002097_pt1 | contig 17047 bp, 14 predicted proteins | sample tdAd472_FD_187127 | JGI IMG/M metagenome (GOLD analysis project Ga0209578, IMG submission 187127) | Marine sediment microbial communities from the Atlantic coast under amendment with organic carbon and nitrate - tdAd47.2 (SPAdes)... | ecosystem: Environmental > Aquatic > Marine > Coastal >...
CTGCCGTGGGTCGCGTGCCCGCCAGCGTCCCGGCAGCCGTACGAACGAGTTCCAGTTGCCGGCTCAAATCGGCGCTTTCCGTGCGCGCCTCGAGCGCGGCGAGGTACAGACTCCAGGCTGCCGTCGCACCGATCAGCGGCGCGCCCCTGACCAGCATTTCCCTGATGGCGAACGCACCGTCTGCGTGATTCCTGAGATCCCAAACCTCGTAACGATGCGGAAGTCGCCGCTGGTCGATGATTTGCACCGTCGCAGGGTCATCGGGGTGCAGCCAGATGGTTCGGAAATGTTCGCCCGGGATGTTGTCCATGGAATCGTGGTTCGCGGTGCAGGATCGGGAATTCTATCGCGTTGTGTTGCTCGAGTGAGCCCGTATGCCTCGGGAGATACGGATTCCATCCGGCGCAAATCCTGTGGGACCATGGCTCCGAACGAATTAGGAGAGGTCACTATGGGATTTGCGCTATCTGACATGACACTGACGAGCTCCGCTTTCGATGCCGGCGGAGCTATTCCGACAAAATACACGGGTGAAGCCGAAGACGTCTCTCCCGCGTTGGCGTGGAACAAGGTGCCGGACGGCACACGTTCCTTTGCCTTGATCTGCCACGATCCGGACGCGCCGCTCGTCACACCGGGCAAGTACGGGTTCGTGCACTGGGTACTGTACGGGGTTCCGGGTTCGGTAAACGAGTTGCCAGAAGGCGTCGAGGACTACGTCCAAGGCGTCAACAATTTTGGCAACCTCGGCTATGGGGGACCGATGCCGCCCGAAGGCCATGGTACCCACCATTACTTCTTCTGGTTGCTCGCGCTCGATTCGGCACCCGATCTCGAGCCCGGCCTCACGATGTGGGAGTTACTCGAAGAAATCGAACCGGGCGTGATCGGAATGAACCGCCTGGTGGGGACCTACTCGCGTTCGTAAGCTTGTTGCGGAATGAAGTTCATCGCGCGTTCTGCCAGCGCGGAAATCGTGAGCGAGGGATTGACGCCCGGATTCGCGCTGACGGCGGAACCGTCGATAATGTAAAGACCATCGTAGCCGAAAACCTGGTGGCGATGATTGATAACGCCCTCATCGGGGTTCGAGCCCATGCACGCGCCACCGAGAATATGCGCGGTCGTTGGTGAGCCGAAGATGGTTTCGGCAAACAGCGCGGATACCACACCATCCACTTTCTCTGCGAAGCGACTGGCCAGCTCGGTGGCGTCTTCCATGAACGCCTGCGGAGCGCCATCCGGGTCCTCGACACGTGACACGAGGCCGCGGCGATATCCAGTCATGACACTGCGTCCCAGCTCGAGGTTCATGGTGCCTTCGAGCGCCCGCATGAAAAGCAGAACCTGGGATTTCTCGGAGAATCGATTGCGGTTCATCGTGTAGAACTTCGCCCACTTGCGAGGATTCGTGAAGAGCAATGTTAACGAACGGGCCATGCGGGTCGCCGCCCAACGACCCGGCGCGTGCGGGCCACTGAGATAGCGAAAGAAATCGGACCCGCGTCCGTAACGTACGGGTTCGATGTGGCTGTGATCATCCGTATGGAGGATCGATGTAATTGCCACGCCGTCGTGGAGGTTTTCATCGAAGTCTGGCGCCGTCACGCCGAACAGTGCCTCGGAATTGGTGCGGACCATCTGCCCCAATCTCGGCGAGAGGAGAGGTAAAGCGTCATCCCGCTCTTTCATCGCGAGCAGTAATGGCATCGTACCCATGACACCGCCGGAAAGGATTACGCGCGGCGCCTCGATGGTTTCGGCCGGTCCACCACCGAAGGTCGGACGTATCTCGACCTGGTATCCGCCACCTTCGCGGGGCCGGAGAGCGGTGACTTCCCGCTCGGCGAGGACTTCGGCACCGCGCTTTTCTGCGAGGTAAAGGTAGTTGTGGTCCAGCGTGTTCTTCGCGCCGACATTGCAGCCGGTCATACAGGCGCCGCAGAACGTGCAGCCGGTACGCTCGGGCCCCTCGCCGTCAAAAAATGGATCGGGGCTGCGTTTGCCGGCTTCACCGAAATACACTGCCACCTCGGTGGGGTGACAATGATGCTCTCGATCGTCTTCCCGGGCCATTTCCCGAATCACGCGATCACCCGGCGTTTCGTGGGGATTGGTCGTTGCACCCAGCATGCGTTTCGCGGTGACGTAGTGGGGTGCCAACTCGCGCTTCCAGTCCGCTAGTCCGGACCACGACGGCGCGTCAAAAAATGTGTCTTTCGGCGTGGGTAAAGTGTTGGCATACACGAGGGACCCGCCGCCGACACCGACGCCGTGCAGTACCGTGACGTGCCGCAGGAACGACATTTCGAAAATACCGCGCAGGCCGAGTACCGGATTCCACATCCACTTCTTCAGTTCGCGATTATTGTTGGCGAACTCACCCGGAGCGACGCGCCGGCCTTTCTCGACCACGAGTACGCGGTAGCCTTTTTCCGAAAGCCGCAGAGCGGAGATGCTGCCGCCGAAGCCCGAGCCAATGATGATGAAGTCGTACGACATGCCGACTGAATCTGCCGCCATTTCCTGCTCTTGTGCGGGCAGCCTCGCAGGAAAGCGGGGCAGCCGTCAATTACGGGTTACGGCTCGCTTCGTAGCACCGGATCATTACGCCGATCTCGATGATGGTATTGCCTTCGATCAATACGGTAGCAACCGCCGGTACGTTGTGCCCGGCGCGGGCCTGATCAAGCACCGACTGGAGGCTGCCGTCATCGCTGCTGCCGGGATTACCAACCGCACTGCCGCTGCCGCTGTCGCAGGATGCGAGCAGCAGTACCATGACCAGCAGGGCAGGCAACCGGTGGACAGTCATCGTATTAGCAACCCCCGTAATCTCAGCATAACGTCCGGCCACTCATCCCGGGTTACGCTGTACAGCACAGAGTCTCTGACAAATCCGTCCGGATAAGTTCTGTTTCGCCGCAGCACGCCTTCCCTGACGGCACCGAATCTCTCCAGCGCTTTTTGCGAGGCACTGTTGCGAACGTCTGTCTGAAACTCGACACGGTTGGCCCCCAGTTCGTCGAACGCGTGCCCGAGAAGCAGCAATTTGGTTGCGGTGTTTACGTGCGTTCGGCGGAAATCCGCGCCGTACCACGTGTAGCCGATCTCGAGAGTTGCGTGAGCTGTCGGCACGGTCATATAGGTTGAGCTGCCGGCAAGTCGGCCGCTGTCGTTATCGTAAATACTAAATGCGACGGATCCGGTCTGCTCGCAGTTCGCGATTCTCGATTCGACCCATCCAGCTGCGTCATCGATCGTGTCGATCGTATTGCCCGTCATGTACACCCAGATATCGGGGTCCGAGCCGACCCCAAGATAATCAGCCGCATGCGTCATGTTGATCGGAATCAGCGTTACATGATCGTTTTGTAGATCTGTCGCTTGTGGTACGAGCATCATGAGGAAGGGTACCTCGCGGCATAATTACTCACTTATACGGCATTGCCTCGTAGCTGCGTCTCCGGGGCCCTCGTATCCGTATAAATACCTACAGGGAATCTGGCTCTGTCACGGAACCATTATGACTCTTCACCCGTGTAACCCAAGTGAGCGTCGTCGAAACTCACGTTCCGGCGGACACCAAAATTTTCACCGGCCGAAGCAATCGGCTACAGGAAGAGCGACATGGATATGATTAGACGAATCTCGCCGGCACTTGTGGTGCTGGCGATGCTGTTTGGTGCCCAGAGTGCGTGGGCGTGGCCGAGTTGCGGAGACATCTTTGCAGTCACTTACCCGGACTCACAGACGGATGATTTCGGTGGCTGCCAGACCTGTCACCAGTCATCCGGCGGCGGTGGCACCTTCAATGTGTACGGCGACGATTTACTCAACAATGGCGCAGCGGACGCGGGCCCCAGCTGCACCGGTGTCAATTTTGCGGCAGCGCTGCTCGCGGTGGAGGGCCTCGACTCGGATAACGAGGGCAACTCGAATCTCGTCGAAATCGACGCGCACACACAACCAGGCTGGTGTGTAGCGGGGAGCGCGAACTGCAGCAATTCAGCCGGAACACCGCCCGCCGTGGCGCTCGATCCCGCGCCCGCGAACAATCCACCGTTGGCCGACGCCGGTGGTCCGTATTCCGGCGAGGCCGGGACAACTCTGATTCAGTTCGACGGCTCCGGCTCCAGCGATCCTGATGACGACGCTCTCACGTTCGCATGGGATTTCGGCGACGGTAACGGCGCCGCCGAAATGATGCCGACCCATACCTATGCGTCGGCTGGCAACTTCGAGGTGACGTTGGTCGTCAACGATGGCCAGGCCGACAGCGATCCGGCAGTCACTTCAGCGGCGATTACGGCACCGCCTGTCAATCTCGCCCCGATCGCCGATCCGGGTGGCCCGTATGCGGGCGCACCGGGACAGACGATTGCATTCGATGGTTCCGGCTCCGCCGACCCCAATGACGACCCGCTGACCTATAGCTGGGACTTCGGTGACGGTTCAACCGGAAGCGGTGTCTCGCCGACCCACAGCTACGCGGCAGAGGGAACGTACACGGTGTCGCTGGTCGTCAACGACACACTGCTCGACAGTGTGATGGCGACCACAACAGCGGAGATCGCAATACCGCCGGCCAATCGTGCACCGACTGCAAATGCAGGCGGACCCTATAGCGGTGATACCGGCGTGGCGATCACGTTCGATGGCACGGCATCCAGCGACCCCGATGGCGATACTCTGAACTACGCCTGGAATTTCGGTGATGGCATGACGGGGACCGGTGCTGCGCCGACGCACAGCTACGCCGCAGCCGGAACATACACGGTGAGCCTCATCGTGAACGATGGCGAGTTCGACAGCGACCCTGCAACGAGCAGCGCGGAAGTCAGCGACCCCGTGGACAAGAGTGACGGCGAAGCGCTGTATGACGCGAACTGCCTGGGTTGCCACGGTGATCCATGGGCCGGAGGGGCTGTCGACGATACATTGCCAGGCTTGCGCCGGGTCGCGGGTGCACGAAGCTGCAACATCGAGGGCTCGATCTTCGGCACCAGCGTGTTCCCGAACGGCGTTCCCGAGATGCAGTTCCTGCAAGGACTGACCGCGCCGGACATCGATCTGTTGGCCGAATATCTCAACTTGCAAGACGCGAACGGCGAACGCCGGTACGTAACGACCTGTGCCGGCTGCCATGGTAACGATGGTTCCGGTGGTCGCACGGACGAAGACGTGCACGGCGAGTCCGCAAGTGAAACCTGGGAGGCGATCGAGGAGGAAAGCGAAATGCACTATCTCGCGTGCATGCCGCGATCCGATATTGATCTCATCTCGGATTTCCTCGGGGGCCTCGATGATGACTTCGATGATGACGGCATCAGAGACGACGACGATGATGATGACGATAACGATGGCATCAACGACGACGATGACGACGACGACGACAACGACGGCCGTAGCGACGAGGACGAACGCGAGGACGGCACCGACCCGCGCGATGACGATAGCGACGATGACGGGTCAGACGACGGCGAAGAGCACGAACACGGCACCGACCCGCACGACGAGGATACGGACGACGACGGGCTGGACGACGGTGACGAGCACAAACATGGCACCGACCCGAAGGATCCCGACACCGACGACGATGGTATGAGCGACGGCGACGAGGTCAAAGTATTCGGTACCAACCCGCTCGTGGCGGAAGCTGTAGGGTCCGATGGCGGATCGGGCGGTGGCTCACCCAGCATGCCACTGCTCGTGTTGCTGGCACTGGCCGCGATTCGCAATCGCGCATTACTCCGCAGTTAATGGTCAAGGCCGGACCGCTTTGCGGTCCGGCCCTTTCCGGATCCTGCATCTTTCGATTGAGGCGCTACGCGCCTTGCTGTTACCTTAGCGCCAGCCGGGGATAGCTGGGGCGAGTAGCAGGGCATTGAAAATCAGACGGCAACACACACTCGGCGTCGAAGAGGCGAAGCGTCGCGTCGACCAGGTGGCCGATGAACTCGGCGGCAAGCTGAACCTGACGTCGCGATGGGAAGGTGACCATCTGCGCGTCAATGGTCGCGGCGTCTCGGGCCGGATTATCGTCGAGGGCGACAACGTCGAAGTCCACGTGACGCTCGGCCTTGCGATGTTGATGCTACGCGAACCGATCCGTGCCTCGATCGAGGAATCGATCGACCATTACATCAACTGAGTCGCTACGGGGCTGCCTCCGGCCGCGGCGTACTGTCGGGCGACGCTACAGCCTTCGGTATCGAGCTCTTTTTCCTGGAGTTTTGGGTCGTGGCCTTCCTGGCCACACCCTTTTTCGCCGCCGCCTTCTTCTTGCGAACCTTCTTCCTGACGGCTGGCGGTTTGCCGAGCGTGGCCTTCTTCAGGTCATCAAATGACGTTTCGAGGCACTCAACGTAAAGCTCCGGATCGGGCATCATCTCGCGGCAAGCTGTGAACGCGATACTCATCTTGTCGTCGAACGACACTGCCGTATGGAAGATGCCCCACTGGTCGAAAGGTGGCGCAGTGCCCAGAATTTTGACGAGTTTCGCGCCGGCGAGGTAGAGCGGCTTCTGCCTGATCGCGACGTTCGAAATCAGTGTGTTGAACGGGAGCGTCTTCGACAATACACCCAGCGCGATCAGCAGCGGATACAGATTCTTCGCGATCGGCGCCGGCAGGTTCATCGGAATCTGTGTCAGTGCATTCTTGCCAAACATCTCCGCAAGTGTCTTGGCGTCCCGGGTTTCCTGATGTATCGCCTGCAGGCGCTGGACCGGATCCGCGATGTCCGTATGCAGCACCGGCGTCATGATGCTTAGCAAATTGCCGCGGCCCTGCGCCGCGTCGAGTTCGGTGCCGACATTGATCGGGCAGCCCGCGACCAGTGACTCGACGGGCAGTCCGTCCTTTGCCAGCAAATAATAACGGAGTGCACCCGAAACCACGGCCAGCGCGACGTCGTTGACGGTCGCGCCGTTCTGAGTGCTGCGAATGCGCTTGAAATCTTCGAGGTCGAAGAACCGGCCATCGATGACACGATTCGGTGATACCCGTGTTGGGTTAAAGACGGTTCTTGGCACCGGTGGCCTTTCTTCGGTGTCGGAGGAGATGAAGTGCTTGATGGCATTCGGCAATGCGCGCAACAGGCCGATGCCCAGCTTGGTCGAGTTGAAGGCCGTATTGAAGGGCGCTCTCGCGAGCAACTTCCACGTGCTCGGCTCGACCTCCGCATGCGGACCTGACGATGGTTGATAGTCAGATGCGTCGGCCTGGCGCGGTTCGCGATCGTGCACGGCCGCCTGAGCACCCTGGCTCGTGACGCCGTCGATGACCGCATGGTGGTATTTCGTGAACATCGCGAAACAGCCCGGCGGCACGCCCGGGACGTTATCCAGTCCTTCGATGATGTGTGCCATCCACAATGGCCTGGAGTGGTCGAGCTGCCGTGCTTGCAGCCGCCCGATCTGTGCCATCAGCTGGTCCCAGTCACCGGGCTTCGGCAGGGAGATATGGCGCACGTGATATTCCAGGTCGAAATCGTCGTCGTCGATCCAGTACGGGTAGTCGAGCGACAGCGGGACCTCGACCAGGCGCTGGCGAAACAGGTCCCAGCGATCGAGGCGGCTCTGAAACGTTGCGAGGATTTCCTTGAAACGGACTTCGCCATTCGGTGACGTAGACGGATCACAAATCTGCAGGCAACCGACCTCGAGAGGCGCGCGATGGTTTTCCGTGTAGAGAAAAAGTGAATCCATTCCTGAGAGTTGCTTAGGCATCGACTTGTCCTGTGCGTATCGTCCAGCTCAGCAGCCGGTCGAGTGAATACATGTTGAATGGTTTCCAGTCGCCTTCGGGTTGCGAGAGACGATCGGCAATTATGAAAAGTACAACCGGGTTGACGACCATGCCGAGATGGCTGGACGTTACACGGATGTTCTCAACGTTGGGTGACACCAGGTCCCGGGCAATGTCGGGAGAAACGATGCCATCGGATTTGCTGTAGATGCAGATACAGCGCACGTTGGGCAGCGGCGTGGCCACTTCCCGCATCATGCTCATGAGTTCGTTGGTGATTTCCTCGGCGGACGTGCGGCGGAAAATCCGGAATATTGTCGTGGCCTCGGGCGCATCAGCAAGTGGGCTGCCGAGGGTGATTATCTGGCGCACGAGTTCGGGTCGCTGCTTTGCGATTTCACGCGCGATAACACCGCCCTGGCTCCAGCCGATCAAGGTCGCGGGCTCGCCGTGCTTCTCGACCAGCGTCTCGAGCCTCGCCAGCATCCGTTTCTCGTAGTCGATGCGCTGGTAGCCGATTCCGAGGTTGGCGCCGAGCCCCCAGGGGTACGGTGCGTAGCCCCAGCGTTCCAGATAGCGTCGCATGGCGAGCATCGCCGTGTCGTCGCTGCGGTAGCCCGGCAGCGTGACCACCGGATGGCCGTCGCCCCGCGGTGCTCTTCTGAGCAACAAATGGCCCGGTATAAGGCACACCAACTCGAACAGCGCTCGCGGCAATTCCGCGATTGCATAGCCGAGGGCAGGGGGGGTTGCTCGAGTGCCGCGCTTGTCTTCCGCCGCTGCCATTCTCCGTCCTGACGATGGCTTTCTACAGCCGCATTCTACCGGTTGGCCATCCCCTACAGTGGCAGGGAGAGTACGTATTGAACCGGGTCATTATTTCGTACATCGTACGTTCGCGCTTTTGTTGGCAGGCGCAACGGTACGTGGAGACGGCCCAGTGGAACCCTACGAGCATTTTACAAGGGATATCGTCGCTGGCATGCGAGGCAAGACGACCGGCGCATTTTTCGACTTTGACGGCACCATCATCGCGACGCACTCCGTCAAGGACATGTTTCTCGAGCGGTTCAGGGCTGGTGAGATCACCAGCCAGGATGTTTACGATCTCGGCGACCTGGTATCGCGGTATTTGCTGAATTTCGGCGGCTTCGAGGACGCGATTGCGTCCACGGTTCGCAATCTCAAGGGAATCCCCGAACATCATCTTCTGGAGCTGGGCGAAAAGGTGTTTCGCGAGCACCTGGCTGCGGAGATTTTCCCCGAAGTTCGGGAGATGATCAGGGCGCATCAGCGGCAGGGCCACACGGTGGTGATCGTCAGCTCGGCGACCCGCTACCAGATCGAGCCGCTTGCCCGCAGTCTGGGCATCGAACATATCCTCTGTACCGAGCTCGAATTCAGGGACGACCGGCTGACCGGCAGGCTGAAGGGTGAAGCGTGTTATGGCGCAAGGAAACTGGCTGCCGTGCGCGAGTTTGCAGGAGAGCGGGGCATCAGCCTGAAGAAGAGCTACTCCTACTCCAACGGAGCGGAGGACCTCGCCCTGCTCGAGGCGGTTGGGCATCCGGTGGCCGTTAATCCGGACAGTAAACTGGCATCCGTCACCCGCCACAACGGCTGGCGCGATATTCACCTCGAAAGTCGCGGCATGATCGGCATCGGTGACGTCGTGCGGAGCTTGCTCATCTACGGCACAGTGCTGCCGTTTCTCGCGGTGGGCCTGCCGATGCGTGCGCTCGGTGTATCGGAGCGCGATGCGACCAACTTCTCCCTCAGCGCCTGGACCAGCGTGGCATCGGCCGTCGCGCGTCTGACACTGATCGTCAAAGGTGAAGAGCATCTCTGGTCGCACCGGCCCGCAGTTTTCATTTTCAACCACCAGAGCGCTATCGACGTGCTCATCACGGCGAAGCTGTTGCGCGAAGACGTGATCGGCGTCGCGAAGAAGGAAATTAAGAACCAGTTACCGATGGGGCCGGCGTTTGCCTATTCGGGTGCCGTGTTCATCGACCGCGATAATGTGGGCGATCCGGAGCTGGCCCTGAAGCCGGCTGTCGATGCGCTGAAGTCTGGCCGATCGGTCGTCATCGCGCCCGAAGGCACGCGCAGCCGGGACGGTACGCTCGGGAAATTCAAGCTCGGCGCCGTCCACATGGCGCGGCAGGCGCGCGTGCCCATCGTGCCGATCGTCATCCACAACGCGCAGGATGCCTTGCCGTATAAAGGCCTGGTCGTGAGGCCGGCGGAGGTCAAGGTGACCGTGCTGAGGCCGCGCTCGACAGCACGGTGGAAGTTATCCGACGTGGAATCGCAGACGGCACGAATTCACAGCCTGTATCTCGATGAGCTCGGTCAGGCTGACGAGCAGCAGATCGCGGTATCGGTGTAGAGCGAAGAAATGGCCCGCAGGAATCTCAATTCACGGGTCGCGACGATCGACGAACGCGAGGTTCTGCAGGACGAGCGGTTCCAGGCCGCGTTGCGGGAGCTGGCGACCGAGCAGCAGCGCGATTACGCCGAAGTCGAACAGACGGCGCGAAAATGCCTCGATGAACTGGCCGTGCGGCCTGCTGATCGTTACCTGAGCTGGATCGCGGCACTCTCGCAGTTCATGTACACACGGAGCTTCGAGCGCGAATTCGACGTCAACAAAGATGCGCTGGAAGAACTCAAAGAGTTGTCCAGAACGCATCCGATGGTGTTCCTGTGGTCGCACAAATCGCACCTGGATGGTTTCGTATTCACGCGCTCGCTTTACGACGCGAGCTTTCGACCGCAGCCGCTGATTTTCGCCGGGGTCAACATGAACTTCGCCGGTTTCGGCGCGCTCGCAAAGCACTCGGGCGCAATCTTCCTGCGTCGTAGCTTCAGGGGTGACGGAGTCTATAAACTTGTCCTGAGGTACTTCATAGACTACCTCGCATCGAGACGTGTGCCGCTGTCCTGGTCCATCGAGGGCACGCGCTCGCGCACCGGCAAACTGCTGCCGCCGAAACTGGGCTTGATCAACTGGGTGATGGATGCCTACAAACACGCTTCGATCGAAGATGCGCTGTTCGTGCCGGTTGCCATCAGCTTCGACCAGATTCCGGAAATGGACGACTACATCGCGATGCAACATGGCGTGCCCAAACGCAAGGAATCGCTGAAGTGGTTCATCGATTACATCGCGGGGATGAAGTCGAACTACGGCAAGGTCTACGTGCGTTTTGCCGAGCCGATCTCATTGTCGGAGTCGGTGCCCGTATCCAACAACCCGGACGCCGATGACAACGATTCGCAGGCCCAGAAACTGGCGTTCGAAATCTGCAATCGCATCGAGCACATCATCCCCATTACGCTGACGGACCTTGTCACGCTGGTTTTGCTGGCGGCAAACGGTCGCGCCCTGGACGCGGAGCAAATCTGGCGTCAGGCCGCGGATATCGTCGACCTCATCGAGCGTGGCCAGCTACCGACCGCCGGCGATCTCTGCATGCACAATGTCGACGAGCTGCAAACCAGGCTGCAGTCGCTAACCGCGACCGGTTTGCTGAAGTGCTTTGCGGATGGTGCTGCGCCGGTCTACCTGATCACGCCGGGCAGGCAACTCGCCGCCGCTTACTACCGCAACACGATCGTGCACTATTTCCTGAGCGGCGCATTGGCTGAAACGGCGTTGGTCAGCGCCGGATTCGACCCCTCAGGACAGTCTTTCATGAAGGCACTGATGCGCCTGCGCGACCTGTTTAAATTCGAATTTACGTTCAAATCCAAGGACGTATTCGAGCAGGAAGCCGTCGGTTTTCTCGACTACCGTTACCCGAGCTGGCGCGGCCGCGGCAGTGCTTTTCCACCGGGTTCGCCGCCGGTGTTCGGGCAGGGCATATTGCGCTCCTTCATTGAGGCGTACTGGGTACTTGCAGGCTTGCTCGTCAAGCGTGGCTCGCAACCGGTTCCCGCTGAGCACGAGAGTACGTTGATCGACATGTGCCTCGGGTGCGGCGAGGAAATGCTGCTGCGCAAGGAAATCACGACCGAAGCGGCGCTGTCCCGGCCATTGTTTGCAACTGCCTTGCGGCTTGCCAGGTACCGGCAGTTGCTCGATGCTGACGACGGTGAAATCAGGAAACGCCGTGAGCGATTTGCGACTGAAGTGGAGCAAACACTCGCGGCGATCAGCGAGCTGCAGGACGTCTACGACCGGGCTTTGAAAGAACCCGCGATACGACACGTGCAAGAAGTGCGGTCAATCGCATGAGGGGTCAACATGCGCCAACTTAGTGGATCCGATGCCTTCTTCCTGTACTCCGACAAACCGGGGAGGCATCAGCACATATCGACAATCTATCTCTACGATTCATCGACAGCACCGGGCGGCGAGGTCGATTTCCTGAAGATACTTGAACATGTGCGTGAGCGAATCAGCACGTCGAGAATATTTCGCCAGCGCATGGTCGACGTGCCACTGAACCTCGATTATCCGTACTGGATCCACGACCAGTACTTCGACCTCGAATTTCACGTCCGACACATCGCCCTGCCGCAGCCCGGCGACTGGCGGCAGTTCTGCATTCTGGCGTCGCGCCTGCACGCGCGGCCCGTGGACCTAAAGCGGCCGGTCTGGGAGATGTACGTCATCGACAGTCTCGACAACGTGTCATGGCTGCCGGAGGGCGCCTTCGCCGTGCTCGTCAAGGTGCACCAGGTAGCGATCGACGACGTCACCGAGGACGACTTCACGATTGCGCTGCACGATCTGGCCGCCTCACCCGAGCCCGAGGAGGCCAAGCGACGCTGGTTTTCGGAGTCGGAGCCCGGCACCGGCCAGTTGCTGGCGCTCGCGTGGTTCAATAACGCGATCAAGCTCGTGCAATCCGGGCAATCGCTGCTCGACAGGGTGCCGGGCGTCGGTAAACACCCGGTTGATCCCGGCGAAGTGCTCCACTTCGACGACGCGCAAGCGCCGAAGACGCGTTTCGACGAGCGTATTTCACCGCATCGCGTACTCGCGCCGTTCACGTTCGATACTGGCGAGGTCGAGGCGATCCGTGCCGCGATTTCCGATGTCACGCTAAATGATGTCGTGCTCGCAATCTGCAGCGGTGCGCTACGCCGTTATCTCGCGGGCAAGGACGAGCTTCCAAAGAGGTCGCTGTATGCACTGGTGCCGCTGCACGTACACCATGAAAGCGATGAAGGCATACCGGGGCATCGCGTACAGTTGATTCGCGCGAGGCTGATGACCCATCTCGACGACCCGCTGGAGCGCCTGGCTTCGATTCGCGAGGAAATGGCCGAGGTCAAGGCGCTGAATCCGCTGAGCGCGGAGGAGATGACACAGATGCAGGACATACTGCCGTCGACCGCCATGACGTTCGCCGCGCAGACGATTGGCGCCCGCGTCGGGCCCGGGAAACGCTACCGGGAGAATCACAACACGGTCATATCGATACACCCGGGACCGGCACAGCCGCTGTTTCTCTGCGGGGCCCGGCTGGTCGGTTATACGGGCATGGCCGCGCTCATGGATAACCTCGGCCTCAGCCACACGGTGACTAGCTACGACGGCAGGCTGACCATAGCACCGGTGTGTGACCGGCAGATGATGCCGGACCCGGCGGTTTACTATGAGTGCCTGCGGGCGTCGTTCGAGGAACTCCGCGACGCGGCAGCATCCGCGGCGAAGCGATCGCGAGCCCTGCGCCGCAAGGCAGGTTAGCGCCTGGACTGCCGGTAAGTCGTCGCCAGGAATCTTGCCGTCAGTTCCACGGCCGCGATGGCCCGGTGAGAATAGTAGATGTCGAATGCGTGTTGCGCGGCCGGGAGTTCCGCGTAGACGACAGGATGGTCTGAGCTCTCGTGAAGCGCATCGGCGAAGTCGCGCGCCTCGGCCGACGGCGTCAGTGTATCGGCGCCGCCCTGCAGTATCAGCCAGGGCTGCGACGCCCTGCTGACGTGGGTTCGCGGCGACGCCGCGCTAAAGCGCTCCGGTTCCGTGTCGGGGAAAGCCTTCAGGACGTGCGGGCCGACGAGTTTCGTCAGGAACTCAGGGTTGTGCACGCCCAGCCGGTTGGTCATGTCGAGAACACCGTAAAACGTCACCGCCGCCTGTATGGAAGTGTCACTGCTTCCGAAGCCGGGTTGCAGCTCAGGGTCGCCGGGCGTCAGTGCCGCCATGGCAGCAATGTGGCCGCCGGCGGATCCGCCCGCAATTGCTATGAAATCCGGGTCCACGTTCCATTCATCGGCGTGTTCGCGCAACCATGCGACGGCGGCTTTCGCATCGACGCAGTGATCGGGCCAGGTTGCACCGGGGCTGAGTCGGTAATTGGCATTCGCACAAACCCAGCCGAGCTTGGCGAGGTGATTGCAGAGCGGCAGGCCCTGGTTGCACTTGTCACCCATGACCCAGCCGCCGCCATGCAGATAGACGAGCGCCGGTCGCCGCTCTTTGCCGGACAAGCTGCGGTAGATGTCCATCTTGAGTACGCGCCCTGCGGCACGGAAGTAGTCGACATTACGCGCGACCGCGACGCCCCGACGCAAGCGTCGCAGCGGTACCCAGAGCAGGCCGTGCGGAATAGCTTCGACTTCGTCGAGATCGAACTTGTCGGCGACGGCGCCGGTGGCACTGTCTGCAAGCAGGTTCGGGAGCCACAAGATCACGATCCAGGCAGAGGAGGCGAGTAGTACGGCGAGCGCGAGCTTGCCGGGCAGAGTCTCGAGGGCCCCTGCCCAGATAAAGCCGGCCGCAACGAGCAGTTGCAGCGCGATATGGTGGAACGCGAGATCAGTTGTCAGGAACGCGAGAAGCCAGCTCGGTACCCGCGAATAGGGACCAACAGACGGTTTGGCAGCATTCAGCACCACCAGTGCGCCTGCGAGCATTGCAATCAGGAATAGCCAGCCCGCCATCGAACTCCCATACGTCCGCCGTCGAGCGTCAACGACCTCGCTTTATTGCCAGCCCGCCGCTTTGCGGCGGGCGCGGCTGAACCCGATCAGGCGGCCTTATCGGTCGGCGGCGCTTTGACCGCAGGTACCTTCTTGGCGACCGTCTTGCGAACTGCTTTCTTGCGGGCCGGTGCTTTCGTCGCGACTTTCGTCCTGGTTACTTTTGCGACGACCTTTTCCTTCGCCCTTTCTTCGGCGGGCCTTCTCTTCAGCTCGCGCTGGATTGTAGCAAGCGCTTTGTCGATACGCAGAGCGTGCGCAAGATGATTGCGGGCGCTGATGAGATTGTCGACAACAGGTACGAGGTCGTCACGGAAGCGCTCGGCATCTTTCCTCGCTCCCTCGAGAGCCTTCTCCAGGTTACGCATTTGTTTCTTGACCTCTCGCTGGGCCGCAGTCGCTGTCTTGCTGGCGACGCGCTCGGCCTCCTTTTGAATCTCCATCCGGGTGCGCGCTGCGCGGGCGTTCGCGCGGTCCAGTTCCGTCGTCAGGCGTTTGCGTTGCCGATCCAGTTCCTTGTTTGCCCGTTTTGCGGCATCCACAAATTGATCCTTGGTCTTTCCGATCGTTTCTTCAATGTCAGTGAGTTCTTTGGTCACGGCAGCATACCTCCATGATCGTATGGCTTCGCACAAGGGACGCTAGCAGGATTTCGGGGCGGATGGTGTAAGGGAAATCCACAGCAGACAGGTGGTTTTCGCGACCCTTTTTTACGACGAAATCGACTCGGGAGTCGCGTACCAGCGGGCATCGATTTGCGGGCCAGTTCACAGATTGCCGGACGCATTTCCTCAACACTAGCCAGAGTCCGTGACTGTGCCGCGAATGCGCCCAGTAACGGGTTTTGTATAAGGATTATGTAATACAAAAAGGGACTTGGATCATGTCGAAATACATTCGCACGCTACTGCTCGTCTTTGCTGGAGGCCTTGTCACCACTAGCGTGGCGCAGGAAATATCGGGAGACGACATGCGCAGCCTGGACGGGCAGGTCCAGGAAATTAAGTCCGACGTTCTGAGCATCGCCTCGGAACTCAGCACGCTCGAGGAGCGGCTGCTATATCCGTCAGGGACGCAGATTGCGGTTTTCGTTTCTATCGCACCCGAGGAAACGTTTCGTCTCGACGCGGTGGAAATAGAGATCAACGGGGAACTGGCGACTCATCATATATACAGCTTCAAGGAGCTCGAGGCACTGCAAAAGGGCGGCGTGCAGCGTATCTACACCGGCAACGTGGCGACCGGAGGTCATGAGCTCAGTGTCACCATGATCGGCAAGCTGAAGAGCGGCGAGGACTTCAAGCAATCCGACAGTTTCTCATTCGCCAAGAGTGTGGAGCCCAAGGCGATCGGGATCACTCTCGGGGATCCCGGATCAGGCACAAGCGGCATACAGGTCGGGGACTGGTAATCCATGAGGCGAGCACCGCCGACAGTGCTCGGACTCCTGCTGTTTACCAGCCTGGTAACGAGTCCTAGCGAAAGTGATGAGCTGAAGGATCTGTACTTCGGCGAAGCGCTTTACTACGCTCACCAGGGCTATTACTTCGATGCCCTGGAGCGGCTCGATACCGAGGTCAGGCAACACGGTGATCTCGATGAACCCGAACTCGACACGCTCTACTATCATATTAACGACGCCGAATTTTCACTCGGCGACTTCGAGTTGCGTTATCGGATGCACCATCGCGCAGGCCGCGCAATTACGGCCGTGCTCGAGGGTGCCGTTGACGAGGTCGTGCGCAACGACGCAGCATACCGATTGGCGCGTATTCACTTCCAGAAAGGCCAGATGGACGATGCGTTACGGGCCCTCGACCGAATCGATGGCAAGGTTCCCGATGCAATTCGCGACGACATCGAATTCCTGCGGGCGAACGTCTATCTCGCACAGGGGAAGCCCGCCGAGTCGTTCGGAGTTCTGAAGCGACTACAGGACACCAGAAGTTTTGGTGGCTTCGCATCCTACAATCTCGGCATTGCCTATCTGCAGGACGGACAACGCCAGATGGCGCTGGATCAGCTCGATCGTGCCGGGCAGATCGCCACGGATGATCCGGCCGAGCTTGCGATCAGGGATAAATCCAACCTCGTTCTCGGTACGATCTTGCTCGAGGGCGGCGATTTCGATGCTGCCATGCCGTATCTGAACCGGGTGCGCCTGGACGGCCCGTTCTCCAACCAGGCGCTGCTCAGTGCCGGCTGGGCGAGCTTGTCCGTCGAGAATTATGAAAGGGCGGTCGTGCCGTGGAGCATCCTGGCCGCTCGAGAGGTCACCGACAGTGCCACGCAGGAAGCCATGCTGGCGCTGCCTTATGCGTACGGCAAATTGGATGTGCACGGCCGCGCTGCGATC
>Ga0209578_10002100_pt1 | contig 17034 bp, 13 predicted proteins | sample tdAd472_FD_187127 | JGI IMG/M metagenome (GOLD analysis project Ga0209578, IMG submission 187127) | Marine sediment microbial communities from the Atlantic coast under amendment with organic carbon and nitrate - tdAd47.2 (SPAdes)... | ecosystem: Environmental > Aquatic > Marine > Coastal >...
GATCAAGGGCTCGAAATTCTTCTATTGCCGCAAGAACGGCCGGGTCTTCCAGCTCAAGCCCAACAGCGACAAGAGCCTGACGCTCTATCGGGTGCAGGAGGTCGACGACGCCGCCAGCGGCGACATGATTGGCCGCTATCGATCCCGCGGGGATGCCAGCAAGGTGGTGGCCAAGGCGGCCTATGAGCCCGAGCCATTTCGGTAGAGCGGCTCCAAGCCCCGCCACAGGGGCGTTGGTGAGGGCCGATCCCAGCCATACGGGTGAACCGGGCGAAGCATCCAGCAGCCGCCGCTCGGAATCGGTCACCCCAGCAGCTTGGCCTCGACCTCGGCCATGGCGTTCTGGTGGTCGGGCGACGGGAACAGGTGGCCGTAGCGCTCCATGGTCATCTGGATCGAGGAATGGCCCGCGAAGGTCATGACCTCCTTGATGGAGAAGCCCTGCTCGATCCAGAGCGACACTGCGAAATGGCGCAGGTCGTGCCAGCGCAGCTTCACGCCGACTTGCTCCTGCAGCTTGCGGAACCGGGACTGCGTGTTGGTGTGCTGGAGAACGCCGCCGCGTGGGGCGGGGAAGACCAGCCCGAGATCGCTCTTCGGGCAGCGCAATTTCCAGCGACGCAGGGCGTTCAGCACCATCGGCCCGGCCGGGATGTCGCGATAGCCCGCGCGCGATTTCGGCTCGCCCATCTGGTTGTAGGCGTCGGCGCGCTGGCGCACGTATATGAAACCGTGCTCGAAATCCACGTCCTGCCAGCGCAGGCCGCGCAGTTCCGAAGCGCGCAGGCCGGTCAGCGCCGAGACGATAAGGTGCGGCTTGAAATCCTCCTCCGCCGCCTCGATCAGCGCGCGGATCGTCTCTTTCGACGGCACTGGCGCCTTGTAGTCGATTCGGCTCGACTTGATCACCCGCACGCCTTGCGCGGCGTTGGTGAAGAGCTGGCCGTTGTCGATGGCATGGTCGAGGATGAGCTTGAGGACCGACAACGCGCGGCGCGTGAGATGTTCGGACCGGCCGTTCAGCAACAGCCGGTCACGGAACTCGTTCACATGACGGCGGGTCAGCTGGACGATCAGCTTGTCCCCGATCCCGACCTTAGCATCCGTGATGTGCAGTCGGACATAGTCGCTGTAGCCGCGAAGCGTGGTGCGCTCCATCCGCCGCCCCGTCTTGCAGCGCATCTCGCAATGGTCGAGCCACGCCTTCGCGGCATCGGCCACGGTGATGCTCTCGCTGTCGGCCAGATAGGTGTTGTTGGCGACCAGCGAGCGGACCTTCACAAGGTAGACATCGGCATCCTTGCGGCGCGGGAACAGCTTCGATCGGCGTTTTCCGGCCTGGTCGGTGAAATCCACCTGCCAGCGCACCAGGCCCGAGGGCAATGTTCGCTTCCGGATCGTGGCCATTTGCGTCCTCCAACGCTCAATCACGCTCTGCTTCGCCGGGAAGGCAAGTCCAGAATTTTGCAGTCTAGATAATGCCATTGACAGCTCGTCTGAGGTCATTTACCCATAGTTCAAACACACTGTCAAAGGTTATCGCCATGGACCAGGAATTCACGATCCAGCAGATCGCGGACGCGGCGCAATTGACCCGCTATCAGGTCGAGGCATGGATATCGCGCGGACACTTCAAGCCCGAGAATCCTGTTGAGCCGGGCAAGGCGAGGAAGTTCACCTACGAGGATGCCATCGTTCTCGGCGCGGTTGCCGAGTTCAGCCGCCTTGGGCTCTCGCCTGCGGTCGTCTCGATGCACACGGCGCAGCTGCAGTTCCGCGAAGGGCGTGGAGCGCTGTTCGTGATCAGTATGGTCTGCCGGCAGGTCAGCACCACGGAGGCTGACCCGGACATCGAGGGCGAAATCGACATCACCTCGGGCAGCATCGTCCCGACCGCCGAGATCGCCAGCATCGTCGCCGATCCAAAGGTTCGCGCCTTCGCGGTGGTGAACCTCGAGCAACTCGAACACCGCGTGAAGGCGTCCCTCGGCGTCGCCTGAGGTCAATCAGAAACTTCGGAGGACAACATGCAGGAGCATTTGCGGGCTGGACCCGCCACGGGAGAGGTTTGCCCGACGCTGGCCGAGGATCTGCTGCGGGGCGCGGACGCCATCGCGCTCTTCGTCTTCGGCGACGCGAAGGAGCGACGGAAGGTCTATTACTACGCCAGCGAGGCCAAGGTGCGGATGCCCACGTTCCGCATGGGCAACGTGATCTGCGCGCGCAAATCGCGGCTTCTCGAATGGATCGAGCAGCAGGAGGCCGCGCGATGAGCGATTTCCGCAACCCGCTTTCGACTGACGAACATGTGTTCGTGGGCAACTGCCTTCGCAACACCCGCGATGCTCTGATCCATGTGATGGCCTCGGCAGTGCCCGGCACCCCGACCTATCGCGAGGCGGATCGGACCCTCGCAGCGTTGGACCGGCTGCGCGCCGAGCTTGATCACGACCTGCGCGGGACCACCTCCTGGGAGCGCGACCCACGTGGTCTGACCAGCAAGGTCTACTACGGCCTCGTCAAGTTCATCGGCAGCCCCGAAGCGGCCGAAGATCATGCACAGGATGACTTCGCCGCCTGGGTTCTGGACGGAGAGTAAGCCATGGAGGACGCCATCCGCACGACAAAAGACACGACCCACAACGATGCGTCGGCGGATGCGTCCGCCAACGCGCTCGCCCCTGCGGCGCCCGAGGATCCGACCGAACTGCGCCTGCAACTGCATCGCAACGGCTATCGCCCGGTGCCGGTGCTGGGCGCACATGTCGCCATGAAGGCCGCGGGCAAGCGGCCGATGATGAAGGGCTGGGAGACGGTCTGTGCCAGCGCCGACGAAGCCGAGATCGCCCGCTGGACGAAGGCGCAGCGCAACTGCACCAACACCGGCCTGCTCTGCGGGACACTGGTCGGCATCGACATCGACGTGCTCGATCCCCAGCATGCCCACCGGGTGACCTGCATCGCGACCGAGATGCTCGGCATGACGCCCGCCTGTCGGATCGGGCGCGCGCCGAAGATCCTGCTGATCTTCCGGACGGACGCGCCCTTCGACAAGATCCAGACGCCCGAGTTCCACATGCTCGACGGCACGGTGGCGCGCGTCGAAATCCTGGCGACCGGGCAGCAGTTCGTGGCCTTCGGCATCCACCCGGACACGAAGGCGCCCTACTACTGGCCCGAATGCTCGCCGCTCGATGTGCCTCTGCATGAGCTGCCGACAGTCACCAAGGAGCGGTGCACGGCGTTCATCGCCGCAGCCGAAAAATATCTGCGCAAGGTTGGCGGTTGCAGCACCGCCACCGCCGCGAAGATCGAGCGCGAGGGCCGCAAGGCCGCCGGGCTCAAGCGGAATCAGGCCCCGTCGCGCGAACTGGTCGAGGAAGCCGTCGCCCACATCCCGAACGACGACCTGCCCTACGACGACTGGATCAAGGTCGGGCTCGCACTCTACGCCGCACTCGGGCCTGACGGCCGCGACCTGTGGGAGAACTGGTCGGCGCGGGCGGACAAGAACGATCCGGAATACACTGCCGAGAAATGGGACAGTTTCTCGACCGTGCGCAGCGTGACCGTCGGCACGCTGTTTTGGCTTGCGCGGCAGAATGGCTGGCGGGCAGCCAAACCGCAACGCGCCCGGGCCATCGCGGATGGCGACACCATCGCGTCGCAGGAAGACGACAAGCTGCCCACGCACGACGACGATGGGCGGCCGATCGTCTACCTCTTCGCCGGATACATGCCCGCAATCATCGACATGTCGGAGGGCGCGCTGCTCCAGGCAAAGCTGAACTTCTATCAGCGTGGCAGCATGGTGGTGCGCCCGGCGATGGTGCCGGTGGCGGTCTCGGACGGGCGCATAGTCGACGCACCCCGGCTTATCGACGTCAAGGCGCACCACATGGCCGAAGCGTTCACCCGGGTCGTCTGCTACAAGCGGTTCGACAAGCGCGCAGAGAAATGGGTGAACTCCGACTGCCCGCATCGTATCGCGGAGACGTTCCTCGCCCGCGAGGGGCAATGGCGCCTTCCGGTGCTCACCGGCATCATCAATGCGCCCACGCTGCGGCCGGATGGCTCGATCCTCGACCTGCCAGGCTACGACGCGCAGACCGGGCTGCTGTTCGATCCTCAAAACGCCCATTTCCCGGTGCTGCCGCGCGATCCCGACCGTGACATGGCGCTGCGCGCGCTGGCCTACCTCAAGGACCTGATCTCGACCTTCCCCTTCGTGACGGAAGGAGATCGCGCCGTGGCACTCTCGGCCATCCTGACCGCGCTGGTGCGCCGCTCGCTGCCCACGGCCCCTCTCCACGGCTTCAACGCGCCGACCGCGGGCACTGGCAAATCCATGCTCGTGGACCTCGCGAGCCTGATCGCCACCGCCCGTCCCGCGCCGGTGATCGCACAGGGCAAGTCCGAGGAGGAAATGGAGAAGCGGCTGGGCGCGGCGCTGATCGCGGGCGATGTGCTGATCGCCATCGACAACTGCGAGGAACCCCTGGGAGGCGAGCTTCTCTGCCAGACCATGACGCAAACGAGCCTCAAGGTCCGAATCCTTGGCAAGTCCGTGAACGCCGAGGTGCCGAGCAACGCGGCCATCTTCGCCACCGGCAACAACCTCACCTTCGAGGGCGACATGACTCGCCGCGCGCTCCGCGCCACGCTCGACGCCGGGGTGGAGCGGCCAGAGCTCCGCGCCTTCGACCGCAATCCCCTCGCCATGGTGAGCGAGAGGCGCGGTGACTACGTCTCGGCCGGGCTGACCATCCTGCGCGCCTTCCACATCGCCGGCCGACCGCAGCAGCGCGCGCCGCTCGGCTCCTTCACCGATTGGTCGCGCTGGGTCCGCGACGCGCTGATCTGGCTGGGTGAGGCCGACCCCTGCGACACGATGGAGGAACTTCGCGGCGCCGATCCGAAGCTCGAGGCGCTGACCGCTGTCCTGGAAGGATGGCGCGAGGTGATAGGAATGCGGCCAGCCAGTGTTCGCGACGTGATCGAGCGTGCGACCGAACAGCGACCGCAGCTTTATGGCCGCGCCGAATTCGTGCACCCCGAGTTCCGCGAGGCCCTGCTGCGGGTCGCGGGCGAAGGCGGCGCGATCAACGGCAGGCGGCTTGGGCGCTGGATCGGGGCACACCAGAACCGGATCGTGGGCGGGCTGCGCCTCGTCAACGCAGGCGTGTCGGCAGGGCATACGCGCTGGCAGCTGCAAAACGCGGAACCGAGCGCCGCGCCGATCAACGACGGTTCTGAAATTCTCCGGAGCCATGCCGATGCGTGACGTTCATTCCCGATCCGTCTGGTGGGTTTGGTGGCTTTGGTGGATTTGTCCCGGCCGATATCTGTGTTTGTCGCCGGAAGTGTCAGCGACGTGGAAGGTCGCGACACATGACGACAGGCATCACGCCGCGACGCATGACGTGACAGTTCTCAGGAGCGGGCCGAAACAAATCCCTGATCTCCACCAAACCCACCAGACAATTCGTGAACGGACGGCGGCGCTCAGCACGGTTCGCGAAAACTTCAGAACCGTCGTGAATGGCAGGAATCGCCGGATTGCGGACCGCCGGGCGGTTCCTCCTGCGCACATTCGTATGTGGGGACGCGCAGCGCATTGGTCCGCCAGCGTGAGGGCCAAATATGCCTAAACTCAACGATGCCGAGACCAAGACCGCCTTCGCCGCCCGCGTCGGTCTGACCAAGGGGCGCATCTCGCAACTGGTCGCCGAGGGGCTGCCGGTCCGCGCAGACGGGCGCATCGACGTGGCCGAGGGGCTGGCCTGGATCGAGACCAATCTCGACCCCGCCCGGCGCAACAAGGGCGGCGCAGCCACCGCGACCACCCGCACCGCCACGCTGGCCGAAGCGAAGCGGCTGCACGAGATCGTCAAGGTCCAGCGCGCCCGGCTGGCCTATGAGCGTGAGCAGGGCAAGCTGATCGACGCCGAGGAGGCGCGGCGCACGGTCTTCGCGCGCGCCCGTGCCGAACGCGACGCGCATCTCGCGTGGGTCCAGCGCACCGCGCCCCTGCTGGCGGCCGAGCTCGGCGCCGATCCCCGCGCCACCTTCACCGCCCTCGACCGGATGATGCGCGAGCATCTCGAACATCTGGCCGACATGCCCTTGGGGAGCTTCGGTGATGGTTCCTGATATCGATCTCGCCTGGCGGCGCGGCATCCGCCCCGAACCGCCAATCCCTGTCTCGGAATGGGCTGACCGGCATCGCATCCTGCCACCCACCTCGGCCGAGCCCGGCCGCTGGCGCACCGAACGCACGCCCTATCTGCGCGAGGTGATGGATGCGCTGTCCACGTCCAGCCCCTATGAACGTGTCGTGCTGATGAAGGGCGCACAGACCGGCGGCTCGGAAGCCGGGCTGAACTGGTTGGGTTACATCATCCAGAACGCGCCCGGCATCGCCATGCTGGTCATGCCTTCGCTGGACATGGTGCGCCGGAACACAACCGTCCGTATCGACCCGCTGATCGAGGCCACGCCCGCCCTGCGCGAACTGGTCGCCGCGCCCCGATCCCGCGACGCCGGCAACAGTCTGTTCCGCAAATCTTTCCCGGGTGGCCAGCTGGTGATGACCGGCGCGAACAGCGCGGTGGGCCTTCGCTCCACGCCGGTGCGCTACCTGTTCCTCGACGAGGTGGACGGCTATCCCGGCGATGCCGATGGCGAGGGCGATCCCGTCGATCTGGCGATCCAACGCACCGCGACCTTCCGCGGGCGGCGCAAGATCTACATGGTCTCGACGCCCACGCTTAAGGGCCATTCCCGCATCGAGGCCGCCTTCGAGCAGAGCGACAGGCGCTACTACCACGTCCCCTGCCTGCATTGCGGCGACATGGCCCCGATCACCTGGGCGCGCATCCGCTGGCCCGAGGGGCGGCGTGACGAGGCGTATCTCGTCTGCGAGGCCTGCGGCGGCATCCACCATGAGCACGACAAGCCCCGCCTGCTGGCCGCCGGCGAGTGGCGCCCGACGGCCCAAGGCGACGGCCGCACCGCGGGCTTTCACCTCTCCGCGCTCTACTCGCCTTGGGAAACATGGGCCGACATCGCCGCCGAGCATGGGCGCGTCCGCAAGGATCCCGCGCGCCTCCAGGTCTGGGTCAACACCAAGCTGGGCGAGTCTTGGGAGGACCAGGCCGGCGACACCGTTCCAGCCGACCCGCTCATGGCCCGGCGCGAGGACTGGGGCGAGACGTTGCCCGCTGGCGTCGCCGTGCTAACTGCGGGCGTAGACGTGCAGGGCGACAGGATCGAGGTGCAGATCCTCGGCTGGGGCCGCGACGAGGAGGTATGGGTCATCGACTATCGAGTGCTCTGGGGCGACCCGTCAGGCCCGCGCGTCTGGTCCGATCTCGACATGGTGCTGCAGGCAACCTTCCCGCATCCCGCGGGGCTCGACCTGCCCGTGCGCGCTGCCGCCATCGACACCGGCGGCCACCACACCAAGATGGCCTACGAGTTCTGCCGCCCCCGCCTCGCTCGCCGCATCTGGGCCATCAAGGGCCGCGGCGGGCCCGGCATCCCCGTCTGGCCGCGCCGCCCGACGCGCACCAACAAGGGCAAGATCCCGCTGTTCATCGTCGGCGTGGACGCGGTGAAGGACGCGGTCTACGCCCGCCTGCGCCTGACCGAGCCCGGCCCTGGGGCGATCCACTTCCCCCGCCGCCTCGATGCGGAGTATTTCCGGCAGCTCACCGCCGAGCGCGTCGTCACCCGCTTCGAGCGTGGCCGCCCCATCCGCTCCTGGCAGCCCAAGCGCGACGGCGAGCGCAACGAGGCCCTCGACACCTTCGTCTACGCCCACGCCGCCCTGCATGGGCTGATCAGCATGGGGTTGAGGCTGAACGAGGAAGCCGACGCCGTGAGGGCGGCCGGACGCAAGGGCAAGGCGCCAATGGCGAAGCCCGCCAGCGCGCCGGTTATCCGGTCGGCGTGGATGGGATGAATTTTCACGATTGACGATGCGGCCATTGTGGCCACAATGGGCCTTTCAACGATGGGGCGACGAATGAAAGCGCTCTCGGCTCGCGAGGCCAAGTACAACTTCGGACGGCTGATCGACACGGCGCGCGCGGAGCCCGTGGTGATCGAGAAGCACGGACGTCCGGTCGTGGTGGTGATCGCGGTCGAGGAGTACGAGAAGCTGACTGGCAACGCCGTTTCGCCGTCCCGCGACAAGAACACTGAACCGAACGGTGACTGATGCCGATCCTGAGCTGGCTGACCCGAGACGAAGACATTCGCCGCGCGAGCCGTGTGCCCTACCGTCTGCTGGAGGAAGTCCCCGACCTGTCGGCGGGCGACGGCGATTCGGGCAACATGCTGATCCAGGGCGACAACCTGGAGGCGCTGAAGGCGCTGCTGCCGTTCTATGCCGGCCGGGTGAAGTGCATCTACATCGACCCGCCTTTCAACACGGGCCAAGCGTTCGATCATTACGACGACAACTTGGAGCACACGATTTGGCTCAGCTTGATGTACGCGCGACTAGAAATCTTACAGCAACTCCTTTCAGAACAGGGAACGATCGCCATTCATCTGGATGATGAAGAGCTCGCTTATGCAACGATCATCATGGATGAAATTTTTGGTAGAAAGAACCGCGTAAACCTAGTGACTTTTAAGCAGGGCGCCGCCGTCGGCCATAAGGCGATTAATCCAGGTCTTGTTACAAACACCAATTTCGTTCTCATATATGCCAAAAACAAATCTGGCGGATGGCAACCGAATCGAGTTTTCTCGCGCCGAGATCGCGACAAGCGTTACTCTAACTTTATTGTCAACTATGACGAACATTTCTCTGAATGGAAACTCGTCCCACTCTCCAAGGCATTCGTTGAGCGCTTGGGGATGACGCTGAAGGAGGCAAAAAAAGAGCTCGGTGATGAGTTCGAGGCACGTCTTGATGAATTCGTGATCCAGAACGCACATCGTGTAGTCCAGCCGGTTCCACCGGCTTACGATGGCGTAGGTCAGCAGACTCGTGAGCTTATCGACAAATCGAAGAAAGATCCAGATCGCGTATTTTTGCAAAAGCGGAATGGATACCCTGACATATACCTGAAGAACGGGAAAAGATGGCTGTTTTACTCGGGAAAACTCAAAGAAATAGATGGTGAGTTGATTTCAGGAGAGCCCCTGACAAACCTTTGGGATGATCTCTTATCCAACAATTTGCACAATGAGGGCGGAGTAAAATTTCCAAAAGGAAAGAAGCCCGAGGCGCTTATTAAGCGGATTTTCGAGCTGTTCTCAAACCCAGGCGATCTTGTGATGGATTCCTTCCTCGGCTCCGGCACGACGGTCGCCGTCGCGCACAAGATGGGGCGAAGGTACATCGGCATCGAGATGGGCGAACACGCCGTCACCCATTGCGCGCCGCGCCTCAACAAGGTCATCGAGGGCGAGCAAGGCGGCATCTCGAAAGCTGTCGGCTGGAAAGGCGGCGGCGGGTTCCGCTTCTACCGCCTCGGCCCGCCCGTCTTCGACGAGGAAGGCCACATCCGGCAGGACATCCGCTTCCCTGTTCTGGCGGCGCATGTCTGGTTCTCCGAAACCGACCGGCCGTGGGATGGCACGCGCTCAAGCAGCGAAGCGATAGCGCAGGAAAAACACGGCAGCCCGTTGCTCGGCATTCACAATGGCCGCGCCTATGCGCTGCTCTACAACGGCATCCTCGGCGACAAGCGGCCGGGCGGCGGTAATGTGCTGACCCGCGCGACACTCGCTTTGATCCGGGAGGAAATCGCCAAGCTGGAGCCAGACTTTGACGGCCCGCTCACCGTCTATGGCGAACAATCCCGGCTCACCGCCGCCTCGCTCGACCGCGAACGCATCACCTTCAAGCAGACGCCCTACGACGTCAAAGCGCGGGCCTGAGGGGGCATTCAATGAAGCTGAAGCAGTACCAGACCGATACTCTCTCCGTTCTCCGCCGGTTTTTCGAGGAGGCGCGCGTCGCCGGCCCCAAGGGCGCTTACGAGGCGATCACCAAGGAGCCGGAGCAGGCCAAACGGCTCGGCCGCTACGGCGGCACCTACACGCCGCTCGCCGAACTGCCGAACGTTCCTTATGTCTGCCTGCGCCTGCCCACCGGGGGGGGCAAGACCATCCTCGGGGCCTATTCCATCGGCATCGCGCGCGATGCCTGGGTGGAAAAAGACTACCCCATGGTCCTGTGGCTGGTGCCGTCGAACACCATCCGCCAACAGACAGCCGAGGCGCTGAAGAACACCCGCCATCCCTATCGGCAGGCCTTGGACGAAGCCTTCGACGGACGGGTGCGCGTGTTCGACATCGCCGATTTTACGCACATCCGCCCGCACGATATCCGCGATCATTGCTGCATCGTCGTCGGCACGATCCAGACCCTGCGTGTGTCGAATACCGAGGGCCGCAAGGTCTATGCCCACAACGAGAACATGGAGCCGCATTTCACCGCGCTGCCCAAGTCACTGCCGGGGCTGGAGACGCTGGACGGCGGCGGCGTGAAGTTCTCCTTTGCCAACCTGATGCACATTCACCGGCCGCTGATGATCGTGGACGAGGCGCACAACGCCGTTACGGGCCTGACGCGGGAGATGCAGGCGCGGGTGAACCCATCCGCCATCATCGAATTCACGGCGACGCCGCGCCTCAACTCCAACATCCTGCACAGCGTGACGGCACAGGAGCTGAAACTTGAGGAAATGATCAAGCTTCCGGTCATGCTGGCCGAACACGATACCTGGCAAAACGCAGTAAACGGAGCGATCGCATCACGCGCGTCGTTGGCAGAAGAAGCCGAGAAGGATACCGACTACATCCGTCCCATTGTCCTGTTCCAGGCCCAGCCCAAGAACCAGGAGGTGACCGTCGAGGTGCTGAAGAAGCACCTGATGGAGGTTGAACAGATCCCGGAGAACAAGATCGCCGTGGCCACCGGCGACCAGCGCGAGTTGGACGGGATCGACCTGTTCGACCCGAAATGCCCCGTCGAATACGTGATCACCGTCGAGGCACTGAAAGAGGGCTGGGACTGCTCTTTTGCCTATGTCTTCTGCTCCGTCTCGCGGATTCAAAGTGCGGTGGCTGTCGAGCAGTTGCTGGGACGCGTGCTGCGGATGCCCTACGCCAAGCGCCGCAAGATTGATGCTCTGAACCGGGCCTATGCCTTTCTGTCCGAGCCGTCCTTTGGCGAAGCGGCAAAGTCGCTGGCTGACAAGCTGGTGGCCATGGGCTTCGAGGAGGACGAGGCGCTCGACAACATCGAGCCGGCCCAACCTTCGCTCGACGCCGATACCGGCCTCTTTGGTCCGAGCGAGAAGCCGAAGCCGACCTTCAAACACACGGTGACGGCGACACCTGAGGTGGTTGCAGAACTGAAGAGGCGCGAAGGGGTGAGCGTTCGCGAAACCGATGATGGCAAGATCGAACTCGCTGTCACCGGCCGCGTCGACGGCGAGCTGGAGAAGGTGATCGCCGACACGTTGCCCGAGACGGAGCGGAAGGGCTTCGCCGAGGCCGTCTCGAAATACCGCGTCGATGTGAAGGACCAGTTGTCGCCCGCCGAACAGGGCGAGACCTTTGAGGTCCCGCGCCTGATGTCGGAGATCCAGGGCGAGCTGGAGTTTGCCGACACCGATGTGTTCATGGAGTTCCATGACTGGTCGCTGCTCGATCATTCCTCGAAGCTGGGCGAGGCCGAGTTTGCGATCCGCGAGACGGCACGCAGCTTCGAAATCGACCTCGACGGCAACCGCATAACATACCAGTTCGCCGACGAAGAAGAACAACTGGCGCTCGACGTCGATGTCGAAGGGTGGACGCCGGAGGCGCTGGTGCTCTGGCTCGACCGGCAGGTGCGCCAACCGGATATTCATCAGAGTGAACTGCTCCGCTGGCTGCGTGATCTCGTCGGCCACCTGATCACCACACGCGGCATGCACATCGCGGCGCTGATGCGGTGCAAGTTCATCCTTGCCCGAAAGGTCCGCGAGAAACTCGCCGCGATTCGTCAGCAGGAGCGCGACGGCGTCTACCAGCGCTACTTGTTCGCCCCGGAAGCCAAGGTGGACGTGTCCTTCGACGAGGCGTTCAGCTTCAAGGACGGGATGTACTGGGACCAGCGCCGGTATCGAGGCCGTTGGAAACCCCGCAAACACTTCCTTGGCCCCGACCACGTGCCGGCCTTCGACGGCGCCGAGAATGGCGAGGAGTTCCAGTGCGCTCAGGCCATCGACAGCCTGCCGGGCCTGAAGTTCTGGATTCGCAACGTCGCCCGCCACCCCAACTCGTTCTGGCTGCCGACCGCGACCGACAAGTTCTACCCGGACTTCGTGGCACAGTTGGAGGACGGACGGCTGCTCGTCGTCGAGTACAAGGGCGCACACATTGCCGACGGCCCAGACACCGCCGAAAAACGCACCATCGGCCAGCTGTGGGAGAAAAAGAGCGGCGGAAAAGGGCTCTTCATCGTCGTCGAAAAGACGGTCGATGGGAAGGACATGCGAGCACAGCTGGTGGAGAAGATTGGCACCTGATTTCGGGCTGTCTGGCTGACCGCCGAATATTACCAAACGTTCCCAATAGCTTGAGGCTTGCCGCCGCGCGAAATTCGGCGGCATGCGGAACTTCGTCCAACGGCTTCTCGGGATCGGCAGGGCGCGCGCCTTCGACGCTGCGGGTGGCGGGCGGCGTTGGGAGGGGGCGCGGACGCTTGACGGGCTGAACGCGGCGATCCTGGCGGGCGCGACCACGGCGGCGCGGCGGGCCGGGTGGTATGCGCGGAACAACCCATGGGTCGCGGCGGCGGTCGACAGTCTAGTCGGCAATGTCGTCGGCGCCGGAATCAAACCGCAATCCACCCATCCCGACCGCGCGGTGCGGGAGCGGCTGCAGGCGCTCTGGCTGCGCTGGACGGATCACGCCGCCCCGGATGGGCTGGCGGATTTCTACGGGCTGCAGGCCATGGCCGTGCGCGCGATGGTCGAGAGCGGCGAGAGCTTCGCCCGGCTGCGCGTGGCCAGCGACACCGCCAGCATCCCCCTCCACCTCGAGCTTCTGGATCGCGAGCAGGTTCCAATGGACCTGCACCGCGAGATCGGCGGCGGGGCGCGGATTCGCGCGGGCATCGAGTTCGATGCCGCCGGCCGGAGGGTCGCCTATAGGGTGCTGTCCTCCCGCCCGGGCGATCCGCTGGGAACTCTCCGCATGGACCCGCTCCGCGTCCCCGCCGCCGATTGCCTGCACCTGTTCAAGCCGCTCGCCGCGGGCCAGCTGCGCGGCATCACCTGGCTCGCGCCGGTGCTGCTGCGGCTGCACGAGCTTGACCAGTTCGAAGACGCCGCCCTCGTGAAGGCGAAGGTCGCGGCTCTGTTCACCGGCTTCATCACCGATCCCGACGGCACGGCGGGCGGGCTCTCGGGCACCAACACCGGCGGCGCGCTGACCGTGGGCATGGAGCCTGGCAGCCTGATCCCGCTGCCGCCCGGCGCCGACATCCGCTTCTCGAACCCGACCGAGCATGACGCCTACGCGCCCTTCGTGAAGAACCACCTGCGCGCCGTCGCGGCAGGGCTCGGCCTGCCCTATGAACTGGTCTCGGGCGACCTGGAGGGCGTCACCTATTCCTCGATCCGGGCGGGGCTGATCGAGTTCCGCCGCCGTGTCGAGCAGCTCCAGCACAACGTGGTGGTTCACCTGTTCTGCCGCCCGGTCTGGGAGCGGTTCGTGCGGCTCGCGGTGCTGACCGGCGAACTTCCCGCGCGGGACTTCGACCGCAACCTGGACGCCTACCTGGGCTGCGAATGGCTGCCGCCGAAGTTCGATTACGTCGATCCGATGAAGGACGTGCAGGCCGAGATCCTGGCGATCAATGCCGGGCTCAAGAGCCGGTCCCAGGCGATTTCCGAACGCGGCTACGACGCCGAACAGGTCGATGCCGAGATCGCCGCCGACCGCGAGCGTGCGGAGGAGCTGGGGCTGAGTTTCGACCAATCTGTGGCGTCGCAACCAAAGGAGGCTGGAAATGGCTGACACCGTAGAACTGCACACCCGCCGGGCGACGCTCCGACCACAGTCGGTCAACGTTGAAGAACGCAACGTTGAAGTCGTCTGGTCCACCGGCGCGCCCGTGCCCCGCCGCGACATGGCGGGGCCATACATCGAACGGCTGAGCCTCGCGCCCGAGGCCGTTGACCTCTCGCGCCTTGAAGGGGCCAGCGTCCTCGACGCACACCGCCAGACCGCGGTGCGCGACGTGCTGGGCACGGTCCGCAGCGCCGCCGTCGATGGCAAGCGCGGCACGGCGCTCATCCAGTTCTCGGCCCGACCCGAGGTGGAGCCGATCTGGCAGGACGTGCTGGCAGGCATCCTGCGGCATGTCTCGGTCGGCTACTCGGTCGAGGAATGGTCCGAGACGACCGAGAACGGCACGCGCGTGCTGACAGCCGTGCGCTGGACGCCCCACGAGATTTCCCTGGTGCCGACGCCCGCCGATCCCGGCGCCCATATTCGCATGGAGACAGAAATGACCGACACGACCACCCGCGAAGCCGCCGACACGGCGCCCACCACCGAGACCCGCGCCGAGGCAAATGCCGAGATCCGATCCATCGCCCGCATCGCAGGACTGGACCAGTCCTGGATCGACGGCCAGATCGACGCCGGGGCCGATCCCGACACCGCCCGCCGCGCGGCCTTCGAGGCGCTGGCCAAGCGCTCCGCGCCCACGATCCGCACCGAACAGGTCCGCGTCGAGATGGGCGAGAGCCATGACGACCCTGCAATCCGCGCCCGCCAGATGGGCGAGGCGCTCTATGCCCGCATCAATCCGCGTCACGAACTGAGCGAACCCGCCCGGCGTTACGCCTATGCGACGCCCGTGGACATGGCGAAGGAGCTGCTGACCCTGCGGGGCGAGTCCACCATGGCGCTGTCGCCAGCGAGTCTCGTCACCCGTGCGCTGCACACCACTTCCGACTTCCCCATCATCCTCGGGGACACGGTGGGCCGCGTGCTGCGTGACGCCTACCAGGCTGCCCCCTCGGGCATCCGCCGCCTCGGCCGCCAGACGACGGCGCGGGACTTCCGCTCGGTGAACAAGATCATGCTGGGCGAGGCGCCGCTGCTGGAGAAGCTCGACGAGCATGGCGAGATCAAGGCCGGGACGATGGCCGAGGCGCGGGAGGCCTACAAGGTCGAGACCTGGGCACGCAAAATCGGCATCACCCGGCAGGTGCTGGTCAACGACGACCTTGGCGCCTTCGCGGACCTCGCCCGCCGGATGGGCCAGGCCGCCGCCGAGACCGAAGCCCGGATCCTCGTCACCCTGCTGGAGGCGGGAAACGGCAATGGACCTACGATGTCGGACGGCAAGACCCTGTTCCATGCCGATCACGGCAACAAGGCCGGCACCGGGGCTGCGATTTCCGACGCGACGCTGTCGGCCGCTCGGCTGGCGCTGCGCACCCAGAAGGGCATCGAGGACCGCACGATCCGGGTGACGCCGAAGCACCTGCTGGTCCCGCCCGCGCTGGAGACCACGGCCGAGAAGTGGCTGGCCTCCATCGCGCCTGCGACTGCTGCGGATGTGAACCCGTTTTCCGGGTCGCTCTCGCTGGTGGTCGAGCCGCGTCTGACCTCGCCTACGCGCTGGTATGTCACCGCCGAGCCCGGCGAGATCGACGGGCTTGAATTCGCCTATCTCTCGGGCGCCGAGGGCCCGCAGGTCGAGAGCCGCTCGGGCTGGGACGTGGACGGCGTCGAGATCCGAGTGATCCTCGATTTCGGCGCGGGCTTCATCGACCATCGCGGCTGGTTCATGAACGCCGGGGCGTAAGCATGGCCGACCTCGCCCAACTCACCGCCTGGCGAGACGCCTTGATGGCCGCGCGCTATCGGGGCGTCCGCACCGTCGAATATGACGGCAAGCGCATCACCTACGCGAGCGACGGCGAGATGGCCGCGGCGCTCGCGGACATCAACCGGCAGATCGCAGGGGCGACCGAGCGCATCTCGGTCGTCCGCATCCAATCCTCGAAAGGGCTCTGAGCATGATATCGCGGCAGTGGCCGTATGATCCGCTGCAAAACGCGTTGTCGGCTGCAACGCGTTTCGCCGCGAGCGGAGCCGAGCCCAGCCGGCCGCAGAGCGCAAGTTCCGTCAGCCGTGAACGTCTTGCGAACATTGTCCCGGTCCCGTGTCGCATCCGTGTCGCACGGAGGAATCGGGGCCGGTCGTAAGCCTTTGGAATCTTTGGGGAGTGTTCGGGACGGGTTTGCGACGCGACGCGACACGCAAAAGCCGCCCGAAGGCGGCTTAAGTGTTTGACATCTTGTCAGAAATTTTGGTTGCGGGGGCAGGATTTGAACCTGCGACCTTCAGGTTATGAGCCTGACGAGCTACCGGGCTGCTCCACCCCGCGTTAATTAGTTTGTTGTCTGTCCCTCAAGCGCCGGGCGTTCGCCTCCGCTCACTTGGCTAGCGCGCCAAAGGGCGCCGGCGGGCAGTCGCCCTTGCCTCGCTGGCGCTCGGATATTAGCTATATTGAGGGCTAAACGCCGCGCCGGCGTTTGAGGCTTTAAACATTATGAATGGGTTTTTACTCTTTTGTTCTTTCCAGGCTTGGCGACGACCTACTCTTCCGCGTCTTAAGACGAAGTACCATCGGCGCGGCAAGGTTTCACGGCCGAGTTCGGGATGGGATCGGGTGGTTCACTTGCGCTATAGCCACCAAGCCGGGGAAGAACAAAAGGGTTTGAACGGTTTGGTATTGTCTTACCTCGCTAACGCTCGATTTACCTCAGCCCGCTAGGACTGAGGCAAGGGCAATTGCCCGCCGGCCACTTTTGGCCGCAAGCCTAAGCGGACGGATGTCCGCGCCGGCGTTTGAGGTTTTGTTTAAAGAAGATTGCTGGTCTGGTCTCTGTCCATGACGGGCACTCAAGTTTTCGAACAATTAGTACCGGTAAGCTTCACACATTACTGCGCTTCCACACCCGGCCTATCAACGTGGTGGTCTTCCACGGTTCT
>Ga0209578_10002104_pt1 | contig 17018 bp, 17 predicted proteins | sample tdAd472_FD_187127 | JGI IMG/M metagenome (GOLD analysis project Ga0209578, IMG submission 187127) | Marine sediment microbial communities from the Atlantic coast under amendment with organic carbon and nitrate - tdAd47.2 (SPAdes)... | ecosystem: Environmental > Aquatic > Marine > Coastal >...
TTTGCGCTTACTGTTTCGGTGGTTGAGTAAATACGCGGCAGAGAATTCCGCACTACTTGAACGCATCGCAGCAGGAAATACCGTGGCTCATGACGGGCGCGTTTCGTTAGAAGAAGCCTTTGTGTTGGAGACCTTACGGTTGAATCAAAGCGAGAGGCTGATGAGATCTGTCAATCGTGATATCAACTTTGAAGGTTTCTTTATTCCGCAAGGGTCATTAGTCCGTTTATGTTTGTGGGAATCTCATAAATCTTCCGAGTCCTTCGCCGAGCCATTCATTTTTAACCCGGATCGATTTATTCATCAACACCCTACCAAGAATCAGTTCGCACCCTTTGGGCTGGGAAATCACAGCTGTCCCTTCGCCCAAATTTCAATAAAATTGAGTTCGATCTTCATTAAAATGCTTGCCATGAATCATAAAGTTGAGGCCATCGCCGATGGCCCGCCATTTCGGGCAACTTTTCATTGGCAACCCGCAGAGCAATTTTCGGTCCGCTTAACTGAAAGATAGAAGAGTAGCAATAATCGTTAATCCAGGGTTACTTGCGTCAACTACGCAGTCACGTAAATGCTTTAAGTGACGAAGTCATTGACGTTCAGTGATTGAAGACCAGCAACAATGCAGATGACCGAACCTCCGCTGAAGGCCATGCCGACATGATCCGGGCCCAGCCCCTGAAGCAATGGGATGTTCACTATCGACATAGAAACCTGTGAGAAGTGTGAGGGGCCGGTAAGGATCATTGCCTGCGTCGAAGAACCGGCGGTGATCCTGCAGATTCTGACACATTTGAGAAAGAAGGAGTCGATTGATCTCCAGGCGCAGCCGCCACGAGAAAGGGCGCCGCCACAGCTCGGGATGTTTGATGAAACCTGATTCAACATTAAAAGAAGAAGGGGAAAATACAGTCTGCCAGTGCAGGGGGCCGGGGTGCCTGTGGCTTACTGACAACCCCAGCTGGGCTCAGTCAGAAACGAACGGGAATTGGTGAGGCATCGAAGAGCGAAAGTCGACGGATTTTTCGGCAATTTTGCCGGTAAACGGGATTCAACGGATTCACCGCTCATGCAACCGGGCAATCCCCCGTTCTGGATATACCTTTTTGTTCTTCTTATAAGCACTAACGAATTCGGGTTGCTGACAAATATCGCAATTCAACAGTAGTAATCCGAGGTTCCTTAGTTTGCGTCCAAATTGACCGATAGGTCATAATAGTGCGAAAAGATCCATTAGCCGGCCTGCGTTTTTACCGAAATCACTACCACCTACCCGCGACAGTGAGCGAGCATTAAGCACAGTTTCATTGCCTTCACGGGTGATGTAGATCACCACGTCGTCCTTGAAGCGGAACCAGAAGGTGGTATCGGTAGCTTCGATTCGCCCCTCTGCCAGATTGGCATCCACCAGTTCCCACCCAAGTGCTTCCACTGCTGCCAGGGTGCGATTAAAGATCTCTTCAACCGGCTCATCGAATCGTTGTGGGACGATGTCAGGGTAGGCACGTAATTGTATTTCCCGAAGACCTTCCGCCGTCCGGTTGCCATCTTCGCCGTATACCATGGAATTGGGCGCATCTGCGCGGAGTGGTGCAATAGCCACATAAGCCGGAGGATTGTAGGTGTCGGTGGTAATATCGTGTATTGGTGCCCCCGGGGCACCGGCAGACCGGTAACTGGTTGGGATATAGTAGGCTAGGCCCACTGCAATAGTGCCAACCAGAGCAAAGCTGGCAAGCCGCGTGCTGTTACCCAGAGACAATGCCGTCGCTCCGATGAAGGCTGCAACAGTAACCACTACACTGAGACCAAGGAGCCAGGGTGCCGGGGTGCTCAAAATCCGCAGCATACTGAAGCCCTGGCGGAAATCCCACAGCCCTATCCAGACGCCCAGGGAGCTGGCCAGGGCATAAAGACCAAAACAGAGCCCTACTATCAAGACCAGGATTGTTGCGATATTCAGAAAACGACCAATTGCCGGGTTTGATCCGTTTGCTACCATTATTATTTCCTCGTGACTTCCTGTTGTACTTTTTTATCGATAATGCTTGATTAGTTTACCCCTGGCAGTGATCGCCGCCAATTTAATTGTCCCGTCACCAGTGGGTAATCCACTAAGACCTGTCTGCCAGAGGTTTTATTCGACTGAACCGAGCAGTGGCCACAAACTCCACCGGGCTGGCGCCAGCCAGAATTTGCGAGAAATGCCAGGAACAGGTGGCTCCCAGGGCGGGTGGCGGAGCTGCTCCCGCCCTGTTGAAGGTCTGTAAGGCGCGCAATGAGGATTGACGGAGATTTAGAGACGTATTGACGTATTGACGTATTGAGGAACAGGGGTAGCTGGATTCCTCGGGAATTTCCTGTGTCGATAAGTATTGAGCCGCCCGCGCTGGTAAAGATATGTCGAATTGAGGGGGCGAATTCATTGCCAATCAGGTCAGCTATGAAGGGCATACACAGGTATACTGTGCGGCGCGGTGCAGCCGGGGTCAGCAGGGATGCACTTGAGAGGGCTGCAGATACGAAAGAAAGTCATGCAGCTGGATCGCAGGCGCGCGGTGGTCCGAGAACCAGCACTGTAATTCGATAATTTCTGTTACTGTTTTTCTCAACAGCACTGACAGTTGCCGGCGGAAAACACCTTTTTCTTTGCCGGCACTCGCGGAAAATTTCAGCAGCAGACTACTGATCGATATCTCGGGTTGCCACAGCGCGGCCGGCCGGCGCTTCCTCCATTCAGCAACAACCGTTCCCACTGCGTGCCTCGTCGTGGAACCACGTTCTGCGCCGCGGTCGCCGTTGCAGAAACAGTAGTAATACACACGAAATTTATTCAAGACAGATTGGTAACTCAATGCGAATAGAAAGTCTGAAACTGGCACTGATCCTGGGGTCCTTGAGTTGGCTGGGGCCCTTCGCTATCGACATGTACCTTCCGGCTATGCCCATGATTGCTGACGATCTGCAAGCCAGTGCCTCGGCTTCCCAGGCAACCCTGATAGCTTTTTTTATTTCATTCGGGGCCAGTCAGCTGTTTTATGGTCCGGCATCCGATGTCTTCGGGCGCAAACCGCCTATCTACCTCGGGCTGGTGATTTTCTGCCTGTCATCAATCGGTTGTGCCATGGCGCCGGATATTGCCTGGTTGATCGGCATGCGATTCATTCAGGGAGTCGGGGCGGCTGCGGTAATGTCCATACCGAGAGCGGTAATCAGGGATCGTTGTGTCGGTAACGAGGCGACTCGACTGATGTCCACCATAATGCTGGTCATCGCCGTGTCGCCTATGCTTGCTCCATTGCTTGGGTCTGTGGTGATAGCCCCGTTCGGATGGCGGGCCGTGTTTCTGGCAGTAGCCGCCGCAAGCCTCCTGGGCTTCATTTCGACAGCCTTCGGCCTGGAGGAGACGCTGCCAGCCGACCATCGCAGACCGTTTCAACTGCAGGCGACACTCCGGGCCTTCAGCACGCTGTTTCACGATGTACGCTTCCTGGGGCTTACCTTCATCGGTGCCATGGGAATGTCCAGCTTCTTCGTCTTCCTGGCGACCAGTTCGTTTCTCTACCAGGACTACTATGGGCTCAGCCCGGTTCAGTACAGCCTGGCATTTGCCGTGAATGCCCTGGGGTTTTTTGCCGCCAGCCAGACCGCAGCCAACCTGGAGGCGCGATTCGGCGCGGTCGCGGTTGTCAAGGCCGGAGTAGCAGGTTTCGGTTCCGGAGCACTGATACTTTTTCTGCTTACCGTGGCCGGCTTCGATAATTTTCCGCTCCTGGTGTTCATGCTGTTCTGCACTTATGCGTTTCTCGGGCTGGTGCTGCCGACCGCGATGGTATTGGCATTGGAAGAGCATGGTGATATCGCCGGAACCGCATCATCCCTGGCCGGTACCCTGCAAATGATGACGGGCGCGGCAGTCATCGCTGTAGTCAGTTCAGGTTTCGATGCCACACCGGTTATCCTGGCAACCACAATCACCGCGTGCGCCACTGTTGCCGTTGTACTGTCAGTAGTGGCGCTGCGGCAAACCGAAAATACGGACATCCACTTCGGTCAGGAGTAACTGCAGGAGTTCTGAGCGAAAAGTGGCAACGAGCGCTGCAACTCCCTGGAGAGAGTGATCATTGCCACGCAACAGGGCCCGGTGTCATACCCCGTCGGAAACCTATCCGCCGAAATCGGGACAGATGAGCTGCGGGCGGCGACACGTCAGACCCCATCAGTCAATGTTGGCGCCGCCACTGTCATCGAGAACCTGCTCGCGCCAGTCCGGGCCCAGTCCTGCCTCGATGTAATCCCTGATAAATTGCCTGACTTTCTGTGAAGGGGTGACGTCTTCTTCTGCGCAGAGTCGCTCGAATACAGCTTTTTTCTTTGGGTCGATCAGCAAGGTCAATCTGGCAGTGCGATTTTCCATGGGAATTCCGGAGTATTAGTGAAATATGTGAATTTAATTAACATTGAAGATTAATTCAACAGTCATATAATGACTGCCTGTCACGACCCGGCCTTCCACTGCCTGCAGGGGCAATCCCATGTACTCCCGGCGAGATTTCACTCAGAACCTTCATGGCGATCTGTTCGGCGGGGTTACCGCGGCGATCGTCGCCCTGCCCCTGGCCCTAGCCTTCGGAATTTCCTCGGGCGCAGGGCCGGTAGCAGGTCTCAATGGTGCGATTTGCGTCGGCCTGCTGGCGGCCCTTTTTGGGGGGACCCCGGCACAGATTTCCGGCCCCACGGGCCCAATGACCGTCGTCATGGCAGCAATGACGGCCGAATACATGGCGAGTTATCCAGACCAGGGCCTGGCCCTGGCGTTCAGCACGGTAGTCCTGGGTGGTTGCCTGCAGGCGGCACTGGGGTTCTTGCGGGTTGGCAAGTACATCATCATGGTGCCGTACCCCGTGATTTCCGGGTTTATGACTGGAATCGGGGTGATCATCATCATGATGGAGCTGGGGCCGCTTCTGGGGTTTCCTTCAGACAGCAATATCGCCGCCACCGTTGCGAACCTGCCCGGACAGCTGATGAATGTCGACCGTCATGCTGTATTGGCTGGGGGCATCAGTCTCGCCGTAGTGTATCTGTGGCGTGGCAAGCCCAATCGATTCATACCCGCTCCACTGCTGTCCCTTGTGGTGGCAACCGCCGTCCTGAATCTTTTTTTTCCGGGTGGTACGACAGCGCGCATTGGTGACATCCCCTCCGTGTTGCCTGCCCTGCATCTTCCCGTTTTCCACCTTGAGCTGCTGCAATCGATGTTCATTAATGCGCTTATGTTGGCGGTGCTTGGTTCTATTGACTCTTTGCTTACCTCCCTGGTCGCGGAGAATGTCACCGACAGGCCCCACGACTCAGATCAGGAGTTGATTGGTCAGGGGATCGGCAATGCAGTGGCGGGTTTGTTCGGTGGCCTTCCGGGTGCAGGCGCGACCATGCGCACTATGGTGAACATTCGGGCAGGCGGACTCGGACCGCTGTCCGGGGTCGTGCATTCGCTGCTACTGATCGCTATTGTCGGTGGACTGGGATTTCTGTTTCAGGATATCCCGCTGGCGGCACTGGCGGGAATATTGATCAAGGTGGGGTTTGACATAATCGACTGGCCGTTCCTGCGTCAACTTTTCAGGCTGCCGAAATTCCCCGTTGCCCTGATGCTCACTGTCATGCTGCTGACGGTTTTCGTTGATCTGATTACCGCGGTATTTGTCGGCGTTTTCATCAAGAACCTGGTCACCATCAGCAGGCTGTCAGACCTGCAGCTGGGTTCCGTAGTCATCAGCGACGGCATCGATGAACTCGACCGACTTCCTCCGGAGGAAAGCAGGCTTCTCAGTCAACACCCGGGTGCAGCGCTGTTGATTCGCGTCACTGGTCCTCTGAGTTACGCAGTGGGACGCGGCCTGAACGCCCGGGTAAGACGAAAAGTCAGAGGGTCCAGGATGTTGCTGCTCGATCTGTCCGGAGCATCGATAGTGGGTATTTCCACCGCGATGGTTCTGGTCGACCTGGTACGCAACGCACTGTCTGAAGGGGTGGTCATAAAACTCATGGGCGCTGATCTTCCCCGTCACGAAGAGTTGGTCAGGCTGGGCCTGCTGGACCTCATTGCCACAGAAAACAGGATCACTCGTATCGAAGATGCATTCTGACCATGCCGATGCCGGAAGCTCGGGGTTGACAATCCGGGGCTCACTCACGCCCACCGGCAAGGTGCGCTACGAGCTGAAGAAGAAGGGGAAAAAAACAGTCTGCCAGGGAAGGGGGTCGGGGTGCCTTCGGCCCGCTGACCGGTACCACACTGATTGCAGACGGCTTTGGAGTACACGTGCGCAAAGGCTATATCTATGTTGAAATGGCATTCTCTGCCTTCATTGAAAGCCTGAATATGATGACCAAGCGCGCTCGCCGATACCGGCGGGAGCTTGGCCTTGCAGCAGAAAAAGCCGATTGAGCGGCGGTTTTATTACCGCTGCCAACAGCCAGCCTACTGGGAGCAGCTGCCCCCTCCCAACACGCAAAACTTGGCGCAATGGGGATGATTCAGCCGAACCGGTTGCCAGGCTTCGCGTAATGAACGGCCCAGATTGAATCGCTGATCGTAGGGCAATAGTGTACAGGCCATGATCGAAAGGTGCTCATCACCCTTATTCTTGACCACCATTCTTGAAGAAGCACACATGATATCCGCCGGGTTCTTTCCAAGGATCTCCCAGCAGCTGGTAGTGATCTCTGGAACATTTGCGGTCAGGTCCATTTCCGGAAACAATATCAGCTCACTCGCGTCAAAGGCGTCAAGAGCAATGTTTTCCTGCGCAAACAGCTCAGCGTAGCCGCGCCTTAAATCGGCTTCGTCCTCACCCCAGAAAGTTCGACCCGCCACGCTGAACGAGAATCCCTGGTCCGAAAGCCACCGTAACCCTTTTATGGCAGGCTTCCAGGAATGTCTGCCCCGCTCACTGGCATGCCGGGATTGCGTGTAGTGATCGAGGGATACACGCAATTTAAGCCTTTCCCCAAAACGATTTCGCAGAGCATCCAGGGTCCGGCTGTTGCGAAACATGGTATTCATCGCATTGGTTAGAACCAGAACACTGAACCCCTGTTCCAGACACAGGGTCAGAATCGGCATGATGTCATTGTTGAGAAATGGTTCACCACCGGTGAAACCGATTTCCTCAGTGGGGAATTTCTGTTCCGCAATCTCGTCCAGCAGTTTCCTGACGTCATCGGTGCTGACAAATGACAATCGATCATTGCTCGGAGTGGATTCGATATAGCAATGGTCGCAGGAAAGATTGCAGAGACTGCCGGTATTGATCCAGAGCGTCGTCAGTTCCCGGGGACCCACCGAGGCACGAACTTCACCAGTGGCTGTGACTTCCGGGTCGGAAAACGGCGCCACGTTGTCGCGAATCTCTTTCAATTTCAGGGGATTGGAACTCATAACTATAGTGGTCTCAGATTAACAGCACGACGAATTGGTTGTCACAATCGGCGCTTCGATCGTGTCATCCCGAAAAGGTATTTCCGTACCGCAGCCCGGAAATACACCGTAGTGTGCCCCAAACTCGCCGTGGAACTCAAAAAAGTCGCGATAGCGCGTATCGGCCAGCATCATCCAGGTATTGCCACACACCGGCACGACCGATCCGCCAGTGGGTGCTCACCGTCCCGTTCCCGCTGCGCTTCCTGTTTGCCGCCTACCCGCAGCTGATGGGCCGGGTACTGGGCATCGTCACCCGGGCGATCTCCACCCACCTGGCCCACCAGGCCGGATTGTCCCGCAAGGAAGCGCCCACCAGGGCGGTCACCCTGATCCAGCGCGCCATTCCGTGTATATCAAAGAACCGCTAAGAGCTTTCGTACCCATCAACAAGATACAGGACCGCTGGCAGCAGTAGCAGATCTCCCAGCAATGCAAGCACCATAATGATAGAAGCAAACATCCCAAAATGAATTACCGTCGCGAACGAGGCGAAGTAGAAAACGCTGAATCCTACGGACAGTATAATTGAGCTGAAAATAACTGCTCTTCCGGACTCACGCATTGCTTTTGTGATTGCCTGTTGCGTCGTTGCGCCAGTGTGTTTTACAGCCAAATACCGATTAATGACATGGACGGAATCATCCACTGCAATGCCCATAGTCATCGCTGCTATCAGCATTGTATTTAATTTAAGGTAGATGCCTAGGAGCCCGGCAAGTCCTCCAGCCAGTAAAATCAAAGAAAAGGGGTCAGAGTAAAAATACAGTACTGTATTTTTACTCTGACCCCTTTTTGTGTGATTGACCGGGCATCCGGTTGTTTGACCAGTAAAGCAGCAACAGTAGTGCCACTACTGCATAGCCGGATAGTAGGAACGGATACATGTCTGACGAGATACCGAGCAGCTCGCCAGTAAAATTCATCATGCCGTGGAACAGCAGGACCGCTATGATGCTTCGACCCGTGCCGATATATACTTGCGTAATCAACACCGTCGTGCAGATTATCATTGGCAGCCACCAATAGATGGCCGGATTAAAAGTCGTGTTGGCATAGTAACCGGGGAACCAGACAAAGGGCGCATGCCAGACTGCCCATGTGACGCCATTAATCAGGGCTGCCATACCAGTGCTGAAACGCCGCAGGAGGGCGTCCAGATACACACCGCGCAATCCGACTTCTTCAACGGCCGGAAAAACAAAGGATAGCAGGATCAGAAACAGTAATCCGGACGGATCCCGAAACAATTCCCAGTGTATATCAAAAGGCCTGGCACTGATTCCGAGGAACCAGGCAATGCCTGCCATGACCAGATTGAAAAACAACCAGTAGGTCAGTATTACCAACAACCAGGGCATGCTAAGGCGGCGCCCGACCAATAGACGGTGCCGCAGCACCAACAACCCGGCCTTGCCGCTTTGCATCCAGACCAATAGAAAAGCCGCCAACAACGGACTGGCTCCTCCCAGCAGGAAGAATAGAAGATTCGGCAGTTCCCAGACTGAGGAATCACTGCCTAAAATGAGTGACCAGAACAGATACGCCCATCCCAGATAGATAACCGGAAATCCCCACAGAACTATGCCCGGCGACCGGCTGGACATTGCATGTTCAGATATTGACATCAAGCGAGTGCGTATCAGGTCAGTTAAAAATAGAATACAGTAATGGATGGTATCCAGTAATCCGCAACAAGAATTCGATGCGACGCAAGTGAGCGCGGCTTTTCAGCAACCACAAGCCTACACCGAACGACCCCAATCTGTGATTGGGGAGCTGGAGCGGTGGTCGGAATTCTCTCGGCCTGGGTGCAGTCAAGGGAGTACGTAAACGGTATTGATAGCTTAATTACAGGTGGAGAGCAGCCGCGATGTATTCGGTAACACATTTCCCGGGAATTTTCCGCGGGATGGAAGTCCTCACCTGAAGTCCACCGACCAGCGTAAAGCAATCGTACTGTAACCCGTGGCGCACCGCCGGAATCGTTAGACCAGCGTGATAACTCTGGCCTGAAATCCGTCGGTCAGTATAACGCAATGGCGTGGCAACCCGTCAGCGGGAACAGGGGCCGGCACCGTAACACCGATGCCGGCCTCAGAGCATCCGGATGGCATCAGAATTGATAGTTGATCCGTCCGTAAATTACGCGCCCCAGAGGATTGTGCAGCTCCTGGACAGAACCGCTGGTCATTCCCACTTTCTGTGCCTCCCGATCTGTAAGGTTACGCGCCCCCAGCGAAAACGTGAGGTTACCCCCTACGCCAGGCAGCTCCAGGTCCCGGTAGGTGTAGAACATGTCCAACTGCTTCCAGGCATCGATACGATCTACGGAACGAAAATTACTGAACGGAAAGAAACGCTGGAAACTGAACCCATTGGCGTCGAATACCACGTCGTCGATGTAGCGTAAGGTCGCAGTGACTGAGTGAGGCCCGAGTGACCAGCCGAGGTGGGTATTGATCCGCCATTCCGGCAGGGCCGGCGCGATGCCGGTGTTGGCGTTCTGCCTGCCAGCAGCACTGACGACAGGATCCAGCTCCGTTGCCTGGTATTCGAAGTCCAGTATCTGCGTGCCCTGCATATTGAAACGGAAAATGCCCCAATTGCGGATCGGGCGTGAATAGTCCAGCTGCAGGTCCAGGGAGCGGATCACCACATCCTGATCGACAGCTCTCCAGAGATAGTGTTGCACACTGCGGATTTTTACGAAACTTCATCGATGTGGAAAGTGTCGCCGTATCCTTGATGCCTTCGGTTCAAGCGGCTTGCATACAGCTTTCCGAACTTGTTACACCATAATCGAATGGCCTCCTAGCTCACGCAAAATCCGCGTTTGGCGAGTATATCCTCAATGTCGCGGTGGCTCAGATTAAACCGAAAGTAAAGCCAGACTGCATGTTGGATTATTTCAGGAGGGAAACGGTGTCGTTTATACATTTTGCTGGATTTCATGGCACAATCATGACAGATACCCAGTTAATTTGTCGGTACCGTCGTCTGTTGAGATTCGTATTATCGAACTGCACCTGGAAGGATAGCAAGCTTACAGTCGGGTATAGGCAACCCTTTGACCTGCTCGCACAAAATGTCGTAGAGCTGGAATCGAGACGGCGGAAAGAAGGGGTGGAAAAAGCTGATTTTGAGAATTGGCTGCCCAACCTGGACTCGAACCAGGAACCAAGTGATTAACAGTCACCTACTCTACCATTGAGCTATTGGGCAGCAGTGCTTCGACGCAGATGCCGAAATCGCGCGTATACTAATGACAAATTGGAGTGGGGTCAATAGGAGCACGCACACCGGTCACTGCGCATGCTAGTATAGCAGGTTTGCAGTTCCTGCCCCGGGAATTTACTCGCTGCTCTCTGTAACTGGCCTGTAGCTGGCGCTACCTGAACCGCACTGTCCCGGGCGGCAAGCCGCAGCTGCTACAAATGCTGAATCAACCGGATGACCACGCCTTTCAAGCTCCACGCCAAGTTCAAACCCGCCGGCGACCAGCCCGACGCCATTGAGCAACTGGTGGATGGCCTGGAAGCCGGCCTGCATGCCCAGACCCTGTTGGGGGTTACCGGCTCCGGTAAAACCTATACCGTGGCCAACGTTATCGAGCGTACCCAGCGACCCACGCTGGTCATGGCCCACAACAAGACACTGGCGGCCCAGCTTTACGGCGAATTTACCGAGTTTTTCCCGGACAACGCCGTGGAATACTTCGTGTCCTACTACGACTATTATCAGCCGGAAGCCTACGTCCCCTCGTCGGACCTGTACATCGAGAAGGACGCCTCCATCAACGATCACATCGAGCAGATGCGGCTGTCCGCCACCAAGGCTCTGCTGGAGCGACGGGATGTCATCGTGGTGGCCACGGTCTCCTCCATCTACGGCCTGGGGGACCCCACGTCCTACCTGAAAATGGTGGTTCACCTGGACCGGGGCGACAAGATGGATCAGCGGTACCTGCTGAAACGCCTGGCAGACCTGCAGTACACCCGTAACGACGTGGAACTGCACCGGGCGACGTTCAGGGTGCGGGGGGACGTCATCGATATCTATCCCGCCGAATCGGACCGCCATGCGATACGCATCGAGCTGTTCGACGACGAAATCGAAAACCTGTCCTACTTCGATCCGTTGACCGGAGAGGTAACCCGACGGGTGCCGCGGCTCACGGTATTTCCCAAGTCCCACTACGTGACCCCCCGGGAAACCCTGCTCAACGCCCTGGAACACATCAAGACCGAACTGTCCCAGCGCCTGGAGCAGCTGGAAAGCAGCCACAAGCTGGTGGAGGCGCAGCGCCTGGCCCAGCGCACCCGCTTCGACCTGGAGATGATCCAGGAACTGGGATACTGCACCGGCATCGAGAACTATTCCCGGTACCTGTCGGGAAGGGAGGCCGGACAGCCTCCGCCCACGCTGTACGACTACCTGCCCCCCAACGCCCTGGTGATTGCCGACGAATCCCACGTCACCATTCCCCAGCTGGGGGCGATGTACAAGGGCGATCGCTCCCGCAAGGAAACCCTGGTGGAGTACGGGTTCCGGCTGCCCTCGGCACTGGACAACCGGCCGCTGCGGTTCGAGGAATGGGAAACATTGACGCCCCAGATCATTTTCGTGTCGGCGACTCCCGGGCCCTATGAAAAGGCACACGAAGGCCAGCGTGTCCGGCAGGTGGTGCGTCCCACCGGCCTGGTGGACCCGGAACTGGAGGTGCGGCCCGCTTCCACCCAGGTTGACGACCTGCTGAGCGAAGTGCGGCAGGTGGTGGCGCAGCAGGAGAGGGTACTGGTCACGGTGTTGACCAAGCGGATGGCGGAAGACCTTACCGATTACCTGGCGGAACACGACGTGCGCGTGCGCTACCTGCACTCCGATATCGATACCGTGGAACGGGCGGAAATTATCCGCGACCTGCGCCTGGGCAACTTCGATGTGCTGGTGGGCATCAACCTGTTGCGGGAGGGACTGGATATCCCCGAGGTGTCCCTGGTGGCTATACTCGATGCTGACAAGGAGGGCTTTCTGCGTTCCGAAGGTTCGCTGATCCAGACCATCGGCCGGGCCGCGCGCAATATTCATGGCCGGGCCATTCTGTATGCCGACAACATCACCGGCTCCATGCGACGGGCCATCGATGAATCCACCAAGCGCCGTGATATTCAGCTGGCCTTCAACCAGGAACACGGCATCACGCCGGCAGGGGTCCGCAAACGGGTCATGGACGTGATGGAAGGTGCTTACGCGGCGCCGGGCAGCCGTCGCAGCCAGAAGAAAAAGCGCGCGGTGGGCGAAGCGAAGGGCGGTTACCTGGCCCTGGACTTTACCGATCCGAAGCAGGCTGGCAAGGAAATCAACCGGCTGGAAGCGGAGATGTTCGAGCAGGCCCGCAACCTGGATTTCGAAGAAGCCGCCAGGACCCGGGACCGGATCGCCGAGCTGAAGGAAGCCATGCTGCGAAATGGCTGAAACCCCGCGATAAATTACCAGAAAGCCATCGACACCTGCCAGTCTGATCCCCTATAATCGCCAGTCCTTCTGAACGCGGTAAACGCAGGCGCGTAGCTCAGTTGGTTAGAGCGCTACCTTGACATGGTAGAGGTCACCAGTTCGAATCTGGTCGTGCCTACCAGTTCGGAAATTCCTGGCATCGCAGACAGCCGGACCCTGGCAACAGACTTGCCGGCTGCGTGTCCGGGCAGCTGAGTGTTCATCGGGATTTTTCATCGATAGAACAGCGACAGCACAGCGACGACACGGCAACAGCAGAGCGGGCCAGTCCCCACCGCCCGTGACGGTGGTACTGACACCCGGATCAGCAGACAGACCCCGAAGGGTCTGTCTTTGTTTGGACAGCTACAGTTTGCAACAGACCTGTCTACGGATAGGTAACTACCTATGCCACAGATTACTTTACCAGATGGTAGCCAGCGAGAGTTCGACGCTGCCGTTACCGTCGCCGACATCGCCGAGTCCATCGGCCCGGGACTGGCGCGCGCCGCCCTGGCCGGCCGGGTCAACGGTGAATTGGTGGACACTTCGTGCCTGATCGAACAGGATGCCGACGTGGCCATCATCACCGAACGGGACGATGACGGGCTGGAAATCCTGCGACACTCCTGCGCCCATCTCATGGCCCAGGCCGTGCAGCGTTTGTTTCCCGAGGCCCAGGTGACCATCGGACCGGTGGTGGAGGATGGTTTCTTCTACGATTTCGCCTTCCAGCGACCGTTCACGCCGGAAGACCTGGAGGCCATCGAGAGCACCATGCAGGAGATCGTCCAGGAAGACCTGCCGGTGACCCGCTCGGTCATGAGTCGCGATGAAGCCATCGCCATGTTCGAGAAGATGGGCGAGGCCTACAAGGTGGAGATCATCAAGTCCATCCCGGGCGACGAGCAGCTGTCGTTCTACCGTCAGGGCGAATTCGTCGACCTGTGCCGCGGCCCGCATGTGCCCAGCACCGGCAGGTTCAAGGCGTTCAAGCTCACCTCGGTGGCCGGTGCCTACTGGCGTGGCGATGCCGACAACGAGATGCTCCAGCGTGTGTACGGTACCGCCTGGGGCTCGAAGAAAGACCTGAAACTCTATCTGCAGCGCCTCGAAGAGGCGGAAAAGCGCGATCACCGCAAGCTGGGCAAGCAGCTTGGCCTGTTTCATTTCCAGGAAGAGGCACCGGGCATGCCGTTCTGGCATCCCCGGGGCTGGACCATTTACCAGGTGATTCAGGGCTATATGAAGCGGGTCCAGGACGCCAACGATTACCAGGAAATCCGTACGCCCCAGCTGGTGGATTTCAGTCTCTGGGAAAAATCCGGCCACGCCTCCAAGTTTGCCGAAGAGATGTTCAGCGTCGAGTCCGACAGTCGCATGTATGCCATCAAGCCCATGAACTGTCCCTGTCATATCCAGGTATTCAACCAGGGCCTGAAAAGCTATCGGGACCTGCCGCTGCGCCTGGCGGAATTCGGCTCCTGTCACCGCTATGAACCCTCGGGCAGCATGCACGGGTTGATGCGGGTGCGCAGTTTTGTCCAGGACGACGGGCATATTTTCTGCAGCGAAGAACAGATTCAGCAGGAAGTCTCCACATTCATGGACCTGTTGTTCGAGGTCTACCGGGATTTCGGTTTCGACGACGTGATCCTGCGACTGTCCACCCGGCCGGAAAAACGCGTAGGCTCCGATGAACTCTGGGGTCGGGCGGAAGAGTCGTTGAAGCAGGCACTCAATCATACCGGCCTGCCCTGGGAACTCACGCCGGGGGAGGGTGCGTTCTACGGGCCCAAGATCGAGTATTCCCTGAAGGACTGCATGGGACGGATTCAGCAGTGCGGCACCATCCAGGTTGATTTTTTCCTGCCGGAGCGGCTTGGTGCGCAATACGTGGCCGAGGACGGCAGCCGCCAGGTACCGGTAATGCTGCACCGGGCGATACTGGGCTCCTTTGAACGATTCATCGGGGTATTGATCGAGCATTACGGCGGCGCCATGCCCACCTGGCTGGCCCCGGAACAGGTGGTTGTTCTCAATATTACCGACAAGCAGGCGTCATATTGCGAGGAAATTAAAGAATCCTTGAAAAATAAAGGGTTTAGAGTCATATCAGACTTGAGAAATGAGAAGATCGGCTTTAAAATCCGCGAGCACACTTTGCAGAAGATACCGTATCTACTTGTTGTGGGTGATAAGGAAGTCGATTCCCGCACCGTGGCAGTCCGTTCCAGAACCGGCGAAGACCTCGGCGTGATGACGCTGGAACAGTTCAGCGAGACGTTACAGCAGGATGTTGCCCGCTACGGACGCGCTGAGCAGAGCGCGCAGAGCTGAATCATTCCAGCCGTATTGCCAGCGGAATGCCGAACGGCGCCGGTGGGCTGGCAGGATGGTGGAAAACAGCGATCGGGTAGCCAGGTGGTCACGTGACCAGGTGAATGGGTTAATAGATGAATAGATGAGCAGGTGGAAAGGATTAAAGGATTAAAGGATTAAAGGATTAGAGATTAAAAGACTGAAAGACCGCAGGATCAACGTCCAGGCTTGCATGTTTGACGTGAAGAGAAATGAGCCTGAAGGCAGTAGCAGGACAGTGGTACCAAACCGGGTGGCAACCTGCACAAGAGAACAGCGCAGGAAACAGGCACAAACCCTACAGGCAGGTTAATCGCGTAACGACGCGAAAAAACAGGAGAACGAGCGCTAGCGCCAGTTATGAGAGGTAGTTCAAAAAAGCCAATCATCAATGAAAACATTGAAGCCAGTCAGGTGCGTCTGATCGGAGCCGACGGTGAGCAGGTAGGTATCGTCAATATAGAGCAGGCCAGGGAAGCAGCGTCTGAGGTCAAGCTGGACCTGGTGCTGATTTCGCCGGATGCCGAGCCTCCGGTCTGCAAGATAATGGACTATGGCAAGTACCTGTTCGATCTGAAAAAACAAAAAGCGGCGAACAAGAAGAAGCAGCGTCGCACGCACGTGAAGGAAGTAAAATTTCGCCCAGGGACGGAAGAAGGGGATTATCGGGTAAAACTACGCAACCTGATACGTTTCCTTGAGGATGGGGACAAGGCCAAGGTATCGCTTCGATTCCGCGGCCGGGAAATGGCCCATCAGCATCTTGGCCAGGAGCTGGTCGATCGGATCCGTGAGGATCTGGCCGAATACGGCACCGTGGAACAGGAACCCAAGATGGAAGGTCGGCAGATAGTCATGGTGCTGTCGCCGGTCAAAAAGCGGCACTGACCAGCCAGCTATTCCCCCGATGGATAAACGGGCGTGGCTGTGAAAACGGCCCACGGCCTGCTGGCAGTGCGTAATTTAATCAAAAGTGAGCCGGATAAATTCGTGGACAACGAGCCGGTGTCACAAATGCGGAGTTAGAAAACCATGGGTAAACTGAAAACTCATAGCGGCGCGTCGAAGCGGTTCAAGAAAACCGGTTCGGGCTACAAGCGAAAAAGCGCCTACAAGAGCCATATCCTCACCAAGATGACCACCAAGCGCAAGCGGAAGCTTCGAGGTACCTCCCCGGTACACGCATCCAACGTTCCCGCCGTAAAGCGCATGTTGCGCGACGCTTAACCAGCATAACCAGAGAGGATTAAATCATGGCTCGAGTAAAACGAGGCGTTGTCGCCAATCGTCGTCACAAGAAAATATTGAAGGAAGCCAAGGGTTACTACGGTGCGCGCAGTCGCGTATTCCGTGTGGCCAAGCAGGCCGTAACCAAGGCCGGCCAGTACGCCTACCGTGACCGACGCGCCAAGAAGCGGATATTCAGGTCACTGTGGATCACCCGGATCAATGCCCAGGCACGGGAAAACGGCCTGTCCTACAGCCAGCTGATCGCCGGGCTGAAAAAAGCGAATATCGATATCGACCGACGGGTCCTGGCGGACCTGGCGGTACATGACAAGGCTGCCTTCGCGGCCATTGTCGATCAGGCGAAAACCAGTCTGACTGCCTGATCTGCCGGCCAAGCAGGTGGATTCCATGGCAGATTCAAACGCGCTCCTCCAGGAAGCTT
>Ga0209578_10002105_pt1 | contig 17014 bp, 10 predicted proteins | sample tdAd472_FD_187127 | JGI IMG/M metagenome (GOLD analysis project Ga0209578, IMG submission 187127) | Marine sediment microbial communities from the Atlantic coast under amendment with organic carbon and nitrate - tdAd47.2 (SPAdes)... | ecosystem: Environmental > Aquatic > Marine > Coastal >...
GCTCGTCGGCGTCGAGCTCGGACCACGACTCGCGCAGGATGCGTGCTTTCCCGGAAGCATCCGTGCGCTGCATCGGTCGGATCCGCTGCTCGAAGATGTCCGTGAGCGTTCGTTCCGGAGCGCCGTCGCCATTTAACGGACGCGGCAGGATGAGCGAGATCGTTTCGGACAGATCCCCGACCGCGCTGTGGCACTCGCGCACGAGCCACTCGGGCAGGCCCGATGCCTCAGAAGCCAGGGCCCGCAGCTCCTTGTACGGCACGACGCGTTTGAGCCGGCGTCCGGTGAAGATCGCGACCGCCCACGCGCCGTCGGCCGGATCAGCTTCGCGGAAGTACGACGCGAGCGCCGCCTGCTTCGCACTGCTTTTCGTCGTCGAATCGAGTTCGGTGATGAGCCGGCTGAAGCGCTTCACGACGCACCGCCGGACGCAGGGACCTGCTTGGAGGGGACCTGTTCGTCTTCCGACTCCGACTCGCCCTCGCCGGAGTAGCGTGTCGCGACCGGCTCGGCGTCGATCCCCAGTTCATCGCGGAGGTAGCGCGAGAACTGCCGGGTGTAGCCGTGAGTCACACCGACGAACTTCGCTCCGGATCGTTGCACGGTGTCGAGCAGCCCGTCCCAGTCGGCGTGATCCGAGATGACGAACCCGCGATCGACCGCGCGCCACCGACGCGTACCCCGGACCGCCATCCACCCGGAGGCAAAGGCGGTCGAACACGGCGTGAACTTGCGCATCCACGGCGCACCGGCGGCGCTCGGCGGCGCGATGATCAGCGCGCGACCGGCGCTCTCCTTCGCTGCCTCGACCAGCGCCCTGTGGGTTTCCGGGAGCCCGATCCCCGCCTCGTGGTACGGCGCAAGCATGTTGTCCACCGCGCCGTGCACGAGGATCGGCCCGATCGATGCGTCCACGCCGGCCAGCACCCGCTGGGCTTTGCCGAGCGAGTACGCGAACACCACCGAGTTCATGCCCTGCTCGACGTTTCCGCGCCACCAGCGGTTCACCGCATCAAACACATCGGCATCGGATGGCCACTTGAAAACCGGAAGACCGAACGTCGACTCGGTCAGCAGCGCATCGCACTCGACGCACTCGAAGGGCGTGCACGTCGGGTCCGGGTCGGTCTTGTAGTCGCCGGTGACGACCGTGACCGATCCAGATGCCTCGATCCGCACCTGCGTCGAGCCGAGGATGTGCCCCGCGGGGTGCAGGGAGATGCGAGCCGATCCGACGTCGCGGAATTCACCGCGTGCGAGCTCGTCGATCGGCGCCTTGATGCCATAGCGAATGCGAAGGATGCTGGCGGTTTCGGGGCTGGCGATGTACCGCCCGCAGCCGGGCGTTGCGTGGTCGGCATGGCCGTGGGTGACGACCGCAGCTTCAACGGGACGCCAAGGGTCCACGTGCACGCAGGCACTCTCGCACCAGAGGCCTTTCTCGGTTGGTTCGACCAGCAGCTTCGCCACGGCCGTACTCTAGATCGCGCTTCAGCCGCCGTCCTCACCGAGAGCCGCACGGACGATATCCGGCAGCACAATCTGGTCGGTGCCGAAGATCCAGGGCGTCGGCTTCTCGTTGACGAAGACCGCAGGGCGCGACCGGATTCCAAGGCGATCCATCGCTTCCAGAGCGTTGCTGTCGCGAACGATGATCTCGGAAACGGTCTGCGATTCCATCATGTCGATCGCCTCATCCGGGTCGAGCCCGATCGCGGCGAACTGTCCGGGCAGCTGCGACGGGTTGAACGACGGACCCGCGTCCATGATCCAATCGTGCATCGCCCGGTGGGCGTCTGCTCCGCCGAGCAGGCCCGCGGCGATCGCCGCCTTGGCCTTCGGGCATGCCTGCGCATAGCGAGAGATGTCCACGCGCGGATTACAGGAACTGTTGATCGGGTAGAAGCGGAATTCGTACGACGCGTCGGGGTACTGCGCGACGAGGTCGCGTGCGATCGAGTCCGCCCGCTGGGAGTTCGGCTCGTCGTAACAGCCCCACACCACGATCCGCGCCGGCGACGAGGCATCGCCGCCTCGCATCCAGTCGCGATCGCTCAGCACACCGGGGACCACGCGCTGCACACGCCAGTTGTCGGCCAGACGCTCACTGCTGGTCGGAGGCTGATCGTTCGCCGAGGTCGATCGGGGCGGGCTTTGCTGGGCGAGCGTGCGAACCGTCCGAGTGAGCGCGCCCTGCGAGTTCCAGCCCTTGAACTCCACGCCGTTGATGAACACCATCGGCGTCTGCGTCGTGCCCACCGAGCGGGCGAGGTACGCGTCGCTGGCGATCAGGTCGGCGACCTCTGGCGTCGCCATCACGCGCCGCAGCTCGGCCGGATCGATCCCCGTTTCGCGCGCCCACCGGTCGACCACGGAGTCGGGAACGTCGCGGGGGGTACGCCCGACGCTGTCCCGCTGCGACATGTAATCGAACAACCGGAACGACATCGCCCAGAACGCATCCGGCCCGGCGAGGATGCCCGCTGCTTCAGCGATCTGCGCCGTGCGGCATGCAGCGGGGTGCATGTTCAGGTTTTCGAGCGTCGGGTTGCAGGAACTCTGCGCGGGGAACTGGATAATTGAGAGCGAAACATCGTCGCGCGTTTCGAGCAGGCGCTTCACCTCTGACTCGACGGTCTGGCACGCTCCGCACTGGTAGCCTGCGACCGTCACGATGCGGATCGGCGCATCTTCCGCTCCGATGAGATAGCGACCGGTAAAGCCGGGGCGACCGTCGCCGAAGGTCGGGCCGGGAAGGGCCACATCGACCCGGGTAACGCTCGGCGCAGATTGCGCTCCGCCGGGCTGCGACGGCGTGTTGCCGCTGCCCATGATCTCGTTGATCAGATCTTGCCCCTCTGCATCGGCCTGACGGGCGAGCTCATCGCTGCGCGCCGACTGCACACCCATGAGGACGCCGTTGCCGATGATCAGGCCCGCGAGCCCGATGCCAATGGAGCGTCCACGCAAGGCCGCGGTCGCCGGTGTCGCGAACTCAACCAAGCCGAGCAGCGCAAAGTTGAGGATGTGGGTGGAAAGGCAAAGCGGGCAGACGCCGCCGGCGAAACCGCCGAGCATCACGATCACATAGAACAGCGAAGCGGCAGCACCAACACGGACGACGTTGCGCACAACATGGTTGAGCCCGGCTCCGCTGGACATCACCCAGACGATCAGCAGCGACGCGAAGTACGCGAAGCCGACGTACGCCACGGGCCAACCGGTGACCCGCCCGTTGTTGGTGGAATACGTGAACGGAAGGTAGGCGAACTTGGTCTGCTTAACCGCGTCGCACGAGCCGCCTTCGCCACAGCCCGGTGTCGAGTAGCCGAGGTGGCTGAGTGAGAGGTTCAGACTCAGCGCCAGCATCGCAAGGATGAGCACGGCACCCGACCAGAATACCCACGCCGGCATCGGTGTTAATTTGGGCGAATTGACCTCCGGCTTCTTCGTCGAAGCGGGACCCTGAGACTTGGCCTGCCCCATCCGAGCCCGCTGGGCCGCCGTGAGTTTGCGCTTTCCCTTTGATGCCATGACGGTGCGTCTCTCCTTGCGGTTCCGGGTCGTTTCTCGCCCCGGACAGGGTACCGATGATGATCCCGCCGGTTGGGTCCGTGACCGGTCCGTTTCGGCAATGCTGGACCCTGCTCTCAGAAAGTCCGACAGATTCTCGGACACGATCGTTGCATTGGGCTGAAAAATCGTCAGAATCCCTTGTGTACAAAGAACTTATCGCGGCGGCCCGTCGCGTTCCGCGGTTCCGACCTCACTTGGGAGAGTTCGATGGTGAATCTTCGTTTCGGTTTCTGGGTAGCGCTCGCGGGCGCGGCCCTGTCCCAACCTTGCCTCGGCATGGAGAGTGAGGCCGATGACGCGGCGTCGCGCCTTTTGCCGATCCCGGTCCAGCTCGATTCCATGCAGCGCCTGCACATCACGACGCGCGGCGAGCGCATCGATGGCGGCATCGTTGAACTCAATCGCGGGGACTGCCAGGACATCGTTACCCACACCGACGCCGATTTCGAGGGTGGATCGTTCACCGCGCAAGGGGGCTTTTCCGAGAACGAATGGGCCGCGGCGTCGTACACGCTCGCGCCCAGCGAGTTCCCGCTCACGGTGAACCGCATCGAGATGATCTTCGCGACCGTCGGCACGACCGTGACGACGACGACCGAGTGGTCCGTCGGGGTGTGGGAAGGCACGCCGAACAACGGCACGCTCGTCGCGCTGTTCAGTTCGGACGGCCAGATTCTTCCGCACATCGTGATGCCTCCCGGCAACAACGGCACGAACGTACTGGTCGAGGTGGACCCCGGCGATCCGGACCAGATCGTGGTGACAAATAACGGGTCGAACACCTTCACGGTCGGATACCGCATCGACGAGCACAACAACCAGACGCAGAACCCGTGCTTCTTTGCTCCGCCGCGGGCGTCGAACGCGTTTCCTGTGACGGATACCTCGGGTCTGGCCAACAGCACCGGCAACTGGCTTTTCGGGCTGAATTGTGGTTCGTTCGGATGCCCGCCAAACGGTGGCTGGGTGAACTTCGCCGGGCTCAATTCCCTCTGCCGCCCGAGCGGCGACTGGGTTATCCGCGCAACCTATACGCCGACGACCTGCACCGATGATCTCGGCGCGTGCTGCGTGAGCGACGGCGTCTGCTTCGAACTGACGCAGGCTGAATGCCTGAGCGTCGAAGGGGTCTTCAACGGCGTCGGGACCGTCTGCGCCGACTTCAACTGCGTAGCTGGCGCGTGCTGCCTCCCCGACGGGAGCTGCCTCGACGGAGTGTTCCAGTCCATCTGCGAGACCGAGTTCAACGGGACATATCAGGGCGACGGTACCGCGTGCGCGGATGTCACCTGTCCCGAAGCGGTCGAGGCCTGCTGCTTCCCCGCCGGCTGCGTCAATCTGACGCCGACCAATTGCATCGGCGCCGGCGGCACGCCGGGAGGGCCGGGCTCGGTCTGCGCGACATTCAACTGCAACCCCACCGGTGCCTGCTGCCTTCCAGACGGAGCGTGCGTGGACGCGCTCTCGCCGGAGGACTGTGCGATCGCCGGCGGCACCTATCAGGGTGACAACGTGCAGTGTTCGACCGTGAGCTGTCCGGAACCGTTCGGCGCTTGCTGCTTCGACACCGGCTTCTGCATCGAACTCATCGAGTCGGACTGCGTGATCGCCGACGGCGAGTGGGCCGGCCCGCTGACCGATTGCAAGACCGCTTGCATCGCCTCGTGCCCGCCGGATGTCTCAGGCGACGGCAACGTCGATCTTGTGGACCTCAACATCGTGCTCGGTACATTCGGCCAGAGCGGCCCGGATCTGCAGGGTGATGCGGACGGCAACGGATCGGTCGATCTCGCTGACCTTAACCTCGTGCTCGGCTCGTTCGGACAGAGCTGTTGACGCGTCAGGATGCCGGATCGCGCAGCCTGCCCGGCGAGGCGCTCTCTTCCGAGGCGTCCGCCTCGGGATCGACATGCATCGTCGCGGCCGGGAGGACGATCCCGAACGTCGACCCCGTCGTTTGACCGGAGTCATCGAGGTTTGTTTCGGCCCAGATCCGGCCGTGGTGGGCTTCGATGATCGAGCGGCATATAGCCAATCCGAGCCCCATCCCGTGGGTCTTGGTCGTCGTGAAGGGGTCGAAGAGGTGCTCAAACGCCTCGTCTGCGATACCCGGACCGCGATCCGTCACCCGGATCTCCACCCGGTGCGCATCCGGACTGTCGGTCGCGATCAGAACCGATCGTTCGGACTCCGGCACCGAGTCCATCGCGTCCGCCGCGTTGCGCACCAGATTGATCAGGACTTGCTGGAGGTGGATCGCGTCGGCGAGCACGACCGGCAGATCGCGTCCCAACCGCGGTTCGATGCGGATGGATCGACGCCTCGTGTCCTCGCCCACCAGTCCGATGGCCTCCTCGACGATGTCGTTGACGCATCTCGGCTCTCGTTGCAACTCGGCATTGCGCGAGAACCGACGCATCCGCCGGATGATCTCCGCGGCCCGGTTCGCCTCGTCGAGCGCGTGCTGCATGGCTTCCAGCACCTCCGACGTCACGCTGCCACCGACTTTCATCCGTCGCACGCACCCCGAGGTGTAGTTCGCAACCGCCGACAGCGGCTGGTTCAATTCGTGGGCGAGCGCGGCGGACATCTCGCCCATCGTTTCCAGGCGTTGGACATGGCTCAGTCGCTCCAGATGCTCACGCAGCCGGCGCTCGGCGATCTTCGCCTCGGTGATGTTCTCGTGCGAGATCACGAGCCGGTCCTCGTCGCCAACGCTGAACCGGGCGACCCGCGCCTGGAACCACCGCTCGTCCGACGGGGCGTGGCAGGGGTACTGAAGGTAGAAGTTCTTTCGCTTCTTCTGCAGCACCTCCGCGATCCCGCGCGCCATCAGCGCCGCTTCCGGTGCATCGGGTGATCGCGACGAGCGCTCACAGACATCCAGGTAGTTCACGCCGATCGTTTCGATGACCTCCCCGTTGGAACTCCCGGCGCCGAAGTCTCGCCACGCCTGATTCACGGAGATAATCGTCCCGTTCTCATCGAGGATCGCGATGTGCGCCGAGAGCGAGTCGAGCGCGGACTGGAGGAAGGCCTGTGACTTGCGGAGTTCGTCACTCAGACGCTCGTGTGATTCGATCTCGGCCTTGGCCAGTTTGTGGCGCGTCACATCGTGCTGGACGCCGATGAAGTGTGTGAGCTCTCCCGCGTCGTCCTTGATCGGCGTGACCTCGAGGTTGACCCAGTACGGTTCGCCCGAGCTGTTGTAATTGAGCACCTCGCGGTCGAAGCCCAGGCCCGAACGGATCCGCTCGCTCATGAATCGCACACAGTCCGGGTCGGTGTCGGGGCCCTGAAGGATCTCACCCGGCTTGCGCCCGCGAATCGAGCGCAACGAGTATCCGGATATCCGTCGGAAGCCCGCGTTCGCCCACACGATGCGGCCGGACGCGTCGGTGATGAGCACGCTGACATTGGCCGTGTCAGCGAGAAACTGGGTCAGATCAGGGAGCGGGGCCATCGGTGCCTTCGGTGCGGGGAGGTCGCTGGGCATTATCGCCGAAGGGTCACTCGAATTCCGCACCGGATGCGTGGATTCCGGGGATTCCCGATGTCTAGACTCTCGCCCGCTTGTCAGGAACCCCAGAGAATGCTCCGAAAAGTCCTCCACAGCAAAATCCACATGGCCACCGTGACGGCGGCTTTACCCGACTACGTGGGCTCGATCACCATCGATGCGGACATCCTCGACGCCGTTGGCATGCGAGTAAACGACGCCGTGCTCGTCGCCGACTGTCGAAACGGCAACCGCTTCGAGACCTACATCTTTGAAGGCGAACGCGGGAGCGGGAGGATCGAGATCAACGGAGCCGCCGCACACCTCGTCGAGCCCGGCGACATGGTCATCATCATGCACATGGCCCTGATGAGCGATGAGGAGTACGCCTCGAACCGGCCTCGCGTCGCCCTGATGAACGCCGACAACTCCGTCGCCGAGGTGATCCGGTATGAGCCGGGTCCGAACTGAATTCTGTCGTCGGCGGCCCCTCCGCCCGCCAGTTACCCTTTCGCTATGAAATCGCTCTGCACCGTCGCCGGACCCGCCGGCGCCATCGAGATCGGAACGGATCGCCCACTGACCATCATCGCCGGGCCGTGCGCCCTCGAATCGCGCGATCTCGGACTGCGCATCGGTGAGGCTGTGCGTGATGCCTGCGCGGAAATGGGTTTCTCCTACATTTTCAAGGCGTCATACGACAAGGCGAACCGCACATCTGTGGACTCGAAGCGGGGCCCCGGCCTCGAATCGGGCCTGCGCGACCTCGAAGCCATCCGTGCCGAACTCGGCGTGCCGGTAACCACCGACATTCATGAGCCCGCCCAGGCCGGGGCCGTCGCCGAAGTCGTCGATGTCCTGCAGATCCCCGCGTTCCTCTGCCGCCAGACCGACCTGCTCGTGGCCGCTTCGGAGGCCGCCTCGGCGCGCGCGAAAGCGGTGAACATCAAAAAGGGCCAGTTCCTCTCTCCGGAAGAGATGCGCGGGCCCGTCCGAAAGTGCACCGCCGCCGGCTGCTCCAACCTCATGCTGACCGAGCGCGGGACCTTCTTCGGCTACCACCGACTCGTCACCGATGTCATCGGCCTCGGCGACCTGATGGCGCTCGATACCGAGTTCGACGGCGGCCCGGCGCTCGAATCGACGCCTCCGGTGTGCTTCGACGCGACCCATTCCGCTCAGTTGCCCGGCGCGAGCAAGACGACCGGTGGCCGACGCGATCGCATCCCGATGCTCGCCGCCGCCGCGGTCGCCTGCAGCGTCGATGCCGTGTTCATGGAATGCCACCCCGAGCCCGAGCGTGCGCTGTCCGACGCCGCGACCATGCTCCGGTTGGATGCCGTGCCAGCGCTCCTCGCCCGCCTGAAAGCGGTGCGTGAAGCGATCTCCTGATCGGGGCTCGATCTCAGATTCGGGCTTGACCGCGGGTGCCTCAGACGCGCTAGTATTCGCGGATATGCCCAAATGCGACATGTGCGACAACGAGGCCACCGTTCACGAAGTGATCGTGCGCAACGGTCAGCGGATCGAGCGCCACCTCTGCGAGGACCACGCGAAAGAAGCGGGGGTGTTCACCTCCCAGTCCTTCTCCGCCGCCGGACAGGTCGTCAAGAAAGTGGTCATGTCGCAGAGCGGGCTGGCCGAGCAGGCCCAGTCTTCTCGGTCCTCCTGCCCGGAGTGCGGGTTGTCGTTCGCCGAGTTCCGCCAGGACGGCCTCCTCGGCTGCGCCAAGTGCTACCAGGCGTTCGCCGACAAACTTGTCTCGCTCCTGCGTCGAGCGCACGACGGCGGCGATCATCATGTGGGTAAGGTCCCCAAGCGGGCCGGCACCTGCTTCGCCAAGCAGGAGCGCCTGACCGCTCTCCGCAAACAGCTCAAGGAATGCGTCGATCTCGAGCAGTACGAGAAAGCGGCATCCATCCGCGACGAGATCGCCGAGATCGAGTCCGCCCCGGCCGAACGGCTCCACCGCTCCGACTCGGGCGAGCCCGCCCCGAGCCATCGGTCGTCCGAAGAAGGCGAGGGCGACTGATGGAGCAGTACCAACCGCCTGATCGCACCTCATGGCTCACGCACGATGGCTCCGACACCGATGTGGTCGTCACATCGCGCGTCCGACTAGCCCGAAACGTCGCCGGCATCCCGTTCGTGAGCCGCTGTGTCCCCACCGACCTGCGCGGCGTCATGGAACTGGCAGAGCAGAGTCTCCTCCGCGAGAGCATCGCCCCCGGCATGACCTGGGTGCCGCTGCACCAGCTGTCCCAGCTCGATCGCCAGGTCCTCGTCGAGCGTCACCTCATCTCCGGACAGCACGCCAAGGGTGAACTGCCACGCGCCGTCGCCATCAGCAACCCGGACGAGTCGCTCTCCGTGATGGTCAACGAAGAGGACCACCTCCGCATCCAGATCATCCGCCCCGGCCTCGCCCTGCAGGACGCCTTCAAGCGGATCGACGCCGTCGATGACGACATCGAATCGCGCATCGACTACGCCTACCACCCGCAATTCGGCTATCTGACAGCCTGCCCGACCAATGTCGGGACCGGTATCCGCCTTTCGGTGATGCTCCACCTGCCCGGTCTGAAACTCGCCAACGAGATCGAGAAGGTTCGGCGGGCCGCACAGGCGATGTCTCTGGCCGTCCGAGGGATCTACGGCGAGGGTTCCGAGGCCTCGGGCGACATGTACCAGATCTCCAACCAGACCACCCTCGGTAAATCCGAGCACGATCTGCTCGACCAGTTCGAGAACCAGATTATCCCGCAGGTGATCGAGTACGAGCGTGTCGCCCGGCGCAGCTTGCTGGAGAAGCGCCGCGTTTTTCTCGAAGATCATGTCTACCGGGCTCTCGGCGTCCTTCGCAACGCCCGTCTGCTCAAGGCCGATGAGGCCCTCGCCCTCATCAGCCACGTCCGGCTCGGCGTCGCGCTGGGCCTGATCGAGGATGTGCCGGTCCGCACGCTCAACGAACTGATCCTCGTGTCTCAGCCGGGGCACCTCCAGCGGACCATCGGGCGCGAGATGGACCAGGCCGAACGACGCATCCAGCGGGCGTCGCTGGTCCGCGAGCGGTTGGCCCCCGCCCGCCCCGACAGGGCGTAGGCAGAAATCTCTTGCCCGCCCGCGGCCGGCCAGCGATGCTGGTGCCTGACGTGACGGACGACCATCCCAATCCATCGGATTCGGTTCCATCGACAGACCGCTTCATTTGGCCGCCTCGCGCGGTCGAAGTCGAAGGGGCTCTGACGATGGACGCGTCCGCGAACGACGCTCCGGCGGGCAAGCCGCGGACGAGCCATCTTCGGGACCTGCTCGTCGGCGCGGAGCGTGAAATGCTCCGTCCGGTGGTCGAGCCCATCGAGCGCCAGATCACCGATCTCGGCTGGTCACGCGACTCGCTCGATGCCTACTGCCAACGCTGCGGGCGTTCCATCGGTCCCCACGAGGAAGACGAGTTCGGCTGCGCCGGCTGTCGTGAGACTGCTCTCACGTTCGACCGAGCCGTCCGCCTCGGCGAGTACTCCACCCCGCTCGATCGGTGGATCTGGTGCCTGAAGTTCCGGCAGATCCGCAGCTTCGGCGTCCGGCTCGGGACCGAACTCGGCCAAGCGCTGCGGGAAGCGGGGGCCCTGCACAGCCCGCCACCGGGCGGGGTCGTCGTTCAGGCGGTCCCGACCAGTTTCCGGCGTCGATGGTCACGAGGCATCGACCACGCCTCCGTCCTCGCCCAGGCCTGTGCAGAAGACATCGGAGTGCCCTGCGTGCGGCTCCTGCGCCGGACCCACCGGCGCAGCCAGCGATCAGTGGCGGCATCGGATCGCTGGGCCAACGCGCAGGGAAGCGTTCGCCTCACCAAAGCGGGCCAGCGGCACCTGATCGGCCGCCGAGTGATCGTGATCGACGATGTGATGACCAGCGGTGCCACTGCTCGGGCCGTTGCCCTGGCCCTGAAGGGGCAACCGGATGCCCGATTCCGCCCGGCGCCATGGGGAGCGTCCGAGGTTTGGAGCGCAGTCGTCGCGTCGGCTGAGTAGGATCAAGACGCTCGGAGTGATCTGTGGAAAAGTGAGTTCGTGATTCTGGGGTCCAAAACGCCGATTTCTCGGGGTTTCTGGCGACACGGAAACGAAATCCGCAGGAAATCTTCAAGCGCGAACCTCTACCCGTTGACACCAACTTGGAGGTTGATACAATTTCGGACCCCCAAGAGCGAGCCGCACGGCTGGCTCAACGGGTATCTGCACGCCTCGCCGGACGGCTTGGTACGCAGGGCTTCTTTGAAAAGTGAACAGTTGGTGAACCGCGAGAATGTGCGGCTCAGTCTAGGTTTTCGAGACCTAAAGCCCGTAGCTGGGTTGGCTGAGTCGAACAGCTGCATCTGAGTGCTTCACAGCCTCAGTTGCTTCTCATAGGTTCCTCGAAAATTCATGCCATTCGGTCAATCGACCGGGTGGCGCCCTATTGAGTAAAGATTCTCTCCCGCGTCTAGCCGACGCGGGGGCACCCGAGACTGGCTTGACCGTCAGGATCGGGTGGGACCGGCGCCCTGCGAACGCAGGGCGGGTTGTCCAGGACTGGCCCTTTATTTGAAGCGATCGCCGGCTTGCCGGCGTAAGCAATAAATTTCAAGTGAAGAGTTTGATCCTGGCTCAGCCTGAACGCTGGCGGCATGGCTAAAACATGCAAGTCGAGGGAGAAGGGGGCTTCGGCCCCTGGACACCGGCGAAAGGGCGAGTAACGCGATCGAACGTGCCCCGAGGTAGAGGATAGCCGTGGGAAACTGCGGGTAATACTCTATAAGTTCCAAGGAAGAAAGCTCCGGCGCCTTGGGAGCGGCGATCGTCCTATCAGGTTGTTGGTGGGGTAAAGGCCTACCAAGCCGAAGACGGGTAGCGGGTGTGAGAGCATGGCCCGCCGCATCGGAACTGAGACACTGTCCGGACTCCTACGGGAGGCTGCAGTAACGAATCTTCCGCAATGCGCGAAAGCGTGACGGAGCAATGCCGCGTGTGGGATGAAGCGGTTACGCCGTGTAAACCACTGTCAGGACTTAGGAAGAACTGACCGAGTCCAAAGGAAGGGCCGGCTAATCTCGTGCCAGCAGCCGCGGTAATACGAGAGGCCCGAGCGTTAGGCGGAATCACTGGGCTTAAAGGGTGCGTAGGCGGATCAGTAAGCATTTTGTGAAATCCCTCGGCTCAACCGAGGAATTGCAGAGTGAACTGCTGGTCTTGAGGTAGGCAGAGGTCATCGGAACGTACGGTGGAGCGGTGAAATGCGTAGATATCGTACGGAACGCCGAAGGGGTAGCCAGGTGACTGGGCCTTACCTGACGCTGAGGCACGAAAGCGTGGGGATCAAACAGGATTAGATACCCTGGTAGTCCACGCCGTAAACGATGTGCACTAGTTTGGTGGAGATCTGACTCTTTGCCAGACGCCGAGAAATCATTAAGTGCACCGCCTGGGGAGTACGGTCGCAAGGCTAAAACTCAAAGGAATTGACGGGGGCTCACACAAGCGGTGGAGCATGTTGCTTAATTCGAAGCAACGCGAAGAACCTTACCTGGGCTTGACATGTATGGATTAGCTCTTGGAAACATGAGTGACGCCCTTTGGGTGGAACATACACAGGTGCTGCATGGCTGTCGTCAGCTCGTGCTGTGAAGTGTCGGGTTAAGTCCCTTAACGAGCGCAACCCTTATCGCTAGTTGCCAGCGCGTCATGGCGGGGACTCTAGCGAGACTGCCGGTGTCAAACCGGAGGAAGGTGGGGATGACGTCAAGTCATCATGGCCCTTATGTCCAGGGATGCAAACGTGCTACAATGGCGTGTACAAAGCGATGCAATATCGTGAGATGGAGCAAATCGCAAAAAGCACGCCCCAGTTCGGATTGGAGTCTGCAACTCGACTCCATGAAGCCGGAATCGCTAGTAATCGGAGATCAGCCACGCTCCGGTGAATACGTTCCTGAGCCTTGTACACACCGCCCGTCAAGTCATGGAAGCCGGGAGTGCCCGAAGTCGCTCTGATTCAGGAGTGCCCACGGCAAGTTCGGTAACTGGGACTAAGTCGTAACAAGGTAGCCGTAGGAGAACCTGCGGCTGGATCACCTCCTTTCTAAGGGATACCTTAGACCGACCGGTGCCTCGGACAAAATGTCCTTGGACGGAGAGAGATCTCCAGTCGGATCCCGTCAGCTCATTCTCGTCCGCACTCTTCCTCGGAAGAAACCGCACTGAAAAGGTGCTGCGGATAGCCGGTCGGCGACGACCGATGAAAGTTCACCAACTGTTCTCTGAATAACGACACCGCACCGGTTCTCCCGGTGCGGTTGTCTTTTTTGGAACTCGAACGCGTCGCACAGCCGGGCGCTCGCTCACGGCAGCAGCAACTCCGGCGTCCACGACGACGCGTCCCGCGGCAGCTCCTCCACCGACTTGGCATCGCGGATGTCGAACGCCCCGACCCGCGTCCGCACCAGGCCCGTCAACATCCCACCGGTCCCCAACGCGACGCCCAGGTCCCGAGCGATGGAACGGATGTACGTCCCCTTGCCGCTCTCGATGGTCAGCGTCAGCGACGGCCAGTCATACGCTTCGATCTCGACGGAATCGACACGCACCAGCTTCGTCCGTGTCTGAAACTCCTCGCCGGCCCGAGCCATCTTGTACGCCCGCTTCCCATCGATCTTGACCGCGCTGTACCGAGGCGGAGCCTGCTGAACCACGCCGATGAACCGCTCGCCGAGCACGCGTTGGATCGTCTCGAGAGCGACGGGGTGATCGACCCCAACGACAGTTCGCTCGCCCTCGGCGTCATCGGTTGTGCTGAACGCAGAGAGATCAACCTCCGCTCGGTATGCCTTCGTGTCGTCCATGAAGCTCGGGATCCGCTTGGTCGCTTTGCCCAGGCAGACGACGAGCACTCCGGTCGCGAGCGGATCGAGCGTGCCCGCGTGCCCAACTTTCGCTCCTCCGCTGAGCCGACGCACGAGGTTGCAGACCTTCGCGCTCGACCATCCCAGCGGCTTGTCTATGTGAAGCACGCCGTTGAGGTCCGGGCGTTTGTTGCGAATTCCCATTGGCGGCAGTCTATCGACCCGCCAACTCTCTAAGTGTCACCACGCCACGCCCGAAATCGTTAGAATGTCCGACCCGCTCGGGATCGGTTCCGGCCGATCCTGACCTACCCGGAGAGGTGTCCGAGCGGCTGAAGGAGCACGGCTGGAATCCGTGTAGTCGGGGTAACCCGGCTCGGGGGTTCGAATCCCCCCCTCTCCGCTTCAATCGCGGAATCGCCCCGCACGGTTGCGGGGCGATTTCCGTTTCTGGGGTTCTGCGTCCCACTTTCGGCTGACAAAGGGCTTTTCGCCCTGTTTCCGAAACATTGCTTGCATTGTTTCGGAAACAGGGTACGGTGGGTTCGTGCCCCGACCCGTTCAATCCCGCAACGCGGCTTCCGACGCCTTCGCCCGCGACACCGTTGAGACGGTCGCGGTCGCCCGAGACGCGTACAGCAAGATCATCGAGATGAAGAGCCCCGGGTCCCGTGCGGTTTCCGCGGTCGCGGACTGGCTGAGTTCTTCCCAGGTCAGCACCAGATCCGGCGGTGTGGGTGTCATTTTCCAGCTGGCGTGGACGACCACATCCTGAATCTCCGGCCAGTCGCTGAGAGTCACCTTGTAGCCGGGAGCACCGAACTCGGAGGTGAACTTTTCCTGGACCATTGCAGGCTGGTAGTCCTCACCACTGCGAGTCAGATACTCGAACTCCACTTCAGCCGGCTGGGCCACGGGAAGATCCACCCGATTGTGATTCAGCATCAGCGTCAGACCGACAGTCGCAATTCTGGCGTTGTCCACAGTCCGCGGATTGCTGTACGCAGCAGGTGCCAGTGCCTGCAGCATCGTGGGAGCTGTCTCTGGTTGTCCGGCAGGCACGGATGCATTCACACTGTCCTGCGGCGCGCTGCGGCGGTCAAACACGAATCGTGGATAGCGCCAGTCAATACTCACACGATGGCTGTCTCCGCGTTCGACGCTGATGGGAATTGCGCCTTCTGTTGAGAGCTCACCAAACTCGATCACGTAATCATCGCCCGGCCGGACTCCTGCGATCTCTGCATTCAGATTCGAGGGCGGATAGCTGTCCTCCGTGAATCTGCTTCTCCGCAGCGTAAACTTCTTCGGGTCGAATGAGTTGGCAATCACCTCTGATAACTCGTCTTCATTGCGAGCATCGACAATCTCGGCGAAGGGAACACCGTCAACCGTGAACAGATTCTCGATCGCCTGACGGTCTTCGGTGTCCCGACCGTTTTCATCCCGCACATCGAACGCCACGACGACCAGCCGAGTTGCCTGCTGCACGTTTCGGATCTGCTTGCGCATTTCATTGACACGCACGGGCGAGGCATCGTTTGCTGCTCCGTCCGTGATCACGATGACGATGCCGGATCCATTTTCCAGATCCTCAATCAGAGCGCGAGTCACAGAGTAGACGAGCGGCGTCATGCCCCACGGGTCAACCCCCTCCAGCTTTCCGAGAGTAGAATTAAACTGAGCCTTGCCCTGCTGGTTCATTCGCGTCAGCGACTGTTCACGTCTGACATCGATGTCTGCTGTCAGTTTCTTCCATGCATTGTTGCTCGGGCGAAACACGTTCTCGTAGCTTGGATTCGGGATGTGCTCCCCCTGGTTGCGGTCGTACTTGATCCGGTGGGCGAAGACTCTGAGACTGGCTTTTTTTGAATCGTCCAGGCGACTCACAGTTTGACGGAGCGACTCCAGAGCCACGGCCTTTTTGACTCGTTTTGGCTCCGCCTTCGTGTCGTACTTCATGCTTTCCGACCAGTCGAGCACGAAGGCAATCGGACGCGAGTCTTTGTCGCGGAGGACCACCGTTCCGGTATCCGGTCGCCCCGCGCGCTCCACCGTGAATGTCTCTTCAGCACACGGATTGACGTTGATCACAGCCCCGGCAGCCAGCCTGCGTCCCCGGTAAAAGACCTCGGGACTCCATACGACCGACTGGCAGTCACCTTCCAGTGGATTTCCAATTCGCACAACTGTGACTTTGCCCGATGTCTGCGGCGAACCGAGCGACAATGGCAATGCGTTTCCCTCCACCCGCAGACTGGACAACGCCCCGTTGTTCGAGTCCGCCACCAGATTCAGTGACGCAATACCGGCCTCGGGAGGCACTCCACTCACCTGCGGAGTCAGTTCAATGTCGTCACGAGGCTGGTTCTGCAAACCCAGATTCACCAGTGATTCATTCGCGGCGACACGTACACTCAATCCGTCGAATTTCACCAGCGCATTTCGTCGTGACTCGACCTGCTGCCGCAGTGCGACTCGGGCACTCAATGCCTCACGCTCCAGAGTATCCAGGCGTCGGTCCGCCGAACTGAGAAACTCTGCTGCAGTACGAGCGTACCAGCCCGTCTTGCGGTACGGAGGATCATCTGACGTATCGACCCAGTGTCCCAGGACGAGTCGATCGACCTGGAGCAGATCGAAATCCAGCAAACGCAGCTGATCAGCCAGAATTGTCGGATTGAACAGTTCGGGACTCAGTTGCTCCGCATCAACTGCCGGCAGCAGCCGGGCGATGTGGTCCAGTTCGGCGATTCGAGCGGTGATCTGAGTGATGTCGGTATCTCGCGCTCCGCTGACCAGCGTGCGGCGGTCACGCCAGTAAGATCGCACTGCAGCACCCAGCGAACCATTGGCGATCGCCTGATCGGAATCATCGCTGACCAGCATCTTCCAGACAGCACGTGCTGCGTCTTCGTCTTCCGGCTGTACTCGCGGATCGAGACTGATCACCTGCGCAGTCCACAGCATGCCAGCCCGACGGAGGTCGTGGTTTGTTGCGGCGTCGGAAGAGGCTGCGGCGGACTCAGAGTCTGCATCGGTCGGCTCTACCGGAGCGG
>Ga0209578_10002115_pt1 | contig 16962 bp, 11 predicted proteins | sample tdAd472_FD_187127 | JGI IMG/M metagenome (GOLD analysis project Ga0209578, IMG submission 187127) | Marine sediment microbial communities from the Atlantic coast under amendment with organic carbon and nitrate - tdAd47.2 (SPAdes)... | ecosystem: Environmental > Aquatic > Marine > Coastal >...
GCGCGCCGAGTAATGATATTGATGACGCCGCCGATTGCGTCGGTCCCGAAGAGTGCCGAGCGCGCACCCTTCACGATCTCCACGCGTTCGATCACCTCTGGCGAGATATGCTGAATCGCCGCACCCCCGAGCGTGCCAGGGTTCATGCGTACGCCGTCGATGAGCACGAGCACGTGGTTGCTCTCGGTACCGCGCAGGAACATCGAGGTCGCCTGCCCCGGTCCACCGTTGCGGCCGATATCGATGCCGGCCTCGAAGCGCAGCAGCTCGGCAAGGTCCGCCGCCAGGGAAAGTTCAATGTCGTCACGCGTTATCACGCGTACGGGAACGGTTGCCTGGTCGAGCGGAATCTCCGTGCGTGTGGCGGTAACGATGATCGTATCGCCGGGCGAAATGTCGGCCGCAAGAGCCGGTAGCGCGGCGCACAGTAAGAGCGCCGTCGCGGCGGTAAACCGAAAGAGTTCCATCTGTCTCCCCTGTGCGTGCCCACCGCACGCCTGTATACGAATTACCAGAATGGTCGCGGGGGAAAAGGACGGCTGGTTATGGCACGCCCGAACAGTCGCCCGCCGCGCCGTTCGCGTGTGCATCAAGCCGGTCTCCGGGCTTACGAGCGGAGAGATCTCCCGTCTCAGCGCCTTCCCACGAGCACCGTTTGTGCTTCGCAGTGGCTCCGTGCCGAGACACGGGGCTGAGACTTTTTCTCGATCACCGTTGCGGGGGCAGCGCCGGAATTTACACCGGCTTCCCGTCGCCCGAACATTGCGTGTCGGGACTACCTAATGACTGCGCTACGATAGGAACGCACCGGCCGGGTGTCAAGCACAAGCGTATTCGCGGCAGCTAGAAGTTACTCGTCGGATGTGGCGTAACCCAGCGATTGCAGTGCGGTCCTGACCTCGTCGAGCACGTCGGGATCTTCGATTGTCGCCGGCACTTTGTATTCCTCGCTGTCGGCGATTTTGCGCATCGTGCTGCGCAGCACCTTGCCGGAGCGGGTCTTCGGCAAGCGGCCGATGACCGCCGCTTTCTTGAAGACGGCGATAGGACCGACCTGGTCGCGCACCATTTGTACGACCTCTTCGGCGATTTCCGCGTCGTCCCGGTCCGCGCCAGCCTTCAGGACGAGTAATCCAACGGGCAGCTGACCTTTCAACGAGTCGGCGGCGCCAATCACTGCGCATTCGGCAACGTCGTCGTGCGCTGCAAGGACTTCTTCGATAGCCCCTGTGGACAATCGGTGGCCCGCGACGTTAATGACGTCATCAGTGCGTGACATGACAAATATGTAGCCATCGTCATCGATGAATCCGGCGTCTCCCGTTTCGTAGTAACCGGGGAAGGTCTCGAGATATGAGCTGCGGAATCGCTTCTCGGCATTCCATAGCCCGGGCAAGGTCCCGGGAGGCAACGGCAGCTTACAGGCGATAGCGCCGACGTCGCCGGGGGCGACATCGTTGCCGTTGTCATCCAACGCCCTGACCTCCCAGCCGGGTGCGCCGCGTCCGACCGACCCGGCTTTGACGGGCGCGAGTTCGATGCCCATGCAATTCGCTGCAATCGACCAGCCCGTCTCGGTCTGCCACCAGTGATCGATGACCGGCACGCCGAGTTTGTCCTCGGCCCAGTGCAGCGTATCCGGATCACAGCGCTCACCGGCGAGGAACAGCGCACGCAATTTGCCCAGATCGTACTTCTCGATGAAAGCGCCGCCCGGATCCTGCTGCCTGATCGCCCGGAACGCCGTCGGCGCCGTGAACATGCAGCCGACATTGTGCTCGGACACGACACGCCAGAACGCGCCGGGGTCGGGTGTCCCGACCGGCTTGCCCTCGTACAGGATGGACGTATTGCCGTGCAGTAATGGGCCGTAGATGATGTAGGAGTGGCCGACCACCCAGCCGATATCCGACGCAGCCCAGTACACCTCACCCGGCTCGACGCCGTAGATGTTCTTCATCGTCCAGTGCAGCGCCACGGCATGACCGCCATTGTCGCGCACAATGCCCTTCGGTTCCCCGGTCGTGCCGGACGTGTACAGCAGGTAAAGTGGATCCGTGGCTGCCACCGGCACGCAGTCATGCGGGGAGGCTGCCGACACGGCGTCATGCCAGTCGACATCTCTCGGTGCCGTCAATTGTGCTTCCAGTTGCGGTCGCTGCAAGATGATGCAGCGTTCCGGTTTGTGCTTCGATAGCTCCAGCGCCTGATCGAGTAGTGGTTTGTACGCGATGGTGCGCGTCGGTTCGACGCCGCAGGAAGCCGAGACAATTGCCCTGGGCTCGGCGTCGTCGATGCGCGTCGCCAGTTCGTTGGGCGCAAAACCGCCGAATACGACCGAGTGCACGGCACCAAGCCTGGCACACGCCAGTACGGCGACGATTGCTTCGGGGATCATGGGCATGTAGACGATCACCCGATCGCCCTTGTTGACGCCGCTCGCGGCAAGTGCGCCGGCGAATACGGACACCTCGTCACGCAATTCGCTGTAGCTGATGCGGCGCTGCGTGTCGGTTACCGGGCTGTCGTAGATGATCGCAGCCTGTTCGCCACGGCCATTCTCCACGTGCCGGTCAAGCGCGTTGTAGCAGGTATTGAGGCGACCGCCGGGAAACCAGCGATATATGGGAGGGTTGGAGTCGTCGAGAACACGGTCCCAGCGGGTTTCCCAATCAATGCCTTCCGCCGCTTCCGCCCAAAACTCGGCGGCGTCTTCGATCGAACGCCGATGAATCTCTGCAAACTTGCTCATGGCAGCCTCGCATCTCAATGAATCTCTCCAATTCTAGGAGACCACTTCTGCCGCAGCCATTGGACGAAAGACGAGTGCTAGTAGAGATCGGCGAGTGTCGTATGGTCGTCGGACTCCTGCGCGGCCACCATCGCGATGAGCAGTTCGGCCGTCGCCACCGCGTCCATGAGGCAGTCGTGTCCGCGGTACCACGGGAGATTGTAGTGCGCTCGCAGATCGGGCAGTCGCAGGGAGCGATTATCATCGAGGTGGTGCTTGCGCTTCTCGCGCCGGTGTTCGAGCGCCAGTGTGTCTACGATCGGCACCAGCAATTTGTCTCCGAACTGGGCCTTGCACAACCGGTCCAGCAGCCCCTTGTCGAGCCCGGCGTGATGGACGACCAGTACCCGGCCGGTCAGCACTTTGACGACGCGCGACAGGGCTTGGGTCGGGTCCATGCCCAGGTTGACCACCGTATCGGTCAGTCCGTGCACGGATGCGCTGTCACCGACATCGCCCGTCGGTTTGACGACGTGGCACTCCGACGTCGAGAGGTCGACTCTGCCGCCGCGGACCAGCACCCAGCCGATGCTCAACATGTCCGCCGTGGCAGGATCGAGGCCGGTCGTCTCGATATCGACACAGACGAGTTCAGCCTTCTCGAAAGGGGTCCCGGGTGCGGGCAGCGGCCGGTCAACGAATTCCCTGTATGGGGGGTCGGCGGAGCGCCGTCGTGCTCGCCAGCGCTGCAATGAAAGCCAGGTGTTGATCATGCGAGGTGAAAGCGGTTGAGTAGCGCCGACTGGCTGACGCTGACTTGGGCAAATGCGGTTTTGAGATTCTGCCTGACGAGCGGCGAGAGCTCCTCGGGAGACATGTAATTATCGGGCCGGATGCCCGCATGCAGTTGCCGGCTCTGGTGTTCCATCCTGAGCTTCTCGATGAAATCCAGCGCGTCGATCAGGTTTGCTGCGTCATCTTCAGTGATTTCTCCCGCGCTGGCCGCTGCGCGCAGGCGATTCCGGGTGGTGATGCGCATTTCGCCCGCCGCCAGCGCGCGAATGCGCGCGATCTCGACAATTGGCATGATGCCGAACAGCTTGATGTCGAGCGTATTCTTGTGCTCTCCGGATTTCTGCAACACGAACTGGCGGAAGATCCCCAACGGTGGCTGGAAGGTCATCGCATTCTTCGCCATTAGTGCGAGGAATATCTCATTGCGGCGGGCGTCCTTCCGAATGCTGGCTTTCAGGTCGTCAACCAGGCTGCCGTTGCCATGCACGCAGCGCAAATCGAAGAAGATATTGGCGTGCATGAGCGCCTTTTCTTCGGGAATGGTAATCCACTTTTTGAAATACCCCTTCCAGGTCTGCAGAGGCTGGCGCCATTTCGGGTTCGAGGCCATCACGTCGCCGGGGCAATAGACGAAGCCGCAGGCGTCCAGGCCATCGTTGACGATCTTCGCAAGCGCCTTGAAGTATTCGTCGTGCGACTCCCGGGCCGAATCGTCGAGCACGAGCGCGTTGTCCTGGTCGCTGCGCGCCGACTGCTCGTGCCGGCCCTGCGATCCCATCGCAACCCACGCGTATTCGCACGGCGGTGAGCCGAGTTCTGCTTCGCCGATTCGGCACAGCTGCCGTGTGATCGCATCCGTGATCGTGGTGACGAATTTTCCGAGTTGCTCACCGTGCGCGTCGGCGTTGACCTGGCTCGCGATCAGGCCCGGCAGGCGTCGGCAGGCGTCGACGATACCCGCGACCGTCGTTTGCTTGGCAATGTCGTTGACGAGGTAGAGCGGGTGCTCGGTTTCAAGGCGCATGAAGTCGCTGCGTGAGACCATGCCGGCAAGCGCGCCCTGGTCGCAAACGGGCAGGTGGTGGATCTGCTTCTGCATCATCATGAGTGCGGCTTCGTAAGCCAGGGCGCCAGTCTCGATGAAGATTGGATTCACCGACATAACGTCTCGGATCGGTGTGTCGCCGGACTTGCCGGCCGCAACGACGCGCGAGCGGATATCGCGGTCTGTAACGATGCCGCAAAACGTCCCCTTGTCCATGACGAGCATGGCGGAAACTCGCTCCGTGACCATGGCTTTTGCGGCTTGCTGAATGCTTGCATCTGCCTCGATGGTCACGGGGGCCCGGGTAATCAGCTGCGACACAGCCCTGCCGCCCGCGCCGTGAAGTTTCGCCACGGCCGGACGCGTCAGCAATCGATCCGAGAGCAAGCGAATGAAGTGTGTGTCGAATTCCGGGTTCTCTCTGCGCTGCTTGGAGAACACCTTGCCGTCCAGGTGATAAATAAGCGTGTCCTCGATCGCGACGGATCGGTGGCGCACGGGCGATGCGTTCATCAGTGACGGAAAGCCGAAGCAGTCTCCCTCGGCGGCTCGCGTGACGAGGTCACCGTCAGCATTATGCAATTCGATGGCGCCACTGCGGACAACGTGCAGCTGTCGGTTCTCGTCACCGATATGCAGGATGTCTTTGCCAGCGCGGTAATAGCCAATCTGGATGGATGCCGCAGCAGCATTGACTTGTGCATTGCTCAGGATGTCAAACCCGGGTAGTCCGGACAGGAAGCGTGCGATCTCGGGGAGTTCGTTCATGCGACCATTCTGACACGGTGGGCCAAAACGTAAAACTGGCGGCACCCTTCCGGATGCCGCCAGTGCAAATGCACAGGGATGTGCCTGTTATTGCCCTAGAACGCGTACTTCGCAGAGAACTGGAAGCGCGTGATGTCGCCATCTGTGCCGTTCACGAGCTGACGCTCGCCATAGATGATTTCGGCGCCGACATCCAGCTTCGGCAGGATGTTGCGAATGAGGTTCACGTGGATGCTCGAACCGGTGTCGTTCAGGTTTGCTGCCGCCACATCGCTGTCGTAGCTCATTGACGTATTGCCGTACATGATGTTTGAACGCCACTTGCTGTTCCACACCATACGGTACGAAACGAAGAAGGCGACAGCCTCAGCGGTCGCGATATTACCGTTAGTATCTATGTAGCCATCCGGGACGAATCCGAGGCCGACATAACGACCGACGCCGTCACCCACGGTGACCATCGCGCGCAGGTCGCTGCCACCGCTGAACACGAATTTGGCCGAGGCGCTGACACCGTAGGCCGTTGAGTCGGCCTGCGACCCACCGCCCGTGGTGTCTTGAATCTTGAGATTGCGTAGCAGGCCGGCGATCCTGATATAGCTGCCGCCGTTCATCTTGAACGTGTAGCGCGCAATCAGATCGGGTATCGAGGAAAGGTCCCTCGTGCCGCCAACGACGAAGGTTTGCGGATTCTCGACCGCCAGTTCCAGGTTGCCTGTCGTGTAGCGGATCATGGATTGCCGTATGAACGTGGTGGATTCGGCAGGGCCGACAAAGTCGAGCGCTTCGGGCAGGACGCTGACGTCCATGAATGTTGACCAGGTCTGGCCGAACGTCCACTTGTTGTATTTTATGAAAGCATGCCGCAGACGCGGGCTGTGCGAGTTGGACACAACCTCGTTGCCATCGCTGTGGGTCAAGAAGTCCATCTCGACAAATGCAGTGATCTTGTCGCCGCCACTCGTCGTCGTGTCCGCGCGGAAGTTGAGACGCGATTCACGGGCGTGGAAATCCGTAGTCATATCGCTGCTTGCGGAGCCATCGCCGACCGGGATCTGGGGCGTGTACAAGAACGTGCGTATGAGGGCGTTGCCATCCGGCGTAGCGTCGCTGTAGTCGCTGAACATTGCGTCAAACTTGACGTAGCCGCCGAACTTGTACGTCGTGGTGGGACCTTCGTCCTGAGCGAGGACACTACCCGAACTGACCAGCAATGCGAGCGCGAAGCCGGCTGCCGCTAATTTCTTAATAGGATTGATCTTCATTATATTCCCCCGAGGAAACGTCTCGATAATCAGGGTGGATATTCAGGCAGAGAGATTGACGTTGCCATTAGCCAAAAGTCGAATGAGTTCGCCAAGTAGACGAATGTCTAATGCGCGCCCTTGGCGCTGCGATTCAAAATGTCCGAAACGGACAGTCGTCCGGGCCTTTGGGCACCTACTGATTGGAGATTCCGATGAGCGAAACTTACGCGATCAACGATTATTTCAAGAAGAACGGGTTGATCAGCGAGGAGGAGTACTTCGAGCTGTACAAACAGTCCGTGGAAGACAACGAGGGCTTCTGGGCCGAGCAGGCAAAAATCGTCGAGTGGAGCAAGCCGTTTACCAAGGTCAAAGACGTCTCGTTTGCCAAAGACGACCTGCACGTCCGCTGGTACGAAGACGGTGAACTGAACGTTTGTTACAACTGTGTCGACAGGCACCTCGCCGACAAGGCGGACCAGCCGGCGATCATCTGGGAAGGTGACGAACCCGACAAGGACCTGACACTGACTTACGGCGACCTGCACCAGCGGGTGTGCCGCTTCGCCAATGTCCTGAAGTCGATCGGTGCAAAAAAAGGCGACCGGATCACGATTTACATGCCGATGATCCCGGAAGCGGCTGTGGCCATGCTCGCTTGCGCGCGCATTGGTGCCGTCCATTCCGTTGTGTTCGGCGGATTTTCGCCCGATGCCCTTGCTGGCCGCATCATCGATTGTGAATCGAATATCGTAATCACCGCCGATGAAGGCGTCCGCGGTGGCCGGTCTGTCCCGCTGAAGGCCAATGTCGACGCGGCCGCGAATATCGACGGCGTAACGACCCTGGACAAAATCCTGGTTGTTCGCAATACGGGCAATGATGTCCACTGGCAGGACGGTCGCGACGTCTGGCTGCACGAAGCGGAGGCGTCCGTCGACGACGACTGTCCCTGCGAACCCATGAACGCTGAGGACCCGCTGTTCATCCTGTACACGTCGGGCTCGACCGGGGCGCCGAAAGGCGTCATGCACACGACGGGCGGGTACCTGGTCTACGCGGCGCTGACTTTCAGGTATGTGTTCAATTATCAGCCGGGCGACATCTACTGGTGCACGGCAGACGTCGGTTGGGTAACCGGCCACTCCTACATCGTGTATGGACCGCTGGCGAACGGCGCGATCACGATGATGTTCGAGGGCGTACCGAACTACCCCGACTCGAGCCGCTTCTGGCAGATCTGCGACAAGCACAGTGTCAACATTTGCTACACCGCACCGACGGCCATACGCGCACTCATGCGTGAGGGTGATGAACCGGTCAAGCGCACCTCCCGGGCGAGTCTTCGCTTGCTGGGCTCGGTAGGTGAACCAATCAATCCTGAAGCCTGGAACTGGTATTACGATGTGGTCGGTGGCGGTCGCTGCCCGATTGTCGATACCTGGTGGCAGACCGAAACGGGAGGCATCCTGATCACGCCGTTACCTGGATCGACCGCGCTCAAGCCCGGGTCGGCGACCCGTCCGTTCTTCGGCATCAAGCCGGCAATCGTAGATCCCGATGGCACAATCCTGGACGGGGCGGCCTCAGGCTTGTTGGTCATACTCGACAGCTGGCCCGGCCAGATGCGCACAGTCTACGGTGACCACGAAAGATTCGTCCAGACGTACTTCAGCGCTTTCGAAGGTCGCTATTTCACGGGAGACGGTGCGAGGCGGGACGAGGACGGCTACTATTGGATCACCGGCCGTGTCGACGACGTCCTCAACGTGTCAGGTCACCGCATGGGCACCGCGGAAGTCGAGAGTGCGCTGGTGTCGCACAGTGCGGTCGCCGAGGCCGCGGTGGTTGGTTATCCTCATGACATCAAGGGGCAGGGGATCTACGTCTACGTAACCCTGATGGAGGGACTCGAGCCGACCGACGAGCTGGCCAAGGAACTCCGCAACTGGGTCCGCAAGGAAATCGGCCCGATCGCCAGCCCGGACCTGCTGCAATGGGCGCCCGGATTGCCGAAAACGCGGTCGGGCAAGATAATGCGGCGCATTCTCAGGAAGATCGCGGAAGACGACTTCAGCAACCTGGGCGATACGTCGACACTCGCCGACCCGACCGTGGTGGAAAATCTAATCGAAAATCGCATGAACCGCGACTGAGGAACTGGCCCCGCTGTGACACAATTCGACAGCAGTACGTTTATCGTTGCCGATGATCACCCGCTTTTTCGGGAGGCGCTGATACACGCAGTTCACAATTGCGTTGCCGGTGCCGAGGTACAGGAAGCCGACAGCCTGGCGTCGCTCTATGACGTCGTTGAAGCGAATCCCCATGCCGATTTGTTATTCCTCGACCTCAACATGCCGGGGGTCAGCGGATTCTCGGCGCTGGCGTACATGCGCAGCAACCACGAGTCATTGCCGACGGTCATCGTTTCGGCTGTTGATGATCCGTCGGTCATCCGCCGGGCCATCCAGCACGGCGCAAGCGGGTTCATTCCGAAGTCGTCGCCTATTCGTACGATCGAAGCGGCAATCGACAGCATCCTGCAGGGCGAGGTCTGGCTGCCGGACAACATCGACATGGATGACGATGGACTGGATGATGATGAGGCGCACGTTGCTGCAGCGATGAGTGCTCTGACCCCGCATCAGTTCAGGGTGCTCATGATGCTGGGTGAGGGACTGCTCAATAAGCAGATTGCCTACCAACTCGGGGTTTCGGAGGCGACGATCAAAGCGCACGTGACAGCGATACTGCGCAAGATGCAGGTGACGAACCGGACCCAGGCGGTACTTGCCGTACAGCGGCTCAACACCAAGAACCATGCGCTGATCGAGTAAGGCGACGGCGCCTAGGGCCGGCTTAATATTCGCGACATCAGTGCACGCAATGCGGCTGGTTTGATCGGCTTGTGCAGGAGGGCATCCCCGGATTCACGAACTTCCTGCCGGACCGGATCGGAATGATCCGCCGTTACCACGATTGCGGGAATGCGCCTGTCGGCCCGTGCACGTAACTCGCGGATAACCTCGACACCTGTCACATCGTCGTCAAGGTGGTAGTCGACGACAAGTATCGATGGGTAGTGCCCACCGTTCGACTTTATGCCCGCCAGGTGCTCGAGTGCGATTTCCGAATTGTTTGCGGTCAACGGGTTGGCGCCCCATTTGCTGAGCAATCCATGCATGCCCTCCAGTATGGAGTACTCATTGTCGATGCAAAGTACCGTCGTTCCCTGCAGCGACGAGACTGGCATTTTGTCGGCAGATCGCTTCTTTGCAGGAACGAAGTCGGCGGCCTCGGCGCGTGGCACGATGACTTCGAACGTGCTGCCCTGGTCGATACTGGAGCGCATGGTAATCTGGTGATCGAGTAACCTGGCGATGCGATCGACAATCGCAAGGCCCAGTCCGAGACCGCGTTTCGCTCCCTTGCTGCGTTTGCCCAGGCGCTTGAATTCGTCGAATACGACCTGCTGGTCCTCCGGTGCAATTCCGATGCCCGTGTCGATGACCTGAATGGCCACGTCATCGCCGTGTCGGCGGCAACCGACCAACACGCCACCGGCCGGTGTGTAGCGCCGCGCATTGCTTACGAAATTTTGCACGATACGCCGCAGAAGAGCGGCATCAGTGCGGACGAACAGCGATGATTTTGCGATCCTGAGTTTCAGGCCTTGTTCCTCGAACGCCGCAGAAAACTGGGTTTCGATTGCCCTGAAAATATCCGTGACCGGAAATACGTCGAGCTTCGGTTCGGGTGCGGCGGTGTCCAGGCGCGAAATATCGAGCAGCGCTCCGAGCAGGTCTTCTACGGCGATCAGGCTGCTCTCGATGCGCTCGACGAGGCCGCTCTGCTCGGTACGCATATCCTCGCGGTGCTCGTTCAACAAGGCGGCGAACAGTTTCGCGGCGTTGAGAGGCTGCAGCAGATCGTGCGCGGCCGCTGCCAGGAAACGGGTTTTCGACACGTTCGCGTTTTCGGCCTCACCCTTCGCTTGTTGCAGCGCCGTCATCGTTCGCTCGAGTTCGGCCGTACGATCGGCAACGCGTTGTTCAAGCAAAGCCTTGGCCTCGACGAGCTCGTTTTCCACGACCTTGGACTCGGTTATGTCCGTGTATGTCGTTACGTATCCGCCCCCTGGCATCGGCTGGCCACTGATCTCGATGGCCTTGCCCCGGACAAAGTTGCTCTGGTAGCGGTACGGCTTGCTGGAACGCAGGTGCTTGAGACGCTTCTCTATTTCCAGTTCGACGTCAACGTCACCGAAACGGCCGCGTTCGCCGTTATAGCGTATGAGGTCCGCTACCGACTCACCGACGTGCACCATGCCCGGGGCGTAATTCATCAACTCCTCGTAACGACTGTTCCAGCCGATCAGGCGCTGCGACGAATCAACAACGCTGACGCCCTGCGTGATGTTGTCGAGTGTCGCGTCCAGTAACCGCCTGTTGAAGGTCAATGCCTGCGACGTTTCGTCCAGCAATAACACGACATCGCCGATTTCCGTGCCGGTCTTGCGCAGCGCTGCAGTCATGACGACGCGCGCAGATGAAGCGCCGATGGCGCCTGCGATCAGGCGCTCGGTGAATTGCAGCAGGCGCCGGTCCGCAGGTCCGGACGACGTCAGGTCGATATCAGTGGTCGCGGCAAAATCCGAGAAGGACCGTTCGACATTCTGGTTACCGAGAAAGCGGTCGGCGAGCGATCGCAGGTCCGCATTCGTGATGTCATGGCGTCCGGCAGCAGCACGCACGGGCCCGACACCGATCGCCGGACCGGCAAACGTTCTGGCCTGGATCTTCTCCACGACCGACTGACGCGTGACCAGCGACACGGCAATATTGATGAGTACGTTCGCGCCGAGTGACCAGGCGACGCCGTGCGTGAGCGGATTGGATTGCACGTCGAGCAGCAGAGATTCCGGCCGCAACCAGGATTGCGAGAACAGGCCGTCGGTGATGAATACGTCGCTGAAAGCGCCAGCCCGTGCCAACGTGGGCAGGAACAACGTATAGGCCCACAACACGAAACCGGTGGATAGCCCGGCGATGGCGCCGACTCTCGTCGATCGGGGCCAATACAGGCCGAAGACAATCAGTGGCATGAACTGTGCCGCCGCCGCAAACGACAGCAAACCGATAGACGCGAGTGCGGCCGACCTGTCCGTGGCCAGCAGATACAGGTACGCAAGGGCGGCAATGCCGATAATGGCGCCACGCCGCGTGTACAGCATGAGTCGCGTGTAGTCCTTGCGCTCGGCAAGGCCGAGCATCTTGATGCTCATCAGGGCCGGCATGACGATCTCGTTGCTAATCATCGTCGACAGCGCAACGCTTGCCACGATAACCATGCCGGTGGCCGCGGAAAATCCGCCGAGGAACGCGAGCACCGTCAGCAGGGTATGCTCGCCCTGCATGGGCAATGCGAGCACGAACGCGTCGCCACTGAATTCGCCCGGGGGGAGCGCTTTCAGGCCGGCGAGCGTGATCGGGATGATGAAAGCCGAGAAGATCAGGAGATAGAGCGGAAACGTCCAGCGCGTCGGCTGGATATTGGCATCCTCGTAAGCTTCGACAACAGCAACGTGAAACTGGCGAGGGAGGCAGAAAATTGCCGCACTCGCGAGTATCAACTGCGTGATGAACATATCGGGCATGCGATCGAAGCGGAAGACGGTCGCCACCTTTTCGGCCGCGAGCGGTGTCACGGCTTCAATATTTCCGAGTAGCATCCAGGCAAATATTCCGACCGTAATAAACGCGAACAGCTTGACGACTGACTCGAAAGCGATCGCGAGCATCATGCCGTCATGGTGCTCCGTCACGTCGATCTTGCGCGTACCGAACAGAATTGCGAATACGGCGAGTGCTGCTGCGAATACGAAGGCTGTGTCGTTTTCCGCGGCACCCGCCTCCGAATAGTTGGACACGATGTCGAACCCGGCAACCACGGCTTTCAATTGCAACGCAATGTAGGGAACGGAACCAACAGTTGCGATAACGGTGACGAGTACTGCGAGGCTGCGTGCCTTGCCATATCTTGCGGCGATAAAATCGGCGATTGAAGTCAGGTTTTGCCGCTTGCTGATCTTGACGATGCGGTGGATCATCCCCCAGCCGAACAGTATTACCATCATCGGGCCGAGGTAGATCGGCAGGTATCCCCAGCCGTTTTCCGCGGCGCTGCCGACAGCGCCATAAAAAGTCCACGACGTACAATAGACCGCGAGCGTCAGACCGTAGATTGCGGCACGCACGGTACCGGAGAAATGCTTCGGATCAGCCTTGTCTCCCCAGTATGCGATAGCAAAGAGGAGCGAGACGTAGCCCAGCGCCAAGAGCAGCAATGCCCACCAGCTGATCAACCGATAACCTCCCCTCGCGTCGGCGGCATTCGGACACCGCTCTTCGTATGGGCGAAGTCTACTACCTTCGTCGTACGGGAGCGACAAGCGGGTCTGGTCGGCGACCGCACAGCGGTCATAACTTTATGATTAATATCCGATTGCTGGCCTCCGGACACACTGCCGCCAGGCCGCGGCAGGTACCGTCTACTACTAAAGTCTGTAATGGCCGCCCAAGGCGGTTTGGTAGATTGCGCGAGTGCAAAAAATCCAACAAAAGTAGATAAGGGGGACGTATGTCCAAGAACCACAACTACTGGCAGGCAAATATGCGACTTATCGCATTTTGTCTTGCGATCTGGTTTGTCGTTTCGTTCCTGTTCGGAATCATCATGGTCGATGTCTTGAATTCGGTAAGTATTGGCGGATACAAGCTCGGCTTCTGGTTCGCGAATCAGGGTTCTATTTACGTATTCGTCGCGTTGATCTTCTTCTACGCGAGTCGCATGGAAAAGCTCGATCGCGAGCATGACGTGCACGAAGACAAAGACGACTAGGGGGTAAGACATGTCACTTCAAGCAATGACTTTTCTGGTCGTCGGACTTACGTTCGCGCTCTACATCGGTATAGCGATCTGGGCGCGGGCGAGCACGACGAAGGACTTCTATGTGGCGGGCGCCCACATCCACCCGGTCGCCAACGGTATGGCGACCGCGGCCGACTGGATGTCCGCGGCTTCGTTCATTTCGATGGCTGGCCTTATCGCGTTCATGGGCTACGGCGGTTCACTGTTCCTCATGGGCTGGACGGGCGGTTATGTACTGCTCGCCATGTTGCTCGCACCGTACCTGCGCAAATTCGGCAAGTTCACGGTGCCCGAGTTCATCGGTGAGCGCTACTACTCGAAGACGGCTCGAATTGTCGCCGTCGTCTGCCTGATCGTCGCCTCGGTAACCTACGTTATCGGTCAGATGAAGGGCATCGGTGTCGCGTTCTCGCGCTTCCTCGAGCTCGATTACAACAACGGCCTCGTCATCGGTATGGCCATCGTATTCATCTACGCTGTACTCGGTGGCATGAAGGGCATCACGTATACGCAGATCGCCCAGTACTGTGTGCTGATCTTCGCCTACACGATCCCGGCTATCTTCATCTCGCTGTCACTGACCGGTAATCCGATACCGCAGCTTGGCCTGGGCTCCACGATGGCAGGAACCGACGTGTTCCTGCTCGACAGGCTGGACCAGACGTTGAGAGATATAGGGTTTGCGGACTACACGACGATGGCGCGAATAAGTCATCTCAATATGTTCGTGTACACGATGTCCCTGATGATCGGTACGGCAGGCCTGCCGCACGTCATTATCCGCTTCTTCACGGTACCGAAAGTGAAGGATGCTCGTAGCTCCGCAGGTTGGGCACTCGTGTTCATCGCGATTCTGTACACGACCGCACCCGCGGTTGCCGCCATGGCACGCCTGAACCTGATCGAAACGATCAATGGCGCCGAAGGTGGTGACTACATGGTCTACGACGAGCGGCCGGACTGGGTCAGGAACTGGGAGAAGACCGGTCTGCTGGCAATGGAAGACAAGAACGGCGACGGACGTATCCAGTACTCGGCCGATCCGGAAATCAACGAGTTGACCAAGGTCGACCGCGACATCATGGTCCTGGCGAATCCGGAAATCGCGGGCTTGCCGAACTGGGTTATCGCGCTCGTTGCGGCGGGCGGTCTGGCAGCCGCGCTCTCCACTGCTGCTGGCTTATTGCTCGCAATATCCTCGGCGATATCACATGACCTGTTGAAGGGCGTGTTTATGCCGGAGATCAACGAGAAGCAGGAACTCCTGGCCAGTCGTATCGCGATGGGCTTTGCGATCCTGTTAGCCGGTTATCTCGGCTTCAATCCGCCTGATTTCGCAGCAGGTACGGTGGCGCTGGCGTTCGGTCTTGCTGCATCCTCGATATTCCCGGCATTGATGATGGGCATCTTCAACAAGAACATGAACAAGGAAGGTGCGATCGCCGGTATGGTCGCGGGTCTTGGTGTAACACTGCTCTACGTGTTCCAGCACAAGGGCATCATGTTTATCGCCAGCACCTCGTTCATGGGTGACATGCCCCAGAACTGGTTCTTTGGAATCGAACCCAATGCCTTCGGTGCGATCGGCGCCGTCGTGAACTTCGCAGTCGCCTATGGCGTCTCCAAGGTCACAGCACCGCCGCCGGAGCATATCCAGCACCTGGTGGAGGACATTCGGGTGCCGTCCGGAGCGACGGCCGCCGTCGGTGGTCACTAGTTCCAGTTAGCTTGGAAAAAAAAGGGGGGGCGGAAACGCCCCCCTCTTTTTTTACGGTACGATAGCGCACATGTTTACTAACAAGCACGTCATGGTCGCCATGCTGGTAGCGCCGCTGCTCGCGATCCTTGCCTGGTTCGGCGTCGACTACATCGTTGCCGAAAAAGCACAGCCAGCGGAGGCCGGTGCGATGTATGCGCTGATCGCGCGCTCGAATTGCCGTTACGACAGTGGGCAGTGCGATCTCGCAAATAACGATCTCAAAATGAGTATCCGACCCGTCGACCTGCAGGCTAGTCGGACGATACTGTCGCTGGAGTCGGAATTCGTGTTGGAACAGGTCAGGTTCGCTCTTGTCGTCGGTGGCAGCGAGGTCGTCGGCAATGCCGCAGCGACGCAGACACCTGAAGGCGACACTCTCTGGATCATCAACATCCCGGTACATGCGGACCCTGAAGCGGCGCTGCGGGTCGCCGTTACGGTACAACAATCCATTTATTTTGTGGAAGTCACGGCTGTATTCATGCGGTCACCATCCGGCCCACCGTCCTGATCATGCAGTGAGCACGTACGACGAGAACCTGTCCTCGGAGCACCTCCACGTCGCGCTGCGTGCCGCTAAGGCCGCCGGTGAGATCAGTCGCAAGTATTATGCGGGCAACCTGAGAGTCGAGATCAAGGAAGACCAGACGCCTGTCACGCAGGCTGACGTCGAATGCGAAGCCGCAATTCGCGAAATCGTCCTCGATAGCTTCCCTGAGCACGGCTTCTATGGCGAAGAGTTCGGTCGCACGCAGCAGGACTCCGAGTATCAATGGCTCGTCGACCCGATAGACGGCACCAAGAGCTTCGTACGGCAATATCCGTTCTTTTCGACGCAGATCGGATTAATGCACAACGGCGAGATCGTCCTCGGCGTTTCAAGCGGCGCGATGATGAACGAACTCGCCTGGGCGGAAAAAGGACTGGGCGCTTTTCTCAATGGCGAACGGCTGGCCGTGAGTGACATCGACGACCCGGATCGCGCCGCCGTGTCGACCGGTAACCTCAAATCGCTTGCCGGGAGCGATGGCTGGCCGCGGCTGGCCGAAATCGTCGCGTGTGCGGATCGTATACGCGGCTACGGCGACTTTTATCATTATCACCTGCTCGCGGCTGGCAAGGTCGACGCCGTCATCGAGTCGGACGTAAACATCCTCGATATTGCGGCGCTGTCGATTATCGTCACCGAGGCCGGTGGCGTGTTTACGGACCTGAACGGCGACCCGCCGGGCCTTGAGACGCGCTCCGTGCTGGCGGCAAACGCGCTGTTGCACGGGCACTACCTGGACTTGCTGAAAGGCTTCGTGCGCTAGGCAGGAGGCCGCTCGCCGCGTGCGACAAACAGGCGGCCGCCCCGCCATTCGATCGCCTCCATCGGCGTTGCATAGACATCCTCGAGGCGCGACTCGTTCAGAACTTCGGCCGTGGACCCGAGTTCCCAGCGGCCATCACCGAACAACAACAGGCAGCGGTCCGCATATCGAGCCGCGAGATTGACGTCGTGCAGGCTCGCGATGACGCCGGCGCCGGTGTTTGCCGCACGGCGGAAGATGCGCAGTGTGTCGAGTTGATGTTGCGGGTCGAGATGGTTGGTCGGTTCGTCCAGCAGGTAAACGTCGGGAGCCTGCGTCAGGATCTGTGCGATCGCAAGCCGCCGGCGTTCGCCACCCGAAAGCGACAGCAC
>Ga0209578_10002116_pt1 | contig 16960 bp, 19 predicted proteins | sample tdAd472_FD_187127 | JGI IMG/M metagenome (GOLD analysis project Ga0209578, IMG submission 187127) | Marine sediment microbial communities from the Atlantic coast under amendment with organic carbon and nitrate - tdAd47.2 (SPAdes)... | ecosystem: Environmental > Aquatic > Marine > Coastal >...
CTTTTGTAATTGGCTCCCCAGGGCGGATTCGAACCACCGGCCAAGCGGTTAACAGCCGCTTGCTCTACCACTGAGCTACTGGGGATCATGGTAGATGTTCGGGGCGTCAGGAGCATCACTCCGTGGCCGCGAATGGGTGCCTTTATACTCATATTTTTCAGCGTGCCAAGAGTAAAATTACTTTTTTCTTGTGGTCTTGTGAAAATACCTTGAAACGCTTGCGCTGAAACGGCTTCATTGGGGCGGTAAGTCAGTGGGGGCACAATGGGCGACAATGAAAACAGCTGGTTCTGGCAAGACTATTGGCAGCAGGGGCAACTGGCCTGTTGCCTTTCTGACGACCTGCGCGCTGGCTATGACGGCCTATTGGCCGAAACCTGGACCGATTTCTTCGCGCGCTTAACCGATAGGGCATCGATTCTGGACGTTTGCACCGGTAATGGCGGGACAGCCATTCTGGCAGCCAAAGCCGCGCGGGAGCTTAGCCGTAACTTCGACATTCTGGGTGTGGATTTGGCGCCTATTGACCCTGCGGCTCATGTAAAAATTGATCCAGGCCTTATTCGGGCTATCCGGTTTCAAGGCGGTGTGGACGCAGCTGCGTTGCCGTTTGAGGACGACAGATTCGATGTCGTCACCAGCCAGTTCGGTATTGAGTATGCGGGACTTGACCGTCCGGGCGTGGAGGCCGCACGTGTGTTGAAAAACGGTGGGCGTCTCAGATTCGTGGTGCATGCCACAAAGGGGATTGCCGAAGAGGGCGCGCGGCATGAACTGGCGTTGGTACCCACCCTTGGTTCGGCCCGGCTGCACGAAGCGCTCAGGCGGGCACTGATGGCAGTCGAGTCTCTCAACTGCGGGCAAGGCACCCGGCCTGAGGCGGAGCGCGCGGTTGAGCATTTCATCGGCGAAATTGAAGACCTTGACAACAAGCTGAAGGATAACCCGAACCAGGCCACGATCCTGACACTGGGACGGCGTCTGCTCAGGCTTTTTGAAGCAATGGAGACATCTGCTATACCGGACATCCTGAGGGAGGTGGATGCGTCTGAGAGGTCGGTCGAGGCACACCTGCTAAGGCTTGAGGCGCTTGCTGCTGCTGCATCGACTGAAGAAGAAATCATTGCCGCGGTAAATACCTTGATCGGCGCGGGCGTGGATGCAAGGCATCATGCCCTAACTGATGGGCCGGACATGCTTGCCTGGGTGATCGAAGGCAGGAAGGGCTAATTGGCGCGCGGCTACATATTCAGCAAAAAAAGCCCGGGCCGAAACCAGCCCGGGCTTTGTTGTTTCTCGGTGTCGAACGCCCTAGAAGGTGATGTTCATATCCGCCAAGTCAGCTAGCGTAAGGCCTGCTAGGAAGATCGAAGAGCCTCCGCCGGTGTCGATCAGGAGGCCTGTTTGGCCGCCGATCGTTGTCTCCTGCGAGGCTGCCTGCAGGTCGCTGACGCTGGTGAAATCCGTCGTGGTGTTCGCGATATAGAGTGTGTCTTGAGCTGTGCTGAAGTCACTCACCACATCGCCGCCGTGGCTGCCGCCGAAATAGAAGGTGTCCGCCCCGTCGCCACCCGACAGGGTGTCGTCACCGCCGCCGCCGTATATTTCGTCGTCCCCGGCGCCTGCGTCGATGACATCGTCACCGCCGCCGCCGAACAGGTCGTCATTGCCGTCGTCGCCACCCACGTCGTCATTGCCCGATGAGCCGAAGATGGTATCGTCGCCATTGCCGCCACGCACATTGTCATCGCCGTCATCCTTACCGGAATAGACGATGTCGTCACCGCCGCCGGCTTCAACCACATCGTCACCGTCGCCGCCGCCAATGATATCGTTGCCGCCTGCGCCATAGACCCGGTCGCTGCCGCTACCAGCCCAGACAGAGTTGCTGGCGTTGCCGTCCTGTTCTTCTTCGCCTTCGTCGAACTCACCGTCCTGATCATCGTCATTCCAACTGCCTGCAATCAGCACGTCGTCGCCGTCGCCACCATAAAGCGTGTCGTCGCCGTCATCGCCGAATCCATCGTCGTCAAAGTCGTCGCCTACGACAATGTCGTTACCTGCGCCGCCGCCGACAACGTCGTTGCCCTGGCCGCCGGCGAATTTGTCGTCTCCGTCATCGTCGGGACCCGCAAAGATTTGGTCATCGTCATCTCCGCCATCGATTGTGTCATCGCCGGCACCGCCGCTTAGGAAATCGTCGCCGCCGTTGCCGCGCAGGTTGTCGTTGCCGTTGTTGCCTTTCAGTCTTTGGGCACCGTCGTCCCCTTCGTGATCATCGTCTTCGTCGCCGCCTTCGAAATCTTCATCGTCCGGTTCGTCGTCAGGGCCATCACCTTCAGTGTCAAGGTCGATTGCCCCAGCAGACAGGCTGCCAAGGTCGAAATCCAGAAGGGTCAGGGTCTTGCCGTTGCCAAGGTCGATCACAACATCGTTGCCGGACTGGGTGGCATTCCCAAGAAGCTGGATGAAGCTGTTGAGCGTTTCGATATCGTCCAGATCAATCTGGTCGCCCTCGGATGGGTTGAAATCGGTAATGACATCGGACGACCGGTCGTCAATTTCGAATTTATCGGCACCGCTGCCGCCGGTGAGCCTGTCGTTGCCGTCGCCGCCGTCCAGTTCGTCATCGCCGTCGCCGCCGTCGAGTATGTCTGCGCCGCCGCTGCCCTTTAGTTCATCCTCACCTGCGCCGCCGGTCAGGATGTCGGCACCGTCACCGCCTTTCAGTTCGTCGTCGCCGTCGCCACCGTCAATGGTGTCGTTGCCGTTGCCGCCCTTGATTTCGTCTGCGCCGCTGCCGCCTGTCAGCTTGTCTGCACCGTCGCCGCCATCGACTTCGTCGTCGCCGTTGCCGCCCGAGATGGTGTCGTCACCGTCATGGCCGTCTATTTCATTATCGTCATCATCCCCATCAAGGGAATCATCATCATCTTCTTCTTCGTCATCGTTGTCGTCGTCAGAGTCATCGTCGCTATCGTCGTTTGCATCGCTGTCATCGTCGCTATCGTCGTTCGCGTCGCTATCGTCGTCGTTATCGTCGTTCGCGTCGCTGTCGTCGTCGCTATCGTCATTCGCGTCGCTGTCGTCGTCGTTGCTGTCGCCATCGTCGTCGGCTGAGCTATCATCTTCGTCGTCTGGCTCGTCATCGTCGTTGCTGTCGGGTGTTTCCGCCGCAGCAGCCATTGGTGCGGCAATTGCCTCTGCGGAGAGTTTGTCGAGCAGCGAAGGGAAGAGGACACCCTCAAGGATGTCGTCTGTTTCAAGCTCGTCGAATTGATCAGACATGTGATAGCTCCTGTCGTCTATAGGCAAGCGTTCGCGCGGGCTCTGCCGGGCGAGCCTAATTTTCCAGCTAAGCAGTCTATCATGCACGTGTTAACGAAATTTGACCAAAGTCAAGCACAGGGACGCTGATAAATTGCGGCCCGCCCCAGAAGAGCGAGCCGCAACGATACTGTCTTAAGAAAATGCCGAATGGCGCTTAGAATTTGTAGGCCAGCTTGAAGCCAAGCCTTTCGTTCTTTTCCAATGAGCCGTCTGTTACGTCGTAGGTGACGCGCATTTCAAAGCGGTCCCCCAGGTCGGCAACCATGCCGAGGCCCCATGACGTCTGGCGGCCCTCACGCTCCTGTACAACAGCCACGGTCGCGTCACCGGCAAGACCATCGAGCAGACCGAAGTTCACGTCAGCATCATTGAGGGCGAACCGCTGGCCGATCTCGCCATAGAGGCGAACGGCAGCGCTGCCCACATCGAAGTGTGTGCCAAGCTGAACCCGCGGGTGAACATCGGCCAGGAAGTTGGTGGAGCCACCAACGTATGATTCGAGCCCGCCGCTGCCTGCTTCCTCATACTTGAACTGACGGTTCAGGAACAGGTCCAGGTCTACCATCGGTGTCAGGTCGAACGCCCCTTCACTGAAGCTGTAGCCAGCCCGGAGGCGGGAGGCAAACGCAAGGGACTTCCGCTTCGATGTGGCTGTGTGAGTTACCGCATCATCTGACACATCCGCATAGGTGCGTTGCGCGTCTGTTGCGGAGTAGGTCGCCAACAGCGATGACGAGGCAAAGAGGTTGCCGTCCACATACTTATAGACAGCACCTGCGTGCAAACGGTCGGCATCCGCATTGGTTGCCGTGCGGTCAATATCCGCATCGTCATACCCGAATGCGAAGCCGAGGTAGCTTTTCTCGCCAACAGCCTTCTGCCAGCCAACAGCAAGGTTGGTGGAGCTTTCGTCGTGGGCCGCACCCGCAAGCGTTACATTCGTGCGGGTGATCGAGCTCCAGGCACATTCGCCTTGCTCTACCGGATTAACAGCAGCACCCTGGGCACCACCACAGCTGTGCATGCTGTCAGTGGCATTGCGTTGGGCATTGGTGGTGCTTTGAGTGTCAGGATCCAGCGATGTGCCGGTCAGGTAGCTCAGGGTATCCTTCAGGTTAGTATATTGGCCATCCGTTCCCTCTGCTGCGTTGGCGGCCGTCAACAACGTCTTGTAGATGCTGCTGGTTGGGTCCGGCGTAATGCTGCCGTCGGCAATACCGTCGATATGGCTCTGTGCCAGTGCCGCCATCTGGGCCGTGTGGCCCGTGAGCACAGGCTGGTCCAGTTTGATCGTGATGCCGTTGATGACAACAACGTACGCGTTGCCCTGGACAGATGCGTCATAGTCATAGTCGATGACATTGTTGGCATTATCGATGTCGAAGTTGGACAGGTCGTAATTCGGCTGTTCGGTGTATTTCACTGGTGCCGATGTGGTAACCGGTCCGGCGAAACCGCCACCGAATCCCCAACCTCCTGCGGGATCAATGATTCCGCTGAGCGATGTACTATCGCCGGTGGACGTGGCTACCTGCGTTGCGCCGTTGGCGATATCAATGATGGTCACCGACTTGAAGTCAGGCGTTGGCAGTGATGTCAGGTTCAGGTTGATATAGGCAACATTGCCATTTGGACCCGCTGTCGTATCGCGCGAGAACGCCCGGACAGAGATGATGTCGCTGGTGTTGTTTGCGGCATCAATATCCAGCGTATGGGATGACCCTGCGGCCATCTCATAGACAAAATCTCCGTTGACCGAACCATGCATCAGGTAATTGTTGGTTACTGTCGCATAGCTGTCATTCGGGTTGCCCGTAGCTGTGATGTTGCCGCGAACGTCTTGGAACGACACCGTCGCGCCGCTGCCAATCTGGCCGAGCGCAATCGCGTCAGAACCCAGGTTATGAATACTACCCAGAACGCTGATGTTGGGGGCAGCGCCATTGGATGTGTCAACCGTGATACCTCCATTGAGAACGGTGCCCGGGTTCAGAGTGATATTGTGAATGCCGCCGCTGGCATTCCCGGTCACCATCAGGTCTCCGTCATAGGTCTGGAAGATGCCTGATTGCCAGTCGGTATTCGGGTCACCCAGCGTCAGCGACGAGTTACCTGCCGTGATATCAACAAGCGTGGTGCCATTTCCGTTGATCATGCCATAGATGTTGGCTGTCACGTTGCCTGTCTCGGTCAGTTTGACGCCGCCTGCGGCGCCTGCCGCCACGTTGATGGTGGCGTTTGAACCAAGGGTGAAGGCTGTGGTCACATTGTTGGCTGCCGGGATCGGGCGGATGCCGTTGATGATCCAGGTGTTGCTTCCCATCACGCCCCAGCTGTCTGCACCTGACACGCTGACCGACCCATCAATCCAGATGTTAAGCGACCTGTCGCTTGTGTCGGCAGAGGCAGGGTTGGTTGACCCGAAATAGGAGTGGGTATCCGCCACCATGCCATGGGACTGAGTGCCTGAGGTGGTGATCGATGCATCCCTGCTAAGGTAGACATTGTTTGTCACCTGAAGGTCAGGAACCAGGAGGCTCTGCTCCTGCGCATAGGTCTTCTGGCCGTCGGACGCAAAAACAGTGTAGAGCGCGTTGCCAGACTGCAGGAACATGCCGGGTGCATAGTCGCCGCTAGTGTTGATCGTGGCCGAATCCAGGCTCAAATCAAATCCGCCACTCTTGCCGGAAGACGTGCTCGATGTCACGTCAACTGTGATGTAGGACAAGCTGTTGTCAGTGAAAAGCGCCCCGCCGGTTCCGGCGACAGACTGGGCAACGATGCCCACAGCGCCGTCGCCACTGGTGGATACATTGAACGACCCACTATATTGGTCCGTAACCGTGATCAGGCCGCTATTCGCAGCCACGCCGTTGCCGAAGCCAACATTTGCATAGTTGCCTGGTGCGTTTTCGAGGAAAGTGGCGCTGCCGCCACTACCGATCGACTGCAGGATCATACCGGCGGCGGTCGTGCCACTGGTTGAAGCCGTGATGCCGCAATCAGTATCCGATTGACCGGACTGGCAGCCAACAACAATGGTGCCCCCGTCGCCGCTGGAGCCATTGGTGTTCAGGGTGAAAGTTGTGTTGACAGTGCTTTGTGCGGCTTCGTCGAGCAGGCTGTCGGTTCCCGCGATGCCGGCCAAGCCGCCGCCGCCGCCGACCGACTGGGCAAACATGCCTGTCGCCAGATTGCCGCTTGTGGTGGATGAGATATTCCGCAGCGTTAGTGCGCCGCCCGATCCGCCTGTGCCGCCGCTGCCGCCAAGGTTCAGGGTCGTGGCGCCCCCACCGCCGGACAGGGTGGCGTTGCCGCCCCCGCCGCCGATGGACTGCGCCATCACGCCGTGGGACTGTACACCGCTTGTGGTGATCGTGGCATCTCTCACGTCAACCGTGGAGCCGCTGCCGCCTGTGCCGCCGCTTCCGCCAAGTGTCAGGCCAAGCGTGAGGTTGGATAGGCCGGCCGGGGCTTTCTCCAGGTCAAGGTGGGCCGCACCGGCAGAGCCACCTCCGCCACCAACAGACTGGGCAAAGATGCCATAGGATTGGTCACCCTGTGTCGTGATGTTGGCGATGCCTGCGGTTGATTGTGCACGGTAAACCTGTGCAGAACCACCATTGCCGCCGCTGCCGCCAGCGCCGCCAAGGGCCGCGTTGAAGCTGTATGTGCCGATGCCGACAAAGCCGTTTGCCGCCGCGTGGCCGCCCATACCGCCGCCGCCGCCGACCGACTGCGCCACAACGCCGTGGGACTGGCGTTCATTCGTTGTGACCTGGCCTCCATCAAGTTGGACCACGGCAAGGCCGCCGTTGCCGCTGCCGCCGCCATTGCCGCCAAGATTGAAGCTGAGTTGCAAGTTGCCTTTGACTTCGGCGTCACTGCCGGGAATGAAGGCAGCGTAGCGTGCCGCGATATCATCCGGGTCGGTTGGGATGGAGGTGGTGACATCCAGGCTGCTGGTATAGCCGCCGTTACCGCCGCCGCCGCCGATGGACTGGGCCACGATACCGGAAGACCTGATCTGGTTGGTGGTGACACTGCCGCCCCAGAGTGCAATCAATGCTTCTTCACCATCACCGCCGGAACCACCAGAACCGCCAATGTCGACCTTAGGCGATATGATAATATTGTTGATTTTCTGCTGGAACAGCTGCCCGTCTACGGTCTCGCTGTCGGAGTGGGCATTGATATGACCGCCGTTACCGCCGCCGCCGCCGATGGATTGAACCAAGACGCCCGTTGCTGCTACGCCGTAGGTCTCAACCGTTCCACCAATGCCAGACGACACAGTCGACGCATCGGCGGCGGTGCCGCCTTTGCCGCCAAGGTTGACTTGTGCGTTGAGCGTGAGGGAGCTGAGGCTGCCGTCTTCATCAATACTATTGGCTGCAGTGCCCGCGCCTGTGGCGTGCGAATAACTGTGAACTGAGCCGCCGTTGCCGCCACCGCCACCGATGGACTGAACCACAACCCCCATGGAGTGATCGCCATAGGTGGTAACCGTCGCGCCGCTGCTTACGTTGGCGGCTGCAGTACCGGTCGTGCCGCCGTTACCTGCGTCGCCGCCCATATTGACCTGAGCGGTAACGCTAATTGGCGCATTGGTACCAGAGCCGTCCACAACATTACCACCGTAGCCGCCGCCACCGGCAATTGACTGTGCGAGAACGCCCGTTGAATGCATGCCGTATGTGGTGACAGAGCCACCATTCAGGATGGCCTGCGTGACGCCGGACGAGCCACCGCGCCCGCCCGCAGCGCCCATGGCCACGGACACGTTTGCGCTAACAACGCCTGTGCTGTCGGATTGAGAGTTCACGGTGCCGCCACTGCCGCCGCCACCGCCGATGCTTTGCGCAACAATGCCGCCGGCAAAACGTCCGCCCGTAACGATGGATGCGCCGTCATCGGAGGTTACGGTAACTGCCCCACCGTCACCGCCAGCGCCGCCTGTACCGCCTTTGGAGACAGCAACTGCAACGCTGACAATGCCGCCACCTTGCGCCAGTGATACGGCGTGGCCGCCGGAGCCGCCACCACCGCCGATGGACTGTGCCAGCACCCCTGGCGAATGGTCGCCTGCGGTATAGGTCCCGAGGCTGGCATTGCCCAAACTGGCGTGGGGTCGATCAGTCGATGTTGACCCCGTCTGGATTGTCGAGCCGGAATTCAGGCCGACCGTTACGGCCTCGCCGTTGCCGCCTACACCACCGTCACCGCCAAGAGCAAGCGAGAAGCTGGCGCTGACAAAGTCATTGCCGGTTGATTGGGCGGACGCCGTACCGCCTGAACCGCCGCCACCACCAACGCTGAGGGCTTTTACACCCATGGAATTCAGGCCCTGCGTGTTGATGGATCCATAGTTTTCAACGGTAACCGCGCCACCGTTGCCGCCGCTGCCGCCATTGCCACCGACTGCGACCGAAACATACTGGTTATTTGCATTGGCACTTTGACCAACGCCACCATCACCGCCGGTGGCAATGGCAACAACCCCGGGGGAGGAAAGACCGCCCGTGGTAATTGTCCCATGGTTTATCACGCTGATCGCGCCAGCATTCACACCAGAGACATTATTGCCGCCTACCGTGTAGGTGCCAGCCGTTTGTTCCGTGGACGTGCTGAAGATCCCGCTTTGGTTTGCTGAACCCGAGACAAAGACCATCCCTGGAGCCAGTGGTGCATAAACCTGAAGGCCCAAAATCTCGTTACCCACAAGGTATTCAGTATAGACGGTGCCGCTGTTGTAGCCCGTGAGGTCACCCGTAATGGTTCCACCCGTCATCGCGATGCCGGTGGAATTCACCTGGCCGAAGTTGACAACGGCAATGTTGCTGTCACCGTTTGCGAACGCGCCGAAGGTTGGCACGTCGGGGTCAGACCACACCCCACCATCGAGTGTGGATGTGTCGACAATACCCCCAGATGTGTTGATCACCGTCATGTCGCCGTCGGGTGTGAAGATATAGCCAATGGATGGCCGCTGCGTGCAGGTTATGAAATAGGCGCCAGGCGTGTTCGGGCTGGTGTCATTTTCAAAAATCTGGTTCTGGATGGCCGGGACGGTCACGGAACTGATGCCCGTAAGGTCTGGCAGTGCGCAGTTGTCGCTTGCGTCTTGTGCCATCGCTGGCGCCGTAAGCAAAAGTGCATAAAGTGAAGTTGTACCGAGAAACGCTGAACGAAGATTGCGGGCAACCTTTGGCCGGTTGCTTCCCATGACGTTGGCCATTAATGTCCTCCATTGAAATCCCAGCTTAACCACATACTAAGGTTGTGACAAAATCAAGCTATTTTGAGTGCGGTTACTCCCTACTATCCCCCTTAGCATAAAGGGGAATTCTTTGAACGGGACATGAATGGTCCGTTGCGACTTCGACAGAATTTTAGGTTGCATTTTTTCGCGCCGGCCTGCTGAAATCCGCTATAGGAACGGGATAAGTCAAGGTTGGTGGGGCAGGGGCTGGCAGAAGACAGGCTGCAAAGAAAAAGGCGCCACAGCTTTTTGAAGCCGTAACGCCCTGCAATTTCTTGCTGAATTCTTGGAGGCGCGAACCGGAATCGAACCGGTGTACACGGATTTGCAATCCGGGTAAAAGTCCAATGATTTCAAGGGCTGTTCACAGTTTTGATGGCAGATCGGGCCTATATAGATCAAATGCTTACGCTAAAACTGTGAACGGAAAAAGGCGTTCAACGGAAACCGCGAAACGCCTTTCAAGATATTTGCAAGTCAATAAATGTTGCCGGTCACTTGCCGCGCAGCTCCTGCAGGGCATCTGAGATCTCAGCCTTTAGCAGCTGCCTTTTTCGGGCAGCCGCGGCTGCCTTCTTCGGTGTGTGCTGGTTATAGATCCGGGTGGTGCTAAGGTTGGTATGGCCGGTCAGCGGGCTTACGTCGGCAACGCCTGCGTCACCCAGCTCGGTTGCGCCGCCGTGGCGAAGGCCCTTGAAGACAAACTTCTTGTCAAGGCCAGCCTTTTCACGCACAGAGCGCACCAGGCGCCGAAACTTCCATTCATCCATTGGCATGGTCACACCGGACTTGTGGGCCGGGTCCATGACAATGTAGGCACCCATCTTTGGTGTCTGGGCCAGCTCTGCCTCTAGCTCGGGGAATAATTGCGCGCCGTCGTCGTCATACATGGGGATCCGGAGCCGAACGCCAGTTTTGTTCTGGATGATTTCGAACCACTCGCCGGGCCTGTAGTCGGACCACTTCATTGCGTCCACGATATTACCGCGGTCGTCTTTCCTGCCGATCACATCGCCGCCGCGCTGCACCAGCTCGAATGCCAGTGCCGCTGCAGCTGCCACATTCTGTAGGCCCATGTCGCGCGCCGCATTTTTGAATTTCTCATACTCTTCCCGCGAAGGTGCATAAGTGGGCTCTTTGGCTGCCAGCTTGAGGCCCATCGACAGAAACGGGTTGATGGTCACGAAGTCTTTGCGCTTGGCCCAATTCCAGACCTTGCGCGCCACCTGCATTGTGTAGCTGGCCTGCCGATCGCCGTGGGCTTCCAGCAGATCTTCAAAGATCTTGTCTGCCATGCCTGGGCGAACCGTGGCTGCGCGCATCAGGCCGAATTTATGCCCGCGCTTTGGCGTGATATAGTCTGACAGCCTCGCCAGCTGCAGGTCGTAGTCTTTGCGCGTTCTGACGGCCAGATCCTCGTAAGCCGTCGAAGACTTGTATTTTGCGATCACCCAATCAACGGTGCCTTCGGCTGCTGTTGGTCGTTCGCCAGCCAGCCAAGAATCCCATTGCTGAATAAGTCTTCCGTGTCGGGCGCAGGCTTGGGCGAAGTCAGTACCAAGAGGCGTGTTGAAGGGTAGCGGGCATGGATGCCCATGCAGCACCTTGCCTTTGTATTCAGGGGGCAGAGTGAGATAATAAGATGTGTCGCCTGAGCGCAGTTTTTTGCGCTTCATGTATTTCGGTAATTTTACCTTGGGCATAGTGCATCCTTAAAAGAACTCGTCTTCCCCGTATTCGCTCTCAAGATGGTCGTCAACGCTTGCCCGAAGCCAGACCGTAGAACCCGCGCGCCCGCTGCGGCGCGACTTGATTTTGCCCTGTCGCGTCAGATCCTCGATGTGGCTGGCGCTCCAATTAGTGTACGCACGCAATTGATCCAACGTCAATTGAGCCGGCCACCCTTGCAGCACCACCACATTGCCCTCTGAACCGGGCGCGAGAATGTGAGCAATAGCGTTCATGGGTTAGTCAGTTTCCTGATTTGGGCGTTTGTTGGCTACCTGTTGAAGCGTTTCGGCCCAGCCTTTCAGGTAGCGTGTTTTTGGGGTGTGCGGTTGGCCCTCAATAGCCTTGAGGATGCCAAGTGCCATACCTCTTGCGAAATCAGCCATTGAGAATATCCCGCTGAATACGGTCACTGAACTTCAGAAGTTCGGACACGAGCATGACCGACACAAACCCGACAAATGAATGGTATCTATGCGGGTCATGATCCATCTGAGCGTAAAGCGCCCCGTCCAATCCAGCCCACTCTTTGCCGTTCCATTCTGCGGGCGTTGCTGTGCCATCTTTCTCGATCAAAAGCACCGGGCCGCATGTCTCGCGAAAAGGATCTGTTACATCACGGATCATTGGCTGTCCTCCTGCGGGGGTGTGTTGGCACTGTGCGGCGGCAGCTCATAGAAGAGCGTAGGCTGCGGCGCAAATTCCCAATCGTCATCGAGCCAATAGGCGCTATGAGTGGAGATGTTTTCGGGGTCTTCAAAATGCTTGTTCTGCCCGCACCACCAAGCGATGGCATACACGCCGCCCGCCACTTCATCGGTGGGGTCATAGTCTTCATCCACCTTAAAGGTTGGCCAGTAAACCAGGTACGCTTTCGTCTCTAACTGGTCCTTCTCAACCCGTTTCAAATTCAGGCTATCCATCGGCCTTACTCCCTTCTGGGGATTTGTTGTCAGTTTTCATGGTGCCGTCCCGCAATGGTCGCAGCCCATCATTGATTGATAGTCGTTCAGGAAGCGTCCGCAGCCTTCGCAGTTGGTTTGCCGCCTACGGAAACGGGCTTCTGCTTTCACGATTGCCTTTGGGATTACAACCCCGGTGTCTTCATGATTGACGTATTGGCAATCGACAGCCGGGCGCGTGCGCTGATCGATGTAATCCTTGGGCCATGGCTTGAAGTGGGTGGACATTTCACAGCGGCGGAACGCATCTTCTTTGGTCCATACCTCAGCCTTGCTCAGGTCGCTTGTGTAGCCCTTGCCGTCGATAGCCCACCACATCAGGTCATTGCCGACAATCTGGCGGGTGTCCTGTACGTAGTACAGGCAATCTGGTCCGCTGATATGTGCGTCATGTGTGCTCATCAGTCAGCCTCCGGGCGTGTGTTGTCTTGTTTGACCACGCGGATCGCCATTGCCCGCTCTGCGGTACGGCCAGTAGATGTCTCAATTGCGCAAGTTAGGCGATACCGGTGTCCTGGTTCTCCGCCGCGCACAGACACCGACTGTATAGCTCCGCGCCCAAGAATATGAGCCAACCCTAAGCCTCCTCTTGGGTGTACTGACCATGCCGCATTGTTGACCTCTTCATCGCCTGACAGCCACGCGCTCCAATCAAAAGAACACTCAATATCCTGATCGCTCATTTTTGAAAAAACAGACATCAGCTTTTCTCCGGGCGTGTGTTGGCTGCTTCCCAGCGGGCTTTGTCATTAGCGCATCTTGCGCATATCCCAGGCCCGCCGCACCGTGCTTTCACTCCATCAGGCCTTGGCCAAACATGGCCGTGCCCATAATTTCCGGATAGCGGGGCATCACTACTTTTTGGGTTACCGTCATCAAAGACGTGTTCGGTTACAGCGCACCTGCCTGCCATGCCTGGCATGCGCTCAATAATGGTGCGTAGGCCAATAGCGCTATCCCGGTCTGCAAGGCGCACAGCATTATTGATGTGTCCCCAGCACCACTGCCCACAGCTTTCACCCAGGTAAAGAGGAACACTGTCCTTCTCCACCACCCAAAAAGATTGTCCTTCCGCTACAGTCATTGCGCGTACCTTTCCGTTGTTTTAAGTTTCCGCCACATATTCACGAAACGAGTATTGGAAACTGAATGATTGAGAAGTTGACAGGCAGGTACCTTGTGGGCGTGGTTCGCGCCATCAAGGGGATGCCCAGCGTTGCCGACCAGACCGAAGCCCTGCTTGCGGCTGGGGTGATCGAGCGCCATATCTGGCAGCTTGATAAAGATGAGGTCAGCGATGTTGTGCGGGACTGCCGCCCCGGCAACGATGTGCTTGTGGTCCCGTTCCTTGGCGTGCTTGGTAAGTACCGCCATGATCTGCTTGCAGGCATCGCGGAAAAGGGCGCGGAGCTTTACGACCTGGACGAACACGGCCTCATGAACATCAGCCAAGCCCCCACGTTCGCCATTATCGATGCGGCGTGCAAGGTGGCCCAAAGCGCACCGGGCCGCGCCAGCGGTGCCGGACAGGGCGGACGCAAAAAGAAGCTGACACCGGCGCAGGAACGCGAGGTCCATGCCGACTACATCGGCACCAAGTACAAGACGATCAGCGCTATCTGTGATAAATACGGCGTCTCCGTCGCGTGGCTGCATAGCCGCTGGGGCGGCAGGCAAGAGGCCCGCGAAGCTGCGAAACGTGGTGACGACTGACGACCTAGCCATTAGCCATCTCCAACAAAACGTCCGCATGGCATGGTTGACCTTCCTTGCAGAAGCAGGCGAGGTTCTTCCCACGCAGGTCATACAGATGGGTCAAGATGTAGTCTTTCGCCCGTGGGTTCTCGGGATAATCAGGATTGCCTAGAAGCCATTGCTTGAAGGCATAGACGGCCATGTTGGGCGCGTCCTTCTCGGCGTATCCAGCTTCAATGGCACCGGCTACTGTGAATGGATTACCCCATATCGTGGGCCTGCCGACATAGACGGTGTTATCCGGCATGCGCCAACCCTTTGTGCGCTTCCGCTGTATCCTGACAGGAAGGGACCTCATGCCTTTACTCCAAATAAATCAGGGGTTTCCTTGCAGCGGTATTTCTTGGGCTGGCCTTTCAATTGCTGCTTTAGGCACTTGATTTTGCCTTTTTCTTTGTTGAACAAAATCTGGTCACCATCGTAGTCGATGGCGTCGATCAACACGGGGCATCCGATGTAATTGCCACCTTCGTCCTTATGGTTCTTGGTGCATTCGCTGCACACCAGATCGCAGAATTTTGCCTCTTCGCTTTCGTTCGATGGCCGCCAAACAGTCCAGCCTTCTTCCGGCTTTGCTTCCATCCACTTGGCTATAGGTGCCGTCACGCTGTCGTCACGTTTCCATTTGAAGAAACCAAGCGCGCCCTGGCATGGAACGAACTCGGTAGGCTCAGGATCGCGCAGAACCAGACCGCGCGGTCCAAAGAACCAAGGGCTGTCGCTTTCCTTCACGCACGCTACTAGCTCAACCGTGCCAATGATGCCGCCCCTAATGAGGTCAGCGGCGGGCGGGCAATCCACGCCAAGGGATTTCATAAACCGCGCCGTGCTTTCGTATTCGTCCTTAGTCATGCCTTTGGAAGCGTGAACTGCGAACCGCCCGCTTTCATCAAGGCCATGCCTCACGGCCTGCCATGTGCGGTTTTCAATGTCCTTTCCGCCATAGATGATGGCCCACGCCCAAGGCTGGCGTATTGAAAGCGCTTTGACAGGAAAGGACCGGTCACTCATTTTCGCTCTCCTGGCATTACTACGCGCCCATTCTGTAAAAATGCGCCCGGCACTTTTTCTATGTCCCAATGTGGCGCTCTAACCGCGCGAATTATTGTGTAGGGCTGATCGGCCAGGTGCGCGCCGAGCGCTCTAGCCTGATTTCGAGTGTCAAAGTAATGAATGCCAAGATCGGCCTCTTCATCCCAATAATGCGGGTCGTTGATGGTCACGTGCCATGCCTTAAAAATGTCATCTGACGACCGGTCAGTCATTGGCTTCATCCTTCAGCTTTTCCACGAGGTCTGCGCGGATATATTCCGTAGCCGGAATTTCATCCATGCAGGTGTAATCATTGTTTTGGCTCCATGTCCTTTCCATCCCACAGGCGCAGCACCTTGGTTCAAGAAAGATACGTTTTGGTTCGTCATCTAGGGACCGCTCAGACATTGCACCCTCCACAAACCAGGTATTCGACGAGCAACCACACCGACCATATGAAGCCGATAACGGCCCGCGGCACACCGATCAGCTCGGCGGCGGCCCATATTTGTTCTCGTTCAATCATCTCAATTCCTTTTCATTCGCTCTCTGCATCTGGGCGGGCGGATGGGTTGGAGTTACCCGCACAGACACACAGCGCGCTTGATGGGGTCAGCGTGCGTGTTGGCGACAGACGACGAGGGGCCACCGGGCCAAGGATGCCAATCACTCGTCTAGGGTTATGTCTCATCGTCTGTGTCTCTCTGTTGGTTTCAGGCGGTGCGGTTGCCCGTTATGGGCTGACACAAATCGGGAGGGTGGACCGCCCCGCCTGAATTCTTGAATTCTTTAACCAGCCATTCACACAGGGACGCCTTCTGCCTCTAGTTTGCCCTTGGCTTCCCTGCGTTAGCGGCTCGCTCCTTGCTCGAAGTGCAGCTAAATCACTTCACACTAATTCTATTGTTCGCATGAACAATAGAAGGCCATTCCCCTGGGCTGTGGCGAGGGGGCTATGGCATTTATTCTGTCGGCTGGTGCTCGATCGCCGTGCTCATGGCTTTCGGGTCGACATCGCGGAGGAAGTCCTCACGCATTTGCTGTTTTTTGCGCAGCTTTTCTGCCTTGCGTGCAGCGTTGAGGAAGGTCGCTTCCCGCTGCGTCGTGTCCTCGAAGGCAGCCCGGTCAATCTTGCAGACGACCCAATCCATTTTGTGGGAGCTTTCCAAGTTTGGCTCGACATCCACCTTGACCACCTTGACCACTGTCATGTCGTGGCGAGTGCCGGATGGAACGACGATAAAGTCGTCGACCTGGATGTCCTGGTCCCATGTCTTGAATTCGGTTCGGCTTGCGTTTTCGCCTTCCTCGTATGTGGCGAGGATGCAGCGGGGTTCTTCATCAAGAAGGAATACCTTGCGGGAATCGTGCATTTTCAGTCTCCTTTAACTGGTGTCGTGGTGCGGTCAATTCGGCCGCAATGGTTGCAGTTCAAGACGCCCTTGCGCCGTTTGATCTTTGACTTTCCACACTTGGGGCAACTTGCCATTTGTGTTCTCCAATTCTCGCAGTGCTGGCCGGGGTTCGCGTTTTGCCTATCCCTCCGCTACACCCCGCGCTGCACTACAAAGCGACCGAAGAGAGCTTTGTGGGAAGCGCGAATGCGGTTCCCCTCTCTGACCCTTCCCTGGGATTTGGCGTAGGAGCTGGGCCATGGTCTTCGCTTATTCCTGTGTCACGTTTTCACCGTCCGGCAGGTCGCCGGAGAATGTGTCGTGTGGCTGTTGCTGCGCCGAGGTCGTCGCTGACGCTCTCGATCACTTTTTCTCCGAAAAAATTGGTTCGCATATCTGCTTCCTCTGTTTGGTAGTTGGTGTGTTTGGCTTGTGAGCGGCTGGGTCGTGTAACTCCCGGCTACGAGCCCCGCGCGTTGGGCTTCCGCTCTCCGATT
>Ga0209578_10002124_pt1 | contig 16916 bp, 16 predicted proteins | sample tdAd472_FD_187127 | JGI IMG/M metagenome (GOLD analysis project Ga0209578, IMG submission 187127) | Marine sediment microbial communities from the Atlantic coast under amendment with organic carbon and nitrate - tdAd47.2 (SPAdes)... | ecosystem: Environmental > Aquatic > Marine > Coastal >...
CAAACATGCCTTCGGCCCGTTCATGCAGCCCGTATGCGAGCGCCGCAGCTGTCGGCTCATTGATCAAACGGCGAACGGTCAGTCCGGCAATTTCCCCGGCCTGCTTGGTGGCATGTCGTTGATTGTCGTTGAAATAGGCTGGTACGCTGATGATGGCTTCGGTCACTTCCTCGCCCAGATGGGCTTCGGCATCTTCCTTGAGGGCCTTAAGGACAAACGCGGAAAGCTCCGTTGCGGTGAAGCGTTTTTTGCCAAGGCTCACCTGATGGTTCGTGCCCATCAGGCGCTTGAACACCCCCACGGTGTTGTCTGGGTGGGTGATCAACCGGTTCTTGGCCACCTTGCCAACAATGACATTGTTGTCGCCATCCAGCCCGACCACGGAAGGCGTCAGGTAATCACCACTTCTGTTGGGGATCAGCTCAACTTCGCCATCCCGCCAGAAACCGCAGGCGCTATTGGTGGTTCCTAAATCAATTCCGATAATTGTCATACCAACTTCACAAGCTACTGTTTCAGGGATTAGGATATGGAAGCATGAAGCATCATATCTGGCATAGTGTTTTCATGACATGGATGTGTCAATGTTCGTATCGGATATTGCTTCGATCAAACAAGGCGGAGGACGGCGAAATGAAGATGATAAAGGGCGTGTTGCTGGGGGCTGGTTTGTTGCTTGTGACGGCCTGCATGACAACCAACGAGGTCACTGGTCGGTCCCAGTTCATCATCATTCCCCCCAGCCAGGATGCCGCCCTTGGCCTTGAGGCCATGAACGAAGTCAAAAAGTCAGCTCCGGTTCAGACTACGGGGCCGATGGCAGAAAGGGTGCAGCGTATCGGTGCCCGCATCGTTGCCATATCTGACGCACCGGCCTTGGGCTGGGAATTCGTTGTGATCGACGAGCCTGTCCTGAACGCCTGGGCGCTGCCTGGCGGAAAGGTGGCCATTTACAGCAAGATGGTCGAAAGCTTCACATCCGACGAAGAACTCGCCGCCGTGATTGGGCATGAGATTGCTCACGCGGTGCTGCGCCACGGCGCAGAGCAGATGAGCCGTGCCCAGATGCAGAACCTGCTGATCATTGGTGCTGGCGTGGCCGTTGGTGCAACGACAGAGGATGATGAAACTGCCCAGATGGCAGTTGGCCTTGCCTCGCTTGCGACAGCCGGCTTTGTGCAGTTGCCCCATAGCCGCAAGATGGAGCTGGAGGCCGACCATGTAGGCACCATGTATATGGCCAAGGCGGGGTATGACCCACGCGCGTCTGTTCGGCTTTGGCAGCGCATGAAGACGCTGAAGGAAGGTGGGGGGCAGCCTCCGACCTTCCTGTCCACACACCCGTCGGACGACAAGCGCATTTCGCGCCTTGAGGAACGCATGGAAGAATATCTTTCCTACTACCGGAAATGATAAAAGTTTAATAAAAACAATTAGGTAACTTGTCTATTTGGTAATCTTTTGTCACGTTTTGGGACATGGAGTGCAGAACGCGCGCAAATGCGCCCAACAGGCAGGGCAAAATGACCGAACATGAAATCCATCAGTTGGCGCAAGACTATATAGGGTATTTTGCCCTTGGCGCTGAGGCGCAAGACGCGCAGTTCAAGGCTGTGGAAAAGCTATGGAAGCTGTGCCGGGAAGACCCGTCCATCGGCTTCCGCGTTATCTGGGTCGCGGTCAATCTTGTGAACGCGGACAATCTGAAAGCGCTGTCGTTCCTTGGTACAGGGCCACTGGAAGACCTGATCAAATTTCACGGAAACGAATATCTGAATCTCATGATTGAGGCAGCGCGCGAGAATGCAAATTTTTGCGTGGCGCTTTCCTGTGTCTGGCGGCATGCCGTCAGCGAAAATGCCTGGGCGGAACTCAGTGTCGCCATGCCGCAAATCCGTGCCTCTCACGGACGGATGCAGCCTGCTTAAAGCACAACCTTTTTGGGGTTAGGCGAAATCGAGGCCGATATCTACAGCGGGCGCTGATTGGGTCAGCCTGCCGACGGAGATGTAATCCACACCTGTTTCAGCAATAGACCTGATGGTATTGAGGTTCACACCGCCTGAGGCTTCACATGGGATGGCACCATCCACAATCGCGCGCGCCTGCCTGAGCATCGCGGGCGGCATGTTATCAAGCAGCAGGCTATTGGCACCTGCTTTCACTGCTTCACGAACTTGTTCTAGCGTATCGCATTCAACCTGGATGTCGTTGCGGTCTGCGGCTTTGGCGCTCGACACAGCTTTCTCAACCGAGCCCGCGACAGCGATATGGTTGTCTTTGATCATCACGGCATCGAACAGGCCCATACGGTGGTTCTTCGCGCCGCCCATCGCGGTAGCGTACTTGCCAAGCTTTCTAAGGCCAGGGATGGTTTTCCGTGTATCCAGAAGCGTGGCGCCCGTGCCTTTGATCTGGTCCACATACTGGCGCGTGAGGGTTGCAATGCCAGAGAGATGCTGCACGATATTGAGTGCCGTGCGTTCGGCCGACAGCATTGCGCGGGCTTTGCCTTCAACGCGCATGATGGCGGTGCCGGGGTCAATCTTGTCGCCGTCGCGCGCGAAGAACTCAATGGTGCAGTCAGGGTCGAGCCGGCGGAAGATGGGTGTCGTGAGCGGCAGGCCGGCCAGCACCATCACTTCGCGGGCATTCATGGTGGCCGTGAGGCGCGCGTCCTCGGGGATCACCGTTTCGCACGTCACATCACCGGTGGCGATATCTTCGGCGAAGGCGGTGTCGATGAAGGCGTCGATTTCCGCCTGGGAAAGTGGAAAATCGGTCATATGCCTTGCTCCCTGCCCGTCTGGCTTACGCGCCGATGGCGGATACGTCTTTGTCGGTGTTGATGGCCGTGCTCATGTCCAGCATCTTGCGGAGCGGTTTTTCCGCGGCCAAGCGCGTTTCTTCGTCAAGCTCAATCTCCGGGCCTTCGTCGCGCAGGCAAAGATACAGCTTTTCCATGGTATTCAGGGCCATGAACGGGCAGGTGTTGCAGCTGCAATTACCGTCTGCGCCCGGCGCACCGATGAAGGTTTTGTCTGGCGAGGCTTTTTCCATCTGGTGGATGATGTGCGGCTCTGTGGCGACAATGACGGTGTCGCTTTCTGTTTCCGAAGCGAACTTGAGGATCGAGCTGGTGGAGCCAACATGATCCGCATGCTGCACGATATTGTCCGGGCACTCAGGGTGGGCGGCCACTGGCGCGTTCGGGTGCTTGGCCTTGAGCTTGATCAGTTCTTTTTCGCTAAATAGCTCGTGCACAATACAGGTGCCCTGCCACAGAAGCATGTCGCGACCCAGCTTGCGCGACAGGTAACCGCCCAGGTGGCGGTCCGGCGCGAAGATAATTTTCTGGTCTGCGGGAAGCGAGCCAACGATATGTTCGGCGTTCGAGCTGGTTACGATAATGTCTGTCAGGGCCTTCACGGCAGCCGAGCAGTTGATGTAGCTCAGCACCATATGTTCCGGGTGGGCCTTGACGAACTTCTCGAACTCATCCGGTGGGCAGCTGTCCTCAAGGCTGCAGCCTGCGGCCAGGTCGGGCAGGACCACTTTTTTCTGGGGGCTCAGGATCTTGGCGACTTCGGCCATGAAACGCACGCCACAGAAGACGATCATCTCAGCATCGGTTTCGGCCGCCTTGCGCGAAAGGTCGAGGCTGTCGCCCACGAAATCCGCAATGTCCTGAATTTCAGGGGCCTGGTAATAGTGTGCCAGGATAACCGCATTCTTTTCCTTGCGCAGGCGCTGGATCTCGGCGACGAGGTCGAGGGTGGGATCAACAGCGGTGCTTGTTTGCAAATTCATGTCAGTCTCCTGCACGCGATACTAAAAACCTATTGGTGCGGCATAGATAGCCCCCAAAAGGCCCAAAGGCAAGGCTTAGGCGGGGAGGCGATATTCACTCAACAGTGTTGCTTGCCCATCGGTCAGCACGCGGCCTTCATCCACAAGCGCAATCAGGTGCCCCAGCACAGACCGGGCGGCCGCCGGATGCAGCGCTTTGTTCACATCCTTATACATGCGGCTGACCATTATATCGATGCTGAGCGGGCCATCTTCAAGGTGCTTCAAAATCTGGCCTTCGCGCATACGCCGGTGTGTGATGATGCCGCGGATGAAGGGTTCCGGATCCTCGACCGCAGGGCCGTGGGTTGGCAAAAGACGCTTTGGCTTTTCTTCAATCGTACGCTTGAGGCTTCTAAGGTATGCGCGCATGTCGCCGTCAGGCGGGGAAATCACCGTGGTGGCCCAGCCCATGATATGGTCGCCGCAGAACAGCGTCTGTTCCTCTTCCAGCATGAAGCAGAGGTGGTTCGCTGTGTGGCCCGGTGTATGGATAGCACGCAGGGTCCAGCCGTCGCCTTCCACGCGCTCGCCGTCCGCCAGCCTGTGGTCTGGTCGGAATGCATGGTCCGCGCCTGCCTCGACTTCTTCGCCGTCCAGGCCGCCTTTCCGTCCCGCACCGTGGGGGGCAAAGGCATAGATGGGCGCACCTGTTTTCTCGCTCAGCCAGGCGCTCAGGGGCGAATGGTCGATATGGCTGTGGGTGACAAGAATATGGCTAATGGTTTTGCCCCTGGTTGCCTCAAGGATGGCGTTGCCGTGGGCTTCCATCATCGGCCCGGGGTCGATCACAGCCACATTCTGGCTACTACCCACAATGTAGGTGCCGGTGCCTGTATAGGTGTATGGGCTTGGGTTTTTGCACAAAACGCGGGTGATCAGCGGGGAAATGGTCTCCGCTTCGCCGTATGGGGCATTCAGGTCATGGATGAAATCGGCGCTCATAAGGTCTCCAAAGGCATGTCCAATGGGTAACCTGTGTCGCATTCGCTGAAAAGCAAAATGACAGAAATCTGATTTTTTGGGGGAGGGTGGTTCGGAGCCGACCGCACCAAAGCGGATTGAGGTGGGGCAAGAGGCGCGGCCGACTCCAATGGCTGGGTCTTCAACAAATTGGCAGCTGCGAAGACCCGAAACTCAGGAACCTGGTATCTGGTGGCAGCCGGAGTGCCAGGTTTGACTATCTATTCGCAAACCGCGTGCCAGAAACGCGAGCCGCGGATTTCAGCGATTTGTGCGACCATGGGAGTGAAAATGCCCCTTTCTGTGTCGCGCTGGGACAGGATTGTCCCATTTTGAAACATCACTATGTGTGTCAAATTGAAGCAAAACTGCTTGGCCCGGCCTTCTGCCTCGAGCGCCCCAGGTAGATGGAAAAGCGCTAGGTGAGTGCGCGGGTTTCCGCTAGGGTTTTCACAGGGATCAGGTGAGGAGATTTTATGGGGGACTACCAAACCCGACGTGTGATGGGGTTCTGGCGTACCTGGGGGCTTTCTGTTGGCATGATGGTGGGCTCGGGCGTGTTCATGCTGCCAACCGTTCTTGCGCCCTATGGGGCATACGCGCTGGCGGGGTGGCTGGTGACCGGGCTGGGCACCATCGCACTCGCTTACTCGCTCTGCTATATGGCCAAGCGGATCACCGCAACGGGCGGACCTTATGCCTATAGCCGCGCGGGCTTCGGCGATTTCGTCGGGTTTCAGATGGCATGGGGCTACTGGATTTCGCTTTGGATTGCCGTTGCGGCCGTTACCGTGGCCTTCATAGGGTATCTGTCTGAATTTTTCCCAGCACTCAAGACCTCGCCTACGCTATCGGTACTCGTGGGACTGTCCCTTATTTGGATTCTTGTATTCATCAATTGTCGCAGTGTGCGCGGATCAAGCGCGTTGCAGTTGGTAACCACCTTGGCGAAATTCGTTCCGCTTCTTTTCCTCGCGCTCGTGGGGCTGGTGAGCGTCGAAAGCACGAACTTTGCGTCCATGAGAGAACCCGCCGACGGGCTTGATGCCACTATCGCCGCCAGTGCGCTCGCCATGTGGGCCTTTATCGGGTTTGAGGTGGCGACCGTGCCTGCAGGCGAAGTGCAGGATCCGGCCCGCACCATTCCCCGCGCCACTATGGCCGGTGTTCTTGCTGTGACCGTCCTTTATTTTGCGGTCACCGTGGCCGCCTTCGGGCTGCTGCCCGCCGATGAGTTGATGAATTCAACAGCACCGCTTGCGGACGCGGCATCTGCCTTGGTGGGCCCAGTTGGGGCAACTGTTATTGCCGTAATCGCGCTGATCGCCACCAGTAGCGGCGTGAATGCCAACCTGTTCGCGGCCGGGCAGATGCCCATGGCGGCGGCGCTGGACGGCCTGTTCCCAAGCCTGTTTGGCATGAAGACAAAGTTCGGCACGCCTGCCTGGTCTTTTATCATCGGCGGCATCCTGTCCTCGGTGGCGCTGGCGCTCAACTTCGTCAACGGCCTTGTGGTGGCCTTCGAGTTCCTGATATTGCTGTCGACCGTGACGGCCATCCTGCCGGTGGCCATGTCCGCGGCGTCCGCGTGGCTTTATGCGGTTCGTGACCCGCACGCCTCACGCGGTGTGCACCTGCGGGACACCATCGTGGCGGCCATCGGGTTTGGCTATGCGGTGTGGATCATTGCCGGGTCAGGGCGGGACAGCGTTTATTGGGCCTTCCTGCTTCTACTGGCGGGCCTGCCGATCTATGTTTGGGTTACAAGACAAAGACGAGAAGGGGCGGAATGAAAACGCTGTCTGGTTTGAACGAATATGGCGCGCTCAAGGTGGTGGCAGTACGACCGCCCGAGCATGCCTATGTAAGCGACGCGAAAATCGCCGATGAATGGGAGCGCCTGCGCTTCTATTCCGCGCCAAAGCTTGCGCCCGCGATGGTTGAACACAAGGTATTCACTGACAAGCTGCGCGCTGCGGGCGCCGAGGTAATCATGCTTGGCGGCGATGATGCGCTCACCCTTGATTCCATCTATGCCCGCGACGCGATGCTCGTCAGCCCCATGGGCTTGATTTTGTGCCACATGGGCCGCAAGGGGCGCAGGGCCGAACCGGCGGTGAATGCGAGCACACTTGAGGCTTTGGGCTATCCTATTTTGGGCGCTATTGAAGCACCGGGCACTATTGAGGGCGGCGATATCATCTGGCTGGATGACGATGCCCTGGCCGTGGGCGAGGGCCCGCGCACCAATGCGGAAGGCATCAAGCAGCTGCAGGACATTCTGGGGCCTGAAGTGGAAGTGCACACCGTGCCGCTGCCGCCGCCAAGCCATCCGGAAGACGTTTTTCACCTGATGTCCATGATCAGCCCGCTCGACCGCGATCTGGCGCTGATCTATCGCCCGCTGATGCCGGACAGCTTCATTAACTGGCTGGAGGCGCGCGGCATCAGCTTTGTTGAAGTGCCGGAAGAGGAATTCATCCCCATGGGCTGCAATGTGCTGGCGCTTGGTCCCCGTAATATCCTGATGCTGGACCGGCTGCCCGAGACAAAGGCGCGGCTGGAGGCGGCAGGCTGCACAGTCGACACTTACACGGGCGACGAGATCAGCCGCAAAGGCGAAGGCGGGCCTACGTGCCTTACCCGCCCGCTTGTCCGGGGTGCCTGACATGACGGCGGCGTATGAAAGCCTACCTGCCTGGGCCTATTATGATGAAGGCTACTTTCAAAAGGAAATGGAGGCGGTAATCCGCCCGGCGTGGCAACTGGTGTGCCACCTCAATGACGTGCCGAAGGCGGGTGACTATGTCACGCTTGATATCCTTAACGAACGCCTTGTGGCCGTGCGCGGCAAGGACGGGAAGGTCCGCGTGTTCCATAATGTTTGCCGCCACCGTGGCTCGCGGCTTCTGGAGGGCAATGACGGGTCGTGCCCTGGGCGCATTCGCTGTCCCTATCACGCCTGGACGTGGGACCTTGAGGGTACGCTGGTGAATGTGCCCTATGAGCGTGACTTCGAGGGCTTCGACCGCGCGGATCACTTCCTGCCGGAAGCGGAAAGCTGTGAATTCCTCGGGTTCATCTGGGCGCGCCTTCAGCCGGGTGGGCCAAGTATCGAAGACCAGTTCGCCCCGTATCTGGACGAACTGAGCCGATACAGGATTGAGGAGATGCAGCCGCTTGGGCGCTTGACGCTCAGGCCACGGGCTGTGAACTGGAAGCAGATCGCCGATAATTACGCCGACGCGCTTCATATCCCCGTGGCGCACCCGGGGCTATCGGGGCTTGTAGGCAACACCTACGGCATGGAAGTCAAAGGCGATATCCACAAGATGTGGGGCGACGTGATGGAAACCCGTAAGGACAACTGGTCGACAAAGCTTTATAAATCCCTACTACCGAAGGTGGATCATCTGCCGGACCATCTGCAGCGCCACTGGTGTTATTACCGGCTTTGGCCGAATGTGGCGTTCGATATCTATCCTGACCAGATCGACTTCATGCAGTTCATTCCGCTTTCGGCCACGGAAACGCTGATCCGCGAGGTGGCCTATGTGTTGTCGGACGACCGGCGCGAAATGCAGGCCGCGCGGTACCTGAACTGGCGCATCAACCGGGAAGTGAACGCGGAAGATACGGCAATCATCAACCGGGTGCAGGACGGTATGGCGTCTTCAAGCTTCAGCACCGGGCCACTTGCCAAAACGGAAGTATGCCTGTTGGACAGCGTTCGCCGCATCCGCGAAGCCTTGCCGAAGGAATTGGGCGAAAGGGGTTAATCCCCCTTCGCTTTCAACCATGCTCCGACACCATAGCTGTTCCACGTAAGGATCGTTTTGCTGCCGAAGCTGAAATCGTCGTAGTGGGCATAGTCTTCCATCAACTTGCTCACGGCTGCCGCGCGGGCTTCGCGGGTTAGGCGACCGTTTGCGTCAAGCGCCCCATCTGCTGCGCGGGCTTCCTTCATAACCTCAACCAGTTTATTGATATAAGTGATCTGAAGGTCGGCGTTTGCGATGCGGCTGGCGTCGTTATGGCCCGGCAAAACATAGGTGTCTGCACTGAAGGTGGACTTGAGAAACTCCAGATGGGAAAGCGCGCCATCAATGTGACCTTCGCCAACATAATAGTGAGTGTAGGGGTAGAAGGTGTCGCCCGCGAATACTACATTCAGATCTTTCTGGTAGGCGATAATGTTATCAGCGGCTTCCCCGGCACCCAGGTCGTGGATCTCAAAATCGATCCCGGCAATGGTGACGGTCTCACCATCCTTGACGATGGTGGTCGGGATCACCAGCCGCTCGTCAAGCGCTTCACCAAAGGCGTTGGGCATCTTGTAGGACTCCAGCATCTGCTTCAGCGTCGGGGCGAAGCCGTCCGCCGTTCCTTGCGTGGCATAGATCGGGAAGTCGCCGAATAGGTCCTTCAGGACCGGCAGGCCGCCAAAATGGTCTGAGTGCGGGTGGGTCACGATAACACCTGAAAGCGGTTTGCCGCTGGCCTTGATCTGTGCCGCAAGCCGTCTGGCGTCAGACGGCAGCAGCTGGGCGTCAATCAACGCGACGCCGTCTTCGCCTTCGATCCAGTAGCTGTTGGTATTCCATGCAATATGGTTCGATACATACCTATGCAGCGCGGAAGGATGAAGGTCTGCGGCACTTGCAGAAAGGCTGGCTGACATAGCGAGAAGTGCTGTAACGGCAAGTCTGATCATTTGTCCCTCCCTGATGACATAGAGGGATCAAATCATCCGTTCATGGAAAGGTCAATTGACAGATAGCTTAGGGTGCCGGATCAGTAAGCCCGCATCACACAGAAGTCGACGATATCGATCAGTGCCTTTTTGGCCGGGCTGTCACGGAAGATCGCGAGCGAGTCCTTGGCCATGTTGCCATAGTGGCGGGCGCGTTCGATGGTGTCGTTCAAGGTGCCATGCTGGTTCAGAAGGTCGATGGCCTTTTCAAGGTCACCATCCGCCTGCTTGCGGCGTTCCATGGTGGTTTTCCAGAACTTCTGCTCATCTTCCGTGCCGCGGCGGTAGGCCAGAATGGTCGGCAGGGTCACTTTGCCTTCGCGGAAGTCGTCCCCGATTTCCTTGCCAAGCGTCGCCTGTTTGGCGGAATAATCAAGCGCGTCGTCCACCAGTTGGAAGGCAATCCCAAGATAGCGGCCATAGGCCTCAAGCGCGCTTTCAACCTCTGCGCCCTGTTCGGATACGACGCCGACGACTTCGCAAGCTGCGGCAAACAGCACTGCCGTTTTGGCGGTGATCACTTCAAGGTACTTTTCTTCAGACGTAGTGAGGTCATTGGCGGTGGTCAGTTGCAGCACTTCACCTTCAGTGATAACTGCGGCCGCATTTGCCAGAATTTTCAGTACGCGGAGCGAATCGCTTTCGACCATCAGCTCAAACGACCGGCTGAACAGGAAGTCACCAACAAGGACGGTAGGCTGATTGCCCCAGATAAGATTGGCGGTTTTCTTGCCGCGCCGCATGTTGCTTTCGTCCACCACATCGTCATGCAGAAGCGTGGCGGTATGGATAAATTCAACAGCGGCGGCGAGACCGATATGGCGCTTGCCCTCATAGCCAACAAGCTTCGCGGACGCGAGCGTTAGCATCGGGCGCAGCCGCTTGCCGCCTGAGGAGATCAGGTGCCCTGCAAGTTCCGGGATCAGGGCCACCGGGCTGTCCATACGCTTCAAGATGGTATCGTTCACAAGCGCCATGTCATCAGCGGTCATGGCCTGAAGGCGATCAATTGCCTCCTTGTCCGCCGTTGGCTCTTTGTGATCGTGCATGTTTACGACGTTGCTGGACATTCGATCCCCGCTTTCACTTTTCATTCAGGGCGCGGACATTACTGCCTGACTTTACGGCTGGCAAGGTTTTGCACGCATTTTAGGTCAATTGACCGCAGATAAATTCCACGTACAATTACAGGCATCAAATAAACAAGTGGTGAACGAAACCCAGTGGACGACCAGGCCCGAGACAAAAGCACGCATGTCTTTCCCACTGACCCCTGTCTGGGGCCAGGTGAGACGGTTGACAATTTTCTTGGTGGGGCGGTCAAGCTGATCCAGCCGAAATCCGGTTACCGTGTCTCGATGGATACGGTGATGCTGGCCGCCTGCGTTCCCGCTAAGGCGGGTGAGCGTGTCATAGAGGGCGGTGTTGGCTCAGCCGGTGCTGCGCTTTGTCTGGCACGCCGGGTGCCGGGTGTTTTCGTGCATGGTCTTGATATCCAGGACGATATGCTGAGTTTCGCCCGCCGAAATATCGCCCATAATGGCCTCGAAGACTATGTGACTGTATCGCAAGGCAGTATCACGGAACTCAGGCAGGAAGATGAAGCCACGTATGACCATGTGATGGTCAACCCGCCGTATTTGGCTGACGGCAAAGGTATTCGGCCACCTGCTGAGACTAAAGGCCTGGCCCATATGGACCAGAGCGCTGGCGTGCGTGACTGGGTTAAATTCTGCATTCACCTGGTCAGGAACAAGGGCACGGTTTCTATCATCTACCGGGCAGACAGGGTGGATGAAGTGATCGCCCACCTGCACCGGCGGGTGGGGGAGCTGAAGATCATGCCGCTGTGGCCACGGTATGGTTCACCTGCAAAGCGCGTGATCATTCAGGGGCGCAAGGGAATGCACGGTACAGCGAGCATTCTACCTGGTTTGGCGCTCCATGGTGAGGTGGAGCGCTACACCCGAGAGGCGGAGGAAATTTTACGCGACGGCGCGGCCCTTGACCTGAAAGCCTTTGCGCATCCGCGCCAAAGCCGCTAATCAAAGGGCAGAATGAATATCCAAAGTAGCAAGCATGGCTAACAGACTGTCTAAATTCGTCTATGAACTCCGTCGCCGCCTGTTCGGTGATCCGCCGCCAGTTGTTGCGGTGGTGCGGCTTTATGGCGTGATCGCGCCGGGCCACCGGTTCAAGCAGAATTTGAACATGGCATCCCTTGCAAGCACGCTTGATCATGCTTTTTCCATACCCGGCCTGTCGGCTGTGGCGCTGCAGGTAAACTCGCCTGGCGGGTCACCCGTTCAGAGCGCCCTGATCACCAAGCGTATCCGCGATCTGGCGCGGGAGAAAGACGTACCTGTGCTGGCGTTTGCGGAAGATGTAGCGGCATCGGGCGGCTATATGCTGGCGCTTGCGGGCGACGAAATTTACGCCAACGAGTCGTCGATCATTGGCAGTATCGGTGTGATCGCGAGCGGATTTGGTTTTGACAAGGCGATCGAGAAATTGGGCATTGATCGGCGCCTTTATACTGCTGGCGACAGGAAGGCCATGTTGGATAGCTTCTCGCCAGAGAAGGAAGAAGATGTGGAGCGCCTGAAGGAACTTCAGGAAGAAGTCCACGAACATTTCAAATCCCTGGTGCGCGAGCGCCGGGGTAAGCGTCTCAAAGGGCTACGTGGGCGCTTGTTTTCCGGGGATGTCTTTACGGGCGCCGACGCTGTCAAAATGGGTCTTGTGGACGGTATTGGCGATGCGCGTGAAGTTCTTCGGGACCGCTTCGGCAAGAAGGTGCGCCTGCGCCTGATTGGCGAACGGAAACCCCGCCTGGGGTCGATCCTTGGCCTTGGCCGGACGATCGACAGCTTTGAGGCAGGCGGGATTGGCCAGATCGAAGATATGCCGCATGGGCTTTTGGCGGCGATTGAAGAGCGGCTGTTCTGGAACCGTTTCGGGCTCTAGTGGCCCTTGAGTGAATATGACGGAGGAAGCGCTGTGACAGGCGAAAACCACGAGACCCAGTTGAACGCCTACCGGGAAAGCATCGACAATATCGACGCGGCCCTTATTTTTATGTTGGCCGAACGCTTCAAGATCACCAAGGCAGTTGGTTTCTACAAGCGTGAGCATGACCTGCCTGCAGCCGATGCCGGACGGGAACAGAAGCAGATCGAACGGCTGCGAGAGCTTGCGAAATCCGCCAACCTGGACCCGGAATTCAGCGAAAAATTCCTCCATTTTATTATACGTGAAGTGATCCAGCACCATGAACGGATAAGAGAGAAAGGCGAACTTTAAGGCATGACTGTTGACGGCCCGGACCAGCTTGAAAAACTGAAGGAAATCGGCGCTATCTGCCGCGACGTGCTGGCCGCTATGGGCGCGCGGGTGGCACCCGGCGTCACGCCACTTGAGCTTGACGCCATGGCGGGTGAAATGCTTGCGGAACGCGGTGCGACATCGGCGCCCAAGCTGGCCTATGATTTCCCCGGGTTCACCTGCATTTCTGTTGGCGATGCAGTGGCACATGGCATCCCTGATGATACGCCTCTCAAGGAGGGTGAGCTGGTCAACATTGATGTGTCAGCAGAAAAAGACGGTTTCTTTGCCGATACGGGGTCAAGTTTCGCGGTTGGTAAAATCTCACCTGACCTGCAGACGCTCCTGGATGCCACCAAGGCCGCCCAGCGAAAGGCCATGTTTGCAGCCCGCGCCGGCCAGCCGCTGAACGCCATCGCCAAAGTGGTCGAGCGGGAAGCCGCCAAGTTTGGCTTTAAAATTATTGAAGGCCTGAATGGCCACGGTGTTGGAAGCTGGATTCACGAAGAGCCGACGGTATCAAATATCTATTACCCGCGTGAGCGAGAGCGCCTCAAGGAGGGTCAGGTACTGACCATTGAGCCGTTCCTGGCGACCCACAGCCATCAATATTATGAGGACGAAGACGGTTGGACGCTTCGTCTCGCCGATGGCGGCTTCGGTGCCCAGTTCGAGCATACCTTTGTTGTGACGAAAGGCGCGCCAATCATCCTGACGGCGTGAGCCTTGAAAATCTTTGCTGTTCCAAGGGATTCTCTTGCTTGACCCCATGGGGTCCGCCCGTTAGTTTGCAGCGCAGCAATTCCGAGTAACAGATTCGATTTTTTAAAGCGGTCATCCATGACAGATTTTTCAGCTCCTTCGAAACGCAATCCGGACGCCCTGCCGTTCCAGAAAATGCTGCTGACGCTCCAGAATTACTGGGCGGATCAGGGCTGTGTTATCCTTCAGCCATATGACATGGAAATGGGCGCGGGTACGTTCCACCCGGCGACCACCTTGAAGGCGCTTGGCCCAGAGCCATGGAAAGCCGCTTATGTGCAGCCCTGCCGCCGTCCAACCGATGGCCGGTATGGTGAAAACCCGATGCGGCTGCAGCACTATTATCAGTTTCAGGTGATCCTGAAGCCAAGCCCGGACAATATGCAGGAACTTTACCTTGGCAGCCTGAAGGCCATAGGTATTGACGCCGAGTTGCATGACATCCGCTTCGTGGAAGACGACTGGGAAAGCCCGACGCTTGGTGCTTGGGGGCTTGGTTGGGAGGTCTGGTGCGACGGCATGGAAGTCAGCCAATATACCTATTTCCAGCAGGTTGGCGGCTTTGACTGCAAACCTGTGTCCGGCGAGCTAACCTACGGGCTGGAGCGCCTTGCCATGTTCGTGCAAGGCGTCGACAATGTCTATGACCTTGATTTCAACGGCGCGGGCGCAACTTACGGCGACGTGTTCCTTGAAAATGAGCGCGAGCAATCGGCCTACAATTTCGAACATGCCGACACAGACAAGCTGTTTGAAGATTTCAGGAAGGCACAGGAAGAATGCGCCAAACTCCTGGAAGCCGAGCTGCCGCTGCCTGCCTATGAGCAGTGCATCAAGTCTTCGCACACCTTCAACCTGTTGGATGCGCGCGGAGTCATTTCGGTAACGGAACGACAGGCCTATATCGGCCGTGTGCGCGATCTGGCCAAGGGTTGCTGTGAAGCCTGGATCAAGAAAAACGGGTGGGAGGTATAAGTTATGAGTGATCTTCTTATCGAACTCCTGTCCGAAGAAATTCCGGCGCGGATGCAAAAGAAAGCATCCGAGGACCTAAAGGTCATGATGACCACGGCGCTTAAGGAAGCGGGGCTGACGTTTGAGATCGCGCAGGCCTATGCCACACCGCGCCGCCTGGCGCTGACCATCAGCGGCATCCCCGACAAAACGCCTGATATTTCCGAAGAACGCCGTGGCCCACGCACCGACGCGCCGGAAAAAGCGCTTGAAGGTTTCCTGCGCGGCGCGGGTGTGACCCGCGATCAGCTTGAAGAGCGCGAAGAAAAGAAAGGTACTTTCTTCTTCGCCAAAATCGAAAAGCCGGGCCGGGCGTCTGCTGACGTGATCGCAGAGGCGCTTGAAGCAACCGTACGCAATTTCCCATGGCCCAAGTCCCAGCGTTGGGGTGATGGTAGCCTCAAGTGGGTGCGTCCGCTTCAATCCATCATCTGCCTGTTCGGCAGCGATGTGGTGGACCTTGATATCGACGGCATTAAAGCAGGCAACAGCACGCGCGGTCACCGCTTCATGGCGCCCGCGACATTCACTGTTTCCGATTTCGCCGATTACCGCACCAAGCTGCAGGACGCCAAAGTGGTGCTAGACCCTGCTATGCGCATGGCCAAGATTGCGGAAGCCACGCAGTCCCTTGCAGACAAGCAGGGCGTTGAGTGGGTTGAAGACAAGGGTCTCTTGCAGGAAGTGGCTGGCCTTGTTGAATGGCCGGTGCCGCTTCTGGGCTCGTTTGACCCGAGCTTCATGGAAGTGCCGGAAGAAGTTTTGATCCTGACCATGAAGAAGGACCAGAAATATTTCGTCACCCGCGACAAGGATACGGGCAAGCTGGCGCCTTACTTCATCACGGTTTCAAACCTTGAAGCCAAGGATGGTGGCGCGGCTGTCGCGACCGGCAACGGCCGGGTGATCGCTGCCCGTCTTGCAGACGCCAAATTCTTCTGGGAACAGGACCTGAAGGGCAAGCTGGAGGACAACCTCCCAGCGCTCAAGGATATCGTGTTCCATATTGAACTCGGGCGCATGTCTGACCGTGTTGCGCGCATGAAAGCACTGGCTGGATTCCTGGCTGAATATATTGACGGCTGCGATCCAGCTGAGGCGGAGCGTGCAGCAGAGCTTGCGAAAGCAGACCTCGTGTCCGGCATGGTATATGAATTCCCTGAAGTGCAGGGCATTATGGGCCGCTATTATGCGAGAGCTCAGGGCGAAAGCGACGCGGTGGCGGATGCCATTCGCGACCATTACGCACCTGCGGGCCCATCTGACGATTGCCCATCAGCACCGGTATCGGTTGCCGTGGCACTCGCCGAAAAGCTCGACACACTGGTTGGTTTCTTTGCGATCGACAAGCGCCCGACGGGATCGAAAGACCCATATGCGCTCCGCCGTGCGGCGCTTGGCGTCATTCGTCTGATCACGGAAAACAACATTCGCCTGCCGCTCGAGCATGTGCTTGCCCTGGCGGCCAAACCGCTGAAGCCATACCTTGAGCTGAAGGCTGAGGGTGGTGAAGACGCAATATTGAAGCATCTTGAAACCACGTTTGAAGAGCATCTTCTGCCCTTCTTCGCTGACCGCCTGAAGGTGCAGCAGCGGGACCTTGGCGTGCGGCACGACCTGATCGACGCCGTGTTCGCCAAAGGCGATGATGATCTTGTGCGTATTCTGAACCGTGTGTCGGCCCTTTCGGCATTTCTTGATGCCGACGATGGCGCCAACCTCCTGGCAGGGTACAAGCGTGCGGCTAATATCCTGAAGATCGAAGAGAAGAAAGACGGCAAGTCCTATGACCAGGACGTGCATGAGGCTGCTCTGGTCGATCCGGAAGAAGAGGCGCTTGCCGTTGCGCTCACGCGCGTTGGTGCGGATGCCGAGCACGCGCTTGCGGCCGAAGACTTTGAAAAGGCGATGGCCGCGCTATCTACCCTTAGAGCGCCAATCGATGCCTTCTTTGACAAGGTAACGGTTAACGCCGATGATGAAGCGCTGCGGGCCAACCGCCTTGCGCTTCTGAGCCAAATTCGCGCTGCGGTGAATACCGTGGCGGATTTCAGCCTGATCGAAGGTTGATCACAAAATGGCCGGGCAACCAGATATAAAAACTGCCCGGCGCCCCAATGAAATCTGCGTACCAGAAGGGGACCTCGGGTGCGCGACGAAGGACTGTAGAGCATCATGACCAAATGGGTATACAGCTTTGGTGATGGCGCGGCTGAAGGCCGTGCCGATATGAAAAACCTCCTGGGCGGCA
>Ga0209578_10002128_pt1 | contig 16890 bp, 19 predicted proteins | sample tdAd472_FD_187127 | JGI IMG/M metagenome (GOLD analysis project Ga0209578, IMG submission 187127) | Marine sediment microbial communities from the Atlantic coast under amendment with organic carbon and nitrate - tdAd47.2 (SPAdes)... | ecosystem: Environmental > Aquatic > Marine > Coastal >...
CATGTCTCAACCACGTAAAATATGGCATTCACGCCATCAAACTCATTTCTTTCTAGCATCCAAATGACGTGCCGAGCCAAATCCGATAACACTAAATTACCGATGGTAACCCATCGGGATTGTCTTGCCACTCGTCCATAGACTCGTCCCATGTCACACGGAAGGAAGGGCAGACTTCCAGAATGGGATTAAGATTTTTTTCGTCTGATCACAGGTGTATTAAGAAATCGAACAGCCGGATTGGGTCCTTAACCGAAAAGCTATAGAGGTGGCATGAATCAAAATGCTAGTATGACTAATCCCATAGTAAATAATATGGCAAGTCCGGCAAACAGTAGACCCAAGCGTCTATTTGATTCTCTTTGAAATTCAATTGCTTCTAACAATTCGTTTAATCCTCTATCGTCCAAATTCCCGCAGTGCGTACAAACTGCAGCGTCTTTCGGGTAATGAAGTCCGCACCGCTCACATTTCTGTGTAGGCTTCTGACTTTTTACGAGTGCCAATTTAGCTACTAGTCCGCCAATGCTCATAAACATAGCTCCAAATCGTTTAGCCATGGAGTTTCTGGTTTTTGCTTTGTCTTGTCCTTATTCTTGGTTGGTATGCCGACAGATCAATGGAGAAGGTGACTTCGGTCGCACCGGTCCACTGGAAGGCGTTGTTGCCATTATAGGCTCGGAAGCTGTCGCTGAAATCCGCCCGGGAACAGGCAAAGCCGTTCAGATCGAAGGGGCCTGTGTCGACGAGCGATGTGGATTAAGCTTGGGCCTTTAAGGTTCCACCGGCCAGCGAGGACTCAGCCTGGGCTGTTCCTGTACCGGCACTTCCTGTGTAACTGAGTTCTCCGCTTGCTTTGCATCCTGACGTATCCTGATCAGTTTGGATGTAAGTAGGATTTCTGTTGACGAACACCTCATCGACAAGATACGGCACGGAGGAGTCATAGGTCAGCACGGTCGTCCCGCTAAAATGGGTAATAGGTTTGGCCTGTGCCGGGATCGTCTGCATAAAAAAGAACGGTAGTGACATAATACTGAGAAATTTTTGCGGGTACTCTGACAAGGAACATAAGGTTGACTCTCTCTTTCTACCAGGTGGCTAATTTGAAAGCCTAGTCAGTAATTATCATGCCTTAAACTAAAATGCGAGAATTTTCTGGGAGTTAAGGAAAACAAAGATTTGTTAGAAACTCGCAAATGTAAAAAAATCCGACAACTCCGGCAAGGACCAGATAGGGTTCAAACGCCAACTTGAAGTAGATTGCTGGAACTTCCGCTATTATTCAAGCTAAGCTATTTCCGATAAAATTTATTTCGGAAATAGAGTCAGGAATCCTAATTCTCAATGTTATTTTGACGAAAGTAATTGATTAGATAGTGCAACGTAAATTGATGCCCACTCTTGGTCAAATGCATCATTGACACTGCAATATTCATTATCAGAAACAACTTCCGCCGAATCAAGATAATAGAAAGCTGGCACTCCAGCTGTATTGCCTCTGTTTAATTTGAGCACACTAAATTCTACTTGGGATTCTGAATGCCCACCGCTTGGGACGTTAACTCTTTCGATTACTAATAGCTTATAGTCCTCGCCATCCTTTGGGAACTTTACGAATTTAATATTCCGTATCTGACAATCCGCATTGCTTCTGGTTGTCAGTTCTTGGAGTTTAGACTGAAAAGGAGCAATGGAGTGGTAGACTTGGTCTGTTCTGAAATTTGGCGGATTGCTAAGGAGAAGATTGAATTCAATAAAGCTATGAGCTGTGCCACTGGCATGGTAACCCGCAACCACCTTGTCAATAAGCCCGTCATAATTAAGATCTAGGTCGTAAATACCTGACTCGTAATTTATTTCGAAGATAACCGCCTCAGTTTGAGAAAGCGAATCTGAAGAATAAACCATTAGTCCCAAAATAAAGCCGACTGAACCTAGAAAATTCCAAATCCTTCGAAAACAGTTGATACTAACTAACATGCTATAGAACCCCAGGCTCGGTATCGACAAATCTTATTGGCGGAATTCCTGCAATTCCCAACTCTCCGATTTTCGATTTGCGAGTAATCATCTTCCCTGACCAGATACACATCTGCTAGCTCGCCATGACCATTTCATGAATTTTTACAAGCTTTCAGAAAGTCTTTCAATTTTGTACCACTTCTGGCCAATTCACGAAAGATACCATTTCCGGCAACAAATAATACTTATCTCTGACGGATGGTTTGATTAAGCGGCAGAGGTATTGAAGGTCGATTGATAATTACTCGATCCCTTGGAAATCCTGGCGGTAAAGAATCTATAATAGCTTCTTCCAGGCTTTGTCCAGGTTTAGGTCTGATCATTATCGGTCCGCTTGACCGAACAGGAATTTGAGCCGTTCTTTCAACCATATTCGTGTAGTGATCAACAATTCTATTGCTTCGATCCATGATGACTACTGCAAAACCCTCATGGTCTACGGCACGACTCAATTCGATTACTGTACCCACAAACTTTAGTTGATAAATTTTAGCGTCAGGATTACTGGCACTTATGAGCTGGCCAGTGCCTGAATCAGTAGGCGCGTATCTACCCGTACTAGTACGATTCATGGGTGCCATCAGATGTCGCTGACTAACAGCCGCATAGAGACGTTCTGACAATGTGCCAGGCACCATTAACAGGCTTAGCGCCTCAATGCCTAAGGTTACTACCGTTCCTTGATCATCAGAGGGATATTTAGCTTGAGCGGAAACTGCTTCAAAGCCGAATCTATTCGTAAATTGCTCTACCTCCAGGGGTGTTTTCCCCTGTGCAAATACCGCAGTTACTCCAACGACCTCCTCTCCTGATTGAGGATTACTTGCCAACACTTCAATTTCAGCTATAGATTCTTCATAGCGGTGTACGACTTCTTCGTCGGATGCTGCACCCAACGTGCCCCACACTGTTTCTTGCACTATCCGCTCATCAGAAGCCGGTTGCGCAACAGCGAGCTGAGCCAATATTGAAGTGCTAAGGAACAGAAATCGAAATTTATTCATTTACCCAAGAATATTCCAGTAGGTGGAATGGCACAGACAATTTAACTGGTACACCGCCAGAATCAGTTCACCTTTGACAATAATGTGTGCGCAATCTACTAGTGCATTCAAAGATGTTGCCAGTGGCGCGTACGTAGTGGCCAAAATAATTTCGAGGTTTATCAAACTTGCTGGTAATGATAAAGATAATACTTTTTGATATTACTAGCTCCCTTGCGTATCGATAGGTATTGAAGTCTAATTCTGCACTCTGAACGGCGTGTAAGGTTGTGCACTGGCAGCAGGCTGATCTCCAACTGACACCAATCTGAATTTCAGCTGATAGCTGCCTTCCCCGGCCCGCAATATATTCAGGTTACCGACTAAATCGATACTGGGTTCAGGTGAACTGATCCAATCCGCATTCGCAGTAATTTCGCCAATAGTTTCGCTGTCAAGGTCCCAGCCTTGCTCAGAAATCTGATCTGCGAAGTGCTGGTACACTTCGGAGATAGACCAGTCAATATTCAATTCGTACTCCGTTTCCAGAGTGTTGCCTGAAGACGAGCTAGATCCTCCCCCACCAAAGACTCTTCTTTGGCGGAAATCAGTTGTGGGAACTACCATTCGAGGCAAGTACTGGCGCAGATTTGGTCGACCTCGATTCCGCATGTTCTGCATCATCACGTAATTCTGATTTTGTTCTTCAAGTTTCTGTTCGCACGATTGTGATTGCATGTTGTTCAGTTGAGAGACGGCAAGCACAAATATTGTGTCATCATCCATCTGTGAAACCGAGATGGACATATTGCCGACGTCATCCCGGCACATCTGAGTCGGACGCTGTACCTGTTGCTGTACAACGAATCCACGATTCAGTTCAACGTCGTAAGGCTGTACAAAAGGTATGAATCCCTGACGCTCAAGGTCATCTTGTAGCGAAGCCGTGGCGGTTTCGCTTTCCAGGCCAGTCTTCAATACGACCCGTTGACTATACCCGTGGTCGACACTCCCCATTACTTCGAACTGATCGGAATAGTCGAGGGTGGGAAATTGATCAAGCACATCCGAATACACCCTAACTTCACCATTGAGCGTTGGATTTCCCAGTAAAACTCTAACCAATTCCAATGGAACAGAATCTTCGTACTCAGTTGCCCCAAATAGTTGATTAGAAACTCCAAGTAGTAAAAGGCATGATCCTATCTTTATGAATTGCATGACGAAATTCCAATTTTGTAGTTGTGACATTCAATGCGGCAATTCCTAATAGATGTAACACAATTCCCACGATTGTAAGGATATTCGGGCAGGTAGTACAACCAGATTTGAGATTCGATCTACCGTGCCGTTCCAGGAAGCGGAACACCCGCTGGCTGATGCAATGCAGCAGGCCGTGGAGCCGCTCGATAGTTGGGGCGGCGTGAGGCGGATGCCGTATTCGCCACTGGGGTCCTGAACATAGACTCCAACCAGAAACAACATGATTGATGCGCCGATATCAAAGGCCCATCAGTTTCTCAAACGCCCACATCTCGCCTGCAGTCATCTCTGATGACAGGATATTTTCCGCGGCCTGAATTCGGGCCTGTTTCTCAGCATCGGATACTTCACCAATGACGCCTTCCAGCAAGCCGACATCAGTTATTACGTCCGCGATGCGGCGCCGTGAGGAGGAGTCCAGTGCCGGGTTGATCTTCAGCAGGTCTATCTCGACGTCGTAGATGGATTTCTGATAATTAAGCTGGTCAATTTTCTGCTGGAATTCGGCGTATTGCCGGGGGGTCAAATGGGAGCTGATAATTTCCGCCAGTGGTCCCGGCAATTCCTCACGCGTGGGAAGTGCACCGGCGCGCAATTCACTGAAGTGCAGGGTTCGCTGGTAGTGGGCTTCTGCCAGTTCTTGCAGTATCTGTTCCACAAGGTCCGGGTCGAGATTCAGGTCCAGAAGCGCTGAACCTGAATCCTTGCTGACGAGTAATGCGGAGCGCTTCTCAGCTATCGGTCCGTGGTCGTAATACAGTCGCTTCTGTGCCATGCCAAACAGGATATTCTCGTCATAGAACTCCCTTTCCATCTGGGTGCTCAATTCCATATACATGGTTTCAAAAGTGTCAACCGGTAAGGTCGCCTCCGTTCCAAGCCTGCTTTCCAGTTCGGCGATTTCCTGCCGAAGCGAATCCAGACTGCCTGGAGTCATAGCAGGGGAGAATACTTCACTATTTCCAGCACCTTTGTCCGGGTTGAAATCAACACTGGCCTTGCTATCAGGTGTTTCAGTGAAAGACGGCAAAGACGCGTACCGGGTAGATTGAATCAACAGCACCGTCAGGCTGACAGAAAACAGCATCAGTAATATGCGCAAACTGCTGGCCATTGTTTCTATACTCATTGATCGCTCAGACCCTAATTGACTTGATAAAGATGCCTGTCTGCATAGCTTTCTTCTGCATTCAGCCGGAGCCGCTCAAAATAAAACCAGGCAGCCTCACTATCCGCCTGTGAAGCGTCGGTGTTGTACCAGCTTTCAAGCTGCTCGATTTCTGCGAGAGTAGAATTTCTATTTTCCAGGGGGCTTTGACCTCCCTGTGAATTACGCAATCGTGAATTCTTTAAAGCAACTACTCCTTCGGCCAGCCGATCCATTCCTTCCCTGGACATAGGTCCCGCATCACGAAGAATTACCGACATGGCATTGAGATGACTGTTGCCGTCATCGAATTGCTGTCCGGCTTTCAGGTATATCTGGAATTGTTCTTCGGAAAGAAACTCCCGAACGACGTCCTCATCCGCTCTAACCTCATAGTTCATCGGGCCGGACCTGTCCTGAGACCTGATCTCATTGCGGGCTATCTCGTTTTGAACCAGCGCCGAAATTATCGACTCTCGAGCCGCGGCGTCCATGCCGGTCTGTACCAGGCGAAACTCGTGGAGCCGGGTCATCCGGTTTCTCGATCTTGATTCGATCGTCGCCATCGACGGCGCGGGATTTGCCGTTCCGTTGCGATTGTATTCCGCCCACCGGGCAAACCGCTCGTTCAGCTCTGTGCGGATCAGGCGGCGAACGCCCTGTTCGGTCGGGCTGGTGTATAGTTGCCGCAGCTCAAGCTCTTCCCGCAGGGCATTTCTGATGCCAAGCAGACGGTTCATTTCGCCGAGATCGGGAGAACTGGAGCCCACGGGTAGGGAATCATCTCGTGAACGTTCCAGCGGTTCCGGCACGGAATCAATGGGGCCGAATTCGAGTTCTGAGCGCAGGACCGTATCAGATAGGTTTTCAGGACCTGGCTCAGGGCCGTGCTGCCAGATTCTGGCCTGAATAAATCCCGACATGGCCAGACAGATGACTGCGCCCATCAGCAGACTTTGGTTTATTCTTCTTGTACCGCTCAATTGTTTCATTGATAGTTAACGTATCAAGCGATGGCTGGAGGCGTCCCAGCTCATTGGAAGAATTAAAGGTATCTACGAAGCGGTGGTTTGTCCAGTGTCGTGCATGGCAGGATTGATTCACCGATAGATTCGGCAACACAACAGCAAGCGAAGCCTCAATTAGCAAAAACACCGGGCCAGTCTGGGTCCTCATATTCTACGATTGAATTGGAATTTTCTGAATAAAATTACAGAGACGCGCGGTGACACAAATTGAAGTTGAGTAAATAGGAGAAGTACCAGAATTAACACGCGATTGAGATTATCATTGCGACAGCTTGCGGTTATGCGACCTGGATTGATATTAGAGCGCATGGCACGAGTACCTTTCTATGTACAACCTTTTTTGGTGCACCTTTCACTTATAAGCGCTGTATTGCGTATTCCAGACCAAGTCTGCCACTGATTCCACGCGAAGCCTGCCACCCATTCCACGGTAAAGCTGCCACCCTGGAAGAAAGCCTGAAGTCCGCATTATTAATGGCCGCCATACCGGTGGCCAGGGCCAGGCCGGCACCACCAGGTCAAAAAGATCGGCACTATGCTGGGCATTGTCTTCTGCTATGTCTTTTCATTGGACTCGGAAGTCCGGTTGCATGCAAGGCGTTTCAGATTACTCCAGTATCGGCTGGCAATAGAAGTAACAGTTCTCTGCGAACGAACCTTAAACATGTATTTGACATACATTAAAAGAGTGTGCAAACATGCGCAAAAAATACATGTTTAAACCAACCGATTGCACCTGGAGCAGACTATGAAACTCAATCCACTTAAACTGGCGGGCGTTGCCGTCCTATCACTGATGCCTACGATTACTGCGGCAGAAACCGTAAAAGTCACACTGGAGGCGCTTGAATCTGACCTTGTCATCGACAACCAGGGCAACAAACAAGCAATGTGGAGCTATGGAGGAACCGTTCCCGGCCCTGTTTTGAGAGTAAAACAGGGTGACACCATTGATTTCACCCTCAGTAATCATGCCGATAATGAACAAAGCCATTCGATTGATTTTCATGCAGCCGTTGTCGATGTTCTGGATGAATTTGCCTCGGTAAATCCCGGCGAGACCAGGCAGTTCAAATTTCAAGCCGATTATCCGGGGGTTTTTATCTATCACTGCGGATCAGATTCCATGGCAGAGCATATATCCCGGGGAATGTATGGCGTCATTATCGTCGATCCCGCGCAGGGATATTCAGATGACTATCCTGTTCCCGATCGCGAGTATGTGCTGGTACAGGGTGATCTATTTGAAGGCGGAACAAGTGCCGAGGACCGCGCTGCCGGTCTGCGCTGGCAAAACGCCCTGATCAACGGCAAGGTTTTTCACTATGACCCGGTGCATGATTCCAATGCCAGCCTGACTCTGGAAGCTGAGCCCGGAGATAGGGTCAGGATCTTTTTCGTCAATGCCATGATCAATGAAGCTGCCGCTTTCCATCCGATCGCAGGTATCTGGGATCGTGTCTGGGATAACGGCAATCCGAAAAACGTTCGGTATGGCTTGCAAACCGTTGAAGTTCCTCCTGCTCACGGCATGGTCTTCGATATTGTCCCTCCCGCCGATCGACCCACCAATAATGCTCTTGTGGATCACCGCATGAAACACGCTCTGAGCGGAGCCATTACCGTACTCATGACCTATGAAGGCGTGAGTGACGACAAGGGTCGGTCCGAACTTATCGTACGCTAGAGGAGAGTAACCATGTTCAATATCCGCAATACCCTGTTATTTCTTGCATCAATGCTGCCATTACCAGCGCTTGCACAGTCAGTGGAAATACCGGATAGCGTAAAAGACTGCGCCGGATGCCACCAACTGCAACAGAGCAACGACCAGGCGGGGTATTCAGCTCCGCCGCTCTTTTTCGCCGGTAACAAGTATCGTCAGCAATGGCTGGAGGATTGGCTCCAGGAACCCTATCGGCTGAGACCTTCCGGGGGATTCTATGCAGACCACGTCGTCACGAAGGATGGAGTTGATTCCATCGATGAAAGCAGTTTGAACAGCCATCCTGCTCTGGATAATGAAACTGCCATCGAAGTCAGCGAGTGGCTAATGAGCCTTACTCCGATGGATGATTTACTAGCAGATTCCAATGACTACAGTCCTGGCTCAGTATCACCGAGGCTGGGCGCCATGGATTTCGTCAAATTCAAAGGGTGTGGGGGTTGCCACCGCGACACACCGGAGTATGGCGGATTGTCCGGGCCCGAGCTCTACACTGCCTGGAATCGCCTGCAGCCTCATTACATTGTCTCTTATATAAAAAACCCGCGAGCCTGGAATAAAAATTCAGCCATGCCCAACAGGGCTTTAAATGACGGACAGATCCACAAACTGGCTAACTACTTGAAAATACTTACAGATGAGGACTAGCTGATGCACAAGCAAGCCAATACTTTTCTTCATAGCCTGTTCGGAGTCGTCCTCGTGCTCACTCTTGGCTGGAGCGCAGCCCTTGAAGCCGCTGACGCCGAACAGGGACGTTTGCTCTACCGGAACAACTGTGCCCAATGCCATGGCCTTGAAGGCTCAGGCAAGGGTATCAATGCTCCCCATCTGGAAGTCGCACCTCGAAACCACACCGACTACGAAGAGATGATTGCGCGCACAGATGAAGAACTGTTCAAAGCCATTTCCGAAGGCGGGCAAGCGGTCAACAAATCAGTCCTCATGCCAAATTGGGGCCACACTCTCAGCGAAGAAGAGATAAACAGCCTCATTGCCTTTCTACGCAGGCTTTGCTGCGAGCAATAGCCAGTTGAATCTGAACACCAACTATTCGAGATCAAGGAGTACAGGCATGTCACCAATTAACAAGGGCATTCAATTCTTTGTTGCCGGAGTGTTTACATTAGCGGCCATCACCAGCGCTGCCGAGTCCCATAAGTTTGAGATGACCGTTGAAGAGGTCACTCTCTCAATAGCACCGGGTTTTACTTCCAAAGTCTGGGCCTATGACGGGCAAGTGCCAGGCCCTCTGTTAAGAGTAAGAGAAGGCGACGAGGTGGAATTGACACTGACAAACAATACGACCCTGAACCATACAATTCACTGGCACGGTTTCTATCAAACAGGCAGCTGGCAATCCGATGGAGTGCCCGATATTACCCAGAAAGCAGTCGAGCCAGGCGAAAGTTTCACCTATCGCTTCATTGCCGACAAAAAAGGCAGCCTTTGGTATCACTGCCATGTCAATGTAGCCGAGCATGTTGGCACTCGCGGTATGTGGGGAGCCTTCATTGTAGACCCCCTGGAACCCACGCCGCTCGAGCAGTCAGTAAGCAAAGACGCTGTACTGATGTTTTCAGGCTGGAATCCGGATGTTGCCAAGGTCTATGGTGAGGGCGGTCATCCTGATGAATCCATCTCCTATTTTTCTATCAACGGCAAGTCATTTCCCAACACTCAGCCTCTGCGCGTGAAAGAAGGCGATGTTTTAAGGCTAAGATTGTTTGCAGCCACAATACCAGTCGCATTCCATCTTCATGGCCATGATGTGCTGGTTACTCACAAGGATGGTTTGCCCCTGGATACGCCGGTCGCTATGGATGTATTGCCCATGCAGCCCGGCGAGCGCTATGACGTGATTGTGGAGATGAATAATCCGGGCCGCTGGATTGCTCACGATCATCATGAACACCACACCACAAACAATGGCAAGATGCCGGGCGGCGCTGTCATGGTATTGGAATATGAAAACATACCCTCCGACGAATGGTATATCTGGGCTGAAAAAGACTATGACCCCAATTTCTATTGGAGCGAATCACTACAGAGCGGAGAAACAGGTATCTTCCGTCATGACAACTTTCTTGGCGAATTTGAAGACTTCAGGCGATAGTAAAGTTGACAGATAGAAGTGACATGCCAAGCCTGAACCTCAAGAATCTGAAGAGAATTGACAGCCACACATCCTCCGCACATACTGCGATCAAGAGGAGTGGCATGCAACTTTCCAGATTCACCGATTACAGCCTTCGGATTCTACTGTATCTCGCCATAAATAATGGCCGAAGATCAACACTCCATGAGATAGCAGAGTTTTATCCCATTTCCGTAGAACACCTGCGCAAGGTTGTACATGAGCTTTCCCGAAGCGGCTATATCAACACCTATCGAGGCCAAAATGGCGGCATGGAGTTAGCCCTTGCCCCGAAAGATATAGCTATCGGGGAAGTCATTAAACACTTTGAAGGGCATACATCGTTTATTGACTGCGATCGACTGAGTTGTAAACTGGCCCCAGTATGTACCTTGAAATCCGTGCTCATGATTGGTCAGGAAGCTCTCTACGATAAGCTCAATGAATATTCCCTGGCTGACCTGCTCGAATCAAAACCCAGAATGGTAAAAGTGCTGGCCAACCCGATATATTGAAATTGCTCGTCAATAATTCATGGTCAGCAAGGCCCTGTTGCAAACGGGGCGGCCATGGATTCTGCATTGATCAAAATCTCTGAAGTGGCGTTAAACTCATTTTCAGATTCCTGCACAACTCCTTGAATTGCCTGCCTCTGCGCAGCCACCCATAGTACGATGAACAAAACAGAGCTTGATGCAGTAATAATCCTCTCATACGCCTTCCGCCCCCTTTTCCTGCTGGTGGTAATTCAGGCACTAATCCAGATTCCACTCTGGTATTTGATCTGGAATAACCATTTGGCCATCGACTGGCAATTCAATCCGGTGTATTGGCATGGCCATGAAATGCTGGCTGGCTTTGCCGGGGCTGCTATTGCCGGCTTCCTGCTGACGGCAGTGGCAAACTGGACTGGACGTGAGCCTGTAAGTGGCTGGCCACTGGCAGTACTTTGCCTCGTCTGGCTGCTGGCCAGACTTGGGTTCAGCTTGCCACTGACCGCCGCGCTGGCCGGTATTGCCTATTGGCTGATTTTGCTACTGCTGATGGCGAGGGAAGTGCTGTCCAGCAGAAATCGCCGCAACTACAAGATTCTGCTGGTGATACTGATCTTTCTATTGCTGGAGTCAGGCTTTCAATGGTCGCTACTTAATCAGTCAATCGCCACTCGCCAGTTCCTGTGGGCCCAGCTGTGGCTGTTTGTACTGATGATCAACCTCATCGGCGGAAGAATTATTCCCGCATTCACGCGCAACTGGCTTCGACGTACCAGCCCGTCAATATCCGAGCAGCAATTGCCCGCTTCTTTCGCAATGACAGATATTGTTGCCACTGTCGCTCTGGCAGCGTTTGCCCTGGCCACCCTGTTCCCGGTCGATAAGTTATTGTTGTTCGCCCTCGGGCTCTTTACTTCCTTAATGCAATTATGGCGATTGAGTCGCTGGCAGGGGATTCAAACCTTCAATGACCCGCTAGTCTGGATGCTTCATCTGGCCTATGGCTGGATACCCCTGGGGATACTGATTTTTTCATTCAGCCAGTTGGGCCGGCTTCCTGTCTCTGCGGGTATCCATGCCCTGGCGATCGGTACCGTGGCCAGCATGATTGTAAGTGTTGCTTCCAGAGCGGCGTTGGGTCACACCAACAGGCCATTGGTTGCTCACCCGCTTCTTGTTACCTGTATTGTTCTGCTTTCCCTGGCAGCGCTGTTCAGAGTCGCTGCAGCCATCAGTTCAGCGCCGATATTCATGACCGCCGCAACACTATTTTGGACAACAGGGTTTATCTGTTTTGCGGTGCCCTATCTGTCGATACTGTTGTTGCCGGTACCTGAGGACCAGACCCATCGACAATAACCAGCCGGGCGGTCAAAGAATTCCAGACAAAACCCTTTTCAATGGTAAGCCACCGGGAAATACCGGGTTTGCGTGCAGAATCATGCTCATGCCAATGACCAGCCGAGTGTTATTCGTCCACCGACCCTGGCAGACTGTTTTGTCTTTCCTTCCATTTATTTTGCTGTTGAGTCAGGTAAAGCAATGTTGTTGGCGTTGGCTCCGATACCCTTTTGCCGGGTGACGTCTGACCAGATATGAGCAGAGAAAGACACATCGAGTGAACATTCAGCGTATCAAGGAAATTCTCCGGTCGAGATTTTCCATACCGCCATACAGACTCGTGGTGGATACTTTGAATGCTGAAGGCTATGCGACTTCCAGAGGCAATAAGTAGAACACCAGCAGGTTATACAGAATGCTGCAGAGACAGGGATATAGTGGTTTATGGGGCTTGGGCGCCCATAGGGAAATAGGGCACTAAGCACCAATGCGTGCGGGCTCTGCAGTCCACTGTTCCCTGGATTCCATAAGTGGCCCACTAATCGTGTCCGCAATGATGGATAGCGATTTCTCTAATGGCGACAAAGTCGAGAGCGAGACTGGCTGTGTCAAGTGGCGCAGAAACTGCGGGAGCAGGCATGGGTATTGGTACACTCAAAACGATTTATCCTGAGGTCCTTATTAGGGATAATCCCGTCCTTCATGCAATCGGTCCCGGATCATCGGCGCTGTGAGTAACAAGATTTAAAGCGGGTATCAAAGTGGGTGATAAGTTAATTCCACTGTTATCATAACTATATATATCAACAGGATAGGCTCTACATGCTGCTGATGATCGACAATTACGATTCGTTCACCTACAACGTCGTCCAGTACCTGGGTGAGCTGGGTGCGGAGGTCCAGGTGTATCGCAACGATGCCATTTCAGTGGCGGAGGTAAAGGCACTGAAACCGGATCACCTCGTGATATCGCCGGGACCCTGCACGCCCAACGAAGCCGGTATCTCGGTGGAACTCATCAGGGAATTTGCCGGCAGCATTCCCCTGCTGGGCATCTGCCTGGGCCACCAGGCCATTGGCCAGGCTTTCGGCGGTGATATCATCCGGGCGAAGAAGGTCATGCATGGCAAGCTGTCCGCTATTCACCACAACGGTGACGGCGTGTTCAGTGGCATTGCCAGCCCTTTCACCGCCACCCGCTACCATTCCCTGGTCATTGACCGGAACACGCTGCCGGATTGTCTGGAGATTACCGCATGGACCGAAGATGGCCAGGGCGGTCTTGACGAAATCATGGGCGTCCGGCACCGGGAACAGGCCGTGGAGGGCGTGCAGTTTCATCCGGAGTCCATTCTCAGCGAGCATGGGCATCAGCTGCTGAAAAACTTTCTCAATACATCTCACTGACGGGGGCGACTATGGAAATCAAGGCGGCCATCAGGCAGGTAACAGACGGCAGGCATCTCACCGCCGGGGAAATGACCGAGGTCATGCGGGACATCATGACCGGCAACACCACGGACGCCCAGAATGCCGCCTTTCTCGTCGGCCTGCAGATGAAGGGTGTGCAGGTGGAGGAACTTCTCGGCGGGGCTATCGTCATGCGTGAACTGGTTACGCCGGTAACACTCCAGCAGCGGGAGCACCTGGTGGATACCTGTGGCACCGGTGGCAGTGGCTCCAACAAGTTCAACGTGTCCACCGCCGCCGCGCTGGTGGCGGCCTGTGCCGGTGCCCGGGTGGCCAAACACGGCAACCGTGGCGCCACCAGCAGGAGCGGCAGTGCCGATGTGCTGGAAGCTGCCGGGGTAAACCTGGTGCTGACCCCGGAACAGGTGGGTCAAACCATCGACAAGGTCGGCGTCGGCTTCATGTTCGCCCCGGCTCATCACAGTGCCATGAAGCACGTTATCAACGCGCGGAAGGAAATAGGCGTACGCACGATTTTCAACCTGCTGGGACCGCTGACCAACCCCGCCGGTGCGCCCAACCAGGTGATGGGGGTATTCCATCGAAGCTGGATTACGCCATTGCTGGAAGTGCTGCATGAGCTGGGCAGCGAACATGTGCTGGTGGTGTCCTCGGAAGACGGCCTGGATGAAATCAGCAATTCCGCGGCCACCCACATCGGCGAACTGAAGAACGGGGAAATCAGTACGTACCAGGTCAGTCCCGGGGATTTCGGTCTGCATCAGTACGCGGACTTTTCGGCCCTGCAGATCGACAGCGTGGCGGCAAGCCTGGCGATGCTCAAGCAGGCGCTTGGCGGGACCCAGCAGCCTGCTGCTGAAATCGTTGCCCTCAACGCCGGTGCCGCCATGTACGCGGCCGGTGTCAGCGACAGCCTGGTTGCCGGAGTAAAAACAGCGCAGGACCTTATCGCCGGCGGCAGGGCATTGGCCAAACTGGACGAACTGGTGACTTTCACCCGGTCCTTCGACAGTTGAAGACAAGGAGTACTATCGTGGCAGGCTCCACCATCCTGCAGGAAATCATCGCCCACAAGGGACAGGAGGTCGCGCAGCGTCAGGCGCTGCGCAGCCTGGCCACGCTGGAAAGCGAGCTGCCCGGCGTGGCTCAGCGGCGACCGTTCGAAGCCGCCCTGGCAGCACGGATCTCCGCCGGTAAACCTGCCGTCATCGCCGAAATCAAGAAGGCGTCGCCTTCCCGCGGACTCATTCGTCCCGACTTCGACCCGGAAAAACTGGCGGAGAATTATGCGGCGGCCGGTGCTACCTGCCTGTCAGTGCTCACCGACGAAAAGTATTTCCAGGGCCATGACCGCTACCTGCGCCTGGCGCGGGATGCCTGTGAGCTGCCGGTTCTGCGCAAGGACTTCATGATCGACCCCTACCAGATCGTGGAGTCAAGGTGGCTGGGGGCTGACTGTGTACTGCTGATCGTCGCGGCGCTGGACAAAAGCCAGCTTGCCGAACTGTATCAGTGTGCCGGGGAGCAGCGCGTCGACGTGCTGGTGGAAGTGCACAACCGGGAGGAACTGGACACGGCCCTGGCACTTGGAGCCAGGTTGATCGGTATCAACAACCGCGACCTGCACAGCTTCACCACCACGTTGGATGTTACTTATGGACTGCTGCCGCATATTCCCGAGAACTGCCTGGTGATCACGGAAAGCGGAATCCATTCTCACGACGAAGTGCTGGCCATGCAGGCGCGGGGGGTATTCGGGTACCTGATTGGCGAGACGTTCATGCGTGCCGTGGATCCCGGTCAAAAGCTTCGCGAAGTGGTGTTTGGTCGTGAATAACAAAGCCACCGATGGTGATAAAGAACAGACGCCGCCCCGTCAGGGTCGATCGGGGGAAGGCTTTCGACGCCTGTTGCCGGCCATCCGGAATTCAATAGCGGGACTGGTCACCACCCTGCGCACGGAACCGGCGTTTCGCCAGGAGTCCCTGGCCTTCCTGGTGTTGGCACCACTGGCGCTGTGGCTTGGCGAGTCAAATCCTGAGCGAGTCCTGCTGGTGGCGACCCTGGTACTGGTATTGATCATGGAGTTGATCAATACGGCGGTGGAAAGTGCCGTCGACCGCTGGGGCGACGAGTACAATGATTTTTCGAAGGTTGCCAAGGACGCCGCCTCGGCCGCCGTGTTTCTGAGCCTGTTGCTGGTGCTGTTTGTCTGGGTGATGCTGCTGTTACCCCAGGCAGCCTAGCGGCGGCAGAACTGTCTCAGCGGGTACCGAATACCACGATGGTTTTGCCGGAGACGCTGATCAGCTCCTGCTCCTCAAGGGTTTTCAGCACCCGCCCCGCCATTTCCCGGGAACAGTTGACGATGCGGCCGATTTCCTGCCGGGTAATCTTGATCTGCATGCCGTCGGGATGGGTCATGGCATCCGGCTGCTTGCTCAGGTCGATCAGGGTCCGGGCGATGCGGCCGGTTACGTCGAAGAAAGCCAGGTCGCCGACCTTGCGCGTGGTATTGCGCAGGCGGCTGGCCATCTGCTTGCCGATGGTGAACAGGATTTCCGGATGCTGGCGCGAATAGGCATTGAAATTGGCATAGCTGATTTCCGCAATCTCACAGGCGCTGCGGGCCCGCACCCAGGCGCTGCGTTCCCGGGTCTGCTCGAACAGGCCCATTTCACCGAAAAAATCCCCTGCATTCAGGTAGGCGATAACCACTTCCTTGCCATCGTCATCTTCGAGGACTACCGAGACTGACCCGGTGACAATGTAATACAGGGTATCGCTGCTGTCGCCCTCGTAAATGATAGTTGCCCGATTGGGGTAGCGTTTCCGATGGCAATGGGACAGGAAATTATCCAGGTCCTGGATATGGGGTGTAATTGCCATTAATGCCATAGGGCAGACCTCCGTCGAATCTTGGATGACCGGTTCCCCGCGCTGGCGCGGGGATACAAATAGTACGAGTTAGCGGGCTTTCTTGCCGCGTCTGGTTCCGGAATTGATACCGCCCATTTTACTGACAGTCTGCAACTCCAGTAGTTCATTCTGCGGGTGGCGGTTTTATTGTGCACGACAGCACCGGAACTGACGAATTCCCCAATGCTCTATTCATCGGCCGAAAACTCAAAATCTTATGATAGCCGGTCCAGATACAGGGCGCCCCACGGGATCTTCGGGCATTTCAATTCGGGCTGCGGCGCTGCTTCGGCCGATTCTGTCCTCTCTGACCGATAGGACTGAAGACCGCGAGAGTCATAATACGTTTCGATCACCGTGGTGGTGACGGGTAAACGAAGTAAAACAGTGTTTTCA
>Ga0209578_10002136_pt1 | contig 16853 bp, 32 predicted proteins | sample tdAd472_FD_187127 | JGI IMG/M metagenome (GOLD analysis project Ga0209578, IMG submission 187127) | Marine sediment microbial communities from the Atlantic coast under amendment with organic carbon and nitrate - tdAd47.2 (SPAdes)... | ecosystem: Environmental > Aquatic > Marine > Coastal >...
ACACCTTGTTAGGCAATGTGCCGCAAGTATTAATAACTAAAATTAACAAATATGAAAGAATTACAAGAATTATTAGATTTTCTTAAATCAAAAGGACATACCAATGTAAAATTACCTATTGACTTATGGGTAAGTATAATTGAATATTTTAGACAAAAATCTAATTATTCAAGCGGTTTAAGTGAAACCCAAGCCGTTAGGCAAAATGAAGATGTAGAAAGCAATTTTATTTGTTATCACTTTGAAAGTGGTAATGTATCTGCTAAATGTCATAAACCTTGCGGTGATAGATGTTGTTTGGCGGTATAAAATTGCGTAAGCATCTGGTCGCTTGCGGCATTTTGCCTAACACCAAAATAAATTTCGTTTTAATGAAATTTATTGACTGTTATCGAGCGTTTTAATGCTCGAAATTATATCTAAAAAATATAAAAAATGAGTAGAAATTTAATAAAAGAAGAAGAAAATAATATAAATTTTTTAGACATTTACAAAGATTCTTTTGTAAATGTTTTAGAAGATATAGAAAAGCCGCCAATAGCATTAAGTGTTGGTGAAAATGAAATAGCAACTTACGGGAATTTTTCATGTATTGTAGGTGCTCCTAAATCCAGAAAATCATTTTTTAAATCTTTAATTATAGCGTCTTATATTGGTGGAAATTCAATAAATCACGCTAAAGATTTTATAACTAAAAGAAATGAAGATAAGTATATTTTAGATTTTGATACAGAACAAAGTAAATATCATTCTCAAAGGGTTTTCAAAAGGGTCTCTTATATAACAAAGGGTAATTACGAAATGTATAAGCCTTTTTCTTTAAGGAAATATGATTTTAAAGAGAGACTTCAGTTTATAGAATGGTGTTTGCTTGAAAGCGAAATGAGGGGGAATATAGGGTTTTGCAGTATTGATGGATTGGCGGATTTAGTTTTAGATGTAAATGATTTAGCGCAATGTAACTCTTTAGTACAAAAACTTCTATATTGGACTGATATTAGTAAATCTCATTTGTTAGGTGTTTTGCACTCTAATTATGGCTCTAAAAAAGCAACAGGACATTTAGGTAGCGCTGTTATGAAAAAAGCAGAGACTGTTTGTAAATTAGAGTTTAGTTTAGACCACACAAAGATAGAATTTTCGTATACAAGGGGTATGCCTATAGACGATATGGAAATGAGGGTTTCAAGTAACGGTTTACCTTATGTTGAGACTGGAGAGAAATTAAAATATTAATAAAACTTGGTATATTAAAAATATTTTTATATATTTGTAAAAACTTAAAATACTTTATGAAAACAACTTGGAAAATTGAAAACGTCAAAAAGACAACAAAAGACGATGAGTATACAAAAATAACATTCAAAGATTATAGGGGGGAATGGACTGTAAAGTTAGACGAGCCTCGTCATTTAGTGCAAGATTTAGATAAGTATGCTAACTATAAACAAAAAGTTTGATGAGTAAAATAAAAGATTTTAGACCAAGATTGAAAGGTCAAAAAAAAGAAATGTATGATGCTTGGACAAAAGAAGAAAGTAGAGTTTTGGTAATAGGAGATACTCATTGTCCCTTTGATTTAGATGATTATTTGGATTTTTTAGTAGATACTTATAACAAGTATAATTGTAATAGAGTTGTGCATATAGGTGATGAGTTAGACCACCATTACAGTAGTTATCACGAAACTGACGCTAACGGTATGGGTGGTGGTGAAGAGTTAAAATTTGCGATTAAAAGATTAAATAGATATTACAAAGTGTTTCCGAAAGTGGATGTTATTATAGGTAATCATACTCGTATAATAATGCGTAAGGCTCAAACTGGTGGAATTCCTAAAGAGTGGATAAAGAATTATAATGAGGTGTTAGAAGTTTCTAATTGGAAATTTCATACTGAATTAGAAATAGATGGAGTTTTATATGCTCATGGAGAGGGCGGAACTGCAAAAACTAAATGTAAAAAAGATTTGCAATCTATAGTTCAAGGACACTTACACACTCAGTTGTATGTTGAATATGTTGTGGGTAGAAATAATAGAATATTTGGGATGCAAGTTGGGTGTGGAATTAATCACGAAGAGTATGCTTTTGGATATGCAAAGGCAGGATTAAAACCAGCGATAGGGTGTGGAGTTGTGATTAATGGTAAAGAGGCTATTGCTGTTCCTATGATACTAGAAAATTATAAGTAGTTCATTTCAAAATACAAAAAATTAAAACAAGGTTATTTTAATAAGTAAAAAAATAAAAATTATGAATTACGGATACACAGCGATAATAGGAAACAGATTTTTATTCATTATTGCGAAAAGCATAGATGCTGCACATAAAAAATGTGAAGAAATGAGCGAGGGTAAACATTATGAATTGGACTCGAGTAGACATTATTTACTAATTAAATAACTGTAGAATATTATGATAATTACACCAGCAGAAAAAAACAAAGGATTAAAATTAGTGATTAAACAATTGCTATTTGATGGGAAAATATCGGATGAAGATATTTCAGAATTACAAAATGAATATTGGGGAACTGATAAAGATTTTCTTGGAGATTATTTACAAGAATTGATGGATGAGTACAATATTGAACTCCAAGAATCAGTCGAACACTAAAACTGTAGAATATGAAAGTAGAATTTACAACGAAATGCAAAAAGAATGTATCAAGAGGTTCTAAATTTTTAATGGGTGATACTTTTTTAGTTGAGATTCATTCAAATGATCTTGAATGTTTAGAAGCAGGAGAAACTTATAAAGTAATAATTGAAAAACAGTAGATTATGAAGAGATATAGACCTAAAAACGGATATGATGCCGTTGAACATTTAAAAAAAGGAACTGAAATTGAAGTTGTTAATACTTTTAGTTTCCAAGCATCAAAAATAATTAAAGAAATAGGCAAATTTTCATTTTCATTTAAAAAGAATAAATGGAATAAAGGTTGGGCTGGATTTAAAAAATTTTAGAACTATGAAAGAGCAATTATTAGAATTTTTAGAATGGTTACCAAATAATATGCAAGATATATTTGAAATAATGGATAGACCAGAAGAATTGGTTGATGAATATTTAAGACTAAAACAAAATGGAAAAAACCGAATTAGAAAAACAAGAATTATTAAAAGAACTATGGTATAGAAGAAATCCTTGCCATGATAGAGATAGTAACGGAGTGGATAGGTTTTGGAGGACAGCACTATTAGTGTTTGAAGAATACCAAAAAGCATTAACTATACCTGTTGTTGTGAAATCGTTGCCGAATGATTATGACTTAGGTACAAAATTAAACAAATACGTTCTTGAAAAATCATTAGATACTGAAAGTGTTTATACGGAAACAGACGCTTATATTGATGTCTATAAATTAGCAAAAAAGGAATTAAACCAAATAAAGTAAGGCTATGTTTTACAACGTTAAAATATAAGATTAGTTGCGTGTAAAAATACAATTAACTTCGGATTAAAAATAAATTTAATAGATACACACAAACATTTAAAAAAGACCAATATAGCAATTAATTTTATATAGTGTTAGGCAACGTTTTATTATGTATAGACTTAAAAAATACAAACAAGGTTGGATAGTTGAGCAACAAACTTATAAATGGCACTTGTTCTTTGGAATAGTTAGAAAATGGAAACACGTAACTCATTGGGCTGGTATGCCTGAAAACCCATTTTATTACAAAACTCCAGAAGATGCAAGAGAGGGGGCTTTAAGAGAAATAAGAGACCAAATAGACTTTAGTTTCTTTTTCCCAAATGTTGCCTAACGTTACTTGTGTATGATTAGTTGCGTGGATTAAAAACAGAATTATGGAATATATAATAAGTGAGCAAAAATTAAAAGAATTAATAAAAGATGCTTGGGATAAATCTCTTGACTTTTATAAAGGAAATACAGATGAATGGGTTGATGACTTTTTTGAAAGCGAGAAAAAGCAATTAATTTTATCTGGTGTTAGCAAACGTTACTTTCTTTTTGGATGTATAAATGCTGATAAACAAAAACTCAAAAAATTAATAATAGCACCTGACCGAGAAAATGCAATAGCAGACATAGAAACAAACTACCCTTATATTGAAAAATGGTATAGTAGTGAGGAACTTAATGTTTGCTAACGGTAATGGTATATGATTTTGTAAGCCACGTACCGAACTTTGAATTGAAACACAAGCCTTGATTGGCTTATAAATTATATACCGTGTTATATACTGGCACGGTTTAAACAACTAAAATTTGATAAAATGGAAAAATTTGAAATTCACATTGGTAAGATTTACGACTTAGAAAGTAAAACTGAAAAACCAAAACAGACAATCATTATTACAAGAGAACAGTTTGCAGTAATTGAGCAATTTGCAGACACCCGAAAAGACGAAGACCTTAATACAATTTACAAACTAAACCAATGTGAATTTAAGGTAATACCACACTTTTCATTTGAAAACGATAAGTAGTGCTTGTATATAACAAGTGAGTAAACACACCTTTCAATTCCAAAAGGTAAACAAAGGAAGAAATAATGAGGAATAAACACATTAATCAATAAAACAGTAAGAACTATGAAAAAAATTAAATACATATCCATAGGGTTCGCAATAGGAACGATTGTTAGTACAACACTAATACTAATTGGTTTTTAATGTTTGCTAACGTATCGCATATATGACAAGTGCGGATTTAATAACTTTAAAAATTAAACAATGACAGACGAAGAATTTTGCAAAATAGAAACTGCTATTAGTGGTGAAGAAATAGATAAAGTAGAACAACTAACATATTGCTCATTTACTGGCAGAGAGTTAAAAGAATACCTAGAGCAAGCATTTGTTATATATGGTGTTAGCAACTGTAAAACCGAGCCTAAACTTGGCAAATTAGAAACTGAATTAGGTAAACTGCAAGGGGTACACGGTGAGATTGTTAAATACTTTGACGTTCATAGCGGATGCGATAGTTTCAAGTTTAAAGATGGTGCAGTTTACCGTGTTAAATTAGAACGCTCATTCGGAAAAGCAACACTTGATTAGTTTTATTGTTGCTAACACCAAAATAAAAATCGTTTCAATGATTTTTATTGACTGTTATCGAGCGTTTTAATGCTCGATGCTATATTCCGCTATTCTCTATTATATTTCTATCTAACTCTTGACTCGAAGTGACGTTACCTGAAACAACATAAGCCTGTATAGGTTCGTTTTGTGTTTGTAATCCCTCTGCTATTTGACTACTACTAGAGCCACTTACTAGATTAAAATTTGGTGCTGAAGGTTTAGATGGTTCTGAAGCACCACTACCACCGCCACCTTTTTGAACTTTAGTTTTCAATATATCCTTAACAGACTTAAAACCTATTGCTGTAACTGACGCTATATTTGCTATTTTTAAACCAAACTCAAAAGGAGTAAAGGTTTTTGTCGCTAATTCTGAAGTTATCCCTTGATATGTGTTTATCAGTGCTTGTGCAACAGCAACACCTTTAGCTAAATCACTTCCTTCATTAGCAATTGAATCTAACAATCCTAAAGTTGTAGTTGCTAATTTAACTTTCGTTTCATTTACAATTTTATCGTCCTTTTCTTTTTCTTGGTTTTGTTTCTTTTCGTTATCTGTTATTTGATTGTCAATATCCTGTTTTCTAGTTAAAAAATCTTGCTCTGCTTCTTCCCTTGCTAAAGTACCTTCCGCATACAACTCTCTTTTCCTTTCTAAGTCTTCTAATATTATTTCATTTTCTAAATCTAATCTCTCTCTTAATTTCTCTAACTTTTCTAATTCTTTTTCTTCCTGACCAGCCTCAAATTCTAACTGTGCTAATTGTCTTTCTTTTTCAGAATCTGAAATAACTTGATTTAATTCTATCTCTTCTTTTAATAAAGCAATATTATTAACTTTTTGCTCAGACCTCTGCCCTTGCAATCTCTCTTCAACATCTATTAAATCAGTTTGTAACTGATAAATCTCGTTAGTTCTTTCTATAGTTTTACCTAGCAGGTTTTGTTCTTGTTGTAGTCCAGCTATTCTACTTTTAATACTTTTAGACTCTGCTTCAAACTGTTTGTTTAATATTTCAGTTATTTTATTGTTAGCATCTATTCGCTCCTTTATACTTATACTTTCATCATCTCTTATTTGTCTTAATATCTCTGCTTCATTTTGATATTGCAACATCAACCTGTCTTGAGTTAAAGACAGTAATTCATAGTTTTTTCTTGCGTTTGTAATTGCTTTTGCTTGTTCAATAGCTGAAGAAACACTTATATTTCTAACCCCTTCAACACCCTCTGTCGCTATAGTGTTAATAGCAGTAGAAAACTCCCCAACAGCCTCTTTAAAGTTCTCTTTGACCTTTAAAGCCGCATCTAAAGAATCTATCCCTACTTGCAAAATAGCATCTTTCGTCTCTTCTATAGATTTATTTAAGTTTTTTACTGTTTCAGGGTCTTTATCTCCAAAAAAAGATTTTTCCCAAGCTAACTGTGCTTCTTTTACCGCTAAACTAATTCCGTAAAAAGATAACTTTAATGGTGTTAATCCTATAGTAACTAGACCAGAAATAACTTTACCAAACGCATCAAATCCACCAGTTGCATCTCTTATACTTACATAGACGTTAGAAATAACATCAAACAACTCGTTAAAAACAATACTTAGTGTTGTAGATGCTGTATTTACAAAATCAATAACCTTTTGATTTTTACTAAAAACATCTGTTAATTTAGCAACCAAAGCTATGATTAAACCAATACCTATGGCTTTTAGTGCAGTACCTACCGCTCTAACCGAAGCCCCTAATCCCTTTACTACTGTTTTTTGTTTCTTTGCGGATTTACCTACATTTTCAATAGCCTCTTCTGAATTTTCTGATTGTTCTTCAACACCCTTTAACGCTTCTGAAACATCTTCAATACCTTTTACAGCATCTTTAGTGTCTGCTTTTATTGATATTATTTTCTCGATTGCCATATCCTAGTTGCCTTTCTTTTTAATTGTTTAAAGGTTGTTATATATTCGTATTTACCTTTTGCTATTTCAACATATTCACCAGCCCCGTAATAATTTCCACTATGTAGTGTGTTTAGTATTTCTCTCATTTTATGGTTGTTCTTGTGTTATATATATTATATCTTCAGATTGTGCCTTTTTACTTGTTAGTTTTATTTGAGAAAACCTATCTTTACTGCCTGTATTTTCTGTTATAGTGTAAAACACATTACCATCAATAATCTCTACACTAACCCACCCCACACCATCTCCAACATCTAAAATCTCAATAGCTAAGTCTTCTGAATTAGTAACACTACTACTAAACACTCTACTAGGGCTGTCTGAATAAAAATCTTTTGGAAATACATTTACACTCCCTACAATATCATCAAAAGAATTAACTAAATCAAGGGTTATATCTCCATTGGTTAAATTAGTAGTAAAGCTATTTATTCTATAAAACGTATCTCTTATTTGTAAAACATCATTTAACTGTAAATTAATAGCGATGCCTAAAGGTAATTTTGCTGAATACTTAAATCCTCTCTTTTTTACATTAAAAATATCAAGTAAATACTTTTCGTGATAGTTTTTATATAAAGAGTTTTCTAACAATAAACCATCCCACGTACTGTACTCTGAATTAAATAATAAAGAAAAGTTTGGTTCAAAAAATCCTTTAGAATGGCTTGGTGTGTTTATATATCCACTCAAAAGAGTTTTTGTATTAGTATCATCTATAAAACCTATCTGATTAACTCCTAAATTTTGATTCACATTGTAAAACAAGGTCATTTTAGGATTGACTGGTGATAAATCACTATCTATTATAGCCCCATACTGAATATTAGACGTTGTATTTGTATATATATCGTTTAACCTTTCAAACAAAATAGTTTCAAATGGAAGTGTAAACTCTAAAGTATCACCATCTAAAACATCACCATCCGCATTTTTTAATATAGTTTCAGAATCTCCATAAGCAATATTATTATTTTCTTCAAACTGTTTGTTTAATATAGTTGATGGTTCTGAAAATAAAAAATTAATTTCATTTAATATCTTACCTCTCTCAACTTCGTGTTTTTCAAAATCTATATACTTGGTTATTTCATAAGTAATCCCCTTTAAATAATAATTTTTAAAAGTATCTATATAAATAGTACCATCTCCTTGAGGAATAACCACTAATTTAAACATATTAAACAAACCTTTTAGAAAATCTATAATCTTAACTTTAGGAATGTTATCTGCTATTGAAAATACACTATCAATAGTGTTTTCACTTGCTGTTGTTGTGTATAGGTTTATAAATATATCGCTTCTGTAATGGTATTGTGCTACACTCGCTGTATATTTAAATTCTTGGTCTGTTTCAACCTCCCAATACACATTCCAAGTAAAAGGATTTTCTGGTGCGCCAATCTTACTTAATCTCTCGTAAAAGGTTTGTGTGCCTGTTTCAGTCCAATTATTAAACTCACTATCATCTTTGTAGAATTTAAGAGTGTATGGAACATCTTCATAACCTACACTTGGCGTTATAGTTGTGTATAATTTCCAATAATAATTATCATTAGACGCTGAAGTGTTACTAACCTCAAAACTACCTATATTTGTAGTGTGATTAATATATGTTGAATCTCCACCATCCCAATCAATTACCTGTATATCTCCACCCGCTTTAGTGTCTTTAGATGGGTTTAACCAAGTGTATATTTCATTAAACTCTTTTAATCCAAAAAAGTCTCTACTAAAGGTTATATCATATTTCGTCTCTATAGCCTCAATCAACTTTATAACTCTTAAAGACGGTCTTAAATCTGTAAAATCAACACCATTACTACCGCTACCATCTCCATAACCTATATTTACTAATTCATCAGTAACTGTGGTGTCTGTTATATCTGAACTATAGTAGTATTGTTTTTTAGCCAATAAATTATATATAACATCTCCACTAAATAAACTTGATTGAAGTCCTGTTTTTATATTAGCACTGTCATAATCATGGTTAAACGCTGTTAAATCTAAATCACTTAACAAGTCCTTACCTAACTTATCTTTAATATCTAATAGATTACCCCAAAAATTAATTGTATAAGCATACGGCTTCTCTTTTTTCATAGCGACCTTATGTAGCCTAAACTTACCTATCTTAAAAACAACACCATCCAACCTAATATCCCCATCTATCTTTATTCTAGCGTCAAAAGAACCATTTAAATCTGCATCATACCAATGATTAAATATTATATTATTGTTTGAAGATGCTGGAACTGTAAACGTTTTAGTAAAATCTGTTTGATTTTTAGTAATATCTTTAATGTCGGCTATAGAACTATTCAACTCTATAGTTTCTTCATTAAACATATCTAATTTAAGCCCCCCTATGTAAATAGATACTATCATATATTGTTAATCTCATTATAACTTAATTCAAAATCTATTTCATAATTAATTAACCTATCTCTTTGTCTTGTCTTGTATTCAAAATTAGAAGATTTTATATTTAAAGGTGTGAAAGTATCATTCTCTAAACTCCAAACCATTTCACTAAACATTAATTCTTTAAAGGTTTCATTCATACTCTCATCTACAAACCCACTATGAACTTTAAACCCACTTCTCCCTTGTATATTAAAGTTTTTATATTGATGATACCCGTCAGACGCTTGTAGTCCTGCTCTTTCAAAAACCTCTCTACTAACTTTAAACTCTTCGGTTTTTTCTTTAAAAAATGTCAATACTTGTTCTGCTCCGTGCTTATTTAAGAAGTAAATATCTACAGGTTGATACTTACACTCATCTATTATGTTTAAAGTTGTTACAACACCGTTATAAGTAACCTCAATATAAGTATCTTCAGTTGTTTCAGAAACATCAATAAACATATATTTAACCAATTCAGCAGATATGTTAGTGTCTGGTGTTGATTGAGAAAAATTAATCTCGTTATTTGGATATGAAATTACTGTTATCATTAAGGAACTGTTATAGTTATTGTGTTAGAGGTTATCGTTGTTGCGCTGTCGTTGTCAAATCCGCTTAAAGTTACATCAACATCTTGAGACGTATATTTAACATCTTGCGATTGTGGACTAACAACACTTTTTGTTTGTATGTGAGAGTCTCCTGTTGTTGGTTCTAACAATACATTTAATTCAGAATAAGAACCTATTAAGGTGAAATCTAAATCCCAAGAAATACCAGTGTCAAACGTTACACTATTTAAAACAATGCTTGGTGTTGGTGGCGAAGATTCATCTATTTCTATAGGCACTACAAAAGTTCCTGTTCTACTCACTTTAAATTTAGAACCACTCAACAAAACTTTATTACTTGGCGTTTCTTGATTTTCACCCTCGTTCCCATAAGAATAACCTTTTACTATTATATCTGAAGAAACACTTTGAGGTGTGTCTATTTCAGTTTCATTTTCAGTTTCATACAACACTTGCGTTTTAACCCATCTTTGATTTTCTCCGTCTAATAAAGATGTTGATAACGCTTTCTTTGGCTCAAACTCTATAAAGTCATTTATAAGCCTACTTATATTTATTTTATGCGTTGCAGTTGAGCCTGAACTATTAATAATTGTTTTAGAATAAGAAGGTGTTGATAATGGTGATGTTCTGCTACCATCCCAAATATAAATTTCTAAAGTATATTTAATGCAAGTTAGCCCTGATAATGGACTTACCAAAGGTATATCTATATAATATGGAGATAATGTTTTTCTCATTTTAATGCTAATTTTAATAAACTCTCAACCTCTAAACCGTAAGCCTCAACAACTTCATCAGGCAACGTGTTAAAACTATTTTGGAAAGGTTTTGTAAAGAAATTTGTAGTTTCTAAACCAGTATGATAAACACTTGTTGCGATAGCGTATAACAAACCCTTTCTTGTTGTGAACTGACCTTTATTGTTTCTTGGTGCTATACCTCTTTTTATAGTCCATCCGTTAAATGCTTTTATAGGTGGCTTTCTATTAGTATATTTATATTCGTTATTTGTTACTCTTTTCTTCTTCCAAGTACTACCATCCGCTTTTCTACCACCAACACCTTTAACCCCTTTATCTATAAACTTACCATAATCCTCCATTAAAAAGTCTAATTGAAAACTATTCTTTGACACTTTTAATTTATAATCTAAAGACTTACTTAATTTAGAAGATGCGTTTTTACCTTTCTTAACTAATTCTTTTTTAGAGCCAACTACAACCCTACTACCAAACTCATTTAAAGCCTTTTCTACTAACATAATGATATAGTAGTATTTGGTAATGATATTTTAAAATCCATTATCCAACCATCTAATAAATTTTTATTCCATTCTGTAACTTGGTTTAAAGAAGCATTTTCATCTACCCTTATATTTTCATCTTGAATATCTTGAAGCATCTTAAACCACATTCTATTTAATACCGCTAATGTTTCATTAAGATTATCTACTTCATTATCATTGTTCCAAAACTTATCAACAGCATCTCTTTTATTAGCATCTCTTACTTGCGCTGATAATATCTGCACATCAAACTCAATCATCTGACCAGTTGTGAAATTAGCACTTAAAACATCTATATGCACTAAGTTGAATATATTCATCTTATATAAATCTACATCACTCATATCTCCCTGAGTAACTGTATTGACAAAATCATCTTGTTCTGCTAACAACTTTAAATAACTTAATAACTGTGTGTAATGATTCATTTCTTTTCTCTTAACTTCTCTTTTAACTTTCTTAAACTAATCTTATGTGCTAAAAATACGTGCATCTCATGTACATTAGTTTTTAAAACATAATCAAACTTCCACAACTTTCCCTTTGCTAATTCATAGATTGTGCTATACCATCCCCATTGCTCAAAGTAGTCTGTAACTCTTCTACCCTCTGTTGTTGTTGAATTGTAAACTTCTGGATATAAATCTCTAACTCTTTCGATAAATTCCAAAAAAAAACCAAAGCACCATTCACAATACTTAAAGGCATCTCTTTCATTAAATCACCATACTTAACAGAGCCTTTATACTTCTTAATCTTATAATTACCTGTTTTATCTTTTTTCTTTATAGGTCTAAAGAGTACAGCCATTAACTTATGTAACGTCTCTACATCTGTACCGTAACTACTCATATCGAAGTACTCAGCACTAGATATATTATCTAAATTCTCTATAAAGCCAAACTCAACACCATCTAAAAAGAATCTATTAACAAACGGACTATCTTCATTTAAAGCCGTATCTATATGGCTCTTTAGATATTCTAAATCTCTATGGTATATATCATCAATTAAACTCTTATCTATACCGCTAAATAAGGCTATTTTACTATTGATAAAATCTCTCTCGGTTATCTCTTTAGCTTCTAACTTATCAGATAACTTTATATAATCTTGATACTGCCCTAAAGTAATATCTTCTATTGATTCTGGTAACGTAACTTTCATTAATATAATAACTAATTTTAAAAAATATTGTTATTTGACTTGGTAGTTAAATTTATTTATGTATATTTGTAGTGTAATAATTAAAAAAGAAATAGGAAATGGGTATATATAACAAACTTAAAACTAAAGAAGCTTTATTAGGTTTAAAAGAAACACATCCAGCAACACATGAAGAGTGCGTAAGAATACTTAATAAGTATGAATACGTTAATAATATGAGTATAAATGAAGCGATGGAATTATTTTGGGTTTACTATCCATTAGACCCTTTCAATTATACTAGATTCTCAAACTTATTTTTGGATTAATTTTTCATTTTTTTTGGATTTCCCTCTTGCAGAAATGTAAGGGGGTTTTATCTTATATCTGCAACGCTATTATTCATTAAATGCCTCTCTATAGAATAAGCCGTTAAATCAATATGTTCATCGTGTTTTCCGTTTGGAAATATTGCTATTTGTTTTAAAAAATGTTCATTCCAAGAACCTTCAACTAAAAACACTCTACCCCCCTCTATATAAGGACTTGAAGACCTCGCCCTCTCTATTTTAGACACTTTAACAAAATTTGTTTTTATCTCTGCTATAGGCATCTTAGTTTCATCTCTAATCAACTGTACTAACGATTTACCAGATGCTTTTGGTTCTACTAACGTTAGAGATATATCAACCTCTAAACTGTCGTAAAAAGGCTTTATAAATGATTTTAATTGAGGCATTTCTAAATATTTATCAATAGAAGTCCATATATATAAATCGTTATTATACTTTCCGCTTATCTGTATACCTGTAGGGTCATTCTTTGTGTCTTTAGTATATGCACCATCTATTATAGATGTCCATTTAATACCTTCAGGAACATTTTTTTTATTTATAATGTTAAACCAATCTCTTTTCCATTCTCCACCCTCGTCTGGCGATGGTATTTGCATGTATTGCCCAGCAAAGGTGTAGGCGTCTGCCTGTCTTATGCTTTCTAACTGTTCAAATGTGTGTTTATGGGGATATAAAGGTTCGTTATCTTTATTTAAAGCTGGTAAACATAAATGTTCCCAATCTTCACCGCTACCACCATCCAAAAGAAAACCACTTAAATCATCTTCGTGAAGTCTTTGCATTATCACAATTATAGGGGTTTTATCTGTATTGGTTCTTGAACGTATAGTGTTATTATATCTTTGATTAACTTTATTCCTTTCTACATCACTAAAAGCATCATCTGGCTTCAAAGGGTCATCAATCAATATAGCACCACCAAACCCCATAACACCATCAACCCCTGCTCCAAAACCAGTAATAGCACCACCTGAAGCGGTCGCATACATACCACCACCGTACTCATTAAACCATTTCTTTTTAGATTGTGCGTCTTTTTTTAATTCCATAGACCAAAGACGTTGGTAGGCATCACTTTGAATGTAGTCTTTTGTTTGTGCTGAATTATCTAATGCTAAGGCATCAGAATAAGAAAGGTGTATAAATTTAGAGTAGTTTGTTTTTGCTAAACACCAACTGACAAATATCTTTATAACTAACTCTGTCTTTCCGTATCTTGGTGGTATATTTATAATTAATCTTGTAGTTTCTAATCTATAAACCCTCTCTAAATACTTTGCAATTTCTTCAAAATGTTTAGACTGTATAAACTTTCTATTATGATTTTCTTTGTAAATATAACGTGCATAAAACAAAAGACTGTTTTCACATTTATATCTTAATACCTTATCCTCGTTAGTCATTAGTATTTACTCTCTAAATGCTTATTGAGTTTGATTATATCCTCTTTTGTCAACTCTTGATTGTAGTTTACGTTTGTCTGCTCTATTTGTTGTTTTGGCTTTCCATATCTATATTCCATAAATAGTTTAACAGCCCAAGACTGACCGTCCTCTAAACCGTCTGATAACGCTTTAAACCCCTTATCATCTAAAGGGCTTAATCTCTCTACAAGTTGCTGTTCGTCTGCTTTAGACTTTCTTCCAGACCCTTCTCTTTTACCGCCGTGTGCCATCTTGAAATAATTTGATTAATCAATAATATAACTAAATAAGATTGTTATTGTTATTAAATGTAAAAAGGGATGCTTTTACACTCCCCTTAATTAACTTGCGTTTAATTTCTTTTAGTGTGTTCTAAAACAGGAAATCATCTTCATCGTCAACACGTACAGAAACTTCGGTAACTGTTTCATTTACACTCTCAATTCTCCATCCTTGAATAGAGTTAAAGTACTTAGCAACTCCTTCTGGGTCTATCCATTCTCTACCTCTCAAATTTATACTCACATCAACATCTTGACCTACTTTAAATCTATCTAATAAATCACATTTATCTTGAATAAACTCTATTAATATGTCTTGAGGATATTGCTCATCTGTAGTTATTACCGCTTCTCTTTTTCTGAAACCGCTTGCTCCAAAAGTTTGAGTTTCGTTTAATACTTTAATTTTACCTTTTACGTTCATTTTATTGTTGTTTTTAATTAATATTCGTTATTTAATAATTGTGTTTGAGTATTTACTTATTAATTTCGCATCGTAACACGTTCCGTTTTCAATTCTTTTTACTGTTGCGATTGATACCTCTTTTAATTTAGAAAACTCATTTTGAGTTAATTTATACTTTTTTCGCTGTGTATAACCTTCTAATATTGATGCGCATAGTTCATTTCTGATACTTTCTTTACTTATTTTTTTCAGAAAAGTATCTCTTAAGAGTTTTCTGCTAAAGATATCTATTTGTTTATCAATGTTTTTCATAATATGGTGTGTTTATAAACTAGTTATGCACAATGGCTTACATTTTTTTACCTTTAGAACCTATCATCCAACCAAACACAATTGGTGCGTATTTACCAAGTGGTATTTTAAGAGTCTCGCTTGTATTCCATATTAAAGATGCTATTGCTCTTTTCGGTGTTTGTAAATTAATATATTTCATTTTTATTTAGTTTTTTATTAAAATCGCCACAGTGCATAACACTGTATATAAATAATGCTTACTTGTTTACTTTTTCAAAACTATTGTCAAAAGGCACAAAAACAATTTGTATAACCTCATTGTAAAAGTATTCTTGGTTTTCATTGTAAATTTCTTTTTCGTACTTATAAAGCCATCCACTTGCAACCCTTGTAACTGTTGCTTCTATATTATTGTCGTATAAACTTTCGTGTAAGTCTAATTGGTAAATAGTTTTTTCCATTGTTTTATTTTTATTAAAGTTATTTCTTAATTTTCGCACTATTCATATACAATTACATTATAAACTAGTTGTAGTGCATTAAAACGACACCACAACAACGGCTATAAATAATAAAAACACTACACTTCCTGCACAGGAGATAAGCATCTGCCATCTTCATCAGCGAGTTTGTATTGTGTATTCATTAAGAAGTCGTGTAAGTCATTAATATCCTTGTATTCTTTTAGTTCTTCATCGCACCAAAACTCGTTTACATTTCCGCTACCGTCACCCATTACAGTTATTGCAATAGATATGTTATTTCTTTTTTCAAAGTTTTTTATTAATTGTAAAGTCTTTTCCATTTTATCCGTGTTTTTACTATTCATAGCCAAACCGTTAGCAATCATTTTCCCTATAGTTCTTTTTGCAGTTATAGCACCAAACCTCCCTTTTGTTAGATTCCACCATATTTGACCCTTTACAATCAGGGCAAACGAAATTGCTAACAACAGGTATAGTTAATTGCTCGTTTAGTTCTTCTATTAAAATATGCGTGTGTATTAGTTCTGTAATTGGGTCGCCTTCCCTTTGGATTATGCTTTGTGGTGTACCCAATTCTACTATTTCAATTATTCTATTTCCCATAATGCTTTTATTAATTTATCCGCAACTAACCATACCTAAACCGTTAGCCACCATTTAAGACCAACTGTTTTTACATATTTCGTACAGTTTGTAAAGTTCTTCATCTGTTAGGTTTTCTAAACTTCCCCAACTTGTTCTGCCATATTGGTCACTATAAGAGTGTCCTGCTTTTTTAACCAATGGGTTTTCAAATTCATTGTAGTAAGGTTGACTACCTTTTATCAATGTTTCTAATGATTTCCTATCAAGTTCAATTTTCATAATAAAAACGGTGGCTAACAATGTATATAGCAAATACATCTTGACTTAGTTCTTCGTCGGAAATTGCTACTTTCATTCCATCAAATTTCAATGTTTTCATCTTATTAAATTTTAGTTTTTAAATACGTAATATTACTACTCATACACTCGTCCGTTAGCAAAAATGCTACAGTTTATTGTTCTTTTAAATATTCATCTACTAACTCTTCTGGTCTATCCATTATTTCAAATATATCTTGCATATTATTTGGTAACCATTCTAAAAATTCTAATAATTGCTCTTTCATAGTTCTAAAATTTTTTAAATC
>Ga0209578_10002142_pt1 | contig 16816 bp, 14 predicted proteins | sample tdAd472_FD_187127 | JGI IMG/M metagenome (GOLD analysis project Ga0209578, IMG submission 187127) | Marine sediment microbial communities from the Atlantic coast under amendment with organic carbon and nitrate - tdAd47.2 (SPAdes)... | ecosystem: Environmental > Aquatic > Marine > Coastal >...
AAGGATTGTCAAATATCGGTCTACCAGGCATTGGATGGCAGCGGTCAGAAAATCGTGTTGAACTCCGTTTTCTTTTCCAAAGGGGAACCCTTTGAAACGGGACTGCCCAAAAACAAGCTTAAAGTGACCAAGGGCATCAAGGAGCATAAGGTCACCTTGACCCCGGAGGACATCCAAATGATCCGGGAGGTCCATGACACGATCCTCAACAATTTGGACAAGGATCTTCCCTCGCTCAAGGACCTCGCCCTCCATATGGGGACCAACGAGTACAAACTGAAATATGGTTTCAAACAGATCTATGGCACCACCATCTTCCGTTTCCTGACCCAGGAACGTCTTAGAAAGTCAAAGACCCTTATCCAGCACAGCAACCTTTCCCTAAAGGAGATCGCCCACATGAACGGTTTCAAGAGTGCCGCCCATTTCTCCAGGGCCTTTCGGGACAAATACGGCAAGACCCCAACCGATTTAAGGAGGTAACCCCTTCAAAATGCGTAAATTACTCCCTTTGGGTCAAGGAATGCTCCGTTTCAAATAAATTGGACTCCCGAACTTTGTCATATCAAATCAAAAGATATGGTGTCCAAAAAGATATATCGAACCCTTGTCCCCACGGCCAGTCTCCTATTGGTCCTGTTGTTCGTATACACGGCCACCAGCAAACTATTGGACCTGGACACCTTCAAATGGCGGTTGGCACAAATGCCCCACCTCTCTGCCCATGCCGATCTCCTCCAATGGGGCGTTCCCTTTTCGGAACTCACCATAACAGGCCTGTTATTATCCCCCAAGTTCCGAACTCTTGGCCTGTATGCCAGCTTCGCCCTACTTGGCCTCTTCACGATATACATCATCGCCGTCCTGGCGTCCGATCATCCCACGCCCTGTTCCTGTGGGGGTATCATCTCCACATTGGGTTGGCGGGAACACATACTGTTCAATGGGGCCTTTATGCTCATGGCCCTTGGGGCCATCCTGCAGTCCAGGAGACAGACCAAATGACCGTCAAAAACAAAAAAACTGCGCAGCTGAGGGGAAGCCGAAAACCTCACTTAGAGTAGGCATTCATTTTTAATACATAACATTATGAAAGCTAAATTTTTCAAATTGTTGTTACCGGCCTTCGCCATCATCATGGCGGTCGGCATGGCATTTGCCACGGAAGAGGCCAATAGCACCCAAACGGGCTATTATGACCATCCCATCTTGGGGGTTCAGGCCATCCCGACGGATTGCCCTGAAACCGGACAAGTGCTCTGTATGGAAGGACAGTGGCAGGTCTTCAAGGACCCTGCACTCACCATTCCATTGTACGAAAGGTTCGAATAGATAATCCTTTCAAAACTAAAGGTGTCCCTAGGGACACCTTTATCACTAACTCAAAACACAACGAAACTTCAAGCTTCGCAGTCCTTTCCAAAACTTCTGCTTCAATACAAATGATTTCCTTAATTGATTAATCACCGGTCAATTCCTCCAACTTGGCCAAGCACCAGGCCCAATGCCCACTGGATTCCAAATGCTTATGGCGCTTTAAGGATTTCCGCAACAGGCGTTGCAGGTCCAGCAGTTGTTCCATGACGACACCTAATGAATGATCGGAATGCACAAAGGCCATCTCATCCACCCCAAATTGGAACCGCTTCTTTTGAAAGTTTTGGTTCCATTTTTCCAGGTAGAGCGCTTGAATGGCCTGCTTCCGGGCAGGTACCTTCCCGGTACCCTCCAACAATTCCATAAAAAGCCTCTGCTGTAGTTCCTCGACATACCAGTCCAATGCCCCTTCAAACCCCTCTAAGGTTTCAAGATGCTCCAAGCGTTTCATCCGTTGTGGTCGCATCAGTTCCATCAGGAGCAGTTTTTGATAGTTTAGCACTAAATCGGGATGGCTCGAATACCGAATGTCCATGCCCAGATTGGGATGGGTCAACCATTGGGGAGGGTCAAAGGCCTGTTCCATAAAATAGTCCATGGCCTCCTGCTGCCTTGCAAAATCAACAGGGGTGTACATGTTTCCCACTTGATCCATGGATTTGTAAAACACCTCATAACCTCCGACCATGGAAAGCACATTTCGCATGGTATGGTACCAAAGTTCCAATCCCTGGGCATATATGCGTTTGCTCCGCGCCATATCCGTTCTCCCTTGGTTGGTATCGGGCAAGAGGGCCAATGCCCGCTCCAAATTGGCCAAGGCATGTTTTGCACCTCCCACAGGATCATTGGTCTCCACCACTTCATTGGTGTTTCCTGGACCAATGATCTCATGATTACTATCGTTATACCGATACCACGGTACGGAATCCTGCCATCGGATCATTTCTTCCAATCGCTCCGATTTCTGCTTTTTGCCCCATCCCTCGGGGAACTCCGTATACGCCCATTGGATATAGTAGTGGTCCGTGGGACCTACCTTCTGAATCAACAAGTGCGGCGGAACACTATCTTTGGGCTGTGCCATATTATTGTGCCTTGCATAGGACATCACACTGGGTGTATGTCCCATTTCTTTGAGCCACTCTGCATCGCCCATGCGTTCCAAGGGATATTGGAACTCCCCAAAGTGGTTGTCCGTGATACCGAGGGCGTGCCCGGTCTCATGCGCCACCAAAAATTGGATCAGCTCCCCTGTAAGTTCATCGGGAAAAGGATTGGTCCGCGCCCTTGGGTCCAACGCAGCACAGCGCACAAAATACTCATCCTGTAACCGCTGTAGTGAAGTCCCCAAGAGGATATCCGACTTTACGATTTCCCCCGACCGATGGTCAACGACCAAAGTGACCGTACCTCCTCCACGTAACGCTTCTCGGCCCCTGACGTTTTGGTACCTTCCCCATCGGAGGACGGAGTTCCCCAAACTACGGTTTTCCCATGCATCCAAACTATCCATCTCCTTTACGATAATGGCATTTGTAAATCCTGCAGACTCGAACGCAGGGAGCCATTCCATAACACCGGCCTTGACATAGGGCCTCCATTTCTCAGGAATATCAGGTGACATCAAAAAGGTAATGGGCTTTTGGGGCACACTCTGTTCACGGTCCTTAAACTTTTTGGCCAATCGCCATCGCCCTATGCTACCAACCTTATTTTCCGTTTGGTCCCCGGTTCTATCCTGATCCTCGACCCAATAGGCCATACGGTAATCATAAGGCCTCGGCTCCATGGGTTCGGGCAATACCAGAAAGCTGAAAAACACGGGTTCCAAAAACGAGACCCCCTCCTTGGAAAAACCTATCCGGGTTTGCACCATCAGTTCACCATCCATGCGCTTTACCCCGACCACCTCGGAGAGATGGCCCAACCGGGGCAAGGAGGACATATGCTGCCAAGGAATCGATCCGTCCAGTACCACTGAGGTCATATCGATTCGATAGGAATTCCCATCATATGCCATGATCGGAAATTCCCCAAGAAAGATCCTTTCCAGGGAGATATCCCCATTCAAGGGCAACCAGATTCCCATCTCCGACCATACCCGAGGTTGCTCCAAATACAGCCGTTCACCTTCCTTACGGAACTGCACATGCTTGGAATCATAAAATTCACTATTTCCGTTACTTGTCCATAATAGTGGCTTTTCCAAAAGGGACGAGGGAACATCGACCCATAACTTGCCCTCCACTACTTGTGCCGTAAGAAAAGGAGTTGTTACATCGGATGCTGTACTATCTAAGTCCTTCGCCATTTGCGAATAGCCGCATACTGCCCATAAGGGTATCATCCATACCAATATATAAACCAACTTCTTCATCCTATGAATTCTTTTGTCAAACATCAGTATCCAGGGTTTTGTGGCAAGAGCTTGGGATTGATCTCCAATTCACTCTCGGGAATGGGCAACAGTACATGGGTGTCCTGCCAATTTGGCTTTATGGGTGCCATCACCTCCGTAGCACGTCCGGTACGTTTCAGGTCCATCCAGCGAAGCCCCTGCTCCGCAAAGAGTTCCACCCGTCTTTCTTGGTATATGGCCTCCAGCAGTTCCGTTTGCCCGACCAAATTCACATCCCCCAGACCGGCACGATTGCGCACCGTATTGAGATCCTGTCGGGCCCCGTCCAGATTCCCCAACTGTGCCCTGGCCTCCGCCCGGATCAGGTATTGCTCGGCCGATCGGAACACAATGGAATGCTCCAAGGATGCCGTTTCATTGAACAAGGCCTTGTACTTATGGGCATAGGACAGCGTAAGGGTACCATCGGCATCCGATATTTCATCGGTCCAACGCTCCAAACGGCCATCCCCCACCTCAAAAGCGTCCAACAGGGAGGGCGTAAGCGCAAAGCGCTGCCCGGGAATGAACTGAATCACCAATTGATTGGCCTCTTGGGTATTTATAAGGTCTTCGCCTGGCTTGAACTGCCATATGGTCTCGCGTGATTCCTTCAAAAACACTTGGTCCAAATCGGGTTCCAAGGGAAAGGCAGCGATCAATTCCCCAGCAGTGGCAGCGGCCAAATCCCACTGCTGCGTATATAGGGCCATTCGGGCCAACAGGGCAAGGGCCACATCAGCATCGGGCACTACCCTATCCCCCACGGGAATATCCGCACCGTCCATCAAAGCGACCGCTTGCTCCAAATCCGCAACAATGGCTTCATACACCAGCGCTGTCTCCAACCGTGAAGCGTTGGTGTTCACCACATAATCCGTGGTGGTGATATAGGGAACATCCCCAAAAACACCCACCAGTAAACTGTGCACATAGGCCCGGACAAACAGCGCCTGTCCCTTGTAGCGTTCCACTTCCATCGCGCTCAGTCCCTCCGACGCTTCCAATCCCGCAATGATGTCATTGGCGGCATAAATGACCTGATAGCCCTGTGTCCACCATCCCAAGAGCACCGCATTCTGTGGTGTCACCGTATGACGGAACAATTGGACAAAATCACCGTTGAAAGCGTAATAATCCAGCTCGTCGGCATAGATGCCCAATAGGGTCGTAAATCCCGAATTCCCGGACACCATCCCATCTTCCCTCAGGGAAAAATAGAGATTGGCCAGGGCCGATTCCACCGTGGAGGGGTCATCGAACACCGTTTGGGCGACCAAGGTATTCTTGGGAGGGTCCACCTCCACAAAATCCGAACAACCAAAGGTGCCCAACAGTACCATCCATAAACAAGCCTTGCACATCAGGCCCATCAAAAACTTTTCATTGCTATTATATATCTGTCTCATAATTCATTTGTTTTAGGTTAAAATCCCAACTGTAGGCCCAAGGTCAACTGCCGTAACTGCGGCAAACGCACGGTGGAGGGCTGTTCCGGATCGGGCCCTGTATAATTGGTGATGGTCCACAGGTTCTGTCCCTGTAGGTACACATTGACATCCAAGCGATCGCCCAGATTGGGGATTCTGTAATTGAGGGTGATGTTCCTAAGACGGATGAAGGATGCATCCGATACGGCGGCATTGCTCCTGGACTGAAGTGCTCCCGTGTCCTCCCCGGGAGCTAGTCCGGCAGAGGCCAATTGTACGGTGGCCTCATCACCCGGCTCTTGCCATCGATCCAACAAACGGATGGGCAGGTTCCTGCGCGCTCCTGGCACCGCAAACGCCCTGAGCTCATTATAGGCCTTTTGTTTCTTGAACTGGAAAAAGAAATCCAGCCCCAAATTGCCCCATCGGATATTTTGCCCAAAACCCCCGTAGAATTCTGGGGCAAGGTCCTCCATCCACTCCCGGTCGCCCAGACTGGTGATCTCCCCGTCCCCGTTGAAGTCCTCGAATTGATAGATGCCCGTTTCAGGGTCCACCCCAAGGGATTCGTACAATCGAACGATGGTCAAGGGCTCCCCGATGATGTAGCGATCGGCAAAGGTGGAGGTTTCCAGACCATCAAAGGCCAGCAGTTTATTTTTGGGGACTGTCAAGGTAAAGCGGGTGGACCATCCAAAATCCTTCCCTTGGACCATCATGGCATTGAGATCCACTTCCACCCCGGTATTCTCCACCGTGGCATCAAAATTCCCGGTCAACTCTGAAAAACCGGTGGTCGCTGCCAAGGGGATACCGATCAACTGGTTGCTGGAGCGGTTCCGAAAAAAGGAGGTCTCCATTCGCAACCTATCACGAAAGAACCCCAGTTCCAGACCCACTTCCAGTTTGGTGTTCGACTCCCAACCGAACAAGGGATTGAAGATGCCCGTGGGCTCCAAAATGCTGATACCGTTGTAATCAAAACCGGTCACATCATAGGTGTCCAGAAAGCGGTAATCCCCTATATTGTCACTGCCCGTGGTCCCATAGCTGCCACGCAGCTTCCCAAAACTCAACCAGCTGCTATTGGCAAAAGGCTTTTCCTCGGAAAACAACCAGGCCAATCCAACGGCCCCAAAATTGCCGAACTGCCTGCCCGGTCCAAATCGGGAAGAACCGTCACGCCTACCCGTCAGGTTCAGGATATAACGGTCCAAGAAGTTGACGTTGACCCTACCGAACACCGCCGTGTAGGCATACTCACTATCAGTGTCCCCCAACACCTCCACGGTACTGGCCGCAGCAAGATTTTGGATCAACAGGTCATTGGGATAGCCCGTCCCCCGTTGCACAAACTGCTGGGCGGTCTCCTTTTGAAAGGTAGTCCCCAATAACACTTCTACATCGAAGGTGTTCCATCTGGGCTTCCAACTGATCTGGGGCTCCACGATCCAAGATTCACGGTCCGCCGAGTTGAGCGTCAATGAAGAATAGGTCTGCGGCGTCAATCCACGTGCCGGGTTCACTGCGGAACTGGGCAAGGTACGGTAGGAATCCAATTGATACCGATTGTATCCCAAACTCGTCCTCACCTCAAGATCGGGCAGCAAGGCATAGGACAACAAAGCATTGGAAATCAGCGTGTGGCTGGCCTGTCCGAACCGCTCCTCCAGCGCGGCATAGGGATTGTCAAAGGTATTGTCCTCCCAATTGAGGTTTCCGTCTTCATCATAGATTTCAGGGGCATTGGGCTCCAGGGTATAGGCCACGTTCGTCAGGTCCGACCGAGGCATCAGATTGTCCTCTCGGGTATAGAGCGTGGACAGATTGATCTTGAAACGTCCATTATCCGATCGATGCGAAATATTGCTGTTCACATTGGCCTTTTTATAATTGGCATCCCCGGGAAATACCGTCGTCTCCTTCAGATAGGAACCACTGATCAGGAACTGGGTGCGTTCGCTGCCCCCGGAAACAGACAATTGCAGATTGTTTCGATAGGCCGTTCCCCCGATCAGCTCGTCCTGCCAATCGGTATACCGGTCATTGTCCCAAGTCTTGATATCGGGCCATGCAAAATCAAATGCGGGATTCTCCAAAAAATCCCCAAAACCATCATTGACCACGCCCTCACGGCGGAGTTCAAGATATTGTTGGGTATTCAACAGGTCCAGAAAATTGGTGACCCTTCCCAATGAACTGCTCATCTGGGCTTGGAACCGGGTCTCCCCGACCCGACCTTTTTTGGTGGTGATCAGTACCACCCCATTGGCCCCACGGGACCCATAGATGGCCGTGGCATCGGCATCCTTGAGCACCTCTATGCTCTCAATGTCGTTGGGGTTGATGGCATTGAGCGGACTGGTGTTCCCGCCCAATATCTGCCCGGAAACATCGTTGGAACCCAAGGACTGTGAACTGATGGGCACCCCGTCCACGATAAAAAGGGGATCGGAGGTCCCATTGATAAAGTTCCTGCCCCGGATATCAATGGTAAAGCCCCCACCGGGCACCCCGGTGTTCTGCACGATATTGACACCGGACAACTGGCCCTGGATCGCGGCCAAGGGATTGCCCACGGGCTGCTTTTCCATCATTTCAGCCTTGATGGTGGCAATGTTCCCGGTACGTTCCCGCTCCGAGACCGAATAATATCCGGCATTGAGCACTACCTCTCCCAAAACCGTCACATCTTCCTCCATGGTAACAAGGACCTCATCCCTATCCCCGATGGGCACGATAAGGGTCTTGTAACCGACCATGGAAAAGACCAGCACATCAGAGGGTCCGGCAGTAATGGTAAAGGAACCGTCCAATTCGGACATGGTCCCGATATTCTTGGACTCCACCACCAGGTTCACCCCGGCCAGGGGATTCCCAGCAGTATCGGTGACGGTGCCGGAAACGGTGGCCTGTGGTGGTTCCAAGAAAGTACCCGCCTGCATATACGAGGCACAAAAGGGCATTAAAAAGACATATAGGAGCACAAGCAGGATGATCCTGCGTATGCGTATTGTTATGAGTTGCATAAATTGAGTTCTTTTAATTAAAGCGTTAGTTATTCTCCACACTGCCCCATAAGTCACGGAAAAGCCGTAACTTCCTAAAGGACATCAAGGTTCGGACATAGGCCATCCTGCCCGGGTAAAAGCATACCCAGAAATAGGATTCCTAAACCAAAAAAGACCATGGTTTCGTGATCGGGCCGGTTGCCCTAAAAGTGTAGTCGTTGATTGTGGGACAAAAGGATATCGTGAACCGGAAAATTGTGTAACGTGTATCCCACAACCGTGGCCTAAGGTTATACAGGGTTCTTTGGCTTCTTTTTAAACAGGATATCGAATACAGAGTATGATGCCCCAAAAACAGGACAACAACGCGGAGTGAACCCTACAAAAAAAAGTTGCCAATTGTTTCCCATAACCCAAATGGTTGGGCGATGCCCCGAAAGGACCTAAGAAACCAAACGCTAAGAAAAAGTTGGGCGTGAAACTCAACTTATCAATCTGGGGTACTGGTATACCGTGCAACGATAAGAGAGCCCACGCCCGGGTCGTGAGCCATCTGCTTATTGTCTCGTTGCAAAAATTACCAGTTTTCAGATTGAGACTCTAAGCGAAAGCTTCAAATATTGTCTAAACGAAGAATCGCAAAATTAATATAAACTGATTTGCATTATCAGTTATCACCTCAAATATATAAAAATAATCGGTACGCCAAAACGTACCGATAAATTGTTTTCTAAATAGTTACTTGGGACTATGAAAAAGGAGTTAGAAGAGCTTATAAGAATCAAGATTGCTATTAGCTTAAGAAGACTTCTTGAAAACAGCAAAAAATTTCTTCAAAGTGATGATGATATAGCGCAGAGCTACAATCAAATCGCAATTATTACTGGTCTAAGGAAAGGTACTGTTTCCGATACTTTTAATGCAAAATCTACTCCCGGGTCCAGCACATTAATCTTAATTGTAGAATCAATGGGATTCGACCTTAGAGATTTTTCAAAGCTCTATTGTTCAATTAATGAAAACGAGATTAAAAGTTTTAATGAGCTACTTGATTGATATATCGGTTGCTTTAGAAACCTCTTCTGATTCTTTTCTGGAAAATTCTTACATTTAGCTTTTACTCCCCCCAAAGATTTATTGAACTATAGAGAAGCTATGCTTTTGCATTGAAAGGCGAAACTTGTGCATAGCCGGCCATTTTGGAAGTGTATGCCCAACAAAGTTCAGTATATAATCAAGTTGTGCGTCACCCTAAAAACCCACCGCACATTTAGCACATTTGGTTTTTCCGACACTCAAAGCCAACGCTAAAAAACCAAAAGAGCTAAATCACCCACCGCTGACAAAGAAGAATTGTTAAAAACTATAATTAAGTATTTGCTTAAATAAGAAAACTATTTGTATTTTTGCTGCGTTATTAAATCCTAAACAAGGAAATTATGGAAAACAATCAATCGTGTATCCGTGTGTTTGCCGACAAGGTTCAAATAGACAATTGTAGAGAAATACTTCAAACCAACGACAAGGCATTCAGTCAACTGAGTGGACTTTTAGCATTGGCAGGAAACGAAGTAAGGTTAAAAATCTTATTTCTCTTAGAAGAAGAAAACGAACTTTGTCCTTGCGACCTTTCAGACATTCTCGGAATGAGCATCCCTGCCGTTTCGCAACACCTCAGAAAACTAAAAGACGGAAACGTCATTGAAGGTAGAAGAGAAGGACAAACCATTTTCTACTCTTTGAAACAGGAGCAACTTACTTTACTTCGTCCATTTTTTAAACACATCATAAACAATTCAAAAAAGGAAACAGTATGAACAAGAAAAACAACAGACTTGTCGGAGCGGGTGTGCTTTCGGCAGTAGCAGCATCACTTTGCTGCATTACACCTGTATTGGCTCTTATTTCAGGAGCTTCAGGAGTGGCATCTACCTTTTCATGGATGGAACCAGCAAGACCTTATCTAATCGGTATCACCGTTTTGGTATTGGGCTTTGCTTGGTATCAGAAACTCAAACCACGAACAGCCGAAGAAATCCAATGTGATTGCGAAGAAGACGAAAAAAAACCCTTTATGCAGACCAAAACATTCTTGGGAATTGTAACCGTGTTTGCAGCCTTGATGCTCGCTTTTCCAAACTATGCACACATTTTCTATCCTTCAAACGACAACAAGGAAGTTGTAATCGTCAATGCTTCTGACATCCAAACGGTAACTTTTGATGTAAAAGGAATGACTTGCAATGGTTGTGCTTCACACGTAGAAAATGATGTGAACAAATTGCCAGGCATTGTTAAGGTAGATGCGATTTATGAAGAAGCGATTGCCAAAGTAGAATTTGACCAAACCAAAGTGAGTATCGCTCAAATTGAAGAAGCCATCAACGGTACAGGTTACAAAGTGGTTGGCAAGAAATAGTATTTTTTTGCCTTTTGTATTTAAGAACTTAATTAAATAATTACACAATGAAAAAGAATTTAATTCTATTGAGTGCTTTGTTCCTAATTGGAATTGCTCAGCTCAATGCACAATGTTGCAAACCGACTGACAATAAAGCACAAACAGCAAATACAACACAGCAAGAAGGTAAGACCCTGCAACTGAAAATCACGGGAATGACTTGTGCAGGTTGTTCCAACCATATTTCAAATGCCCTCAAAGAAGTGGACGGCATTATTGAACACAAAGTGGAATATCCGGGCGATTTGGCAACCATCCAATACGACCCAAAGAAAACAAATCCTGACGCTATCATCAAGGTTATTGAGCAGACAGGCTATAAAGCCGAAATCATTAAGGAAAATCAAAAAGAGAAATCATTATGAACAAAGAAATAATAAAACTTGACATCATAGGAATGACCTGCGACCATTGTGCAACAGGCATTGAAAAATTACTTTCCAAAAATGAAGGTGTAAAAGAAGCTAATGTGAGCTATCCAAAAGCTACTTGCGAATGTTCTTTTGACCCTACCAAAACCAGCAAAGAAGAAATCATTAATACCATCAACGGCACAAAAAACTATCGTGTAAAAAGTGAAATCCCTGATAATGGAAACAGCGGAATTAATCAATTTGATTTAATCATTATCGGTGGCGGTTCGGCTGCATTTTCGGCAGCAATCAAAGCCGAAAGTTTAGGATTATCGACCTTAATGGTAAACGGTGGTTTGGACTTTGGCGGTACTTGTGTCAACGTGGGTTGTGTGCCTTCTAAAAATCTTATTCGTGCAGGCGAGTCGGCTTATCACGCTACACATTCCAACTTTGAAGGCATCAAGCCAAAAGGAGTTGATATTGATTTCGCTCAAATCATCAAAGACAAGAAAAAATTAGTAGCCACACTTCAAGAGAAAAAATATATGGATGTGGTAAGCGATTTTGAAAACCTGACTATGCTAAAAGGTTGGGCAAAATTCAAAGACAACAAAACCATTTTGGTTGATGGCAAGGAATACAAAGCCTTCAAATTTTTAATTGCTGCGGGAGCTACGACCAACATTCCGACTATTGAAGGATTGGACAAAATTGACTACTTGACCAACGTTTCCCTTTTCGACTTGGAAGAAAAACCCGAAAGCTTGACCATTATGGGAGCAGGTTACATAGGTTTGGAAATTGCAATGGCGTACAATCGTTTAGGCGTTAAAGTCCGAATCATTGAATTTACCGACCGTGTTCTACGGACACAAACCCCAGACATCAGTGAAGCATTGGAAACCCAAATGCGAAAAGAAGGCATTGAAATCTTACCTAATTTCAGAGCCGTGAAATTCGAGAAACAAGCGAATGAAACCATCATTCACTGTAAATGTCCTGACGGTTCATTTACGCAAATTATAGAAAAAGGTAAGGTAGTAATTGCCACAGGCACAAAAGCCAATACAAGCCAATTAGGGTTAGATAACATTGGTTTGGAACTCACCAAAAGCGGACATATCGCTGTGAATGAAAAAATGGAAACCAATCTACCTAACATTTACGCAGCAGGTGACGTAACCAACACCCCTGCATTTGTTTATACAGCCGCTTTTGAAGGTAAAATTGCCGTTGAAAATGCGTTCTCAGGAACAGATAATAAAGCCGATTATTCTTCTTTACCTTGGGTGGTGTTTACTGACCCACAAATTGCAGGGGCAGGTTTAGATGAAGCACAGGCAGAATCAAAAGGCATTCCGTTTGAAGTGTCAAAATTGGAATTGAAAGACGTACCGAGAGCCATAGCGGCCAACGACACAAGGGGTTTCATCAAACTCATTCGTAACTCGGAAACTGACAAACTTATAGGTGCAAGAGTAGTCGCACCCGAAGGTGGAGAACTCATACAACAATTAAGTATGGCAATCAAATACGGAATAATGGTGAAAGACTTAGCAGACAGTTTCTACCCTTATTTGACTTTGGGAGAAGGTATAAAATTAGCAGCAATAACTTTCGGAAAAGACGTATCAAAATTAAGTTGCTGTGCCAGTTAATCCGCCCCAAAGGCACACACTCTTGCAAGTCGCACCAGCCAACGCTTGACCAAAACTTGCAAGAGAGAGTGCCTTCCCTACCCCAAAAAATCCTACCTTTGAAAATTTACTAAACCGACTGAAAATAAAGGGCGAACGCACAACATTGTGTATAAGCAATAGCGGGTGAAGTGGTAAAATCAAGGTCTGTGCTTTTAATAAGCTTTGTGCTAAACTGAAAGGTTTGTACTTTCAAATCCGCTACTGCTCATACACGAAACCGTTGGGACGGATTTGAAAGCCTTCGGCCTCAACCAAGTTGCTCCATTGCTGCGCAATTCCCGCCCCTTGGACATCCGTCCCAACGCCCTGCTAAACCAAATTGCCAAAACCGTCGGGACAGGAAGCCCTCGGCCCCACTATTGAAATCAGTAAAAACCCGTACCAACATCACCTAAAAGCAATTTGGATACGTTCTTATTGTCTTTCAAATTATTTGTGAATAAATTCACATAATTTAAAACCCAGAACGTAACTGCGTTTAGCAGGGCGTTGTGCTTCATACTGCAAAACCGTGAAAATTGAATGAATAGAAATAAGAAAATATCGCCACAAGCAATTTTAGCTTTAAAAGAAGCATTGGCTGTTATAACCTGGAAAAAAGATGACCTGCGAGATTTTCTAAAATATTCAATGGACAATTCAGCTATTTTAGGAACAATAAGTTGGGATGGAACTAAAAGGGAAAGCGTAAAGGAATTAGTTGAGCGAATGACGAATAGAACTGACCTTTATGAAACGGATTTAATGAATTTACTATTGGCTGTAACAGACCTTACCGATTTTCCTCAATTGGAATTTTGGGATGAAGACGGAACAAAAAGAGCAAAAGCTAAAAAGGCTGTAGAAAATTTAAGAAAGCATACTAAAGGTTATATTCAGATAACAAAAGAACAAGAAGAAGCTAAAAAAAGGAGAGAAAAATCCGAATCGAAAATTGCAAAAAATAAGTCGCTTCAATCAGAGTTGGACGATTTAAAAAAGCTATTCAATAAGTTAGCAACAAATACTAATTTTCAACAACGAGGATTTGAATTTGAAAAGTTCCTAAATGAGCTTTTCCAACTTTATGAGCTTGACCCAAAAGCTTCTTTTAAAAATCACGGAGAACAAATAGACGGTGCTTTTACTTTTGACGGAACTGATTACTTATTGGAAGCTAAATGGAAACAACAAGTTAACCGAACTGACTTAGCAACATTTACTTTCAAAGTAGAGAATAAACTAAAAATTGCAATGGGACTTTTGATAACCGTTGACGGATTAACACCCGAAGCAATTTCACCTGATTTCAAATCAATAATAATTATGGACGGAATGGATTTGATTTCTATTTTGGACGGCAGAGTTAGTTTACCAGATTTGCTTTATAAAAAACGTAGGAAAGCTAATGAAACAGGAAAAATTTACATTCCGTACAATCAATTATGAAAAAGTACGAAAGCACAACAAAGATGGCTATAAGTAATTGCTTGTTCTCGCCTACTTCTGAAAATCCTCGCGGATTTTCAGTTTGGTGTGTACTTGCAAAGTTAAGTGCTAAACTACGCAACTACTCATAGCCGAGACCGTTGTAAGCAATTTGAGAAACCGCAAAAAATGAAATTAAGAGAATATTTAGCTGACCGTTTGAGGGAAGTTTTTACGGAGGGAAAATGGGTTTTAGGAACAAATTTTAAAGAACAAATTATTGACCTTGATTGGAATCAAGCAACTCAAAAAATTGATAACCTAAACACTATAGCTGATTTGACTTTTCATATTGATTACTATATAGCTGGAGTTGCAAAAGTTTTGAAAGGTGGAACGCTTGATATTCGAGATAAATATAGTTTTGATTATCCACCAATAGAATCTGAACAAGATTGGAAAAATTTAGTGAATAAGTTCTGCCTTGACTCGGAAGAATTTATTGAACTTGTGGAAAAGATGTCTGACGAAAAAATATTATCGGACTTTGTAGATAAACAATATGGAACTTATTACAGGAATATTGATGCTATGATTGAACATACATATTATCATCTTGGACAAATAATACTAATTAAAAAACGAATTAAATAAAAACTGCTTACAACAAAGATGGCTATAAGTAATTGCTTGTTCTCGCCCACTTCTGAAAATCCTCGCGGATTTTCAGTTTGGCGTGTACTTGCAAAGTTAACTCCTAAACCACGCAACTACTCATAGCCGGGACCGTTGGCAGTAATTAGAAATGAAGCATATAAAAAAGAAGTTCTTGATGTCTAAAGACGTAACCGATGATGGTTATGAATTTATGGTTAATCAAAAACCAACTCAAGAATCAATTAAAAAATTTAAGGCAGGCGACTTTAAAGATTATATACCTCATATTCTGACTGACAAACAAACCTTCATCCAATGTTTTAAATATAACGATGGACAGAAAACATATATAATACCAGAACCAAACCCTATTGTTATATATTTTTCAAATGCTCAAGTGAATTTGGCCGACATAAAGGAAAGTCGAGAAAAACTAATGGAAGCATTAAATTATGGAAAAGGAGACCTTGGGAATGCAATGAATTCATTTTATAATTTCTTCGGACACGTTTCCAATTATGTAACTTCACTTTTTAATTCATTGGAGGCATTTTTGAACCACCAAATTCCTAATGATTTTGAGTATAAACGTGTTTCAAAAAAGAACACAGAAATTTATAATAAAGAGCAAATTCAAAGACAAATTCAATTTGAGGAAAAAATTAAAAAAGTTATTCCCCAAGTAAAAGATAAAAGTTTTCATAGACATCACGCTCACAAGTTTGAAACAATCATAAGATTTAAAGAGTTTAGAGATGAGATTGTACACACAAAAGTAGACCGCAAGACCGCACCAAATTATTATAAAGAGTTATTTACTAAATCTCTTGACTTTGATTATCTAAAGACAATTTTTACTGTGAAAGATTATTTGAATTATTATGAGCCTGACTTAATTGTAAAATGTGACTGCGGTGCTGACTATTAAATAACTTGATAATATGATTTGTGCACTTTGTAAAGTAAGAGAAGCTAATAAAAAGAATACACACTATTTAACGGATTCAATTATAAGAACCTGTCTTAATTTAGATGGAGCAAATGAAAGAGAAGCTGGTTTTTATTTCGACGTATCTAACAATACACCTTTTGTAGACTTTAATTTTCAGCGTGGAACTTCAATTCCAAAATTGGAAGAGTCATTGGGTAGGCAAGCGACTGAAGAAGAAATTGAAAAAGCCAAGGAAATACCATTTTCAGTAGATTATTTTTTTTGCTCGCAATGTGAAGATATTTTCACAAGTATTGAAACACCTTTTATAGAAACTATTCTTCCACAATTTAGGCAAGTTAATTTGACAGGCACTAACCAAATTGAATTAGCTCAAAATAAAATAGTAAAACTATTTTTTTACTTACAAGTTTGGAGAACTGCCATTTGTGAAGATGTGTATAATTTGAGTGAAGATACAATGGAGAGATTAAGGTTAACAATCCTTAATTCGGATTCAATAGAAAATTGTGATATACCAAATTTTCCATATCACATTACATATTTACAAACTGTTGGAGATGCATCAGCCTATACAAACAATTTTGTTGGCTGTACAAGTGATAGAAATCCGAACATCATTTTTATGAATGATTTTGTAATTCAGTTTTTCGAAGAAAACAATTTGATTAGAACAATAGATTTTTATGGTCTTAATCAAACTAATGATTTAGCACAATTTATTAATGCAGGTAATGAAAGTGTTAATATTAAGGTGTTGCCAAATCAAAGAAGATTGGATTTAGTTGGTCGAATTAATAGAGAGGAAAAAGTTCAAAAATCTATTTCCTATTTTGTAGAAACATTCGCCAAACAATGGTTTATGATTTTTGGAGGTTTTCCCAACCAATATTTGACTCAAGAATATTTGCAGTTTATCTCGGCTGGAGGATTTGATATTTTAAAATATACTCAAGAAAGCATCGTTGAAAAAACAACTGAATTTATTGATTTAAAACTAAAATAACTACTGCCAATAACTGCTATAAAAAATAGCCGAGACAGTAATAAAATCAAGGCTTTTG
>Ga0209578_10002150_pt1 | contig 16768 bp, 16 predicted proteins | sample tdAd472_FD_187127 | JGI IMG/M metagenome (GOLD analysis project Ga0209578, IMG submission 187127) | Marine sediment microbial communities from the Atlantic coast under amendment with organic carbon and nitrate - tdAd47.2 (SPAdes)... | ecosystem: Environmental > Aquatic > Marine > Coastal >...
GAACGTCCCCGCGAAATGGACCAGCAGCATTGGCCTGCAGTTCTCGCTGATCCCACCCGGTGAATTCCAAATGGGAACCAGCCAGGAAGACGTCGATGCCATGCTTGGTCGTTACGGGAAAAGCGAGTGGTTCTATGCCCGACTTCAGGAACTGACGGCTTACGAAGTCCCCCGGCACAGGGTTCAGATTTCGAAGCCGTACTACATCGCGACGACCGAAGTCACAGTCGGCCAGTTCCGAGCGTTCGTCGCGGCTTCCGGCTATCAGGCCGAGGGCGAAGCGACCGGGATCGGCGGAGTCAGCTACGCGAAGGAACTGGTGCGTAACGCCAGTCCGGAATGGACCTGGCAGAACCCCGGCTTCAAGCAGACCGACGAGCATGCCGTCGTTCACATCACCTGGAACGACGCCGTCGCGTTCTGCGAATGGCTCAGCGAGAAAGAGCGACGCTCCGTCACTCTGCCGACAGAAGCCCAGTGGGAGTTCGCCTGCCGCTCGGGTTCCGAACAGCGTTACTTTTTCGGCGACCACACCGCCCCGATCGATCGCTACATCGTCCCGTCCGGCCCCTACGGCACCAAACCAGTCGGCCAGAAACTCCCCAACGCCTTCGGCCTGTTCGACACCTGCAGTAACGCATGGGAATGGTGCAGCGACCACTTCTCGACAAATTACTACGCCAGCAGCCCGCCGGTCGATCCGCCCGGTCCCACATCCGGGGCGTCGCACACCCTCCGAGGCGGCTCGTACCGCGAAGGCCAACCCGTCCTCGGTTCTCCCTGCCGTCAGGCGAAACCGCCAGAAGACTTCACCAGCGACAACGTCGGTTTCCGCGTCGTGATCACGGGTGACCTTGCAGCAGAAACCTTCTCCTCGGCGATTGAATGATCGCCAGCAGCGCGGCAGCCATGAGAAGCGTCGCCAGAATCAACCGTGAGAATTCGGCGTCCGCTGTTGTGTGATGTCAGAGTCTGCGTCCGCGATGAGTCGGCATCCGAATTCGCTCGCCGCCGTCGAGACGATCAGCACTTCGCGAGCACTGCGGGACGGCACCACCAATCGTCCGCCAGTCGTGTCTGAGGCAAGTGCCGTTCAGCCCACTCTGGCGTCTCAGGTCCATGTTTCAGGCAACTTCCACCGGACTGCAGCACAAGCGATCTGCCATGCATTCGGAAGTGGCGGGACATTGCTCGTCCTGTCAGCGGGTTACGGCGGCTGTTTCCTCGGCTTTTTCTGGAGCGATCGCCGCCGCTACATCGCCGTTGTTCCGAACTTGGCACCGCGGACTTCGTTCGATGCGATGTTCTCGCGGCTTGCCGCGAATCGCGAGCATGACAGGAGTTGGAGCATGGCCTGGCAAACCGGCCGAGGACGTCGACTTCACACCACGGTCAGGTGGACCTGATCTGGGTCTGGCAACTTTGACAGGAGATGCCCGAGCGGCTGTCGCAACTGATCGAGATTGCGGGGCATACGGGGCGGGTGGTGATTTCCTCACGCGACCACTACTTCCCCAGCGAGGAAAACTTCCGATCGGCGACCGACGAAGCTCTCGCCAAAGCGCTGGGAGAATCGGCGGGGTATCGACGGCTCGATCTGCAGTTGCTCGACGAGTCGCAGGTCGACGGCTGGCCGTTCTACCTGAATGTTGTTGGTGCCGCTCTGGCCCACGCGATCGACATCGGCACGCTGCGCCCGCTGCTGACGAGTGACCAGGTCCGCGACCTCGTCGAGACTTCCCTGCTGCATGGCCGTCACGAAGTCTTCGAAGCCGTCTGGCAGGAACTCCCTGCCGACGCCCGCGACCTGCTGCTGAAAGACGCTGCCGAAGGACGCTTTCCGCCAAAGTTCGGCGACCTGACCAACAGCGAACTGACGCTGGCCCTGCAAACCGGCCTGGCCACTCCCGGAAGCTGGATCCCCGACCGTCCATTCTTTTACTGGGTCAAACGGAACGCCCACCGGCTGCGTCCGTGACGACCATTTAAGGATCGTGTTTGAAACAACTTCCCCAAAGTGGCACCTCGCTCCTCGAGGTCAGCCCAATGACCAGGCTGACGCCGCGGAGCGGCGTGCCACAATAATCGGGAAGTTGTTTCGAACACGTTCTTAAGTCCACGTACCACCCAATTGACGGTTGAATTCCGGGTGGCCGGGGTTGGAGCGAGGCACGAGCGAAACCCCGGTTCCTGTCGGGTGTGAAGCTTCGGGGCTTCCTTCGCAAGCTCAGTCCAGCCCCGGCCACCCCAATCCAGGCCATTGATTCGTGGGACGCGTACTCAGGCAGACGATTCTCTTGCCGCCAGAGCGGCTTCTCAGCGGCTGCTGATTCGCTCGGTGATCCCGGCAGCAATCTGCTCGGGCGATTCGGCACCGGTCAGTTCGATCTCGTGACACTCTTCCAGATTGCGGAACCAGGTGTGCTGGCGTTTGGCGAACTGCCTCGTGCGGGTCTGGATGACGTCGACGATTTCGGCAATTTGTGGTTTGGTGAGGGGCTCATCGCCGGCCTCGCCGCCAGCTGCTTCGAGGGCTTCGATGACTTCCTTGTAACCGAGTCCCTGGCGGGCGGTGCGGCCGATGGGCTGGTCGGCGGAGAGCAGGCGCCGCACTTCATCGATCAGGCCTTCTTCGATCATCAGCTCGACGCGGCGGTTGATGCGCTCGTGCAGCCAGTCGCGGGGCGGAGCGAGCCAGTAAACGTGCTGTGGCCGTTCAGCCTCGGGCAGCGGTTCCTGTTTCTGCTGCTGCGAGAGCGGCTTGCCGGTCAGCTCGAAGACTTCGATCGCTCGAATCAGACGGCGATGATCGTTGGGATGCAGACGCAGCATGGCGTCGGGGTCGACGCGTTCGAGCTGGCTCATCAGCCAGTAATGGTCACCTTTGGCAGCGGCTTCGTCGGCGAGTCGCTGCAGCCGTTCGCGGATTTCCGGGTTGGCCGGAGGACCTTCAAAGACGCCGCGCAGAATGCTCCGCAGATACAAGCCCGTGCCGCCGACAAAGACCGGACGTGCTCCGCGTGTGAGGATCGCCTGGCAGGCGTCGTGAGCTGCCGCGATGAAGGCCGCGACGCTGAAGTCCTCATGCGGATCGGCGAGGTCCAGCAGGTGATGCGGAATCTCCTGCTGCAGTTCGGCGGATGGTTTCGCCGTGCCGATATCCATCCCCCGGTAGATGCACATGGAGTCGAGCGACAGGACTTCGATCGGCGCGAGTTGTTCGGCGAGCGCGATGGTCACGTCGGTTTTCCCAACCGCAGTCGGGCCGGCCAGGAAAACGCACTGGCGGAGAATCTCGGAGGGGATCTGCTGCTTCATCGAATGTCGCTCCAGTTGCTGTCGGATGCTGCTGCAGGCGGCATTGGAGGATGCACTGGAGCAGTGAAGGCGGGCGGCTGTCGACGGCTGCCGACCGGTTCTCAGTTCCACTCGGGTGACGTCGGTTCTTCACCTTCGGGAACGATGCGGTGTCGACGTTGAAAGGCGGCCAGAACATCTTCCCAGACCTCGTACGGGTCCGTGCGGAAGATGAATTCGGCGGTGGCCGGCAGGCTGAACCAGTCGCCACGGCTCAGCTCAAATTCAAGCTGCCCGGCGCCCCAGCCGGAATATCCCGAATAAATGCGGAAGCGGAAATCGCTGTCGGGCTCGTTCATTGACTCGGTCACGCGGTCGAAGATGTCGGGACTCGTGCCGACGAACACGCCGGGGACAATCGGTTCGTGTTCCTGATCGAAGTCCGTCGAGTTGTGCAGGATCAGTAGCGCGTTCTCTTCGACCGGTCCGCCGTTAAACAGAAAGTGCTGCGTCGAAGGCAGGTCGAAGTGCTGCGACAGTGCCTGGGAAACCGACACATGCGTCGGGCGGTTGACGATCAGGCCCATCGCACCCTCGTCATTGTGCTCCAGCATCAGGACAATCGACTTATAGAAGTTGCTGTCCCGCAGGTGCTTTGCGGCGATCAGAAAATGGCCTCGCAGCGACTTCGCCATCAGTGAAATCCGGTGCCCGCGCAGTGTCGAATAGATAAGTGGCCGAATAGATAAGTGGGTCTGCAGAAAAGTGGCGGCTTCAGCAAAGTGACATCCGGCTCCGGACAGCGAAACTGTCGGCGCCTCACCTCATTCTGAACGACACGCCGACGCGCACGCGACCCAGCAGCGGGCAAATTCAGCCGCGTCTTCCAGATTCAATCGCGGGGAGCGAACAGCGAGCGGTAACGTCGTGGCGAATACAGATTGAATTCCACATCGCGAATGTATTCGTACGGTCCGTCTTCCCGAATCTTCTGCACCAGCTCGGCAATCTGCAGCTGAGATTCGTACGCCGCGATGCTCTTGAGCTTCGTGTCAAAGGCCGATTCGTCGCCGTGGACTTCCAGCTGCGGGTCGGCGGGGAAGTCGCAGTAGACCGCAAGTTCATGGACCTCGGGCACGTTCAGCGGGTCACCGAGTTCCGGCCAGATCTTTCCCGATGCATGGAACAGGCTGATCATCAGCTCGCTGTTCGTCATCTTGTGGTCCGGATGCAGATCGTTCTGAGTTGCCACGAAGACGCGCGTCGGACGCAGGTCGCGCAGCGAATGCGTGAACGCGTTCTGCAGGCCGGTGTAGCCGGCGTCGCACGGTTCGCCCTCGGCCGCGGGACGCCGCCCGATGAATCGCGTCAGGCCGCCATCGGGAAACCCGAGAAATGTCACCTGGTCCTCGCGAACGCCGAGCAGCTCAAACGACCGAATCGTCTCCAGACGACGGATGTCGACAATCCCGTCCTGATGATCGGCCTGGCAGTAGCCGAGGCAGCCGTCAGTGACGACGACGCATTGCACATCCACTCCCGCCTGCACCGCGGCCTGAATCAGCAGGCCGGCTCCGATGCACAGATCGTCGTCATGCGGGGCGACGAACATCCAGACGTGACCGGTCAGCGGCGACTCGCGGACGGCCTCCTCAAGCGATCCCTGCACAACCGGCTGGTCGTCGATCAGTCGCGTGAAGCGAAACGTGCTGGTTGATACGGGCGGACGATGAATCGAAGAGTCCATCAGGCGTCTCATTTCGTCGTGAACGGTCGCATCTGGTTGTCGGGCAGCTCCGCGGTCGGGATTCCCGTCGTGCCAGATTCAGAATTCCCATGCTACAGCGGCGACTTGTGTCGCGAAATCGAGCCGTGCTGAACAGCCGCCACCGGCCACGTGGTCGCACAGCGTTCGCGTCATCTGCCGCCGAACTTCTCATCGGACGCCCGAGAGCCAGGCATGAGTGAAGCGCGAATCGTTTGCGCGACCGGTTGATTGTGAGAGGTCGTCAAGCCCCAGGCGGCGTTCACGTCGATCGACTCTGCGGCCTGCGCTGACTTTGCAGAGGGGACTCGCCCGGTCGGCGATGGGGCGTCGAACGGCGACTCTGACCACACGCGTTGACAACGGAACGACGACGTGCCTGACGCCGCGACGATTCTGCCGCTGATCCCGCCCGCTGATCCCGCCCGCCGATCCCGCCCGCCGATCAGCATTCCGGAACCCGCACTTCACTGGAACGGACGACAGCGGGAAGCCCCGAGTGGCTGGTCCCACCATGCTGCATGGGGCTCACGATGAGTCGAAATCCTCGCAAAACAGGGCGTTTCGAGGTCTTCACCAGAAACTTGCAAAGCCAATTCGGCAGGGGTATCGTACCGCCCCTTCGCAGCCCGGACGGGTCTCCAGAGACTCCCGCGGCTCGATATGGTGGCTATAGCTCAGTTGGTTAGAGCGCTGGATTGTGGTTCCAGAGGTCGCCGGTTCAAATCCGGTTAGCCACCCTTTTACTACCAACGACTTACGACAATTTCGACCAAAGGGTTCTTGCTTCGGTACAGAATCCGGGTACAGAAGAAGCCCCGTGCAGCAACACGGGGCCGGCAAGCCTTTCAGCCTGCTCTTTGGGTTTCTTTCATCCAGAGCTGGGAGGTTTGCAATGGCTCGCGCACCGAAACCGTGGTTCCGTAAAGACCGCAAGGCGTGGTTCGTCACCATCGACGGCCAGCGCCACAATCTCGGGCCAAACCGCAAGGCGGCGTTTCAGCAGTTCCACGAGCTGATGGCGCGCCCGAAGAAGAGAGCGGTGGATTCGCGTAGCGTCGCGGCGATCATCGACGCGTTTCTTGAATGGACGCTGAAACACCGGGCGGAACGGACCTATGAGTGGTACCGTCACCGTTGTCAGCGGTTTCTCGACGCCACCCCGACTTTGACGGTCGACGAACGTCAGCCGTACCACGTCGAGAATTGGGTCGACTTGCATCCACATTGGTCCGACGGGCACCGGCGCGGCTGCATCATTGCTGTGCAGAGACCATTTCGCTGGGCTCAAAAGATGGGTTACCTGGAACGGAACCCTGTCCAGCATCTGGAGAAGCCGCAGGCTGGACGCCGAGATCAGTGCATTACTGAAGTTGAGTATCAAGGCATCATGGAATGCATCTCGGATGACGCATTCCGTGAGCTGTTGGAAGTCGCGTGGGAGTGTGGCCCGCGACCTCAAGAGTTGCTGCGAGTCGAGGCTCGGCACGTCGACTTGAGTAACGGACGCTGGGTCTTTCCCCAAGATGAAGCCAAAGGCAGGAAGCAAATGCGCGTGATCTACCTCACAGAGAGTGCGGAAGAGATCACACGCCGACGACTCGCCAAGTATCCGATTGGGCCACTTTTTCGAAACACTCAAGGGCAACCTTGGAAGCCATCTTCTGTGAACTGCCGTTTTCATCGTCTGAAGAAGAAACTCGGAACGAAATACTGCCTCTACGCCTTCCGGCACAGTTACGCGACTCGGCTTCTTGAGTCTGGGATCGACGCTTTGACGGTGTCTGTCCTGATGGGGCACAGCGATACGACGATGCTTGGTAAGGTCTATCAGCATTTGTCTCACAACCCTGCTCATCTTCGAGAGCAACTGAATCGTGCTCGGGCCTGAATTGGTCAGAGCTTGATGTGCTTCAGCTTCGGGCGGGTGGCCGGACGTGGCTGTCCGCCTGAAGCTGGTTGTGACCGGTTGCGGTCCAGGTACTCGGCGAGGTCGTCTTCGGTAAACCGGATGGCTCCTCGGCCGACGCCGATGCGGTGGTGGGGAATTTTTCCGGTTTCGACGAGCTGGTAGATGCAGGACGGGCTGACGTTCAGTCGCCCGGCGACGTCTTTGACGGTGAGCAACATGACTGGGTGGCTTTCGATTCGGGTGTTGATCGGGAATGGACGAAGAAATGCCGGCAGCTCGAAGTGAGGGAGCTGCCGGCGGTGAAACGAATCGGTGGTCTCAGTCCGTGAGGTCGATCTCGGCTTCCTGCTCTTCGACGTACTGCTGGGCGAGCTGGAGGGCTCGGATGGCCTGGGGCAGTTCGGCGAGGTTGAACGACGAGCTGTACTTCACGTCGTCGCCATCCATGTAACGCTTCTGCACGCTGACCGAGCGGACGAGTCGTGAGCCGTGTTCCATCTCGACCGAGTGGGCGAAGACGGAGGCCGAGACGAAGCCGATGCGGAGAACCTTCTCCGGCTTCTTGGAGGATTCGGACTTTTGCCGTGCCATGAGAGTTTCCCTTTCAGAGGAGACCGTTGATTCGCGGAGCCCTGCACGAGCAGGACGGTCAGCGACGTGCTGACTGCGATTCAGACTGCCGCAGCGAATGCGCGAGCGCAAGCAGTTCGCGGCGGAAGTCGAGCGGCACGGTCGGGAAAGGGGCGACGTGCTCAGGAAAGGGCGGCCACTGGCCGTGATCAGTCGGGGAAGCACGCTGGTCCACAGAGCTGCGGACGCGGTCGTGACTCCCGCGACTTCCTCCTCGTCTGTGAACCGGGCTCTAAGGCGACTGACTGTCCGAAGTTCATCGGCCGCGTGATGCGGCGGGAACCGTCAGGGGCCGGTTCCCGGCTGTCGCATCACACGAACAGGCAGGCGAGTGCCAGTAGTCCGCAGATCAGAATCAGGATCACATCGAACGCCGGTCCAGGAATCTCGTGCCGCGAGTAGCGGTACCAGTTCTGGCGGCGATTGGGATCCGGCTTCTGGTTCTGCAGCCAGAGAGCACTCGGATAGAAGCACGACGCGAGGCGTCGTCCCAACCGTTTCAGTCGTCGTCGAGCTGTCATGACAGAGAGGGGAAAGTGAATCGCGCCGCCGGAACGCTCCGTCGACGCACAGCAGACGGCATACAGCGCCCGGCCCCAGCCGGACACGGCGCACCATCAGACTGCTTCCTCATCCTCCGGACTTCGTTGCCGGTTTGCGGGACTGCTGACTGTGAACGCGCACGGCGTTCTGCAGGCAGTTCCAGCACAGCGCTGACTTCTGGAGAAAACTGTCAGCGAAGTCGACCGTCGCGCATTCGCGTTCCTTGCCGCACCAGCAGCACGTTGCTTTCTCGCTCCAGTCAGTGATCTGCACGCTCATGGGATGAACCTTTCCTGAAGAACAGCGGTTGGCGGAGTGCCGGACCGCGGAATCGGGTGAGTGGCCGATCGCCAGGAAAGGAGTGGAGCGGCGCGAGAATGAGGTTGTTGTCAGCCGTGGTCTGTGACTGGCTCGACGGGTGTCGAACGCTGCTCACGACCATCCGGCCGGGAGCCGGGGGCGGTTACGGCCGCCCCGCGAACTCACGTTGTGTGCCACCGGTAGCCGAGCGCGTCGTACAGCCCGGACCAGTGAGCTTCGTAAAAATCGTAGCCGGCACCGTGAATCCCCAGCAGCAGTTCGTCATCGAACTCCCGCGCGAGAATTCCTGTCCGGGCCACCTCCTGCCAGCCGGCAGCGGCGAAGGTGGCGTCGTCATCGCTCTCGACACGCAGGTCACGCAGCAGTTTCCCGATGTTCGCGACATCACAGGAATTCTGCGGCAGAAACAGCGTGCCCCACATCGGCAGTGGAACGAACTCGCCGTGGTGTGCGGCGAGGTCGTCGATCCAGCGGGCCGGAATGGGAGAGAACGACGCCACGAGATCCCGGACAGCCGTCCGTTTCGGACCGCACCGTTCGCAGTCGCAGTTCCAGTGTGTCTGAAACACGCTGCTCCCGTGCGGCATCTGAGTGTTGTCCTCCATGCAAGTTTCGGGGAACGGATAAAGCCGCCGCCGAAGTTGGCGGCGGAAGAACCCACCACCGACCCGGCCGCGCTGTCCGTAACCAGCGCAGCCGAACCGGCGTGGAAGCCTGAAGCGAAGGAGTGAGATGCGGCTGGGAAAGCGGCAGGCATCTCGAAAGCGTGGTGAGTCCGCCGCGGGCGGGTGGCTGGTGCCGATATCCGGCACGCGGTCCACCACCCGGCGGTTCCTTCCCTTGCGGGGAAGCTGACTCGTGGTCAACGCGGCGAACCGCGCGGGCCGTCAGGGCGACCTGCTGATCCGCACGCTGGCTCAGTCGACGTCTTCGTCGTTCTCGCGACTCCGTCGCGCTTGCGCTTCGGCATCGAGGACGAACTCCCACGCGCGTTGCGCGACGGTGAGCACGATCGGCAGATCGTCGCGACTGAACGTGGGCGTTGACTTGAACTCGTCGCCGTCTTTGTAGGTCCGCACGATCTGGACCTTGTGGAAGACGCCGTTCTGTTCCGACTGATTCTCGAACACGCTGGCCGAGACCCCGCGAAGCCGGAACGTCTTCACGGGTTTGTTGGAGGATGGGGAACTGGATTTCGCCATGACTGTCATGGGGAAGGAAATATGAAAATCCACACCGCGACCGGCGGAGCACAGCACGTCCCTGAACGCGCTGATGCGACCGTCGATCGAGTGGTGGTGTGGCGAAGGGGGGCCAGGAGTTGAGGGGCCAGAGTCCAGAGACGGACAGGGTGAAGATGGCTCTGGAAGAGCGGTTTTGAGTCGTCAAAACGTGACCCTTCAGTAGGCCCTTGACCCGACCCTCTGGTCGACCCTTGACCTGACCCTCCACTGGTCCGCCGCGGGTCGAGTGAAGGGTCATGGAAGATAGGCAGAGTTCGATCGTAACCTGAGTCCTCCCGGCAGCTTGGGGTCGCCAAGGACGCTCGTCGTTGCACTCCTCGGCCCTTGGCTACTTTCTCAGTGTGGCCGGGCCAGGTGGTCGAGTGCTTCCGCTGGTCGCACTCTCCGTCCCTGCAATGGGTGCGTCGCTCCACACCACGGTTCCGCCCTGAGAAAGTAGCCAAGGGCTCAAACGCCCCTGGCGACCCCTGCCGACCGAACCGCGTCGCCCGGACGTCATTCCGAGCGGGCGACGCACCTGGCCATGTCGGCATTCGACCGTGCCGGTCGAACAAGCTGCCCCCACCCGGTTGATTGCCTCTGTCACGTTCAGGAGACATGCCGCACCTCCTGATCGCTGTCCGAAGATGTGCCATCCAGAGCGTGTTCCACGGACGGTCGCTCAATGAGTGCTCCGACGTGGCCGTGATGGTCGTGCATGACCGGCTCGAACAGCATCTTCGCGGGAGTGAATTCGTCACGCGCCGCAAACAGCCACAGATCGGGACGCTGATCGGTCTGCTTCGCGACCTCTTTGCGGACGCGGTCGCGGTGCCGCGCGTCGACCGTCACGAACAGGATGCTGAAGTCATTGAATGTCGTGGCAGGAAAGTGCCGTCGATGCACCTGTTTGCGCGCGAGTTCCGCATAGCCTTTCATTTTAGACGCGGCGATGCGTCGCGCGCCGGTCGTGCCACGGTCGATTTCGACGTAGAACACGCGGCGGTGACCGGCCATGTCGAGCAGGAAGGCCGCGTCGGGCGAACAGGACAGCGGATGCGGCGCCTCGCGCAGCTGCGTGTGCAGCACGAAGCCCGACGGATTTCCGTCGGCATCGAGGACCGGCTGCCACTCGTTGATCCACGCGCCCAGCTCGACGCCCTCCGCCGACGCGATCGCCTGGTCGACGACCCAGTGCGCTTCGCTGATGTCGAGCCAGTGGTAGAGCCGGTCAAGACGCGGCGTCCGCGTATTCGTCGCGCACCAGGCGTCGTCACCGTAGTACACAGCGAGTGCTTCGCAGCCGCGCTGTGTCGGGGAGTACGCGGGGCCAGCGTTCCCGGTGGAGAACGCGACGTTCGCTGCCGACCGCGCAATGTAGTGATGGGCCACGAGCCGGGACAGCCTTCGGCGGACGGCGCGCCCGTCGCGAATGTGCGGGAAACACTGCCGCCGGATCTGAGCGGCGGAGAGCACGTAGTAGCGGGCCACCGCAGCGAGTACGCGCACGTCGTTTTCGGTGAGCTTCATTCCTGACCTCGAATCACGCCGGAGCAGGGGCGGAAAAGAGCGAAGCGAAACCCGGAAAACGAGTCGCTTCGCGAAAGTGCGCCTGAGGTCAGGCGAATCCTTCGGGCAGGAAGCTGCGAACACGTCAGGCGTGTCGTCCGTCTTCGCGCCACTGAAGGGGACAGCGGACAGGCCGCGTCCAGAGCGTGTGTCATTGTGCGTCTGATTCGCAGTCCGTCAAGCGGAGTTTTCCGCGAGCGGGTGTACAATGCGGGATTGAGTGATCCACTGCGCGGCATCGGCGGCTACCTCCCCAACGAGTTCTGGCAACAGCGCACGAACCGCCGTGACGCGCAGCGAATGCTGATTCGGATGCGGCGGTTCGAACACATCGCTCGCCACTGCGAAGCGCTGGATGGTCGCGCGGATCTGTCGGCGCGGCGGATCATGAGGCTGCGAACTCGAAAGCAGGAGAGGTACCGCCGGCTGACCGGCATCGAGATCGACGAACGCGCGTTCGTACTTCCGGTGCTCGAAGAGCTGGCAGAAACGGGTGACACGACCGTCGCCGAGGCCATTCACGAGTTCCGTGTGTGCCTGAGTAATGGGCTCGTTGCTGGCGGCGACGATGAGTTCTCCCCTGAGGACGATGCGACAGCCGACTCGATGACGGTCCCGGGGGGCAGTTGAATGGCCTCGTGCGCCAGCAGTCGCAAACGATCCTGCTCGGCCAGCCGCTCAGCCTCTGCCGTCGAGATGAAAAACTCCTGCTCGAAGTTCTTCTGCAGGAGTTCCTGATAACGCGTTTCCAGTGACCGCGTTTCCCGCACGGGGCGGTGATCGATCTGCAGATGATGGAGCTGCGGATCGCTGTCGAACTGGCCGAACGCCTCACCGGTTCGCAGCTGGCGGACGATCCGCCGCCACTCCTGCCGGTGGTCATCGAACGAGCGGAACGTGACGTTTGAGACCTCCTCGAACTGCTCATGAATCGGGACCAGATGCTGAGAGCGGGAACGCGACGTCGAGTGGCTGTCCGCGTGCGTGCCTCCGGTCGTTGTTCCGTGGGTCTGACCGGACTGGTCACCGAGGACCATGCCGTCGGCTCCGAGCCGGTGTGATTCGTTCTTCCCGCGTGAGTAGCCGACGCTGCGCTGATCGACCGTCGAATCCGCGTGAGTTTCCGTGATCCCTTCGGACTCCAGCCACTCGATGCGGTAGCCGGCAATGAGCTGTTTCAGCGACGTGCGACGGTCCTTGATCGCCATCGGATCGAACGTCAGCGTCGCCAGTTCCTCGGCGATGATGTCCGCATCTTCGGCCGAGTTGGCGAACATCAGCCGGTTGCGCGCCTGCCAGATGATGTTCGACATGTCAATGTCGCCCCGCTGGAGCTGGCTGAACGACTGATGCGCGAGAATCAGTCGCAGGCCCATCTGCCGGCACGTCGGGAGCGCGTCTTCGACGTCGGGGGACACGAACTTCTGGCATTCATCGAGCAGCAGGTAGGTGGGCTCGACCGCCTGCCGCCCGAGTGTGGTCGCCAGATTGAACGTGGTCTCAAAGACTTCGTTGGCCACCAGTGAGCCGATTGTGCTGCTCAGCAGTCCTGTCATCTTGCCGAGCCCGGCAACATTGAGAATTACGATCCGCCGTTCGCGGATGAACCGCTCGGTATCAAACCGGCTGTCAAACGTGCCGAACATCCGGCGTACCTGGGGCGACTTGTAGAACGGCTGGAAGCGGTTCCGCGTACTGTCCAGCACGGTTTCCGCGTTGCCCCGCCCGTCATACAGAAGACGCTTCCAGTGCCCGCGGGTCTCGTCCGGGATCAGTTCCAGAATGGCATCGTGCTCGTCGGAGCCCGGGTGCAGCAGATACCGGCTCATGACAAGCGGGAGTCGCAGAGCGGCCATGGCCGCCATCGCGTTGTAGCTCCACCGCATCAGCCGCGGCTGCTCGGCCAGATTCTGAGCCGACCATGCGCGCATCACGAGGTCCACGGCCCGGGCCGTGTGGTAGTACAGGTTTTCGTCATTGACCATCCGCAGTGGATTGAACGGGATGACGTACTCTGACCGCGCCGGTTCGATATAGATCAGCCGCCGCCGTACATGGTCCGGACAATACGGACTGGCGATCCACATCAGCAGATCCCGGCTGAGATTGCCCATCGGATCGATGACGAACACGCAGGCCGCATCCCGACCGGTCTGCTTCAGGATGGGTCTCAGCACGGCATGAATGGAAACCGTCTTGCCGGCTCCGGTTGCTCCAATGCAATGGAGATGCCGGCGCAGTTTCTCTTCGGGCAGGACAACGGTCTTCCGGCCGGGATCATTCAGGTCGACCCCCAGTTTGATCGGCAGTTTCATAGGAAGAGCTCCTTCAGAGCCTTGTCCCGGGCCTCCGCCAGGTCACAGATCAGCGTATCGAGGACATCCGGGTCATCAGTGACAAGTGCAGTCAGCCGGCGTTGCTGCTCGGCGAAGTATTGAATCACTTCCTCGGGGTTCTCGAAGCGGCGTTGCTCCTGAACGCCGAGCTGCAGCCGGTCCCGGATCATGTCCTTCAGTTGCTCCGCCCGCTGCTCGAACACATCCAGCGGCGTGCTGTCCGTCAGAAACGACGCGAAGTAGCTGTCAAACGTGTCCTGTGGAAACACGGCCTGCAGCTCGGACCGGTACCGGTCATAAAACAGCCGCACGTCAAAGCGGAGCTGCTCACGTCGTCGAGACTCAATCTGATGGTTCCGCTCTTCTTCCTGCTGCTGCCGAGCGGCGAGTTCCCGTTCCGGCTGCCGGCGCTGCCACTCTGCCTCAGATTGCTGCTGAGCGCGACGCTCTTTCCGTCGCTGACGTCCGGACTGCCAGCGGGCCAGCGCACGTCGGAAGTGCCGTGCTGGTGAGGCGACACCGAGGTCGGCGATCGAGGCCGCGACGGGCAGGACGGCCCAGCTCACCAGCAGCGCGAACAGTGCCACGATGCCGGCGTGCAGCAGGACGGTCAGGGGATCATCACTCAGCTCCATGCCGTTCCTGCCGACCGACCACAGCACATCACCGACAAACACGGCAGACGCCACCTGCTGCCCGGCTTTCCGCAACCGGGGACTGTGCTGGGTGGCTTTCTGACCGACCCACAGCAGTGCAACGACGATAATGACCTGCGTCGTCACGTCTGCTGAGAGGAACGTGTCAAGGATCCCGGACATGGCTCGATAGCCTCCGAGGCAGCGACTGTCGACATGTGTCAGTGAATGTCATCGAATCGTGTGACGCGAGTCGTTCCGAACGGCTCAGGGCTGGCGATAAGGCTCATTCCGGATATACCGCAGCAGACGCTCCAGCCTGCCCAGACGTTTGTCACCAGTACTGAGATCCACGGCCTTATCCTGCCAGCGGACGGCGTTCGTGAAGTCACCGGCTTCCGCGTACGCAGCAGCCAGCGTGTCAAGATTCATGGGGGCCCGATAGCCCGTCAGAGCACAGGCGCGAGTGGCATAGGCGACAGCGTCCCGACCATTGCGGACGGAGGCGTCGGGACATGTCGCCTTCAGCCAGGCAATGTTGTTGCAGGCGGTGATGTACTCGGAAGTCTTCTGAGGAACGGCCCTGTAGGCTGCGATGGCAGCCGCGTACCGCTTCTCCCGCTCCGCCTGATGCCCACGCTGCAAATTTCGGGCGGCCGTCTGCCGGTCACCAGCCGTGGATGCAACACCTCCGGTTCGACTGCCCCCGCTCGGTGGATACGGAGCGGGCTGTCGCGAAAACGCGGGAGGAGTGGAAGGTTGTGCCGGGCGGGCGACGGTATGTGAAACCAAGTCGGTGCGAAATCGGAACCCCGGCGGAGGGGAGACGGTCAGTGGTCGCAGCAGAGACTGTGCTGAAGCGAGTGAGGCCCGGGACAGTTCCGGATCCAGCTTCATTGTGCCGCGGTAACTCAGGCCACCGGCGAACATGGGGAGGTTCCGCTGTGGCAGACTGAAGAAACCGTCGCGAGTGTATCTGGCGATGGCCCGACCCGATTCATCCGCGTAGTCCATTGATTCCACCGACAGTACCAGTGGCGTGGGGACGGCGTGGTCGTTCAGCGGCAGATCCAGCCGGAACAGGACCGGATCAAATTCCGTCTCCATCTTCCACTGAATGCGGTTTCCCTGCGGCGTTCCCCGATAACTGCGTGTCGCCGCGAAATGCAGAACCAGTGCGTCCTGCGAAGTCAGTTTGTTGCCATAGATCGAATACAGGCCTCGAAGCGCGCGGTAATCCTGACTCCGCCCGGTTGACGCCGAGATGTACCACGCGGTGCCCTCAGCCCACGTCTCGCCACTCTGCAGAGAAAACACCGTGACCTTGCCATTGAAGCGGCTTTCAGACGTGCCTTCGTAGGTCCAGCCGAACAGATCCGTCTTCAGTGGATCCGTGGACGAAATCGATGTCGGGGCGCTCGCTGCCCGGTTCGTCCACAGACCGTGACGGACGAATCCCGGTGGATCTGACGTGGTCTGGAACATGTGAGTCGCAGCCGGTTGCATGTCCAGAACGGTCCCCGGACGGATGTGCTCATAGACGGAACTGGCATCCCCACGCTGACGGTCGCCGTTCGTATCCACCCACTCAGGACTCACTGCAGTCGCCACCAGCCCGGAAGGCGTCACGTCGACTTCGAGGGTGATCGCATAGAGATCGCCTTCCACCTGCGGGTCATCCGAGTAGCTCCAGTCCCGTGCCCACCACAGTTGTTTCCGCTGGTCAAAGACTGGTTCCCAGGCACGCGTCAGTGCCACACGAATTCGATTCCCGCCCGTGAGCGTGTAGCGGCCGGAAAAGGCGCGAGGCTCGTTCTTGCCGGACCCGTTGCGCGATCGCATGTACCACACGACTCCGCTGTCGGCCTCTCCCAGCGGACGGAAGGCAAGAAACTCATTGCGATCCAGCGACAGCCAGTCACTGGAAGTCACGTTCGGCGAAGCAGCCAGCAGCAGCGAAGTGAGCAGCAGAGGATTCATGACACGTCCTTCGATCCGTAAAGGAAGCCGCCGAAGGCGACTCAGAGACGGCAGTCCCTTGCAGACCGGAGACAGCGTTCACGCTGCCGAACACTACGAAACGGGACGGCAGTGTGATCAGATAGCTCCGGATACGCAAGCGACACGGTGCGCATGATGCGACACGGATTCCGTCACCAGGCAAGTGGCCAACTCATCTGCAACCGTTTCTGCGACCGCGAGTCACGGGCGGGGTTCTGTGCGGTCGCCGGATAACCTGTCCAGGCGGCTCGCAGGATCGTCTCGAAATCCGTCCGTTTGATGAGGCAGCAAATCGCCGTGACGCTGGGAGCGGGTTTTTCCGTCAAGTTGATCTGATCAACCCGTCTCGGAATTCATGGTATCGTCTGTCCGTTGATGTCAGCGGTTCTCAAGTCAAAGTCCGGCCAGAACACAAAGCGGCCCTCTGCGTCCAGCGGACGGTCGAAGGCTGGCGTCGCTGTTGACAGGCGTGAGGAAGCTGGTGAAACGAACGATGCCGTTTCCAGTGCGGCTCGCGTGATCGGCTACGCCAGAGT
>Ga0209578_10002151_pt1 | contig 16757 bp, 12 predicted proteins | sample tdAd472_FD_187127 | JGI IMG/M metagenome (GOLD analysis project Ga0209578, IMG submission 187127) | Marine sediment microbial communities from the Atlantic coast under amendment with organic carbon and nitrate - tdAd47.2 (SPAdes)... | ecosystem: Environmental > Aquatic > Marine > Coastal >...
TGACCCGGCGCTCGAACTGCAGTTCATCGTCACCGGCACGCACCTCGCGTCGGGCTTCGGCGACACCCTCGCCGCCATCGTCGACGACGGCTTTCGCATCGACGCCAAGGTCGACATCCATCCTGACGACGACACCCCGGCCGGGGTCTCACGCTCGCTCGGGCTGTGCGTCGGCGGCATGGCAGACGCCTTCGCCCGGCTGCGCCCGGACATCGTCATCGTCCAGGGCGACCGGTATGAAATGCTGGGCGCGGCAGCGGCGGCGGTGATCGCGCGGATCCCCATCGCCCATATCCACGGTGGCGAGTTAACCGAAGGCGCCATCGACGACGCCTTTCGCCATGCCATCACCAAGATGGCGCATTATCACTTCGTCAGCGCCGAGCCGTACCGCGCCCGCGTCATCCAGCTCGGCGAGCAGCCGGAGCGGGTGTTCACCGTCGGCGCGCCGGGCATCGACAACATCGGCAATCTTGACCTGTTGCACCTGGATGCGCTGGCCCGCGACCTGGGCATCGCCCTCGACGGCCCCTATTTCCTCGTCACATATCATCCGGTGACGCTGAGCGGCACGGACCCGGCGCAGGCGATCGGCGAGTTGCTGGCGGCGCTCGACGAATTTCCGGACTGCCCGGCGATCATCACCGGCGTCAACGCCGACCCCGGCCACGATGCGATTGCCAGGGCCATTGCCGCGTATGCGGCGGAAAACCCGGCGCGGGTGTCGTATCACGCTTCGCTCGGCCAGCTCAGATACCTCAGCGCCATGAAGCATGCCGCGTGCGTGCTCGGCAATTCGTCGAGCGGCATCGTCGAAGCACCGGCCATGAAGGTGCCGACCGTCAACGTCGGCGCGCGCCAGCGCGGCCGGGTGCGCGCCGCATCCGTGATCGACTGCGACGAGACCCGCGGCGGCATTGCCGCCGCTCTGGCCCAGGCGCTGTCGCCGGCGTTCCGCGAGGCCCTGCCCGCGACCGACAGCCCGTATGGCCACGGCGGTGCGTCGAAACGCATCAAGGACCTGCTCGCCACGCTGACGCTCGACGGCATCGCCATGAAGACATTCCACGATCTGCCGGGGACCGCATGATGAACGCCCGGACCGGCACCTGCCCTTATGTGATCGCCGAAGCGGGCGTCAATCACAACGGCGACATGGACCTCGCACGCCGGCTGATCGATGCCGCCGCCGACGCCGGCGCCGACGCGGTCAAGTTCCAGACTTTTTCTGCCGATGCCCTGGCATCGGAAAACGCGCCCAAGGCCGCCTATCAGAACGTCACCACCGACGCCGCCGAGAGCCAGCTCGACATGCTGCGCAAGCTGGAGATTTCGCACGACGATCATTTCCACCTGATGGCGCACGCTGAACAGCGCGGCATCGACTTCCTGTCCTCGCCGTTCGACGAGGACAGCATCCGCTTCCTCGCCGAGACCTTGAAACTGAAGACGCTGAAGATCCCTTCCGGCGAGATCACCAACGCGCCGTTCCTGCTGAAGGCCGGGCGGAGCGGCTGCGACATCATCCTGTCGACCGGCATGAGCATGCTGGACGACGTCGCCGGCGCGCTCGACGTGCTGGCGTTCGCCATGAGCGGCGAGCAGAACGACGCCACGCCGTCGCGCCAAGCCTTTGCCGCCGCGCGCGCGTCCGTGGCCGGGCAAGCGGCGCTCACCGGCAGGGTCACGCTGCTGCAATGCACCAGCCAGTACCCGACACCCGCCGCCGGCATCAATCTGCGGGCCATGGCGACACTGGCCGAGACCTTCTCGCTGCCGGTCGGATTTTCCGATCACAGCGAAGGCATCGCCGTCGCCATCGCCGCCGCTGCACTGGGTGCCGTCGTCATCGAAAAGCATTTCACCATGGACCGGACCCTGCCCGGACCGGATCACAAGGCTTCGCTGGAGCCGGGCGAGCTGAAGGACATGATGGCCGGCATCCGCGCCGCTGCCGCCGCCCTGGGTGACGGCGACAAGACGCCGCGTGCGTGCGAACTGGAAACCCGCGCAATTGCCCGCAAGAGCCTCGTCGCGACCCGCCCGATCAAGGCCGGCGAGACGCTGGGACCCGACAACATCGGCATCAAACGCCCTGGCACGGGCATTTCACCGATGTCTTTTTGGGATTATTGTGGCACACCCGCCGGACGCGACTACGACACCGACGACCTGATTGAATCATGAACGACTGAATTGTGAGACGGAATGATGGACGACGACTATATCCTTGGCCTGAATGACGGCGAGATCAACTCCTCGGCGGCCCTGGTCAAAGGCGGGCAATTGCTCGCCGGTTGCCCCGAGGAACGCTTCAGCCGGCAGAAAAGAACCAAGGCCTTCCCCCGCAGATCCGTCGAGTTCTGTCTCGATACGGCCGGCATCGCGCTCGCCGACTGCGCCGCCATCGCCCAGGCCTGGAACCCCGGCGCCAGCTGGCACAAGTTCAACCCCGTGTTGTCCGGTCAGCGGGTCCGGCGCGAGGATTATTTCTATTCCGTGCCTGACAACCTTCTGAACCTTAAAGAGCGCACCGCCGGCGACTGGGTAAAAATGGACTTCGCCCCCGAGACCGGCCTGCCGCCGGTCTATTACGTGCAGCACCACCGCTGCCATGCCGCCAACGCGTTCTTCCTTTCGCCGTTCGAGGAAGCCGCGATCCTGACCGTCGACTGGCGCGGCGAATACGAATGCACGACCTGGAGCCACGGCCGCGGCAGCGACATCGAGGTGCTGCAAAGCCAGCACATCCCAAATTCCCTGGGCATGTTTTACGGGACCTTCACGGAGTTCCTCGGTTACAAGCCCGACAGCGACGAATGGAAAGTGATGGCGCTTTCGGCGTTCGATCTCGACTGCAGCAACTACGAGAAGGCGATCCGCGAAACCATCAAATTGTGCGACGACGGCACGATGGAACTCAACCAGACGTACTACACCGGCGCGCTGATCGATCAGCCGAAACTGTACACGCAGAAATTCATCGACATGCTCGGTGGCCGCGAAGGCGTTCCGGGCGAGGAAGCGGGCGAATGGCATTGCAAGGTCGCGCGTGCGATGCAGCGTGTCGCCGAGGATATCGCGTGTCATTATCTCGAACACCTGCACAAGCTGACCAACTGCACCTCGCTGGCCCTGAGCGGCGGCTTCTTCATGAACTCGGTGTTCAACGGCAAGGTTTTGGAGCGTACCCCGTTCGAGAATGTCTATGTGTCCTATGCTCCGGCCGACGTCGGTAACAGCATCGGCGCCGCGCTGTACGTTGCGCACTGCCTGATGGGCGCGCCCCGCGTGTTCGCCGACAACCCGAGCCAGATCGGCCCGTCGTTCAGCAATGATGATGTCGAGCAGGCACTGAAACGCCGCGGCATCGCCTATACCCGCGTCGACGATATCGAGGCGGCAATCGCCCAGCGCCTTGCGGACGGCGAAATCATCGCCCTCTGCCAGGGACCGATGGAATTTGGCGAGCGGGCACTCGGCAACCGGTCGATCATCGCCGATCCGAGACGCGACGACATGAAGGACCGCATCAACGCATCGATCAAGTACCGCGAGGCCTATCGGCCTTTCGCCCCGGCGGTGCTGTTCGAAAAGGCGGCGCAGTACTTCGAGGTGGCGCAGAATTTCGAATCCCCGCACATGGAGAAAGTCGTACCGGTGCGCGAGGATCACCGCGCCGCGCTACCGGCAATCACCCACGTCGACGGGTCGGGCCGCGTACAGACGGTAAAACCGGAAACCAGCCCATTCTTTTACAAGGTCATCAGCGAGTTCGAGAAACGGACCGGCTATCCGATGGTTCTCAACACCTCGTTCAACATCAACGGCGAACCCATTGTGCTGTCGCCCGACGACGCGATCAGCACCTTCTTTAACAGCGGCCTCGAAACCCTGGCCGTCGGCAATTTCATTGTCGAAAAAGCCCAGCGTGCCTGACCATGCCGAACTGGGAAGAGTCTCTGTTACCCATCCATGCGACGACCCGCGAAGCGGTTGCCGTACTGAATACGGGCGGGCTGGAGATTGCCGTCGTCGTCGATGACGACCGTATGCTGAAAGGCACGATCACCGATGGCGACGTGCGGCGCAGCCTGCTCAGAGGCTGCAACATGGATACCCCGGTCCGGGAAATCATGAACGCCGACCCGCTGGTTGCCGCTGTAGGCACCGACGGGGATGCGCTTTTAAAACTGATGAACGGCCCCAAGCTGCGTCAGATACCGCTTCTCGATGCGGCCCGCCGGGTCAGCGACATTGCGCACATCCGCAACCTGACGCCGCCTGTTGAAACCCGGGACAACTGGGTCGTCCTGATGGCCGGCGGCCTCGGCGAACGGCTGCGGCCGCTAACCGCGGCAACGCCGAAACCGCTTTTGTCCGTCGGTGACCGGCCTTTGCTGCAACGTATCGTCGAGAGCTTCATCAAGGAAAATTTCCGCAAGTTCTATATGTCGGTGAACTACAAGGCGGAAACCATCAAGGACCTGTTCAACGACGGCGCCGAATGGAACGCCACCATCCGTTACCTTGAGGAAGAAAGGAAACTCGGCACCGCAGGCGCCCTGCAACTGATCCCCGAACGCGCTAACGAACCGGTGATCGTCATGAACGGCGACCTGATTACCAAGGTCAGTTTTCAGGACATCCTCGACTATCATATTCAGCAGGAAGCCAGCGCCACGATGTGCGTGCGCGAGTACGACCTGCAGGTACCGTTCGGCGTGGTCGATCTGGACGGCAACCGCATCCGCGCCATCGACGAAAAACCGGTGCACAGATTTTTCGTCAACGCCGGCATTTATGTCGTGAACCCGGAAGTCATTGACCTGATCCCCAAGGACCAGCCACTCGACATGACCGAGCTTTTCGACATGCTGATCGCACGCGGCATGAACGTCACGGCGTTTCCGATCCATGAGTACTGGCTCGATATCGGCCGTATCGACGATTTGAAACGCGCCAACCTCGATTTCGACAACGGCACCGTATCATGAAGGCGCTTGTCATTGGATACGGATCCATCGGCGAGCGACACGCGCGGCTGCTGGGCCAGCTCGGCATGAGCGTCGCGGTGGTCAGCCGCCGTCCGGTCGAAGCCCCCAACCTGTATCCGTCGATCGAGGCCGCCATGACCGGCTTTGCCCCGGATTACGTTGTGATCGCCAGCCGCACCAGCGAGCACAGGGACGATCTCGGGGCGCTGAAGGATACCGGTTTCGACGGCATCCTGATGATGGAAAAGCCCGTCTTCGATAACGGCGACGGGGGCGCCGAGGGCCTTGCCGGCCCTGCCTATGCCGGCTTCAACATGCGCTTTCACCCGGTGCTCAGGCGGTTTCGCGAACTTGTCGCCGAGACCACCCCGTTCGCGGTGCAGGCCTATGTCGGCCAATACCTGCCGGACTGGCGCAAAGGCGCGGATTACCGTGAACGCTATTCCGCGATCAAGGCGCTGGGCGGCGGCGTGCTCAGGGATTGCTGTCATGAACTCGATTACCTGAACTGGATCTTCGGCGGCTGGGGCCGGCTGACGGCCATCGGCGGGCATTTCAGCAACCTGGAAATCGACAGCGACGACGTCTTCAGCCTGCTGATCGAAACCGTCCGCTGCCCTGCCGTGTCGCTGCACATGAACTATCTGGACGACACCCTGCACCGCCATGTGCTGGCGCTGACCGACAAAGGCAGCATCCGTGCAGACATCGCCGCCGGAACCGTCACCCATGCCGGCGGCACCGAACATTTTACGCTGGAACGGGACGACACCTATATCGCGCAGCACGAAGCGGCGCTCCGGGGCGACACCTCGATCCTTTGCACGCTTGAGGAAGGACTGGACGTCATGCGCATGATCGACGCCGCCGAAACCAGCGCCGCCTGCGGCGCGTGGGTCAGCACGACGGCACATTCACACCCACAACGCGGCACCGCGTCATGAACAGGCTTGCGGTCATCTGCGCGCGCGGCGGCTCGAAGGGGCTGAAGAACAAGAACCTGCGCATGCTGGCGGGCAAGCCGTTGCTTGCGCATTCCATTGCCCAGGCCAACGAGTCCGGCATGTTCCGCGCCGTCGCCGTCAGCAGCGACAACGCGGCGATCCTCGACACGGCCCGCGAATGGGGCGCCGACTATCTCGTCACCCGGCCCGCCGAACTGGCGTCCGACACCGCCGCTAAAATTCCGGCGATCCGCCATTGCGCCGCCCAGGCCGAAGCTGAAAGCGGCGAAACGTTCGATGTCATCGTCGATCTGGACGCGACCTCGCCGCTCAGGAATCTGAAGGATATCCGCGGCGCCATCCTGCGCCTGGAGGAAAGCGACGCCGACAACGTCGTCACCGCCATGCCGTCGCGCCGTTCGCCGTACTTCAACCTGGTCGAGCTTGACGCGGACGGCCGCGTTCACCTGAGCAAGACACTGGAAACCCCGGTCGTGCGCCGCCAGGACGCGCCGAAATGCTATGACCTCAACGCATCGGTCTTCGTCTGGCGCCGGACGACCCTGTTCGCCGATCACGATATCCTGCTGGGCGACAACACACTGCTGTATGAAATGCCCGAGGAACGTTCGATCGACATCGATTCCGAGGTCGATTTCCAATTCGTCGAATTCATGATGACTGCACAAGGTAAAGACGCATGAGCAACAAGGACCTTTCCAACCTGTTCGATCTGACGGGGCGCGTCGCCGTCGTCACCGGCGGTACCGGAATCCAGGGCAAGCGGATCACCCGCGGCCTTGCCGCCTATGGGGCCAATGTCGCCGTGATCGATATCGACGCGTCAGCCTGCGAACAGTTGGCCGCCGATCTGCGCGACGAATACGGCGTTGCCGCCGTCGGCGTTGCCTGCGACGTATCCGACCCCGACGCCGTCACCGCGATGGTCGAGCACGTTGTCGCCGAGCTGGGGGCGATTCACATCCTGCACAACAATGCCGCGACAAAGTCGAAGAACCCGGGCGACTTCTTCGTCCCGTTCGAGGATTTTGAATTCGATGTCTGGCGTCAGGTGATGAGCGTCAATATCGACGGCATGTTCCTGGTCGCGCAGCGCGTCGGCAAGCAGATGCTGAAACAGGAAACCGGCGGCAGCATCATCCAGACGGCATCGACCTATGGCGTGGTCGGCCCCGATTTCCGTATCTATGAAGGATCGGAATACATGGGCTATCAGATCACCACGCCGGCCGCCTATTCCGCTTCGAAAGGCGCGGTGGTGGCGCTGACCAAATACCTGGCGACATACTGGGGCGAGAAGGGCATCCGCGTGAACACGCTGGTGCCGGGCGGAATCGAATCCGGCCAGAACGAGACATTCCAGGGCAAGTACGGCGCGCGGGTGCCGCTCGGGCGCATGGCGCATGTCGATGAAATGGTCGGCGCCGTAGTCTATCTCGCCTCCGACGCATCGAGCTATATGACCGGCCAGATGGTCGTGGTCGACGGCGGCTGGACGGCCTGGTAAACGGCACATCCGCAGCATGAACCAACCCGCGCCCCCGACCCGATATCCGCTGGCCCCGAAGCCGCCGCTGGCCGCCGACGTGCTGTTTCTCGACGGCATTTCGCGTTCCGGCAAGAAGCTGACATGCTGCCTGGTATCGCGCTTCGCGGGGATCGAGTATTTCAACTACATGCCGCTGATCGAACGGACCTGCCATGTGCAGGGGCTTGGTCAGAGCGACCTTGAGACGACCGCCTATGTCATTCAGACGATGGTCGACGAGGCCACCTACGCCCGCATCATCGGGCGCAACCTGAACACCCGGGTCAGCGACGAGACCAGCATTTACAAGGCGCCGGACGTACAGATCTACTTCGACCGCGCCACCGCGCCCGACGGCGACGCCGCGATCGCGGCGTTCCTGGCGACAGGACGCACCGCGTTTTATCACACCCACTCCGTGCTGCCGTTCGCCGAAACCATGTTCCTGGCATTTCCCGCCGGCCGCTTCATTCATGTGACGCGCAATCCCGTCGACATCGCCGAAGACTGGCTGCGCCGGGGCTGGGGCGAACGGTGGGGCAGCGACCCGCGCGCATTCGGCGTCAACACGCCGCATGGCGATCATGTCGTTCCCTGGTTCGCCGCCGCCTGGGCCGCCGACTATATCCGGATGAGCCCGGCCGAGCGGTGCGTTCATTCGATCCTGGATCTGCAGGCGCGCGAACGCCAGGCCCTGGCAACGCTGCCCGCGGCGCAGCGCCGGCGGATATTCCAGGTCTGCCTGGAATCCCTGCTGGCGGCACCGGACCAGACCGTCTCGGCACTCGGCCAATTCCTGGGGCGGCCGCCCCCCGATGATCTGGCGGCGTTCTTCGCCGCCGAGCGCCTGCCGAACACCGGCTTCGCCGCCGAGCGGGCGGAGAAGATCAAAATCCTTTCCCGGAATGCCGGGGCCGACACCATGTCGGCATTGTCGGCGGCGGATGACGCATACGAGGAACTGAGCGCGATGAACCTGAGCAGCATGAAGGACGGCACCCCGTCATGAGCAAGAAAGAAAACGTCCAGGACTACTTCTCCAATCATGCCGCCGACTGGGTGCAGGGGGGCTATGACGGCAACACGTACCTGTATCCGACCGCACTGCACCGCGCCCAGGTGGTGTGCGACATCCTCAGCGATCTGGCGCCGCAAAGCCGGATCGTCGACGTCGGCTGCGGCGGCGGCCATCTGGCGCTCAGGCTGGCGGCACTCGGCCACAGCGTCAACGCCATCGACCAGTCGGCGGAAATGATCGCCCTGGCGAAAGCGCAAAAGGAAGCCCTGGCGGCAGAAACACCGCAGGACGTGACGTTTCATGTCGCCGAGCTGGAAACGCCGCCCGAGCTGCCGGCCCACGACGCCCTGACCTGCATGGGGGTGATCGGCTATCTAGACACCGACACGCCTTTTTTCACCACGGCCGGCAAGCTTCTCAAGGACGACGGCACACTTTTGGTATCGTGCCGCAACCGGCTGTTCAACATGGTCAGCTACAGTCACCGGACGCAGAACGAAATCAGCCAGGGCGGTGCTTCGTCGCTGGTCGACGCGCTGATCCGAAGCACCGCCGCCGTGCCGCCGGGACGGATCCGCGAACTGGCGGACAATCTGGTGCGGACCGGTGAAGCACTGAAAGACCTGCTGGACGGCATCCCCGACGATCAGCCGTTCGACGTGCCGCCTCCGAAAGGCCCCGACATCGAAGCCCGCCAGCACACGCCGGACGAACTTGTCGCCGAGGCCGGGAAGCACGGCTTCACGCTGACCGCCCTGCACGGGGTGCATCCGCATCTGCTGCCGCCGCACGTCAGCCGGTTCCTGCCGCCGCAGACCTACAACCTGCTGTCTTCATCGCTGGAATCCCTGCACGACCTGCCGATCAGCCTGTCGTGGAGTTCCGTCTTCGTCGCGGTCTTCCGCAAGTCGGCCTGAACGGCGGAGGTTACCTCATGACACGTCGCGGACACCAACCTTGACGCATCTCGACCGCCCACGCGCCATCGACGATCTGCCGTCATGCCTTCGTGCGCACTACCGCAAGCTCGTCCTCATCGGCGGCGAAGACGACTTGCGGCGCTTCGACGGCGAAAGCCGCGGCCAAGGGGAGGGTGACGCAGAGACGCTGATCGTCTGTTGCGACTGGCTGTTGTGGCAGCGGCTGGCGGCGGAGAACCGGCACTGCGTCTATTACGAGCTGGGGATCGTCGACTGGGACGCAGAGGACACCCTGGACACCGAGCTGCATCTGCGCGCCAACGACTGGCTGCTCGAACGGGACAGTCCCGATGAAACGCTTTTTCACGGCGTTTCGCTCGGTCGCTTGTTCTGCAGCGAAGCTTCCATGGCGCTGATTAACTTCCACCGCATCCACCGCTCTCTCAGCAAGCTGATCGAGAGATTCTCGCCTCAAGAGTTGCACCTGTTCGATTACAAGTACGACATAAACCGTCTGAACCGGAATCTTCGGACCCGGCTGATCGCCGACGTCGCTGCCGAGTGCGGCGTCGCGTTCGTCGATCACGGCGAAAGCGGTCAGACCGATGCCGCATTTCTCAAGGGCCTTGCAACGACCCGCCAGATCGAAAGCCGGGCCGGCTGGAAGCTGCGTGCGATCAAGCTCTACACAGCCACCATGTCGCTGATCACGCGGCTGCGCCGATGCGCCTCGGGCCGGCTGCCGCGTGTTCTGGTCATGATCAATTCACATCTGCTGCGCGAGCTACTGCCTGGATATGACGCGCAGAAGGTGATCCCTGTCGTACTGTCACGCTCGATCCCGAAAAAACCCGGCTTTGTGGCCCGCTGCATCGCCAAGGGCGTTTTGCTGACCGCCACCCGGTCGCGCGCGCTTTCTGCTGAAGATCATGAAAGCCTCGCCAGGATCCGCGCCGGGATCAAACGGATCACCGACGACGCCGACGGCCTGCAGGGCCGGTTCATGGCAGCCTATGTCCAGGGAACCCTGATCCCCCCGGGAGCGCTGGAAGGCCTCGCCGAAACAGTTCTGGAAATGGAAGAGCTGATCGAACGCACCCACCCGGCGCGCATCGTCATCGACAGCGTGCTGTCACGCCGGCACCTGTGCGTCGCCGAGCTGGCCAGCACGCGCGGCATCAAGGTCGACTATACTTGGCATTCGCCGCACACCCCGCTCAGCATGAAAATGGGCGCGTTGGGCGGCGACGCCCGCCACCCGGTTCTCGTTTCAAGATGCCTGTCCTGGGGGCGAACGAACGACATCTGGCTTCGCCGTATCGATGCGCGGGAGGAGACGGTGCGCATCGGTAGCCCGTTCGGTGCCCGCCGCCACCCCGTCGAGGAGCGGAACCGCCGCCAAGGCACGGACCGTCATGTCCTGCTTTTGCAGTATACTTACAATATCCGCGATATCCGCGGCCTGAATCATGCCATGTACCATGGCTTCGTCTCGACGGTGAAGGCGCTAGAGGCGCTTGGTTACCGAAACATCCGCTTCAAGCTGCATCCCGGGCCTGGCCGCTGGGAGGTTGATGATTTCGCCGCCATCGCCGAGCTTTTCGGCATCAACTGCGAGATCAGAAAATTGGAACCGTATGTAGATTGCCTCGCCTGGGCCGATGTCGTGATCGGGCCGATCGCGTCCGGCACGCTGTTCGAAACCCTCAGCGCCGGCAAACCGTTTCACGCCCAGATGATCGCGCCGTACAAGGCGCTCGATCCTTCCTATTACGACGGCCTCAGCATCATTTTCGGCACCGATGACCTGGCCCGCGCGCTGGCAAGAAAGACCGGCCCGGAAACCGACAAGCTGCTTGAAGACATGTATAGCCTTGATGAAATACCCGATCCCGCGCATAGATTTTGGTCCGCGCTGGAAAACGCTGGCGCCATGTCACAAATCCCTGAGGACGCGCCTCATGCTGTTTAACTCCAAGGACTTCATCCTTTACTTCCTGCCGGTTGTTTTCGTCCTATATCATTTGTCCCCGCCCCGGTTCCGGCTTCTCGTTATCTGCCTGGCCTCGTTCTTTTTCTATTTCACCTCGGGCGCTGTGCCGGCGATTTTCATGCTCGCCTCAATCGGCTGGGCCTATGTCTGCGCGCTCGTCTTTCAACGTCGTGAACACCACGCCGGACATGTCGCCATCGCTGCCGCGTTCCCGCTGGCGGTCCTGTTCATGTTCCGATATCTCGGCTTCACCCTCGAAACCACGGGACTGACGAACTATTCACACTATTTCGATTTCTTCCTTTTCGTCGCCGTTCCGGCGGGCATCAGTTTTTATACCTTCCAGATCGTATCCTACAGCGTCGATGTATATGACGGCACCATCCCGGCGGAGCGGAACCTGACGAAACTTGCGGCCTATATATCGTTTTTCCCGCAATTAATCGCCGGGCCGATCCTCCGCTACGATCAAATTTCCGCTCAATTCGATCGCATATCCACACAACGATGGGTTCCCATCGACATCATCATGGCAACCCGCCTAATCGCATTCGGTCTGTTCTTCAAAGTTTTTGTCGCCGACATGTTCGGCGTCTATCAGGACGCGCATCAGCGAATCGCCGACCCCACGGCACTTGATAATCTGTATCTGATTGCGTGCTATTCGCTGCGGATTTATTTCGATTTCTGGGCGTATTCGACAATCGCTATAGGCCTCGGCAAGCTTTTCGGCATCGATCTGCCGCGGAATTTTCGTGAGCCATACCTGAGCAAAAACCCCAAGGAATTCTGGCGCCGCTGGCATATAACATTGTCGTATTGGATCCGGGATTATCTGTACCTTCGGATCGGCGGAAATGAGCACTACATCCGTAACATCATTATTGTTTTCGCGGCTTGCGGTTTATGGCACGGGGCCGGTTGGAATTTCGTGATATGGGGCCTGTATCATGCGGCGCTGATTGTCGCCTATACCCTTTTTCAGCGAGTCTGGGATACATGGCCGGGCGCTCTGCAGGTTTTCCTGACCTTCGTGTTGGTCTCCATGGGCTGGCCGCTGTTCTTCCTCGATGTCAGCGCGTATCTCGGCGTTGTGACCAGTTTCACCGACCCCTCGGCGTGGAGCAGCACGAGCTTCAATGCCCGAGCCTGGATTCTTCTGTCACTGGTCATGGCCTTCATCTTTATCTTTCGTGAAGACAAGTGGCTTTTTCAGCCGAGCGGTTTTTACAAAATAACAATGAACCCCTTTCTGCATTCAGTGATCATCTTTGCATGTTTGATTTTCACTTCGTGGGAACGGACTTTCATCTATTTCAGGTTCTGAGGGACGCGGCTCAAACGCCCCCTTCAACTGACGACAGACACCAAATATCAACGGCAGCCTTATGACAAAGAATTCAAAACCACGCAGACAATTGGCTTACGCTGGCATGTTCTTTCTTTCATTTGCCATTCTGCTGCTAACTGCTTTTTATTTTACCACGAACGCCACAAATTTCCGCGGCGAGAACGCTGTTCGCTTCGACAAGATGAGCCGGAGTGAACTCGTTGCTACAACCGGATTGTCGCGTACGCAAAGTGTCTATCTCAAGCTTGGCTATATCGAACGGACAACGGCGCCTGACATCGCCGTTCTGGGCAACCACCAAGTTCAGTATTTTTCCGAACGGGCCTTTGGAGCCTTAGACAGCAATATCCGGTTTTTCAATCTATGGGGTGCGGCCTCGACACTGAACGACAATTTCGCCTATGCACGGCTGCTGGAAAAGCTCGGCATTCTACCGAAGCTTTTGATTGTCCACATCACCACGCCGAATAACGATAACGGCGGCGCCATCCTTGGCCATAACCCGAACATGTTCGCCGTACTCTGGCAAAGTGGCCTGGTGACGTCGAATGAGAATCTTCTGACGGCCGGCAAACAGCTTTTCAACGGGCTGCGCCTTCGTGTCAGCGAAACACTTGATTACATCAGTCTCGTCGGCGCCCTATCCAACCGGCTGGGCGCCGTCGTCGTCGACCGCGAAAAATGCATGGCTGCAATCGGCAGCGATGACGCAGACAAATCCCGATGGTGGATCCGCTTTCTGCCCAACACGATCAAGCACATCTTCAGTTCGAAAGAAGAAATGTTGGCGGGTTTTTGCCAACCGAAATATCTTAAGGTTGGCTTTCTGCGTGACGGATCGAACTTGCCGCCGGAGAATCACAAGCCGCCAGTTCTCAATCGCGCGAAGATGGACCCCCTGTCACGGAAACTGACCCGCGACTCGACTGCCGAGATCGCCGGCGCCATGCACGATCTGATCGCGTTGGCGGAGAGAAACAATATCAAGCTCGTTTTCCTGATCCCGCCCGTATACGAGACGGCGCGGGAGAGCCTAAGCGATGAGATATTTTCCAATGCGCTGAGAGAGGTCCCTGGGAAATATGTAATGGACGACCGCTACGCTGGCCACGGACACCCCGAGATCTTCGTTGATTACGATCATCCCAACAATTCATACTTCGAAACTGTTACCGAGCGGCTCCGCAAACGAGGGCTTATCCCGGAAGAATGACCAAGATAAAAACCAATCCATCCATGACCGATAAAGCCTCCATATCTCCCAATACGCAAAGCAAGGGACGTTTAGAACCCAATGAGCAATAAACCTGTTTCCATCGTCACCGGCGGCGCCGGCTTCATTGGCAGCCACATGGTCGACATTCTGTTGCGCGAGGGCTTTTCGGTCCGCGTCATCGATAACCTGACCGGCGGGCGCGAATCGAATCTTGCGCATGTTGCCGGCAATCCCGATCTCGTCCTCGATACCCGCGACATCCGCGAACTCGCGCCCGACGACAGCCTGTTCGCCGACGCCCGGCACGTGTACCACTTTGCCGGCATCGGCGACATCGTGCCATCCATCGAGAAACCCGCCGAATACATGTCGGTCAATGTCATGGGAACGGTCAGCGTCCTGGAATGCGCCCGCGACGCCGGGATCGAGGGACTGGTCTACGCCGCATCCAGCTCGTGTTACGGCCTGGCCAAGGTGCCGACGGCGGAAACCCATCCCGTCAGCCCCGAATACCCCTATGCGCTCAGCAAGTACCTGGGCGAAGAAGCGGTCCTGCACTGGGGCAAGGTCTATGGCCTGCCGGTAAACTCGCTGCGCATCTTCAACGCCTACGGGCCGCGCAGCCGCACTACCGGCGCCTATGGCGCCGTGTTCGGCGTGTTTTTAAAACAGAAGCTGGCCGGCGCGCCGCTGACCGTCGTCGGCGACGGCACCCAGCGCCGCGACTTCCTGTTCGCCACCGATGTCGCTGAAGCGTTCTACCGCGCCGCGATCACGGAGCGCAAAGGCGAGATCTATAATCTCGGCGCCGGTGCGCCGGAGTCCGTCAACAGATTGGTAGAACTCCTGGAGAGCGACAGCACATACATTCCGAAACGCCCCGGCGAACCGGACTGCACCTGGGCCGATATCACCAAAATCAGGGAACAACTGGGCTGGGCGCCGAAAGTCACGTTCGAGGACGGCGTGAAGCAAATGCTGGACTGTATCGATGCATGGGCCGATGCCCCGTTATGGGATGCGGATTCCATCGCCACGGCAACCAAGCCCTGGTTCAATTATCTCGACAAATAGGTGATCGGCGCGTATCGGCGCTCAATCGAGCTTGGTGATGTGCACCTTGCCCTCAAGGCCGCCGAAATCGAAATCGTAGGTCTTGGCACCTTTGGATTTAAGGTACGCGACATAGGGAACGAGATAGTCTTTGTTGCGGCTCCACTTGCTGGTCATGGATTTCGTGCCCGGCTGGACTTCGCGTTCGGAAATATAGACGCAGTTAATCCTGTCCGGCCGCAGGCCGTCGTAGACGCTGTCGCCATAACTGCCAAACGGCGGAATTTCAAAGATCGTGAAAAGGCGATCGAACGGGATATCCGAGAACGCTGCCAGGACGCGGTAGTCATTGGTCATCATCATGCCCCGGCAATCCTTGAGGATTTCACGCACCTCTTTCAAATGCCCGCCCATCGTTTCGTGAACCAGATAAGGGCGTTGCCAGGGCGGAGCCTCGACGGCGCTCTTGAACGTGGCGATGGCCGTGCTGGTCCCGCTTGAGAACACAAGCACCGGCAATGCAAGCAGCGCCGCGCGGGCAGTACAACGCGTTCCATGCGGAACAGCCGCATCGGTTGGCATCAAACGATCGGCCAGCAGCCGCCCCAGTCCGGCAGCCCCCAGAACAAAGCTCGGGGCGATGAAGTAATAGTAGCGCGATACCGGCCAGACCATGATCAACGGCGCGAACAACACGGCCGTCGCTCCCAGGATTTCAAGATACTGCCGCTTTTCGAGCGGCGACGGCAACCGGCGATAAAAGGCGAACAGGCCGAAACCAAGCAACGAATAAAAAACCGGGTAGGCAAATTTATGATTGCCGATCCACTTTGCCGCATCGACAAGAGCGCGGCCGATATCGGTTCGTTCCTGGACCACATTGATGATCTGGATATTCCGTATCAGGTGACCCTTCAGGATTTCCGGGTACTTGAACACATCCGGTAGGCTGCGCAGGTCCTTCAGGTCGTTCTCGGCGATCAAATAGATGTCGTGGTTGTCGAAATCGCCGTCATAACGGTTCACGATCACCCAGTGGGCGAACGCACCAAGCTGCGCTGCAATCCCAAGTGAACGGTCCTGGGCGCCAAGCCACTGGATATCGCCGCTATAGCCGTTGTTCCACTTGTGATCCGACTGAAAACTTGAAAACACCACCCACAGGCAGATACACAGCGCAAGCGGCCAATCGGCGGGTTTCGGGACCAGTCTCTTGAGCGACAACCGGAACCCGGCACGGTAAACACCAAATGCCATGTCGTAGAAGGCAACGGCGAGGGGCAGAACGATGAAATTGATCCGGAACATCACCGCCGTAATCAGCAGCGCATAGGACAGCGCAAGGCGGAAGCGTGTCGGCGATCCGTGGCGAAGCGCGAAGGCCCAACAAAAACAGCCGATGGCAAGGCCAAGGACGATGCCTTCCTGTTCCATGATACCCGGCAGCCACACAGCCGTCCCGAAAACAGCCAGCGCCCGGCCGATATACGGCTTCAAAAGAAAGTAAACGCCGCCAAAGATGAACAGCCCTTCGATAAATCTTGCGAGCGCGGGGCCAACCGGATAGCCGAGCGGCAGAAAAACCGCCGCATATACCGTATACAGTGGACTGCGGCCCATGATTGTGAATTCCCCGGTTTCCAGGAAAATCCGCGCGAACATCCACGCGTACCAGGAGTGCGTCCCCCTTGCCGGTTCGTGCAGCAAAAAGAATAC
>Ga0209578_10002155_pt1 | contig 16748 bp, 16 predicted proteins | sample tdAd472_FD_187127 | JGI IMG/M metagenome (GOLD analysis project Ga0209578, IMG submission 187127) | Marine sediment microbial communities from the Atlantic coast under amendment with organic carbon and nitrate - tdAd47.2 (SPAdes)... | ecosystem: Environmental > Aquatic > Marine > Coastal >...
GCATTTTGGTTCAAGGAACAGGAACTCAGCGCCCCGCAAATCGATCGGCGCATGGATATCTGGTTCGGCGAGGACCAGGCCTTCGATCACGAAATCCAGGAGGAGTTTGCGGCGGACGTCGACAAGGCGTCGGCGGGCAAACTGGACCACTGGGCACAGGAATCACGTGGCCGCCTGGCGCTCATTCTTTTGCTCGACCAGTTCCGGCGCAATATTCACCGCGGTACCGCGAAAGCCTATGAGACAGACAAGATAGCCCTGAAGCTCTGCGTCGAGGGCGCGATGGAAAAGAAGGACAAGGGACTCACGCCGATCCAGCGGGCGTTCTTCTACATGCCGCTGCAGCACACCGAATCCCGCAAAGTACAGGCCAAATCGGTTGCCATTTACAACAAGCTCGCGGAAGCCGTCTCACCCACCTACCAGGAGACCTTCCTGACAATCGCCCAGTTCGCGGAGCTACATCACGATATCGTCGATCGCTTTGGCCGCTTCCCGCATCGCAACAAGCTGATGGGACGCGAAAATACGCCCGAGGAAGACGAGTATCTCGCCGGCGACAGCCCGGATTTCGGCCAAGGATAAGAAAATAGGGTCAGAGTCGAATTATTGAGAGCCCTGTTTCAGTTCGCGTTCAATGCGACGTGTGCATAAATTCGACTCTGACCCTATTTTTTCCCGCTTCGTCTACTAAGCTGAGGAAGACAATATAGGGGAGAGGCATGAAACGACGAGAATTTTGTAAGAGTGCCGTTGCTGCCGGCGTGGCAGCTGCGTTTCCGATTGGCGAGATTCTTGCCGATTTTGTGGACATGCCTGCCATTACATCAGCGGGCAACGAAACTACGCTAGAAGGCGCCGCCGTGAAAGAACTCGCCGACAGCCTGCGCGGCGCACTCCTGCTGTCGGGCGATGATGGCTACGACCATGCGCGTGCCGTCTGGAACGGCATGATCGACAAGCAACCGGCGCTGATCGCTCGTTGCGAGGGCGCCTCCGATGTGAGTCATGCAATGACGTTCGCGCGCGAACGGAATCTCCTCGTCTCGGTACGCGGTGGTGGCCATAGCATCTCCGGAAAATCGGTTTGCGAAGGTGGACTCATGATCGACATGTCGGACATGAACTCCGTTCGCGTTGACCAATCCGCAAGGACGGCCCGGGCCGATGGCGGTTGCCTCGAGGGACACATCGATCGGGAAGGGGCCTTGCTCGGCCTGGCGACAACCGGCGGGATCGTCTCCCACACCGGAGCGGGCGGGCTTACCCTGGGCGGCGGCTTTGGCCGCATCTGTCGAAAATACAGCATGGCCTGCGACAACCTGCTCGGCGCAGACATCGTTACCGTCGACGGCCAGTTGAGACACGTCAGCGACGAGGAAGAAGCCGACCTCATGTGGGCACTACGCGGCGGCGGCAGCAATTTTGGGATCGTCACTGCGCTCGAGTACCAGATGCATGCGATGGATCCGATCGTCATCGCCGGTGACGTGGTTTTCGCCTGGAAAGATGCTCGTGACGCGTTGATGTTCTATGCCGAGCATGGCGCGGACATGCCCGACGAACTAAACCTCAACGTCATCGTCCGGACATTGCCGGATACCGGGCCCGTTGTTTCGTTCGAGGCCGTGTGGTGCGGTGACCCAGCGAAGGCTGATGCCGCCCTTGCGCCACTACGTGCTGCCGGCAAACCGATTTCTGACACGATCGCCGCGGTTCCCTATGCAATCTTCCAGACTCGCGGTGATAACAGCAACCGGCACGGCATTCGCATGTACATGAAGTCGAGTTTCGTTAATGACTTCACGCCCGAACTCGTGGACCAGGTAATCGATGTTCACAGGGAGAGTCCGACTTATGCGATATTTTTCATGCAGTCCGGTGGCGCGGTCAACCGGAGGTCACCGGGCGACACCGCATTTCCGTACCGATCAGCGCACTCGAACATGATGGTCTGGCATCAATGGCTCGACCTGGAGTCAGACGCGGAGCGAGAAGCCCGGATTGCCGAGGTCCGCAGCGACTGGGCCCGGTTGCAAAAATTTACGCACGGCTTCTACGTGAACCTGAATGACGAAGACACGGCCAGGACTCACGCAAATTATGGGGCCAACTATGAGCGGCTCGTCAAGGTGAAAAATCAGTATGACCCGACCAACCTGATGCACCTCAACGCGAATATAAAACCGACTGTTTGATCGCGCGTGAAGACAGGATTGCATAGCGCCAGGTCAACATTATCGCAGCAGCGGACAGGCCGATCACGAAACCGCCCCAGATGTAATTGGGTGGCAACTTGTAGGTGACCGCGGCCAGGTACGCCATCGGGAACGCAAACACCCAGAACGCAACGATGTTGATCGCCATCGGTACGCGCGTGTCCTTGTAACCGCGCAGTGCACCCGCCGCACCAATTTGTATGCCGTCCGCGACCTGGAAGATTGCCGCCATCAACAACAGGCTTATCGCGATGCCCTTGACCGCTGCATCACTGGTATAGAGACCGACCACCGTATCCCTGAACAGCAACAGGAAGGTCGCGGAACACATCATGAACCCGGCGCAGATGACGATGCCCAGCACGCCGGCGTACCTTGCATGGTGCAGGTCACCCCGCCCCAGCGCATATCCCACGCGGACCGTGATCGCGGAATTTATACCCAGCGGAATCATAAACATCGTTGCTGCGAAGTTGATCGCGATCTGGTGTGCGGCCGTAATTTCCGGTCCCAGCGTACCCATCAGGATCGAGACGGCGTTGAACAGACCAGCTTCCGCTGTGATCGTGATCGCAATCGGGATACCAAGCCAGATAATCTCCTTCAGGGCCTCCGGTCGCAGTGGCGCAAGCCTCGAAAATATCCGCAGCGGCTCGTAGACCTTGCTCGACGTCATGTAGAGGAGAAGCACGATCGCAATGACCCACATCGTGATGCCGCTCGCGAGCCCGCAACCGACGGCGCCCATCGCCGGCGCACCGAGCTTGCCGAACATGAATACCCAGTTGAGAAACACGTTGCATACAAGGGCGAAAATAGACGTGTACATGATCGGCTTCGTTACACCGATGCCCTCGGTCGTAAATCGCAGCGCCAGGAAGATGAACATGCCCGGCGCGCCGAGCGTAATCATCTTGACGTAGCCAACCGTCGTATCGCGGAATGCGACATCGATACCGATCGTCTCGAGCATTGGCGCCACCCAATACTGCGCAATCAATACGATCGGAATTGCGAACGCCACACCGAGGTAAAGACCTTGCCTCGTGTAGCGGCCGATCAAGGCTTCATCGCCCGCGCCGTGATGGCGTGCCGCTATTGGCGAGATTGCCATCAGCGTGCCCAGGGCCATCGTGAAGCCGAGGAACCAGACACTGCCGCCGACCGCAACGGCCGCCAGCGCCTCGGCGCCGAGACGGCCGGCCATCACAGCATCCGCGAACTGCATGCCCGCAATCGACAGGTTGTTGACGATCAGCGGGCCGGCAAGGCGCAGCAGCGCTTTGGTCTCGCGCCGGAATCGTCCGGGTTCTGGCTGCTTTTGCATCTGTTATCTCTGCCGCAAACATGTGGCGGGAAACCGTGATGGGCTAACGACGACGACCACATTTAACGTCGCTGTAGGAGCGCGCCCCAGCGCGCGATCAGCATCGCTATAATCGCGCGCTAGGGCGCGCTCCCACAATAGTGTAAAGTTGCCCCGCATTCGTGTGAATCATTCTGTACGGAGGCATTATGCTGCACGATGGTCGATCCGTGCGCGTTGCTGTAGTTGGCGGCTCGCGTACCCCGTTTTGTCGCTCTCACTCGATATACCGCGATTGTTCGAACCAGGACCTGATGACCGCCGCTTTGCAGGGTCTGGTCAACAGGTTTGACTTGCGCGGGCAAACGATGGGCGATGTCGCCCTGGGGGCCGTTATCAAACACTCACGGGACTGGAATCTCGCGCGCGAGAGCGTGATTGATTCGGGCCTGTCGCTGCGTACGCCCGGCGTCGACCTGCAGCGCGCTTGCGGTACCAGCGTCGAAGCCGCAGTCCTGATCGCGAACAAGATCGCGCTCGGCCAGATCGACTGTGGCATCGCGGGTGGCACTGACACCGTGAGCGACGCTCCCATCGTGTTCCGCGACGAATTCAGGCGCATCCTGCTCGACGTTCACGCTGCTCGCTCGGCGGCGCAGCGCATCCTGCCCTGGTTCCGCCTGCGGCCGAAGCATTTCAAGCCCGACTTCCCGGGAGTCCTCGAACCACGGACCGGCCTGTCGATGGGCGAGAGCATGGAAGAGACCGCAAAGGAGTGGGATGTTCAACGTGAGCACCAGGACCAGCTCGCGCTCGCGAGCCACGTAAAAGCCGCGGCCGCTTTTGATGCCGGATGGTACGAGGACCTCGTCGTGCCTTTCATGGATGCCGAAGAAGACAACAATATTCGCCGGGACACGACGTTCGAGAAATTGCAGAAGCTGAAACCGGTCTTCGACAAAACGGCCGACGGCACGCTGACGGCCGGCAATAGCACGCCGTTGACCGACGGCGCCGCGGCGATACTACTGAGCACCGAGGACTGGGCCCGCAAGAAGAACCTGCCGATTCTCGCGTATCTCACGTTCGCAAAAGTCGCAGCCGTCAATTTTATCGATGACGAAGGTTTGCTCATGGCGCCAGCGTACGCCGTCTCCGAAATGTTGAAACAGGCGGATCTTCGTTTGCAAGACTTCGATTTCTACGAGATCCACGAGGCGTTCGCGGCGCAGGCAATTGCGACGTTGAAAGCCTGGCAGTCCGAGAAGTTCTGCCGCGAGAAGCTCGGCCGTAACGAACCGTTGGGGCCCATCGACCTGTCAAGGATGAACGTCAAGGGCGGTAGTGTCGCGATCGGCCATCCATTTGCGGCAACCGGCGCGCGAATCATTGCGACGATGGCCAAGCAGCTGGGCGAAAAGGGGTCGGGCCGTGGCCTGATTTCGGTTTGTACCGCAGGCGGTATGGGCGTTACCGCGATCATGGAAGCCGCGGGCGAGTAACCAGCGCAAGCAACCAGGGGGGAGCAAATGGCCGGGTTCAGTGCCTTTCTGGCCGAACTCAACGGCATACTCTGGCACGAGTACGTGCTGTACGCGATCGTCGGCACGGGCATCCTGTTCACGGTATGGAGCGGCTTCTGCCAATACCGCGCGCTGACGCACGGCCCCAGGGTCATCAGTGGTATCTACGACGACCCGAACGATCCCGGGGCCATCAATCACTTCCAGGCCCTGTCCGCCGCACTGTCAGCGACAGTGGGTCTCGGCAACATTGGTGGCGTCGCGCTGGCGATCGCCCTGGGTGGCCCGGGCGCTGTGTTCTGGATGTGGGTCATCGGTTTCCTCGGCATGGCAATAAAGCTGACCGAAGTAACGATGTCGATGCTGTATCGCAATACCGACGACCCTGATAATCCGCACGGTGGCCCCATGTGGGTGGCTGCGCGAGCATTGGAGAAGCGGAACCTCGGCGGGCTCGGCCGCGCAATCGGGATTGTTTTCTGCGTAATGCTACTGGTATCGACCTCGACCGGCGGCAACATGTTCCAGGCCTGGAACGTCGGTGAGCTCACCGAAGAGTATTTCGCCATTCCAAGCTGGATCACCGGCGTTGTGCTGGCGATTACTGTAGGCGCCGTCATTATTGGCGGTATCAAGCGTATCGGCAAGGTAACCGCAACGCTGGTGCCTTTCATGTGTGCGCTTTACCTGCTCGCCGGCTCCTACGTACTGGCGATCAACGCATCAGACATTCCTGCCATGTTCGTGCTCATCTTCAAATCTGCGTTCGTCCCCACCGAAGCTGCAGGAGCGTTCGTCGGTGGAACGGCCGCGGCGGCGTTCGTATTCGGGATGAAGCGCGCCATATTTTCGAATGAGGCCGGCCAGGGTTCGTCACCTATCGCGCATTCCGCGGCAAAAACCGATGAACCCGTTCGCGAAGGCATCGTCGCCGGCCTCGAACCATTCATCGACACGATCGTCGTCTGCACGTTCACGGCGCTCATCATTCTGACCACCGGCATCTGGAATCGTGGTCCGGACGAAACGTTCAGCGAACCGCCCTCGATCACCTACTCAGAAGCGGGCTGGCAATTTGCGCAAACTCCCGTTGCCGGCGACGACTGGCGGGAGGGTGACAAGGTCATCCTCGTCGTTGCCGCACACGAGCGCGATGATGGGTTCGACCGCTACAAGCTGGATGGAAACATCGCCCGAAACGCGGATGGGTATGTCGTGCAGTGGGAGTTATTCGCCAGCGATGTCGAACCCCGCGCCATTGGTGGTGGCTTCTACCGCACCTACATCGGCGCAACGCTGACCGCGAAAGCATTCGACAGCGTGACTCCGGGTCTCGGCAAATGGCTGGTTTCGATTGCCGCCTGGCTGTTCGCGATATCGACGATGATCTCGTGGGCGTACTACGGTGAGCAGGGCGTCGTTTTTCTCGCGGGTGAGAAAGCAGTATTCGCGTGGAACGTGTACTACTGCCTGCTCATCGTCGTTGCGACGCTCGGCTTCATCCAGAGCGACACAGACCTCGACAATGTCACCGGCGTGGGCACCGGTGTGCTGGTCATCGCCAACATACCAATCTGCTGGATTTTCGGTTACCAGGCGATGCGCGCGTACAAGGATTACGTTGGCCGCCTCAAAGCCGGCCAATTCGGGCCTGACCATCCACCGCCATCACTCGACGACCTGCTATCCGGCAGAGACGTAGAAAAAAATTAGATGAATTAAATGAATTAAATGTGCCGGGTTTATTTTCTCTGGGCGGCGGGACCAGCGCCCAGAGAAAATAAACCCGGCACAATTAATTCTGTTCTTCCTCTTGCTTATCTCGCTGAATCGAGTTCAGCGCTTTGTCGATGCGCTCTTTCGCCTGTTTGGTGACTCCGCCGCGCTGGTACTCGTCCACCACGAACGACTCGAACTTGTCTACCAGCTCATCCATATTGGCAACACCGAAGGAATACTCCTGCTTCACCTCTGCCGGCGCATGTTCATAGGCTTTGAACAGGTTTATCCAGATCTCGCTTTGCTTGCCAACGCCGATCAATTGGTAGAACTGCGGCCCGGGACGATCCTTTGTACCTTTTACCAGGCTGATGATGCCGGCGACCAGCGATGCTGGCACCAGCACGAGGTCGCGGAAGCCGTCGACGAGCAGCTTGACCTGCAGTACGGCCACGTCACGTAGCAGCGTCCATCGATCGGGGTGATCGTTGTGTTCGGGGAGATTGGAATCCATCGCGGCGTTTCCTGCGTAAAAGTCAATCAAGACAAGCGATTATAGCGACCCTATCGGTGGCACGGGGGCATCCTTTCCAGTAGTGTTACGGCCAGCACGCACCGGTCCCAGGTTTATGCCGACGTTTCAAGCTTCGCCGCCGTATGAACATGGCAGTCCCGAGTCACTCGGGGTGCTGCTCGTCAATCTCGGCACTCCAGACGAACCGACGCCATCTGCCGTGCGTCGATTCCTGCGGCAGTTCCTGTCGGACCCGCGAGTCGTCGAGATACCACGAGCTATCTGGTTGCCGATCCTTTACGGCTTCATCCTACCCTTCCGGCCGTCGCGTTCCGCGCACGCGTACCAGAAGATCTGGACCGAGGACGGCTCGCCGTTGTTGCTCATTTCAGAGGACATCGCGCGATCATTTCAGGAAAAGCTGACGCAGCGGTTCGCCGGCCCGGTACATGTGGCGCTTGGCATGTCCTACGGCAAACCGTCGATTCCCGCTGCGCTGGATAAGCTGCATGCGCAAGGCGCACGGCGCATCGTGGTTCTGCCGCTATATCCGCAGTACTCGACGACGACGACGGCTTCGGTATTCGAAGCGACGACAGCGGCGCTCGGTGCACGCCGATGGATACCGGAACTACGCTTTATCAATGATTATCACGATGCCCCCGGGTACATCGCTGCACTGGCTGCCAGCGTGACCGATTACTGGGAACAGAACGGCCGCGGCGACAAGTTATTGCTGTCGTTTCATGGCGTACCCAGGCACACGCTCGAGGCTGGAGACCCGTATCACTGCCAGTGCCTCAAGACTGCGCGCCTGCTCGTCGCGGCGCTGGAGCTTGAGGATGACGATTGGCAGATCGCATTTCAGTCTCGCCTCGGCCGCGCCGAGTGGCTGCAGCCATACGCCGATGCGACGATTGCGGAGTTCGGCCGCAAGGGACTCGGCCGCCTCGACGTACTTTGCCCGGGTTTTGCCGCCGACTGCCTCGAGACCCTCGAGGAAACCGCGATGCAAAACCGTGACATCTTCCGCGCGTCGGGCGGTGGCGACCTGCACTACATTCCTGCACTGAATGCCCGCGACGATCACGTGGCGTTCCTGGCAAGGCTGGTCGAGAAACATGCGGGTGGCTGGCCCGAGTCCTCGCCGGACTGGAGTGAGAGTGAGGCCGCGCGTCAGCGCGACCGTTCCCGGGAGCGCGCACTGGCGTCCGGTGCGGCACGATGAGCGGAATCGGTCGTTTCCTCGAAATCAGCGTGCGTTGCGACGACGTCCCGGAGTCCCTGCACTTTTACAAGATACTCGGTTTTTCGGAACTCGAGACCGCAGACATCTGGCCCCACAAATACGCGGTCGTCAGTGATGGCGTTCTTTGTATCGGCTTACACGATCGTGACTTCGAGTCGCCCGCAATCACGTTTGTGCAACCCGATCTTGCGCGGCACGCGCGATCGATGGCAGACCACGGCTTCGATTTCAGTTTCATGCAACTCGACGAGGACAGTTTCAACGAAATCGGCGTGAAAGACCGCGACGGCCACCTGATCACAATGCTGGAGGCGCGCACTTTCCACGGCGACGACGAGGATGACAATGACTCCTTGTGCGGCACCTGGTTCGAACTGACGCTGCCGGTGCGTGATGCGATGGGCTCCGCGCAATTCTGGGGGCCGGTTGCGGGTGCGATCATCACGATGCGCGAAGAGCCGACGATGCACCTGAGATTCGATGCCGGCGGCATGGCGCTGGGGCTGTCTGAAAGCATTGCGCTCGAGCAGCCATCACTGTGCTTCAAGTGTCACGACAAGTCCGCACTTGGCGATTTGATCAAAGCGCAGGGATTGAAGGCCGGTAAATTCCCGGGTTTCGAGGGCGCCTTCAAGGTGCTGACCGCCCCCGAGGGCACGCAGCTTTATGTATTCAAGGAAGACTTTCTTGGCGAAGCAATCGAGGTCGACGAGGATGTCGACCCGAGCGAAGTAGAAGGGAAATTCACCTGACGGGACAGCATGTAGAAATGGACAGCCTCGAAATCAGTGCGCCGAACGAACGACCAATGAAACACTCCGGAATCGGAATTGCGTCGTTCGCTCTGTCTCTCGGAATCCTGATCGTGACGTTCATCCTCGTCGTCGTTGCAGGCGTCATGGAAGCATCGACGCCGGGCGGGATCAACGAGGAGTCACCCGCAGCAATCATGCTGGGGCTCGCAATTATCGGGCTGGTTGTGCTCAACGTGGTCGCTTTCGGGCTCGGTATCGGCTCGATGTTTCAAAAAGACCGTAAGAAACTGTTCGGTATACTCGGCATGAGCTTTTCCGCGCTCACCATCGTCGGCATCATCTCGTTGATCATGTTCGGCATGAGCATCGACGGCTGATGCTGGCCGCGCTACAGCTTACGTAGCAGGCCAAGCGCCTGGCTGAGGTAGCCGGCACCGAACAGGTTGAGATGATTCAGCACGTGATACAGCTGGTACAGCTTCAACCGGCGTTCATGCCCGGGAGCCATCGGCCAGGCCCGTTCGTACGTACGATAAAACTCACGCCCGAACCCGCCGAATAACATCGTCATCGCGATATCGGACTCACGGTCGCCGTAGTAGACCGCCGGATCGAATATGACGGGCACGCCGTCCGCAACACCCCAGTTGCCACCCCACAGGTCGCCGTGACAAAGCGACGCTTGCGGCTCGTACCCCTCGAACAACTCCGGCAATCGTTGCGCTAAATTGTCGCCCAGCGATTGCAGCTCTCCCTCGTAGCCGTTGCGTGCGGCAAGCTTGAGCTGGAATCGCAGCCGATGCTCTCGAAAAAACGCCACCCAATCGTCGGTCCAGGGGTTCTGTTGTGGTGTCGGTCCGATCGTATTGTCGCGATGCCACCCGTGCTGCTCAGCCGTATGCCTATGAAGGGCCGCGAGTTGTTCGCCAAACACCGATTCCGCCGCAGGCGTTGCTCGCTGGAAAGACAAGCGCTCAATCGCAATGAAGGCCTCGCCATCCTCGACACCATAGTCGATGACATCGGGCACACGAATCGCACCAGCCGCCTTGAGCTCGCGGAGGCCTTCGGCCTCGGCCTCGAACATATCGATGGCGTTTGCCGGCCCGGTCTTGACGAAGGCTCTGCGTTCGTCCGGCATCGCTAGAAGCGGCTGAGGTCGGACACTCGTTCGGCCTGGCGCCTGAGCGCTGTGCCAATGTTGGCTTCGTCGAATAGCGCATTGATCGCGCCGAGATCCGGCATCGAGCGCCGCAGCTTCGATTCTGGATCTTCAATAGGAACATCACAGGCAATGCCGGTCAGCTTGCGGGCAAGTACCGCAGCATCTTTGTGGGTATCGAGTTTGGCGCCGAGCGTCTTCGCACCCCTGACTTCAACCTCGTGCACCTTGTCGAGATTGTCGTAGATATCGTCAAGACTGCCGAAATGGCCGAGCAATGCACCAGCCGTCTTCTTGCCGACACCGGGCACACCAGGAATGTTGTCGACGCTGTCACCGGCGAGTGCGAGAAAGTCTGCAATCTGTTCCGGCCATACACCGAATACTTCCGGGACCTTTTCGTAGCCAATCTTGCCTTTACCCGCGAAGTCCCAGAACACATCGTCTTTCGTCAACAGCTGGGCGAGATCTTTGTCACGCGTGACGATAGTCGACGGTCGCCCATTCCGTCGGCCGTGTTCGACGAGTGTGCCGATGAGGTCATCCGCTTCGTATTGTGGATCCGCACAATTCATGAGGCCGAGCGCTTCGGAATAACGGCGGCACTGCGAGAACTGCCGCTTCAGCTCCGCCGGCGCCGGTTCACGATTCGCCTTGTACTCGGGATAGATCGTTGTCCGAAACGAGGTTGTCAGGCTCTCATCGAATGCAACTGCGACGTGCTCGGGATTGACCTGCTCGATAAAGTCACCAAGAAACCGGCAGAACCCGTACAGCGCATTGATAGGATTTCCGTCATCATCGACCATGTCGTCGGGCATCGAATAGTAAGCCCGAAAAACATACACACTCGCATCAATCAAATACTGCATTGCCCAAGTATAGCCTCAACAACGGCCGGGCGTTTATGCCGGGTATTTGTTCTCACTTAACCTCGCTCGACGTCCCACTAGCCAAGCCGTCCGGTGAATAGTACTGCTAGCGCCCGGCGCCAACCGCCACTCGCATCGTCCTCAGCTTGCTCTGGCGTCCTGCTTCGCAGCGCTCCGCACGACGCTCGAACAAACACCCGGCACTCCGCCCGTCTACATTCTCGAGCTAATGTCACATTAGAGGCGACCGGGGTGTTTGTCGACCGAAGTAAAGCGCAGCGCAGCGAGCCATGAGGGAGACAAATTCCCCGGCGCCGACGTCAGGTCAATCGAGAGCTAATCGTGGAAGTGGGTGTCTATGACTTCCTCGCCTGAGAAGATGTGGTCGGTCAGGCGTGCATGCAGCGGACTCGAGCGCGGTATGTGCGCGAGCAGGTATTTCATCTGATCGGCGAGGACGCGGCGCCCCTTGAGGTAGATGTATTCGGCATAGGTTGGTGAGAACGGCACGGCGATCAATTGCATCGAAGCCTGTTCCGGCGTGCGGCCACCTTTGTAGTTGTTGCAGCGGCGGCACGCGGTTGCGACATTGGTCCAAATGTCGCCACCACCTTGCGAAAGCGGAGTGATGTGGTCACGGGTCAGATCGCGGGTCGGGTAACGCATCGCGCAGTATAGACACAGGTTGGCATCGCGCTTGAACAGCGTGCGATTGTTGAGCGGCGGGACGTACTTGTCACGATTGCGTGACAGGCTGCGGCTGGTTCCGCGCGTTGCGATGATCGAGTTGACATCGATCTTGCTGCGCTGTCCATCGACGGAACTGTAGCCGCCAAACACCGTGTAAAGAAGCGTGCCGCAGTCGTACGCCACCTGCTCGGCGTGGTAAAGACGCACCGCCTCGCGGTAGTCAATCCACTCGAGCGGCATTCCGGCAACGTCGGTTCTGAGAACCTGTTGCGATATATCGGACGCGACTCCGGCCAGCATATGCACACCTCGGGTGCTGATTGCGGCTGCATTCATTATCACAGCTCGCACAACGCTAGTTTGCCGAACGCGTCCCAAAAATCAACAGACAATCCCTGTCTGTTGATCAATATTCGAGGATTTCGTAACCCTTTTGCTGCAATCCCTCAGAGCGCCTTGAAGACTTCATCCAGGCTGTCTTTTGCATCGCCAAACAGCATGCGCGTGTTTTCCTTGAAGAACAACGGGTTTTGCACACCGGCATACCCCGTTGCCATGCTGCGTTTCAGCACGATCGTAGTCTTGCCTTTCCAGACTTCGAGTACCGGCATACCGGCGATCGGACTATCGGGCTCTTCCTGCGCGGAAGGATTCACGATGTCGTTCGCGCCGATGATCACCGATACGTCAACCTTGGGAAAGTCATCGTTGACCTCGTCCATTTCGAAGACGATGTCGTAGGGGACTTTCGCCTCGGCAAGAAGCACGTTCATGTGCCCGGGCATACGACCCGCGACGGGGTGGATGCCGAAACGCACATTGATCTTCTTGTCGCGCAGTTCGTTGGTGATCTCGTGCACAATGTGCTGTGCCTGCGCAACGGCCATGCCGTAACCCGGCACGATCATCACCTCTTTCGCGTCTGCGAGCAGCAGGGCCGCTTCCTGGGCGTCTATCGGTACGACCTCACCATCCTGCTCACCACCGCTCGCAGCCGCCCCACCGCCGGTACCGAAGCCACCAGCAATAACAGCCAGGAACTTGCGGTTCATGGCCCGGCACATGATGTAACTCAGAATCGCACCACTGGAGCCGACGAGGGCGCCCGTGACGATGAGCAGATCATTGTTCAGCATGAATCCCGTGGCGGACGCCGCCCAGCCCGAGTAGCTGTTCAGCATCGACACAACCACCGGCATGTCGGCACCACCGATCGCCATCACCATGTGGATGCCGAACAGGAGTGCGATGACCGTCATGATGATCAGCGGGTTCAGACCTCCGCCAGCTGCAGATTGCACGACGAACTGGTAGCCGAACCAGATTGCCCCTAAAAGGAGAATGAGATTCAACCAGTGCCGGGCTGGTAGCAGCATCGGGTTACCGCTCATACGTCCCGACAGTTTGCCGAAGGCAATCACCGACCCCGAGAACGTCACGGCGCCGATCAGAATCCCCAGGTAGGTCTCTATGTCATGGATAGTGAGTTCGACGCCCTCGAAGTGCACCGAAGGATCCATGAAGTTGGCGAAGCCCACGGCCACGGCAGCAATACCGACGAGGCTGTGCAGTATCGCAACGAGCTCCGGCATCTGCGTCATCTGCACGCGCTTTGCGGCCAGGAGGCCGATGCTGCCACCGATGACTAACGCCACCAGCAATATGGTGTAGTGCTCGGTAACAACTCCGAAGATGGTTGCAAGCAGGGCGATCGCCATGCCCGTGATGCCATACCAGTTACCGCGTCTTGCGGACTCCTGGTTGGAAAGACCGCCGAGGGCCAGGATAAAGAGTACGGTCGCCGCGATGTACGACACAGTGACAATTCCTTGAGTCATCGTCTCGACCTCACTTACGGAACATTTCGAGCATGCGGCGCGTGACGGCAAAACCGCCCGCGATATTGATGCTCGTAATCAGGATGGTTGCGGCCGCGATCCACATGATGACGGGGTTCGCGGAGCTTATTTGCAGTAGCGCGCCGATAACGATGATGCTGGATATGGCGTTGGTCACACTCATGAGCGGTGTGTGCAGCGCCGACGTTACGTTCCAGATCACCATGTAGCCTACGAAGCAGGCCAGCACGAAAACCGTGAAGTGCGCCATGAAAGATGGCGGCGCGACAGCGCCCAGTCCGAGCAACGCCAGGCCGCCCACGACTGCCGTGATAATCGGTCCTGCGGCCGAGGGCTTCTTCGGCTCGACGACCGGCGCCGGTGCGGGCTCCGCCTTCACTGGTCCGGCCGATATCGTCGGCGGTGGTGGCGGCCATATGGTCTCGCCACCGGTACAGACCGTGGCTCCACGCACGACTTCGTCTTCGAGGTCGAGCGTAATATTGCCGTCCTTTTCCGGCGTCATATCGGTAAGGATGTGCCGCAGGTTGGTCGCGTAGAGCTGGCTCGCCGTCGTCGCCAGGCGGCTCGGCAGGTCTGTGTAGCCAATAATGGAAACGCCATCTACTTTGACGATCTCGCCAGGCTTGGTGAGCTCGCAATTGCCGCCCTGTTCAGCGGCAAGATCGACGATGACGCTACCGTCCTTCATCGAGGCGACCATCTCGGCGGTAATCAGCCGGGGTGCCGGTTTGCCCGGGATGAGCGCCGTCGTGATGATGATGTCGACGTCCTTGGCCTGCTCCGCGAAGAGGGCCATTTCCGCCTTGATGAACTCGTCGCTCATCACCTTGGCGTAACCGCCTTCGCCGGAGCCGTCCTCGTCCTCGAAATCGAGCATGAGGAACTCGGCGTCCATGCTCTCTATCTGTTCCTTTACTTCGGGACGCGTATCGAACGCCCTGACGATAGCTCCCATGCTCTTCGCAGCACCGATGGCTGCGAGGCCGGCCACGCCGGCGCCGATAACCATGACCTTCGCCGGCGGAACCTTGCCGGCAGCCGTGATCTGTCCGGTGAAAAAACGGCCGAAGTGCTGCGCAGCTTCGATTACGGCACGGTAACCCGCGATGTTCGCCATCGAGCTCAGACCATCCATTTTCTGCGCGCGGGAAATTCTCGGCACGCTGTCTATTGCGAGGACGGTCGCGCCCGTGCCCGTGAGTTGCTCCAGCAGTTCGGGGTTCTGGCCCGGGAACAGGAAGCTGATCAGCATCTGCGAGTCTTTCAGGCCTTTTGCCTCGCCGCTCTCCGGCGCGCGCACTTTCAATATGATGTCGGAATCCGACCAGACAGTCGCGGCATCCACGACCTCGCAGCCAGCCGCTTCATAGGCCTCGTTCGAATAACTCGCGAGCGCGCCCGCATCTCTCTCCACTACAACGCTGTAGCCGAGCTTTTGCAGTTGCTCCGCCACTTCCGGTGTGGTGGCCACGCGGCACTCACCCGCAAAGGTTTCTCTGGGTACACCAATTCTCATACAAGGTCTCCGATCGTCTGCCGGAACAGGAAGGGGGCGTACTCTACCAAGATTGACTGCCGCCGCACAGATTCAGGGGGGCTCGGAAAACCACTAGTTGGGAATAAAAAAAGGGCACCCATGGGGTGCCCCGAATTGTGGTGAAAATGACCCGGATCAGTCGCGGCGGTCGCCGCTGCGTGGGCGATCGTGATTCACACGATCGCGCATACGCTGCCGCTGCTCCGGCGTCATATGGCGATAGCGGTCACGCAGCTGCTGTCGCTGCTCCGGGGTCATATTCTGATAGCGATTGCGCAGCTGCTGCTGCTCCTCAGGCGAAAGATCCCGGTAGCGCTCGAAGTTCTCGCGAATACGGCGCCGCTCATCGGGCGGCAAATTGCGGAAATCCTTCCAGCGCTCGCGGATATGCCGGCGCCTGTCGTCCGGAAGCTCGCGCCAGCGCATGAAGCGCATCTGCGCCATGTCGCGCTGCCCAGGCGACATGCCGGACCAGCGCTGCGCGCCCCGCGACAGGCGTTGCTGGCGCTCCGCCGGCATCGAATCCCAGCTGTCCGCAAAGCGATCAAGCACCTGCTGTTGCTCGGCGCTCAGATTGCTCCAGGCCACGCCCTGCTCGTCGGCCAGCGCTGTGGTCGACAAAATCAAGACAGCAAGTAATACCGTCAAAATTCTGGCCATCAGATATTTAGCGTTCATCGTCTTTCTCCGCCGATTCTTCACCTTGCGGTGCGGGATCGGTCCGCTCGTCGGATTCGAGACTTATCTGCTGATCGATCATTACCCACTCCTCGTCCGACTCTTCCCATTGCCCCAGGTACTCCAGAAATTCCATATCGGGCTCCTCGGCATCCGCAGCGAGTACCAGGCTGCATGCGCCGGCCAACAACCAGAGCAATGCCGTGCGCTGTGTGCGCCTAGCCGACATTGCCATTCGTAGCCAGGTCAGATGGATCGATCCAGCTGTAGAATTCGAGGTCCTCGAGCATCTCCAGGCTGTCGTCACCGATCAGAATCTCGAAGTCAGTGACCGAACCCGTCTCCGGCAACGGGCCCTCGGTCGGGACTCCTTGCCATACGACCACCGCAATGACGGCCGCCGCCGCAACACCCATCGCCGGCATCCAGCGCACCCATTGACCAACCGGGCTCGTTCTGTCGAGTTCTGCCAGTGCTTCCTGACGGCCGCGGTTCAGTCGCGACAGCGTCGCGGCGTCGAGCCGCTCGACGCTGTCGTCGAACAACTCCTTCGCCTGCCGGGCGAGGTCCTCGTCGTGATTCGGCTTCTTCATTGCCAGTATTCTCCCAACGCATCCCGGAGCGCATGCACGGCCCGGGAATAATGTGTTTTGACGCTGCCC
>Ga0209578_10002157_pt1 | contig 16725 bp, 6 predicted proteins | sample tdAd472_FD_187127 | JGI IMG/M metagenome (GOLD analysis project Ga0209578, IMG submission 187127) | Marine sediment microbial communities from the Atlantic coast under amendment with organic carbon and nitrate - tdAd47.2 (SPAdes)... | ecosystem: Environmental > Aquatic > Marine > Coastal >...
ACCGCCGGCCCCGCTGATAATATCGCCGCCCGAGGTCGCCAGAATGGTGTCATCCCCGCCGCCGCCGTCGAGAATCGTCGACGTCAGGCCGGCAAAGAAAAACGTGCTCAAATCAAACACTTGAGCCGCCCCGCTGCCGGTGAACATCGCGCGTTCGGCACTGATGATGGTATCCGTCCCGCGACCGGCCATCAGCGTGTTCGTCAGAGTCGCGTCTCCAGCAAACGACTCGCGAATCAGGTCGTTCCCGCTGCCACCGTTGAGCGTGTCGTTCCCGTCACCGCCGTCGAGCGTATCTCCCGTCGAGCCCTGCCCCTGCACGAGATCGTCGCCCGCATTACCAATCACCTCGTCTTTACCACTGCCACCATTGAGTGTGTCATTCCCCGACCCACCAATCATCACATCATCACCGCCGTTGCCGGTCAGAATGGTATTACCCACTGCCAGTGAGGCATCGAACCGGTCGTTACCATCGCCGCCCGTGAAGACAATTCCCGTATCCACCGCCGTGCCCATATCGAGCACTGTGACCACATCATCCCCGGCAGACCCGACGATATTCAGAAACTGAATCGAACTGACGTCCTGCCGCAGCAGCTCACCACCGCCAGCCACTCGCACGACCAGATCCGCTCCGTCACGCAGCACCTCGTAAGCCCCCGTCCCCGGCAGCGTCACGTTAGCGGGTTGAGCATTGTTCTCTTCGAACGTGACCGTCGCCGACGCCGCGACCGAGTCATTCCCCGCCCCGTCCTGAGCCGCTCCGCCGCCGATACTCACCGTGACATCACCAGCGGAATCCGGCGTCACGGCGAGCGTAAACGTGTCACCATCGACCGGCGTGAACGTTCCCGCCGAGCCGTTCGTGACGCTCACGTCGCCTGCGACAAACCCGGTCACGGTCTCGCTGAACTGAAACGTGAAGACAATCGGCGAGTCACTGGTCGTTGACCCGTCCGGCGTAATCACAACCGTCGGGTTCAGCGTATCGATCGCGTAGTTCGCCGAATCGGCTGCGGTTCCGGCGTTACCCGCCGCGTCGGCGTAGGCCGTCCCGACACTGATGACGTTCGTCGGATCTTCCACATCAGTGTCCGGCGTGAAGGTTGCCGTGAACACCAGCGGATCGCCCGTGATCGCCAGCCCGGAGAGCATGCCGTTCTGCACCGTCACGTCATCGGCTGTGAAGTCGACGACTGGTTCTGAGAACGTGAACGTCACCGTCGCCGTCTCGCCCGTGCTCAGTGCCGAGTCATCCAGCGATACAGCAACCGTCGGCGGGGTGACATCGACTTCTGCCAGAAACAGCACATGCACCGCACCGCGATTCGTGCCGCCCGCGTCATCGCGTTCGGCTCCGACGACCAGATCGGGCACGCCGTCGCCGTCCAGATCGCCCGGTGACGTCATCGAACTCCCGAAGTAGTCATAATCGCTGAGCGTGGGGCCGTTGGCCGTGGTCGAGTTGATCTCGATCGTCTGCTTCACACTGCCGTCGGCATTCAGCAGCAGCACATGCACCGCACCGCGTTCCGAGCCGCCCTCGTCATCGCCGCTGGCTCCGACGACCAGATCGGGCACGCCGTCGCCGTCCAGATCACCCGGTGACGTCATCGAACTCCCGAACCGGTCAACATTGCTGAGCGTGGGGCCGTTGGCCGTGGTTGAGTTGATCTCGACCGTCTGCTTCACGCTGCCGTCGGCATTCAGCAGCAGCACATGCACCGCACCGCGATTCGAGCCGCCCGCGTCATCGCCATAGGCTCCGACGGCCAGATCGGGCACGCCATCGCCGTCCAGATCACCCGGCGACGTCACCGAACTCCCGAAGTAGTCATCATTGCTGAGCGTGGGGCCGTTGGCCGTATTGTCGTTGATCTCGACCGTCTGCTTCACACTGCCGTCGGCATTCAGCAGCAGCACATGCACCGCACCGCGAGAAGGGCCGCCCTCGTCATCGTCTCTGGCTCCGACGGCCAGATCGGGCACGCCGTCGCCGTCCAGATCACCCAGCGACGTCATCGAACTCCCGAAGTAGTCATAATCGCTGAGCGTGGGGCCGTTGGCCGTGGTCGAGTTGATCTCGACCGTCTGCTTCACGCTGCCGTCGGCATTCAGCAGCAGCACATGCACCGCACCGCGTTCCGAGCCGCCCTCGTCATCGCCGCTGGCTCCGACGGCCAGATCGGGCACGCCGTCGCCGTCCAGATCACCCAGCGACGTCACCGAACTCCCGAAGTTGTCACCATCGTCAAGGCTGGGCCCGTTGGTTGTGCTGGAGTTGATCTCCACCGTCTGCTTCACACTCCCGTCGCTGTTGAGCAGCAGCACATGCACCGCTCCACGATACGAGCCGCTCTCGGCATCGCGGTCGGCTCCGACGGCCAGATCGTTCACGCCGTCGCCGTCCAGATCACCCAGCCAAGTCAACGAACTCCCGAACCGGTCACCATTGCTGAGGCTGGGCCCGTTGGGCGTGCTGGAGTTGATCTCCACCGTCGATTTCGGAAGCCCGCTGCTCGGAGCCGTGATCGTAAACACGTAGTCCTCGACCTCACCGTCGGCGGCAATGCCGAAAGGGTTCTCAGCCGCCGAGTCGGTGCTCAGCCGGAAACGGGCGTAGGTCGTGCCGGTGAAGCCGTCCGGGATCGCCGGGAAGGTCAGCGTGAAGCGTTCGCCGAATGTCCCACCGGACACGGTCACCTGAGCGCGTTCGGTCGCATTGTCGAACACGCCGTCGCTGTTGTAGTCGATCCAGCCGGAGAGCGTGGCCGGGTCCGCGGTGAGGTTCCTGGCCAGCAGCGTGATGCTCGGCGCGCCGCCAATGGTGCCCCGCAGGTCCAGCGGATTGAGCACGCCGTCCTCGTCATCCGGCAGCGTCCCGTCAACGTTATCCGCGGTGGCGGTGACGTTCTGCTGCGTGCCGTCGTCGAAGTCGCCTTCGAATGCTCCGAGGAAGACGTCGAACGGGTTGCCGTGACGCGGGCCGTTGTCGGCGGCAGTGGTCTGGTAGTTGCCGGATCCGGTTCCGACTCCGGTGTCCGGAGCGTCGCCCAGGTCGCCAAAGCGGGTGAGACCGACGTTGAATGTTTCGAGTGTGTCGCCGCCGCTGAGCGTCAACGGGTCACCGCCAACAAAGGAACGCTGCGCGACGCCGGCGACAAACACACCGCCGGTGAATGCCGAATCGTAGGCGAAGAACTCACTCAGCACGCGGGGCGTGAATGCGGTGTCCGTCCCGTCGAACACGCGGACGAGCGGTCCGCCGCCGGCACCGGGTGACGTGATGATGTCGTCCGCTCCGTCGCCATTGACGTCGCCGGTGGCAACGCGGACACCGCCATTAAACGCAACGCTGTAGGCGAAGAATTCCTGGAGCTGATCCGCCGTGCCATTGCTGTTGGAAAAGACCCGCACGTGAGGCCCGGCTCCAGCGTCGGCTCCGACAACCACATCGTCCGTCCCGTCACCGTTGACGTCACCCACTGCGACGAACACGCCGCCCGTGAACGAGGGGGCGAACGCGAAGAAACTCAGGACGTCGTTGCCGGGATCGCCAAACGTTGAGCTGCCGGTGGCGCTGTCGAAGACGCGAATATGAGGTGCGCCGCCTGGACCGACACCGGTGACGATGTCGTCCCGTCCGTCACCGGTGAGATCCCCAGCGGCGACGCGCACGCCTCCGGTGAACGTCATGTCAAACGCGAAGAAGTCCCGCAGCAGTGTGTCGCCCGTCAGGTCGGTGCCGTCAAAGACTCGGACTTGTGGTCCGCTACCCGCGTCGGCACTGGTGATGATGTCTGCCGTGCCGTCGCCATTGATGTCGCCGCTGGCCACGAAAATGCCGCCCGTGAACGCACTGTCGAACGCGTCGAACTGGCCGAGATCGCTGCCGGTCAGGCCGTCGAAGACGCGGACCGTGGGAGCACCTCCCGGACCGGCGGCGGCGATCAGGTCGGCGATGCCGTCGCCGTTGACGTCGCCCGAGGCGACTCGGACGCCGCCCGTGAATCCGGCGTCGAAAGCGAAGAAGTTGCGAAACTCAGTCGCCCCGGAGCCGTCCGTGCCGTCGAAGACTTTGACGTGCGGTCCAGCAGTTTGACCGGCCCCGGTGATCAGCCACGGTGTTTCGGGCACGGTTTCGCTGAACGGGTCACGCGGCAGGACGCGAACGTGGTACTGGCCATCGGGCAGGTCAGAGAAGCTGTAGTTGCCCTCGAAGTCGGTCATCGTGTCGGCGATGAACGTGTCGTCGCCGCCGATGACGTCGAAGTCCGCCGTGCCGTTGCCGCCGTCCTGCCACAACTGCACCAGCACGTCACCCAGGCCGAATTCGTTGAGTTCCTGCACGCCGCTGAAGTTCAGGTCCTCGAACACGGTCCCGGAAATCCGCTCGACCGACTCCGCCGGATCCGGAATGAACCGTACGACGTTGAAGGAAAAGCCAGTTGGATTGCTGGCAGAATCCAGCAACGGCGTCTGGCCTGCCCCGACGTAGGCTTCATCAATGCCTGGCGGAGTCTCCGAGATCGTCGCACTGATACGGTGAGCCTCATTGTGATGTAGTGATACCCCTCCAATCGAAACCTCGACGAATACGTCGAAGAAGCTGTCAGAATCGCCTGGTGCGAACGGGTCAACGTCCAGCAGGCCCGGAGTATTGTTCACCAGTTCGATAATCTCTCCCAGCGAATCCGACGCAGAGTGGAGAGTGATATTGAGAGTTCCCAGTGAACTGTTGCCAGTCAGTTCCAGAGACGCCAGTTGCGTATCGACTTCGTCGCGTCCGTCGATGTCGTCATCATTGGCGTCGCCTGCAGACGGCCCTTCGAAGAAGGTGTGAAAGGTCGTCGAACCGTTCAACTCAATACGTTCTACCGTCCTATCGGGGTGCACGAGGTCGATCTCGGCGAATGCGGTCGGGAATACGTCGCTGATCGGTGGAGGGCCATCGTCGTTCGCGATCGTGCCTGTCGCCGACTCCGGCGTGCCGATCTGAAATCCGCTCCCGGCCTGCAGCGTCAGGACAATGGTTTCGTCCAATTCGCCAATCGGATCGGGCGTCGGATCGATCGTCACCGTCGCCGTCGCTGATCCATCGATAAAAGTGACGGAGCCTGACGAAGAGTTGAAGCTGGCTGCACCACTCTGTGTGTAGTCGGAGTTGAACGTCGCGTCGCCGCCGACCGAGAAGTTGACCGTCAGCGCCCCGACAGTCACGTCACGCATAAAGGTGTAAATGAGGTTGCTCGGGCCGTCTTCACCAACGAACGACGGGGCAACACTGACGGTCACCTCGGGGGCCATGACCGTCAGGACCACGTCGTTTCCGTCGCCACCGGCGTAGTCGATCTCGAACTTCCGGCCGTCGGCGACGAACTGTCCGCCCTGCGGCAATGTCACCGAATTGAAATTGAACGTCCCGCTGATCGACGACCCCACATCTATGAGTTCGATGATGGTGAATTCGTCGCCCACCGTCGGCGTGAAGCCCCCCAGATCGACGGTCAATTCAGCGCCGCCCAGCGTGACAGTCTGCATGCTGCCGAGCACGCGGACCTGATCGTGGCGTCCGGCCCGCGTGGTTCGAGGCAGAAAGAACGACGCGGCGAGGTTGGTCGGAAACGTGACATCAACACCGTTGAACTCGCTGATGTCGGAACTGCCGCCAGCATCCAGGAAATCGGTGCCGCTGACGCTGAACAGGTCGTCGCCGCCGTTCCCACCATTCAGGATGTTCGTTCCAGCGCCCCCGCGGATCGTGTCTTCTCCGCCCAGACCCGTGAGCAGGTCATCGCCGTCTTCGCCTTCCAGCAGGTCATTCCCACCGGCACCTCTCAACGTGTCATTGCCGCCACCTCCACGCAGCGTGCTGGGAACATCGTTGAAAATCTCGATCCGGTTGTTGCCTGGCCCGCCGATCAGCTCCGCCGCCTCGAAGCCGAAGGCGTTATCAACATCGCTGCCGATGAAGCTGCCTTCACCGAACGAAACGTTGAAGTCGGCGTCCCGCTGTTCGCGAAACAGGTCGATGCCGTTCCCCCCCAGGAACGTGTCATTGCCGAGACCGTCTCCGCCCACCAGTGTGTCATTGCCGAGGCCGCCCGTGATCGTGTCCGCGGCACTTCCACCATCGATCGAGTCGGCCTGAGTGCCGCCGATCAGCGTGTCGTTGCCAGGGCCCCCTAGAAGCGTCAACGGAATGTTTACAAACGATCCATCGATCAGGCTGCCGGCAGAGGTCGCTGCCGTGATCTCAGCCCGCTCGAAGCCACCGGCCGGCATGATCGAGCTTTCGCCGATCAGAATGACACCCTCGCCATACCCAAGTACGACGTCGCTTTCGGCGAAACTGTCGCGGTGCAGGTCGTTTCCGCTGCCGCCGATCAGTTGCTGCTGCCTGAAGTCCAATGCAGGACCACCGGACACCGTATCGTCGTTGGAGCCACCATCGACCGTGTCATTGCCGGGCCCACCAAGAAGATCATCGTTGCCGGGGCCGCCCAGCAGTCTGTCGTCGCCCGCACTGCCGAGGAGTACGTCCGGGCCGTCGCCACCCTCCAGCAGGACAGACAGCCCAAGGTTGGGTAGTGCGCTCGCATCGAGAATGTCAGCGTCGACGCCGCCATCGATTTCCAGCATGGCGAGATCAGCGACGCCCGTCAGATCGTTGACGGTGACAACGTCATTACCGTCAAGCGTGTTGAGGTCGAGCGTCTCAATCGTCCCCACGTCCAGGCTGAATGGTCCCAGCCCCGCTCCGCCGTCCGCACGCGTGACGTCGAACCGTGATCCATTCGCCGAGATCGTGATCTGGTCACCGGCTGGAGCGACCGTCGAGCCGTTGACCTCCAGCTCGTCCGTCTCCGTTCCCCCCTCGATCAGATCGCTGCCGTCACCGTTGTTCCAGATGATGAGATCATTTCCGACTTCCCCGAAAAGCTCGTCATTGCCTGGTCCGCCGATCAGCACATCGTCGCCATCGAAACCAGAGAGCAGGTCATCTCCATCATCGCCATTGAGAGTGTCAGCGCCGCCCTCGCCGTCGAGAGTGTCATTGCCCGGCCCGCCATTCAGGACACTGCTGGCCGAAGTGCCGACCAGAATGTCCCCCTGGTCCCCGCCGGTGATGTTTTCAAACTCGCCATCCAGATCGATGGTCAGATTCGACGCATGGACCGTCTGAGCCGGCCCCGTTCTCAGATCCACAGTGACACCCACTGTGTTCGTTGCCGAAAAGTCCAGCAGATCCGTGCCCTGACCGGGACTCTCGACGATGACATCGCTGCCCAGGTTGAAGTCGACATCGAATAAGAACGTGTCGTCGCCCACGCCGCCGCGCAGTTCGTCGTCACCGCCGTTGCCGGAGATCGTGTCGTTGTCGCCGCCGCCCTGAATCGTGTCGTTGCCGGCTCCACCACGCAGAATGTCACCACCAGCCCCGCCCTGGACGTTCATGCCGACGGTGCCGTTCTCGCCTGCCAGAATGTCGGCACCGTCTCCCAGGTCGATGTTGAAGTTCTGCAGCGCGGCTCCGTTGCCGACCCCCAGAACGCTGAGGTTGCCGACGTTGACGGTGTCACTCCCGTCCAGCATGTTGAGCGTGAAGGTCGTGACGTTCAGCGCCTCGACACGAAACGAAGCGGCGAGATCGCGAATCGTCAGTGTGTCGCCCAGCGTGTTGAACTCGTTCGCCTCGACGAAGTATTCCTCACCGCTGTTTGTGCCGTTGACGGTCAGCGATTTCGCTCCCGTCCCGCGCGCGTCGATCTCGACCAGCCGCGACGGTGTGGTCGTTTCGATGGAATCGTCGCCGTCGTCGGTCCGCACAATGATGTCGCCGCTGAACGCACTCAGCGGGACCGTCAACGAATTCGTCCCCGTTCCCGTCGATCCAGCGATGATCGTCGAGAGCGGCTGCTGCGGATCGCTGATCACAACGTCCGTGGCCGTCGTCGTGATGCTCAGCGCGTTGTCATCACCGCTGTCCTGGACAATCAGGTCGTTCCCGTCCAGAAACACGCTGACGCCGGTTTCCCGAATGGCGAGAGCTGACAGGGCCAGTTCGAACCCGCCGTTCAGCGAAATCGTAATGTCGATCTCGCCACTGCCGTCCGCGGCCACCAGCGCCGCAAAGTCGGAGAGCGGCTGCGAACTGCTCCCGCGCTGGCCGTTCACCTCAAGATTTCCACTCGTCAGGTTCTGATTGAAGTTGACGGTGTTGGCCCCCACGATGCTGACCGACTGCTGGCTGGTCGCTCCGGACTGGTGGGCGAAGACGAACACCTCGTACAGCCCGCCCGGCGTCAGATCCGACCACGTCGCGAAGATGTCGTTGTCCGGGTCGGAATCCGTCAGAATGATGCCGTCGACCAGACCAAGCGGGTTCGTGTGCTGCGGCACTGTCGAGGCGTTGACGGTCGCTGTCTCCCGCCCGAAGTTGAACGTCCCCAGCTCGTCGGCAGTCGAAATCGCAAAGTCAATCGTGGTGTTGGTGTTGTCCTCGCGGAGCAGATTGTCCAGGTCCGGCGACCCAATCCCGGCCATGTCAAAACCGCCAATGACCGTCCAGTTGGCCGGCGCCTCGTTCAGTGCATCATCGCCGAAATCGATCCCCACCAGCGCGGCCGCCAGCAGCGTCCGGTCTTCCAGAGCCTCGATGTGACTCTGCCGGCGCCGATTCCGCAACTGCGTTTCCGGAGCACGTCGTGCGAGCCGACGGCGCTGCCGGGCTCGATGAACGGAAGCAGCCACCCAGCTACGGAACTTCGTCGAAATCAGCATGCAATTACCTCAAAGGATACCTGCGAAAACACAGGGACTGCGCAAATACGGGAACAGCGCAATGGCGAGCGGACACTGAACACAGACCGTCGCCGCAACATACAGCACACCAGAACACTGCCGGCCACGCACGCTAACGATTGCGGCTAAGGCCTCTTCGAAATGACCGCCCGCCTGACTCGCAAGCCCGCCAGGAAATATCTGGCGGCATTCTGCCCTGGGCTGGTCAGCCCCAGTCAGATTCAAGCGGCCAGACTACCAGCACGACCGATCGCAGGCACCTGATCAGCCACGATTTAACGTCCAAGGACAAAAAACAGGTTACGCCCGATTGTGCGGCCATTGGTTTCTCTACAACTCTGTCACGCGTGAGTGATGTGCCGCGACGCCTGACCAAAGTAGCCATCTCGCTCCGCCGAGATGAGCCGAACGCAGGAAGAATTCCTCGAGCCAGTTTCGCTCGGCCGTTTACATCACGCTTCCGCAATGAGATGTTTCGGGAGATTCCGGGACGTCCGCTCACGCTGGATCATCGCGACGGAGCGAGATGGCTCCTTTACGCCCGATAGTGCGGCCAGTACTGCAGCGTGAACCGCCAGTCGCGGAACTCGACATCGTCGGCCATCTCGATATCTGTCACACAGTGCGGAATCGCACTGGGAAACAACACCATCCGCCGCGGGCGAAACGGCACGACGGTCGATTCGGTCTGCGACCAGAAGATCTCGAAGTCTCCGCCGCGAAACTTCTGCGGTTCGGTCGAGAGCATGACGTTGGCCGTCAGAAAGCAGGGCGGCAGGTCAACGTGCTTCCGGTAATAGTGCCCCGGCCCCCACGCGGCCAGGTGCGTCTGATCGAAGTTCGCTCGCACCAGCAGATACGAAAACAGCATGTCACCGCTGTCTCGATACGCCTGCTGCAACTTCGGACTGAAGACATGCTGCCCCAGGTTGTTCAGGATCACGGACGCGCTGCGATCTTTCGCAAAGACCGCATCCAGAAAACACTCCAGGTTTCTCTTGGTCTGATCTTCAATGGCCCTGGGCTGCTGACCTCGCCGCTGGTCACGCATTCTTCCAGGCTGCAGTTGCTCACGCAGTCGACAGATTTCGTCGATCATCTGCCCGGCGAGTTCCGGCGACAGGAAGTCGTCAACCACGAAATATTTCAGCGGCGCGTCTGTGACAAGTTCGATGTTCATTGGCCAGCCACCATGTACTTTGAGTTTCTGACTCAGTGTAGCCACTGCCCAAAGAACGGCTTGCTGCACGCCCCCCAGCAGCCTTCATGAATAATCCGGGCAAACCGTCAGAACGCCGTGCTGAAGCACGGGGCGATCGAATCACCATGCCGAATCGGGAAGGTGTTTCCGCCCCCTTCCTGAGCACGTCCGAACCATCAGTCCGCGGACGTTTCTGCGATCAGCTCACTGACGCGCTGCATCAGAATGTCCTCGACGTTCGGAGCAAACGGCCCCGGCTGGACGACCGTCGTCATGTAGCGCATCGCCCCGCCGGCTTCGTACCCGCCTTCCAGCAGCACGCGCAGACTCGGGATGTAGGCGAAGACGTCGTTCGAGTACCCCGCGACCCAGACATCCGGGCCGTTCGACTTGCGGTTCTCGTTCTTGATCCGCAGCGAGTAGTCAACGACGGTCTCACCCGGCAGCGCGACAAACAGAATCTGATCGCCGATCCGCGCGGCCTGCACGGGAGCCGGGTAACTGGTGAGCAGGCCGCCGCGTTCCAGTTCCTTCAGCAGCCGCTCGGCATAACGCTGGTCGTACCGGTTTGATGACTTCGCCAGCTCGACCAGTTCGGCCTTCGTCGGAGCATCGGCGTATTCGAGGTCCGCCGTTCCGAACGCCAGCTTCAGCGAACCCGTAATCGCACGCTGCGGCGTATCGAGCGCCGCGTCGACGGCGGTTGCCAGAGTTCGCCCATGCTGCTTCGCCAGCTTCAGAGTCCGCCGCGGGTACGGGTTCTGATCGCCGCCGCAGCCCATCATGAACAGCGCGACGGTTCCAGGATGAGCCTCTTCCAGATACTCCTGCGCGTAGCCGGCGTAGTCGCCGCACATCTGGTAGAAGCCGAGCGTCGTGTTGTGGCAGGCGTAGCCGAAGACGATCGCCTTCAGCTCCCGGTCCCCCGCTTCAACTCGCAGCACCGGCACGTCGTGATCGACGCGGCCGTCCGGATTCGGACTGTTGCGGTAGCCGGAATCCGTTGGCAGCCGACGGTTCATCGCAAACGCGGCCCGCGCTTTCTGATAAGCCAGTCGGGCCGGCGCGAGATCCTCAAACGCGGCGTCAATCCCCGCGACGATCCGCTGCTGCAGGGTCTGCACATACGCGATGGCCTTCTCCCGCCGCTCAGGATCCAGCCCGTCCAGTGCCGTCCCGGTCGTCCGAATCTCCGGCCCGCAGTGGGTGTGCGAGCAGTTCATGACGAGGTTTCGCGGTTTGAGCCCGCGCGATTCGGCCAGCTGCTGCTCGACAAACTTCCGCAACGGCCCCGGCACGCTGATCAGGTCGAGCGTCACGACGACCAGCGTTTCGCCCGCCGCATCCTGCAGGACCAGCGACTTCGCGAAGAGGTCCTGCTCGATGCCTTCCGACGGCTTATCCCGAGCCGCATACCCCGCCATCCACGCCGGCCCGTCCGGAGTAATCCTCACGCTGGCCACCCCCGCCTTCCAGCCGTCAGCCCGAGCATCCTCACCCGGCGTCACACAAACAAACCCGAGCACAGCCACCACAACGAAAAGACGCAGCGTCATCATCAGTCTCCAGAAGAGCCAGGCGAACCAGAAGCAGAAAGTGTGCCCACCTCAACCCCATCCCGCGAGGCAAGACGTCGAGTTTGAGCTACACGCGGCGGACACACTTCGAACCTGCATCCGTCAAACGTTATTGAATGCTGCAGAGTTCCCGGAAGTTCTGCAGCACCATCGCGTCGAACAACAGCTGTCAACTGAGGCCTCCCGGTGACCGGCGGTCTCCAACTGCCAGGGCCGAAATCACTTGCTTCTCACCAGCCACAACGGTCGAACTTCCGCTCTCACATCACGAGAACTGATAGCCCGGACGACCACCAGCCGCCTGGACCACTGAGATCGACGATGAAATCGGCGTGTACGACCGGCCTTGATCCGCCCGGCGGCTGAGATAATCTGTCCACACGAACGATCGGCAACCTCACTTCCGACAAACGAGCGTCAAACTTGGCTGACACCGATTCAAAGAACACGCCCGAACGTCATCGGCAAACGCGCCCACTGAACAGCACCTGTCGAAAGCACCTGCGTTTCGGCTGGTGGTCACTCTTCTGCTTTGTGACCATTGGTCTGCTTCTCGAAGCCCTGCACGGCTTCAAGGTTCCCTGGTACCTGGATCCCGCCTTCAAGACGCGACGCCTCGTGTGGACGCTCGGACATGCGCATGGCACTCTGCTCGCGCTTGTCCACATTGCATTCGCATTGTCAGTTCACATAACCGAGGTCTCAGAAACGCGCAGCCTTCGTCTCGCATCTGTCTGTCTGATTGCAGCCAGCATTTTCCTTCCCGGAGGTTTCCTGCTTGGTGGAATCTTCCTTTACTCTGGAGATCCGGGCCTCGGAATCGCTCTCGTCCCACTCGGGGCCATTTGCCTTATGGCGGGGTGCCTCGTCACTTCTCTTCGTCATCTGAAGTAAGAAGAGGCAGACCATCGGGTTGCATACACGCCCAGCAGGAAGTCGCTAAGAGCATGACTGAAACTCTGCTTGTCATATTTCTCTGCGTGCTCACCGCAGTAGCGACTCGCCGCGCACAGAGCCGGCCCCAACGACACGGGCTTACCGCTATGCTGGGAGTTTTTGCTCTTGCCGTGCCTTGTGGCTTTGCCTACGTGTCACTCACTCACCGCGAGATGATCACAGAACCGCCGATTGCTACCGACCGCCCGCTGAAAGCGGCCCACGGTGGCTACGTAGGATCGGAAGCCTGCATCAATTGTCACCCGCAGGAACACGATTCCTGGTACCACTCCTATCATCGCTCGATGACTCAGCCCGCCTCCGCGGCTTCAGTGGTTGGCAATTTCGACGACGTCACACTGACGTTCGGAAAGACATCGCTCCATCTCACACACGATGAGGACGAGTTTCTTGCCGAGATTCAAATGCCTGTGCCATATGGTGACACCGAACGCATCGTCCACAGCGTCCGCCCGATCGTGATGACAACCGGTTCTCACCATCAGCAGTCGTACTGGTTTTCGCTGGACGATACGACGCGCGGCGTGGCGATCCTGCCTTTCGCATTCCTGATCGACCACCAGCGCTGGGTCCCACGGCAATCCATCTTTCTGCGACCACGCTCTCGCGTTACGCAATATGAAGCCGGTCTCTGGAACCAGAACTGCATCAAGTGCCATTCGACGGGGGGACTGCCTCGGGCGAATCATTTTATTGACGGGAACAGCGTCTATTCAGATCGCATGGACACTCAGGTCGCGGAGTTCGGCATCGCCTGTGAATCGTGCCATGGCCCCGGAGAACGTCACTGCAGAATCAATCGCGACCCACTCCGCCGATACAGGCACCACCTTGGAGATCTGCCAGATGACAGCATCAGCAATCCAGAGCGTATGCCTCATCGCCTGGCATCGCAGGTATGTGGTCAGTGCCACGGAATCTTTGACTTCTACACCCACGAATCCTGGTCACGGTGGAACAGGAACGGATACTCCTATCGTCCGGGGGACGACTTGACCTCATCCAGAATACGGTTTTATGTCAACTGTTCCGGCACAGAGGACATGGAGGGCATCTCCGGATGGCACGGCAGTGATCCAAAGCTGTTCTGGTCAGATGGAATGCCTCGAACATCAGGACGGGAATACAACGCACTCGTACGGAGTGCCTGTTTCGAGAAAGGCACAATGTCATGCCTGTCGTGCCACCAAATGCACCAGGACACCACCGACAGTCGTGATGTCACGGAGTGGGCCAACGATCAGCTTCACGATGGGTTCCGCCGCAACGCAGCCTGCGTGACATGCCACAGCGATCTGCAGGACGACCAGTCGTTGGCCGCTCACACTCAACATTCGCCCTCCTCTTCAGGCAGTAATTGTTACAACTGCCATATGCCGTACACCACTTATGGACTCCTTAAGGCGATTCGCAGCCACGAAATCAGCAGCCCCTCAGTGAGCGCGACACTGCAGACGGGACGCCCCATGGCGTGTAACTTATGCCACCTCGATCAGACTCTTGAGTGGTCTTCCGATTGGATGGCGACTTGGTATGCCAGTGAAGAGACAGACCTGCCGGTTGCACACCAGCAAACAGCAGCATCGATCGTCTGGATGTTAAGTGGGGACGCCGGTCAACGAGCACTGGCTGCCTGGGCATGTGGATGGGACGATGCTGCAGAGGTCTCAGGAACCGACTGGATGACACCGTCTCTCGCTCAGTTGCTTGAAGATCCGTATGACGCGATTCGCATCATTGCAGAGCGGACTCTGCGACACATTCGAGAAACTGAACTCACTGACTATGACTTTCTCGATGCAGACGAAGATGTGTCTCGGATTCACCGGCAGTTGCTGGAAGAGTGGCGCGAAACACCGCATTCATCGGGGCTCGCACGAGGACGGCGTGTGCTGCTCGACGGTGACGGACGGCTCTTGCAGGAGGAGTTCAAGAAGCTTCTCGATTCGCGCGACGACACCCCGGTGATGCTTCTCGAGTAATGCGTCGCAGACTGGAAACAGAACGTTCATCAGGCTGCTCAGAAGAATGAAGATACAAAGGGTCTCAGCATGTGAGCCTCTCCATGACGCCTGAGAAACTTCCTGCCGGTGCAGCCCTGACCGAACGAGAGGCGCCGCGCAGATCGTGCTCCACGCGGTGCCCATCGCTGATTTACGCAATGCGATCGCCGAGCGGTCGCGTTATTGCTCGATGATGTCCAGGATTTGGGCGTTGATTGCTGCGGCAGGCTGGTCGGGATCGAGACGGCGGAGTGGTGCGCCGCTCGGGGAGAGCAGCAGGCCGAATGCGGTTTCCGGCTGGTCAGCGACGAGTGATGTCAGATTCAAAGCATCGATTCTGGCGAGCATTGCCGGTCGGCCATCCTGCCTCTGCAGCGCGAACTGTTCAATCTCCAGGGGACGATCCGCCATCTCCGTCTGCAGCCGCGCGACCATTTCCCCCGTCGCTCGACAATGCGGGCACCGGTCGTCGTGGCTGCGGAAGGCCACCAGACGGAATCCGGCTGCCGGCGCCTCAGCGCGATCCTCCGCGACCTGCACGCCGCTCCGGCCAGTTTCAACCACCTCGTCCTGACTGTTGTTCTGCTGCTCAGGTCGAGCCGCTTCTTCGTTCGACCCGTCCTGCGGCTGCGACGCCAGTTGCTGCCTGAGATCCGTCGTCTGCGAGAACAGCCAGAGGCAGACTCCAACGACAATCACGAGGGCGATCGACACCGCAATCGCCCGAGTTCGCCAGCGGCGTTCGCTGCGTGCGAGTGAGGCTGCCGAGAGAATCGCCTCGACACGGTCCTCGGGCAGTCGTGCCTGACGATAAAACTCGACGAGTTGCGATTCGCGGTCTGGATGCTTCACCGTCGATGCTCCTCGGTTTCAAGGCGTTCCCGGTGCTCGGCCAGTCGAGCCTTGGAACGCGAAAGCAGGCTCAGCACGGTCCCGCGCGGCTTACCCATCAGCCGACCGATCTCCGCGGCGGAGAACTCTTCCACGCAGTTGAGGTACAGAACTTCGCGTTCTTCCGGCCGCAGCATGGCCAGCAGCGATTCGATATCGTCGGAGTTGGCAAGTGCCGCGGCATGGTCCGCGCCAGCGTCAACCACTTCGGTTTGATTCAACGACTCGATCCTCAGTACATCGCGACGCCGGCACTGATCGATAAACAGGTTGCGGACCGCGGCAAACAGGTACGAGCGACTCACCAGACGGCCTCGCGACCGGTACACCCGCAGGCAAGCCTGCTGAACCAGATCCTCTGCGTCGTGCTCGCAGTGAGTCAGCGACAGCGCGTAGCGATAGCCCGACTGGATCACGTCGCGAACGTCTTCAGCATCGTTCGTTCGCGACATTTGTGACGGGCTCCCAATCGGGCGGCAACCTCGCTCACCCGAAACCAAATCCTGACGCAGCACAATCGCTGGCTGCCCGAATCTGGCCATTCCTGAGATTCGTTGCAATCAACTGGTCGATTAATTCGTTCTGTCATGCGGAAAGAGTCGCCGCCACCAATCTCAGCGCCACTCGCGCTCGGCCAGGAAGGTTCCGCAATGCAGCATGTGCTCTCCAGAATCGTTGCCGCCGCCGTCATCTCAGGATGCTGCGCGGCCTCTGTCACCGCGCAGGATCGAGTCGCTGTTGATCTGCTGGCACGGGTCAAACCACAGCAGCACTCCCTGCGCGGCGACTGGACAAAGACCGACAACGGGTTACGAGCCAGCGGTGGCCAGTCACCGTCGCTGTGCGTCGTGCCGTACAACCTCGACGGCGCCTACGAACTGAAATTCGAGTTCACTCGTCGGTCAGGAACCGATCTCGTCGGCATGGTGCTCCCGCTGCAGCAGACTCAGGTCTTTCTTGAGTTCAGCGCGTGGTCCGGCGAAGCGCACGGCCTGTCGCGCGTCAGGAGTTCGAGCAGTCGTGACCAGGCCAACCCGACCTCCGTCATGCCCGGCACGCTGGTCAACGGACGCCGCTATCGCGCTGCGGCGACCGTCAGGCCAGACGGCAAGAATGTGACGATCCGCGTCGCACTCGACGACAAGTCGCTGATCGACTGGTCCGGGCCGTTCAAAGAACTCTCGCCGAATCTGGCGTTCAACATTCCGAGCCGGCAGCGGCTGGCGCTGGCAGCCTCACGCTCGACCGTGGACTTTCACACGTTGACCGCCGCCCACGCTGAGAACGC
>Ga0209578_10002160_pt1 | contig 16713 bp, 14 predicted proteins | sample tdAd472_FD_187127 | JGI IMG/M metagenome (GOLD analysis project Ga0209578, IMG submission 187127) | Marine sediment microbial communities from the Atlantic coast under amendment with organic carbon and nitrate - tdAd47.2 (SPAdes)... | ecosystem: Environmental > Aquatic > Marine > Coastal >...
AGTTTTTCAACCTGATCGCGAAGAGTCATGGCCCGACTGTAGCCGAGGCCGCGGCAGGTGACAACGACCGCTGTACAACTTCAGGACGCCAGGAAAATCCTGGATTTCCTAATATCCTAGGTTTCCTCGAACACCTTGAACAGCGTAATGGCGGCGCCAAACGTCATGCCGCCGAGCAAGATCATCTGCAACTGTGGCAAGAACTGCAATGGTGCACTGAACAGGTCACCTGGCACGATATTAAGTAACGGTAGCAGCGCAATGACGAGCTGCGCAGCCGGTTTCAAGGCGAACGCTGCACCGATGATCGCCGCAACAGGCAGTGCAAGCCGATTGATCCAGATCCGGCGCCGAATCGTAAACACGATTCTGTCGCTAAATCCATCATCCGGAATAGCTTCAGAATGAAACACCGATTCCAGTAACTGATCCTGCGCGTCTGAGGTCTTGTCAGCCATGTTGATAATTTTCGATTTCAAACTGCGTCCTGATCTTTTCTTTGGCGCGGTGAATAATCGACTTCACCGTACCTGCGGGTAGCTCCGTTGCTTCCGAGATTTCCCGGTGCGAAAGACCGCACGCATACGAGAAGATCATAATTGCGCGCTCCTGTTCATTCAATGCCGCCAACAGTTTCTCCAGGTCCAGCACGTCTTCCGGAGAAGCTGTATGGCTCGTGATCTCCCGCACCTTCTCGTGACCAACCTGCTCGATAATCTCGCCGTAGCGTTTCGACTTGCGTTTCGATTGCAGGAACGTCGTGTAAGCAATCTTCAATACCCAACCAATGAAACTGCCACTTCCCGAGTAGGTGTGAATCTTGTCCCAGGCATGCAGGAAGCAATCCTGTGCAAGGTCATCCGCTAGGGCCTCGTCACGCGCCAGCTTGCGCAGGAAATTGCGAACCTGCGATTGGTGGCGCCGGATCAGTTCGCCAAAGGCTCCCGAATCCTGGTTCGCCACCACGCGTGCGACAAGTACCTGATCGTTGATCACTCCTCCCGGCTCTTGCAACTACTACCTAATCGGATTTTCCGAAATGATGCATCAGCAAGAATGCAACGCCAATCGAGAATGGAAACATTGCGATGCCGAGCAATGGCCTAACCGCGTCTTCTTCGCCCAGAACTACACCAAATAGCGCAAAGCCGATAGCAATCACCACGCCGATCACTCCGCGGCGCAAATCTCGTTGCGGGGACACGGGCGGGTTGACGAGGTTCTCGATCAACTCGGGCGACAAGTCCTGACCCTTTTCGATCGCTGAACGAAGCGTGATCTGCATCTCTCGCTTTCCTTTGAATCGAAACCAGACCCAAAGTGACAGCACAACCGCCAGGCCGATGAACATGACCACGGGAATCCAAAATTCGTTTACTTCCATTTCCAGGCTCCTTACCCAAATGTAGCTGAATATTGTTCTCTTCACCGTTTAGATGGTCCTCATCGGCGAATTGGATGCAAACGGGAGTAATTATTTTTCGTTATTTATCAGACACTTAATTTTGTCATGCTTGATGAGAAGGCGACATGGCGGAAATTCACGGTAGCCCGCAGTCAGCGACAGCTCGACGTCGTCTAACCCCGGATCGCGGTTAACTACGTTTGTATCGGGCATGGAAATCAAAGCCCGACTACAGGATCCCCGTTATTACCAGATCGCAGTTCTGAGCTCGCTGGTGATCTATGGCGTCGTCGCACTCGACTTCGGTGTGCGGTTTGAAAACGCGGTAACAATTATCTCGACCGCCCTCGCGGTGCAATTCCTCGGCACAAGGCTCGCCGGGTTGCCTCGTTTCGACCCGTTGAGCCCGCTGATTACCTCCTTGTCCCTGACGCTGTTATTGCGTACCGACCTGGTTGTTGTCGCGGCAGCTGCCGCAGCCATTGCTATTGGCAGCAAATTCCTCCTACGCGTACGTGGCAAGCATGTTTTCAATCCGGCCAATGTCGCCATCGTCACTTTGATGGTCTGCAGCGATCATGCCTGGATATCCTCCGGCCAATGGGGCAACGCCGCGCTCGGCGCCTTCGCTCTCGCCTGTCTCGGATGTGTCGTCTTGGCGCGAGCACGGCGGGCGGAAACGACAATAGCCTTTCTCTGCGCGTACGCGTTGCTGTTGTTCGGGCGTGCAATCTGGCTCGGTGACCCGTTGACGATCCCCACGCACCAGATGCAGAACGGAGCCTTGCTGTTGTTCGCGTTCTTCATGATCTCGGACCCGAAAACGACGCCCGATACGCCTGTTGGACGGGTGTTCTACGCAATGCTCGTCGCGATCGTCGCCTATACGATCCAGTTCATCTTCTACCAGCCACACGGCCCGATCATCGCTCTGATCCTGACTGCGCCGTTGGTTCCAGTCATCGACTTTGTTTTTCACGGAAGTATCTATCGCTGGGACCGGCCTTCTGCCGCCTCTCTGCAACAGATCAAAGGAGTAAATTGATGCGAATCCTGATAACGGTCATCGCCGCGGTGATGACCATGACCCTGACCAGTACCGCTCAGGCCTTTTGTGGCTTTTACGTCGCGAAGGCCGATACGAATCTTTTCAATCGTGCGTCGCAGGTCGTGCTCGTGCGCGATGGGGACCGGAGCGTAATCACCATGGCGAACGACTTCGAAGGCGATGTCAACGATTTCGCCGTTGTCGTTCCGGTACCGACTTTCATCGAACGCGGCCAGATCAACGTTGGCGACAAAACCGTCATCGATCATCTCGACGCTTACACGTCACCGCGGCTTGTCGAATACTTCGACCCCGATCCGTGCACGGCGTACAAGCGCGCCGAATTGATGTCACAGGATGCTGCCGGGCTACCGTCGGCCAAGTCCGATTTGGAAGAGCGGGCCCGCTCGCAGGGTGTCACTATCGAGGCCAGTTACACCGTCGGCGAGTACGACATCCTCATCCTCTCCGCCAAGGAAAGTGACGGACTGATTCGCTGGCTCAACGATAACGGCTACCAGATTCCGCGTGGCGCGGACAAGGTCGTCAGCAGCTACCTGAAGCAGGACATGCGCTTCTTCGTTGCGAAAGTAAATCTCGAGGAGCAGAAGAAGGCCGGCTACGCGTATTTGCGCCCGCTGCAAGTTGCTTACGAGAGCAACAAGTTCATGCTGCCGATACGGCTGGGTACGCTGAATGCGAAAGAGCAGCAGGATCTCTACATCTATGCGCTGACTCGTACGGGACGCATCGAAACGACCAACTACCGCACCGTCAAGCTGCCTAGTAATACCGACGTACCGGAGTTCGTGCAGGCGAAGTTCGCGGACTTCTACCGCGACATGTTCGCGCGTCAAACCGAAATCGAAAATAACCGTGGCGTATTTCTCGAATACGCCTGGGATATGGCCTGGTGCGATCCCTGTGCCGCGGACCCGCTTTCCCCACAGGAACTGCGCAGTCTCGGTGTTTTCTGGACCGGCAAGTCCGGCGACAACGAACGCGTCGCACCGCCCCAGGCGCAAAATGTCTTCGTGACCCGCCTGCACGTACGATATGACCGCGAGCACTTTCCCGAAGATCTCATGTTCCAGGAAACCGGTGACCGTCAGAACTACCAGGGCCGCTACGTGATCCGCCACCCCTGGTCAGGTGAATCGAGTTGCGATACGACCTCGTATTACAAACAGGTCCGTGAACGGCAGGAACGCGAAGCGCAGCAACTGGCAAGCCTTACGGGCTGGGACATCAACGACATTCGCGCGAAAATTTCATTCGCCGGCACCGATGATCCCGAAACTGGGCCAAAACCCTGGTGGAGGCGCTTGTGGGACTGATTCCGCTGACCTGCCCCGATCGTTGATCGGGGCGGGGTCGTTTTAGCAGTATCGTTTACCGGTATCGTTTCTGGATTTTTCCGAGTTCGCCTTTCGCAGGCACGAGCGAGTCCATCGGCAGGTTCGCGAGCGGCGCATCGACGTTACCCATCAAGTCGTGCATTTCCTTGCGCTCATCATTTATGTACAACAGGCCAGTGACAATCTCACCGGCATTGAAGTGGTCCCGCAGATACTTGAATGCCCTGGCACGGCTCGTCGGATCATACTCGCTGTCGATCTTGCACAGCATGATCTTGCTGCCATCATGCAATTCGACAGGCATTGCCTCGCCCTCCTCGTAGTCGGTCGTTATCTCTTCCATCGGCATAATGTAATCCAGTTCGACGACATGGTGACCGCGCTTCCTCGTGTGCGCGTAGCTCTTCGTGGAGCCGTCGTGATCGTTGAACGTCACACAGGGACTGATGATGTCGACCAGCGAGAAGCCGTCGTGCAGCAATGCACCCTTGAGCAGAGGCACAAGCTGCGCTTTGTCCCCCGAAAAACTGCGCGCAATGTACGTGGCACCCAGGCTCAGAGCCGTACTGACCGGATCTATGGGTTCCTGCTGATTGGGCAGTCCCTTTTTGGGCATGCTGCCGATATCCGCCGATGCCGAAAACTGACCCTTGGTCAGGCCGTAAACACCATTATTTTCAATGACATAACACATGTTCACGTTGCGCCGAATGGCGTGCACGAACTGCCCAACACCGATTGACAGCGAGTCTCCGTCACCGGACACGCCGATGTAGGTCAGGTCACGGTTGGCGGTATTCGCTCCGGTGGTGACCGACGGCATGCGGCCGTGCACGGAATTGAAGCCGTGAGATTGCTGCACGAAGTAAGCGGGCGTCTTGGACGAACAGCCGATGCCGCTCATCTTCGCGAGCATATGTGGCTCGATATTGAGTTCGAAAACGGCCTGGATGATTGCTGCCGTAACGGAGTCATGCCCGCAGCCCGCGCACAGAGTAGAAACCGTCCCTTCATAGTCTCGCGACGTGAGTCCGAGTTTGTTCTTGCGCAGGCTCGGGTGTGTTACCCCGGGTTTCGTGATGTAACTCATGCGGCACGCCCCTTCGACAATTCTTCGAGTACCCGGCTAACCACGAAGCCGGCGGTGATCGGCATACCATTGTAATGCAGCAGCGACACCAGTTTGTCCGGCCGCGCCTCGAGATCGAGGATCAGCAATGCACGCAGCTGTGCGTCACGATTCTGTTCGACGACATAAACGACATCATGTTTGTCGATGAATTCCTTGACTGACTTGCTGAACGGGAAGGCTTTAACGCGGCAGTAATTCATCCCGACCTTGCGTTTGTCGAGCCGGTCAAGAGCTTCCCTGCAGGCGCCGTTACCGCTGCCGACAGTGATAATCGCCGCCTTGTTGGATTTTGAATATACGATCTCCGGTTCTGGCACGAGCGTGCGCGCCGTCTCCCACTTTTCGGTCAACCGATCGACGACGTCCTGGTAGTCCGCCGCATTCTCGGTATACGCGCCGAGCTTGGTGTGCCCTGATCCACGCGTGAAATAGGAGCCCTTCGGATGCGTACCCGGCAGGGTTCTGTAGGGGATAGCGTCGCCGTCCACGTCCAGATACCGATAGAACGCATCCATTTTCTCGAGATCTTCTGCCGACAGGATCTTGCCGCGGTCGTGAACGTAGCTGTCGTCCCATTCGAACTCCGGAACCATCCAGTCGTTCATACCGATATCCAGATCGGAAAGCACCATGACCGGCGTCTGCAGGCGATCGGCCAGGTCGAATGCCAGTGGTGACATCGTGAAACACTCGTGAGGATCTGCCGGGAACAGCAAGACGTGCTTCGTGTCGCCATGCGAGGCGTATGCGCAGCTCAGTAAGTCGGACTGCTGCGTACGCGTCGGCATACCTGTCGAGGGTCCGGTTCGTTGCACATTGAATATAACGGCCGGTATCTCGGCATAGTAACCAAAGCCGATGAATTCACTCATCAGCGAAATACCCGGGCCGCTGGTCGGAGTAAAAGCACGCGCCCCCATCCAGCTTGCGCCCATCACCATGCCGATTGCCGCGAGTTCGTCCTCAGCCTGAATAATCGCGTATGTTCGCTTGCCGCTTTCCGGGTCGATGCGATACTCAGCACAAAAACCCCGAAAGGCGTCCATCAGCGACGTCGACGGAGTAATCGGGTACCACGCACCGACTGTGGCACCGGCATAGACGCAACCCAACCCGGACGCAGTATTGCCGTCGATAACGACGTGCTTTCCGGTCGCATCCATCTTCTCGACCTTGGGTGGCAGGGGACACGAAAAATTCTCGGCAGCGTAGTCATAACCGAGGTGAATTGCGTCCATGTTCGAAGCGATAAGGTGTTCTTTCGCCGCAAACGTCTCTTCAAGAAGCCCCTTGATGACGTCGAGGTCAATGTCCAGCAACGCTGCGATCGCACCAACGTAAGCGATATTCTTCATGAGAATGCGCGTGCGAACACCATCGAAATGTTCGTTGCACATTCTCGATAGCGGAATACCAATGACGTTGACATCCTCACGGTCAAGTGTGTTGCGCGGCCAGGTAGAGTCGTAGACCAGCCACCCACCCGGCGCGACAGCAGCCATGTCCTGAGCGTAGGTTTGGGCGTTCATCGCAACCATGACATCCACGCGGTCGGATCGGCACTGGTACCCATCCTTGGTTACGCGAATCTCGTACCAGGTGGGCAGACCCTGGATATTGGACGGAAAGTAATTCTTGCCGACGACGGGAATACCCATGCGAAATATGGCTTTGCGCAGCAAGCCGTTGGCGCTCGCCGAGCCGGTGCCGTTTACGGTACCGATCTTGATGACGACGTCGTTGATTCCTGCCACGGTGTTTTCCTCGTCAGGCGGCGCTGTTGCCGGTCTCGCCTATCGGCGCGTCGGGCGACTCGTCCTTCGCGTACGGACTCAGAACCTGTGATTTCTGCATGTCCCATGCCCCGGTCGGACAACGTTCCGCGCAAAGGCCACAGTGCACGCAGATGTCCTCATCCTTGACCATGACTCGCGACGTTTGCGGTAGCTCCTCGGAGACACAGAGTGCCTGGTCTGGATTCACCGCCGGCGCGGACAGTCTTTCGCGCAACTCTTCTTCATCACCGTTAGCCGTGATGGTCAGGCAGTCGACCGGGCAGATGTCGATACAGGCATCGCACTCGATGCAAAGATCGGCCGCGAACACCGTCTGAATATCGCAATTAAGGCAGCGTTCGACTTCCTGGATCGTTTGCTCGACCGTGAAACCCAATTCGACCTCGACATCGAGGTTCTTGAATCGCTCCTTCAGGTCCACGTGCGGCATCAGGCGACGACCAGCCGGGTCATAGTCGTTCGAATAACTCCATTCATGCATGCCCATTTTCTGCGAGATGAGGTTAACGCCAGCGGGCATGCGATCGTTGATGTCCTCTCCCTGGCAATACTTGTGAATCGAGATAGCGGCCTCGTGACCATGGGCCACGGCCCAGATGATGTTCTTTGGACCGAATGCCGAATCGCCACCGAAGAATACGCCCTCCCGCGAGCACATCATCGTCGACTCATTGACGACCGGGCAGTCCCACTCGTTGAACTCGATGCCTATGTCCCGCTCGATCCAGGGGAAGGCGTTGTCCTGGCCGATCGCGAGAATGACATCGTCGCAAGGGATGGTCTTCTCGCCGACGACCGTACCGCGATCTATACGTCCATCCTCGCTGACCTCGTACTCCATCATTTCGAATTTCATTCCGACGAGCTTGCCGTCGTCGAATACGAATTCCTTGGGTGAATGGTTGACGAGAATCTCGACATTCTCTTCTTCGGCATCCTCGAGTTCCCACTCTGAGGCTTTGAAGAACCCGCGCGGCTTGCGCGCCATGACCTTGACGTCCTTCGCGCCTAGTCGCAATGATGTACGACAACAGTCCATCGCCGTATTGCCGACGCCAATGATCAACACATGCTTGCCGACTTCCTTGATGTGCTCGAACGCGACGGACTCCAGCCAGTCGATGCCGATATGAATACGGTCGCTGTCGTAACGTCCGGGAATTTCCAGGTTCTTGCCACGCGGTGCGCCGGTGCCGACGAACACGGCGTCGAAATGCCCGCCGTCCAGCAACTCCTTCATGCTCTCAATCGGGTGGTTGAGCTTCAGGTCGACGCCCATGTCGGTGATGTAGCCGATCTCTTCGTCGAGTACCTTGGGAGGTAGCCGGAAACGCGGAATATTGGTGCGCATCAGTCCGCCGGTCGTATCCAGCGACTCGAATATCGTCACTTCGTAGCCCAAAGGGCGCAGGTCGTTCGCGACCGTCAGCGACGCACACCCGCAGCCGATCAGTGCAACCTTCTTGCCGTTGCTCGTTTCCGGGGGCTTGGGAAGCCGGTCCGAAATGTCGTCACGATGATCGGCGGCGACGCGTTTCAATCTGCAGATGGCGACCGGTTTCTCGTCAATTCGCCCGCGGCGGCACGCCGGCTCGCAGGGACGGTCGCAGACGCGGCCGAGAATTCCCGGGAAGACGTTGGAATTGCGATTTTCGATGTAGGCGTCGCTGAAGCGGCCCTGGGCGATCAGTCTTATATAAAAGGGAACGTCTGTATGGGCAGGGCAAGCCCATTGGCAATCGACTACTTTGTGAAAGTAGTCGGGATTTGATGTATCAGTCGGCTTCATTCGGCTGCCGTGCCCGCTTCCCGGCTAGCGGGCTCGTCCCTATTGGGCGCTAGCATAGCGGGATCGCCCGGAAAGTAAACACCTTGGTGGTTACCTTCCAGATTGCCAATCGTGTCACGTCCGCTTATCGGGCCCGGGAAAATTCGAGGCGCTGCCCGGGAATATTCCTGGTTAACTCGCCGTCTCTGTAGACAACCTCGCCATTGACGATCGTCATGTCGATCGTCGACGAAAATTCGTGGCCCTCGAACGGCGACCAATGACACTTGCACAAGAGGTTGGACTTGGCGACCGTGTACGGCCGCTCCGGATCCACAATGACGAGATCAGCGAACCAGCCCTCACGAACGTAACCACGTTCACGTACCCCGAACAGGTCTGCCGGCGCGTGACAGGCGCGCTCGACAATGAGCTCATGCGAAATCTCGTCGCGTGCGGCCAAATCAAAGAGAACCTGCAGTGCATGCTGCACAAGTGGTAGTCCTGCCGGAGCTTTGAAATAACTCTGTTTCTTCTCACTTAGCGTGTGCGGTGCGTGATCGGTTGCGATGACGTCGATCCGGCCATCGTTGAGCGCCTCGATGAGTGCCGCACGGTCAGTTGCCGCCTTGATCGCCGGATTACACTTGATGCGCGTGCCCAATTGGTCGTAGTGCGACTCGTCAAACCACAGGTGATGGACGCAAACCTCGGCCGTAATGCGTTTCTCCGCCAATGGCGCCCTGGAAAACAGCGCCATCTCGAGGGCGGTCGTCAGGTGCAGGACGTGCAACAGGGCATCGAATCGCCGCGCGAGGTCCACCGCGACGCTGGACGATGCCAGGCAGGCACTCGCCGCGCGAATATTGGGATGCTCCGTCATCGGCACGTTGTCACCGAACTTGGACCGCGCCTTTGCTTCGTTGTCCCAGATTGTTGGCGAGTGTTCGCAGTGCGTAAGGACGATGACCGGCGCACTTTCAAAGATCCGTTCCAGCGCCGCCGGGTCGTCAACCAGCATATCGCCGGTCGAAGCCCCCATGAACGCCTTGATACCGCAGGCCTCACCAATTTCGAGCGCCTTGATCTCCTCGATGTTGCGATTGGTCGCGCCGAGATAAAAACCGTAGTTCGCCGTACACCGATGTTCGGCCATCGCATACTTCTCTGCGAGCGCCTGGCGCGTCGTCGTTTGCGGATTGACGTTCGGCATATCCATGAAGCTCGTGATGCCACCTGCCACGGCCGCAGCCGACTCAGTTGCGAGATCGCCCTTGTTCGTCAGGCCGGGCTCCCGAAAATGCACCTGGTCGTCGACCATGCCGGGCATCAGGATGCGGCCATTCGCATCGATGATCTCCACACCCTCTTCCGCAGTGATGCCGGGCGCAACCTTGCTGATGCGTTCACCCTCGATCAGAACATCAGCGTCGCGAATCTCGCCTTCGTTGAGAAGGCGCGCATTGGTAATCAGCAGTTTATTCAATCCGACAGGTTCCGCAGGACGGCGCCTGGAAGGCGCCTGATCAGCGCATTATGAAAGGCTCAGGGGTCAATTGCCACGCTCACCGGCGCGACAAGCTCAATTGTCCGGCTCGCGGCCGCCACGGCGTTCCTCCGGTGGGCGACGCTGATCGACGTTATTCCTAGAGAACCGAGGTTGTCGACGACGCGTCGTTCGGTGGTATGGTCGAGGTGGCTGGTTGCCTCGTCCAGGAATAGCACCCTGGGCCGCCGGTAGAGAGCGCGTGCCAGTAACAGGCGCTGCACCTGCCCGCCGGAGAGCCCGCCGCTGGCGCCGCAAACTGGAGTATGCAGGCCCATTGACAGCGCCTGCACGTCATCCCAGATGACGGCAAGCTGCGCCGCTTCCCGAATCCGGCCGACATCAGGCGTGGACTCGAAACAACTGATGTTGTCTGCGATCGACCCCTCGAACAGGCGGTCTGACTGCAATACGATGCCGAATTGCCGGCGCAACGCGTCACGATCCCAGAGCCCCGCCTCGATGCCGTCGTAGCTGAGAGATCCACGATCAGCGCTTAGCGTACCGGCAAGTAAGCGCAGGACCGTCGACTTGCCCACGCCCGAAGGACCGCGAATCACGATCGACTCGCCTGCATCGATGTGGGCGTCAAAGCCTCGAATGACAGCAGGCCCGCCCGGGTAGCGGAACTCGAGTTGCCTGCAAGTGATCACGCCATCCAGTGGCTGACGCAGAGTCGCCAGGCTTGATTCTCTCTCTGGTTCTTCCGCAATGAGCTCGGCGACACGATCGAGGTGCGAGCGGGCAAGGTAAATCTGCCTGGCAGACGCTACGAGTTCAGCGGTTGCACTCGCGAGCCTTCCACGCAGGCTCATGAACGCGAACAACACACCGAGCGTCAGTTGCTTCGTGAGCACGCCCTCGATGCCGATACCGAGGAACAGCACATACTCGAAGATGTTGGTCGCTCCCTGCGCCGCGCCTGCGAGGATGCTCAGCTGCCCGCCGCGCGCCTGCGCATTCGTCGCGGCGACGAAGCCAAACTGCCAGTGCGCCAGGCGCTGCTCTGTCAGCCCGAGCGCATTGACGGACATGTAAGCGCGCAACGAGTCGATCAGTGAATTACCGGATCTCGCCGTCGCGAGCAGTGCTTCGAGGTTCAGTGATCTCGAGCGCGGCAGTATCGCGAGCTGTATCAGTATGGCCAGCGTGAGTGCAAGAACGGCGACGCCAGCCAGCGGCCGGCTGTAGACCAGCATCAGTGTGACGGTTGTCAGCACCACCACGCCCTGCACGATGGCATGCAGAATCGTCTCGGTCATTACGGTACGCAAGGGTCGCAGGGAATCGATGCGCGACAGGAGGTCTCCGACCGAGTGACGTTCGATCGTCGCGGCGGGCAAATGCAACAGGTGGTGCACGACCTTCGCCGTACTGTCCATTGCCAGCCGCATTCCGGTAAACAGGCCGATACGGCGGCGCATCGTATCGATAAGGAGCGTCGCCAGCATCATGAGCGCGATACCGGCAATGACCCGGTAGAGCCACTGCCGATCCTGTCCAAGTACGAGTTCGTCGATCAGCAACTGGGTCGCCACCGGCGGAACAAGAGCCAGCACCTGCGTCACAACCAGCAATGACATCATCAGGGCAAGGTAACGACCAAGGCCGCGAAATGACTTCAGTAGCCCGAGCAGCGAAGGTTTTGATCGCGCGGATTGCGCCATGAATTCCGGTGCGCGCGTAAACTCGACGGCGACACCCGTAAACGCGTTGTCGAGTTGCTGCCGGTCGATTACCCGGCGACCCACCGCCGGATCATGAAGAACCACGCGGCCGCGACGAACTTCCGTCAGCACGACGAAGTGATCGAAATTCCAGTGCAAAATTGCCGGTAGCACCAGTTTCGGCAAGTCATTGAGGTCGAGTCGCAAGGGCCGGGAGATCAGACCCAACCTGCCCGCAATCATCAGGATGGCGTTCAGACTCGGCGCTATAATTCCAAAGCGCTTGCGCATCGCCACCAGGTCCAGATCGTGACCGTGGCAGTTCGCGATCATCGTTATCGCCGCCAGACCGCATTCGGTCCGTTGCGATTGCAGAATCAGCGGCACGCGCATGTCAGGAGTACGACATGTCTCCGGAGACTGAGCGCCACAACCAGCGAAACAACGGCCAGCGGCGACGGACGAGGTCCGCCGTGAATGATGTCCCCGGCGGCAACGACCAGCTGCGACCGCTGACCATGACTGCGCTGTCCTGGAGTTCAGCGCGGACCTCGAAGACCGGCCCGCTGAAGACCAGGCCTGCATCAATCTCGTCGACAGCAATCGTCGTCGCGGATACGGAGCGGACAATCGCCGACCGGGTGCCGAACAGCTGGTGCGGATAAGCCTTCAACTGCAGCTCCACGCGCTGACCCGCCGAGATCATGCCGGCGTTATCGGGGCTAAGGTAGAGGCGCGCCTCAAGTCGACTGGCTGGATTGTGTAGCGTCATCAATACGCGTCCCACCGCGACCTCCTCACCGGCGCGCACTGCAACGCCGGAAACGACGCCCGCGTATGGCGCGGTTATTTCCACCGCGGACAGCAATTCGCCGGCCGCGATCTGTCGTTCGATTATTTCGCGCTTGATCGCGGCACGGCGGTAAAGAATTTCCGGCAACGTCCGATCGTGCGCCAGCTGCTGTTCGATCACCAGTTGTTCATCCTGCAGGTCGAGCACACGCTGGTGCGCCGCCTCGCGGGTTGCTGCTGCTTGCAAAGCTGATGCCGTGAATTCGTCGGCGACGTGTTCGGCAACGGCTCGCGAATCGGTGAGGCGGTGGAACCGCTGTGCCTGTCCGTCGGACAACACAGCATGCTGTTCACGGGTTCGCAGCTCGGTTTGCGCAACCGCAATTCTCTGCTTTGTGAATTCGAGGCGCTTGCGGTTTAGCATCGCGCGTTCACGGACAGCATCGACCTCTCGCTGCAACTCCTCGCCCAGCAGGCCGAGTTCGCGCCGCAGCGACGCAATACGCGCGGCCAGCTCCGGCGCACGCCCGGGCGCATGCTTATTCCCCGAGATACGCATCAGTACCTGGTGCCTGCCAACGTTATCTCCGTTCTGAACTACCAGCTTCTCAATGCGCCCCGCGCGAGATGCCCGCACCTTCAGCAGGCCATCGACAGGAACCAACATGCCGACGGCGCGTACGCGATCCGGAATCTCGATCGTTACCACGGCCAGGCACAGGAGTACGACTGCTGCCGCCGCCACGCCGATAGCCACTGGTGCCGACGGCGGCGTCAGGAGCTGTACCGGCCCGAACCAGCGCCTTCGCAATGACACGGCCGCCTGCCGGCGAAATAACGGCGTTTCCCCACGGCAGGAATCCGTTGCATTCAGACGAGACGGGAGATAGCGATCCGGCATCAGTACATGCAATCACGTGGGCCTGTTCGCCGCGAGTCCCGATTCCGGCCGTTTCACAAATTTTTGCGGGAGCCGCTCCCGTGTGCGATAACCGACGTTCGCCCCGACGGAATTACGATGAGCAGTACGGACTACCTCGATCGCATTGCCAACTCGCAGGTCTATGACGTTGCGGAGGAGACGCCGCTCGAGCCGGCCAAGAATCTTTCGGCGCGATTTGGGAATCGTATCTGGCTGAAGCGCGAAGACCTGCAACCAGTCTTTTCATTCAAGCTGCGCGGCGCGTACAACAAGATCGCGGCGTTGCCCGACGATGCGCTTGCCGCCGGCGTAATTTGTAGTTCAGCCGGAAATCACGCACAAGGCGTGGCGCTTGCGGCGAACCGGCGCAATACCAGGGCCGTTGTCGTCATGCCAGTGACAACACCGTCTATAAAGGTCGACGCCGTGCGTACGCTGGGGGGTGAGGTCGTACTGCACGGCGACAACTACGACGATGCTCATGAGCACAGCCGAAAGCTCGCCCGGGAACAGGGCCTCGTCTCTATACATCCCTTCGACGATCCTGACATCATCGCGGGCCAAGGCACGATTGCTGTCGAGCTCGTGCGCCAGGCACAGGAGAAAATCGACGCGATTTTCGTACCGGTCGGCGGTGGCGGTCTGATTGCCGGCATTGCCGTCTACATCAAGTCGTTGCATCCGGACGTGCGCATCATCGGTGTGGAGCCCGAAGACGCTTCAGCGATGAAGGACTCCATCGAGGCTGGCAAGCCCGTGACGCTCGATCGTGTCGGCATATTCGCGGATGGTGTCGCTGTTCGCCGAGTGGGCGACGAGACATTTCGGCTATGCGAAGAACATGTCGATGAGATCATCACGGTCGACACGGATCACATGTGTGCGGCCATCCAGGACATCTTCGAGGATACGCGGTCGATCGTCGAACCGGCCGGTGGGCTCGCCGTTGCTGGCGTCAAAAAATATGTTGTCGACAATAACGTAAAAAACCAGAACCTGATTGCGATCTGCAGCGGCGCCAATGTCAATTTCGATCGCCTGCGCCACATCGCCGAGCGCGCCGCCATAGGCGAAGAAAAGGAAATGCTGCTCGCCGTGGAAATTCCCGAGGAACCAGGAAGTTTTCGCCAATTCTGCGAGGCGCTGGGACGCCGCGGCGTTACCGAATTCAATTATCGTTATAGCGATGCCGCAAACGCACACATCTTTGTCGGCGTCGAATTGCGACACGGCAATACAGAGCGGCAGGAACTGGTCAGCAAGCTGCGGGGTGCGGGTTACCGGGTCGAGGACCTCAGCGACAACGAGCTGGCGAAGCTGCACGCGCGCCACATGGTTGGAGGCCGGTCCCCTGGTATCGCCAATGAGCGAATTTTCCGCTTCGAGTTTCCGGAACGACCCGGGGCGCTGCTCGATTTCCTGAATGCAATCGGCACGGACTGGAATATCAGCCTGTTCCATTACCGCAATCACGGCTCTGATTACGGCCGCATTCTCGCGGGCATCGATGTGCCACAGGACGAGACGGCCGAACTTCAGGCCCACCTCGCCGATCTGGGCTATAGGTACCGGGAAGAGAGCGAAAACCCCGCTTTTTCTATATTCCTGGCCTGAACCGCTGCCTTGGCGGCATATCGGGCGCCCTTATTCCAAATAGTTTGCAACCATTCGGGGCGTCCGTGCATCGAAGTATTGATAAGACTGAGATTGGGGACATTTATGACAGCCAAAGGCATTGTGGTCAGCCTTTTTGCATTCATGCTCGGGGCTGCGGCATTCGCGGGCGAAGAGTACCGCACGCAAATCGAGGTTGCGATCGACGACGATCAGAGCGGCGAGCAACATTTCCGATTCGACAGCCAGGATGCCGGATTCAATCTGCACGATATGCAGGTCGGCGAGTCACGCACGATTACGAGCGATTCCGGCCAGACGGCATTTGTCCTGCGTACCGAGGACGGTTTCGAATTCGAAGTCGACGGCAAGAAAATCGACATGGGTGACTTTGGCGACGTGCATGGCATCGCAATCGGACATGGCGACCACACAGCCGATACGCTCGTGAATTTCGACGAGAACGTCCACATGGCTCGCAAGGTCAGGATCGTCAAAATTGAAGGCGACGATGCCGATAACGGCGTCACTGTCATTACCGGTAACTCACTCGATGAGACAACACAGCAACAGATTCGTGACGTGTTGTCGTCTTCCGGTCATCCGGGAGAAGTAACATTCATCGATGCGAATAGTGCGCATGGTGATCATGCCAGCATGGAGCGCGTGCATATCATCAAGCAAGAGGTTGACGTAACAAACTGAAAATCCCTTATGCTGTTTGTTTCGTACTGATTGGCGGTGGCTTTTGCCACCGCCTTTTTTTATTCTCGGGCTGACTATCCCGGGAGGACGATGAACAAAAATACCGCCAGGACGATCGCTGACTCGCTCACCTGGACACGCATCGTCAGCGTTTTGCCCATCACTATCCTCGCCTGGTACGACCTCAGGTGGTGGGTGTTTGGACTGTACATTGCCGCGGCACTCACTGATCTGCTCGATGGAATATTTGCACGCCGCGCCGTACCGCCGGTGAATGATATCGACTTGGATGGGATAGCAGACCTGACCCTAAGTTTCGCCACGTTGTTTTGGCTATGGTTTTTGATTCCCGGCTTCGTGCTGAACTATTGGCTGCCTTACCTGCCAATTTTCGTGCTGCTTGAGGTCTACATGATGTTGGTTCGTGTTCGACACCCGCAGTTCGAAGTTCCACACTTCCCCTTTGGGCGATTCGCGATGGCGTTGTTCTTCGTTCTGCTACCAGCACTAATCATCTGGGGCGACATACCATGGTTTGTTCACGGTGTTCTGCTCGTCGGGGTCGCCTCGAAGCTGCAACTGACATGGGCGTTCTGGAACAGGCCGGCAAGATTCTGAACGCGACCTGGAACCCGAAGGAAAATGAACAGTGGCGCGAGCACACAGATTGCATCAACGCCTCGGCACGCTAACGCGTCCGACACAAGCGCCTATCGATGCTGATCAATGAGAATCTGATTACCGTCCGGGTCAGAGAGCATTATGCTCGCCGGTCCTGATGTTGATTCATCGACCTCACTACCAAGTTCGATCCCTTCACTTTTCAGCGCGCGCTGTATGTCACGCACATCCGTGAATGAATCGAGTTCGTTACCGCTTTGATCCCAGCCAGGGTTGAAGGTCAGAATGTTCTCTTCAAACATGCCCTGAAACAAACCAAGTACGTGTTCACCGTTTTTG
>Ga0209578_10002171_pt1 | contig 16668 bp, 9 predicted proteins | sample tdAd472_FD_187127 | JGI IMG/M metagenome (GOLD analysis project Ga0209578, IMG submission 187127) | Marine sediment microbial communities from the Atlantic coast under amendment with organic carbon and nitrate - tdAd47.2 (SPAdes)... | ecosystem: Environmental > Aquatic > Marine > Coastal >...
TGAGCGGAAGCTCTGCGCGCACCCACCCCAGCCGACTCACCGGCGACAGCTTGCAGTCGAAGGGTGCGCGCAGCGCTGGAGCGAAGGGACACCCCGCCCCCTCCGCCGTCGCCACGCCAGCACGAGTCTCATGGCGAAGCTCTGCTTCCGCCTCCGCCGTCTGCCTCTTCCTCTGCCCCTGAATAGGTCGCTGTCTCTGGTTCTGAATCTGTCTCTGATTCCGAATCTGTCTCTGATTCCGAATCTGTCTCTGTCTCTGCCCCTGCCTCTGCCTTTGAATGCTCTGCCGCCTTCTCCGCGGCCTCGGTCTCGGCGGGGGTGCCGGCGTCCGCGACGAGCGCGGCGCCGTCGTGCTGGGCCCGGCGGAAGGGGTTGAAGCCGCGCAGCAGGACCGGGAGCAGAGTCAGCACGCCGAAGAGGGCGGCGGCCATGGCCACGCCGGTGAACAGGCCGAAGTAGGCGTTGGGGCGGAACTCGCTGAACACCAGGACCACGAAGCCCACGACCCCGGTGAGGCTGGTGAACAGGATCGAGGTCCCGATCGAGCCGTGGCTGCGCAGCAGCGCCTCGTCGACTCGCCCGTCGACGGCCAGCTCGCGGCGGAAGCGGAACAGGTAGTGGATCGCGCAGTCGACGCCGATCCCCAGCGAGACCGCGGCGATCATCACCGTCGCCATGTCGAGGGGGATCCCGAACCACCCCAGGCAGCCGAGCACGACCACGATCGGGAGCAGGTTCGGGATCAGCGCCAGCACCGCCGCCGAGAAGCTGCGGAACAGGAGCGTGAGCATGCCCAGGATCAACGCCAGCGCGGTGAGGGTCGTGGTCAGCTGACTCTGCTTGAGGCTCGCGAGCATGTTCGCGTAGAGCATGAACATGCCCGTGGCCTCGGCCTCGATCGGCCCGTCGGCCGGGAACTTCGCCGCCAGGTAGTCGCGCACCCGCTGGCGGAACTCGAGCCGCACCAGGTCGCGGTCGGTCTCGCGCACCCGGGCCGTGATCCGCACCGCCTGCAGCGGGCCGTAGTCCTTGCCGCCGACGGTCCGCTCGTCGAGCACCACGTAGGTCGGGAGCAGGGCCTTCAGCTCGGGGGAGCGCCTCTGCAGCTGCACCAGCTGACTGGAGGCGAAGGCGCGGTTCATCATCGGCGCCGCCTTGCGCAGCTCGTCGATCACCCCCACGTAGCTCATCACCGTCCCAACCTCGGGCTGGGCGTTCAGCCACGCCTCGACCTCGGCGGCCGCGTCGAGGTTCTCGGGGTGCAGCATGCCGAAGGCGCCCGTTTCGTCCGCGGTGAGCACGATCTCGAGGCCCGTCGTGCCCCCCAGGCGATCGTCGAGGAACGTCAGCCCCTGGTGGATCGGCGAGCTGGGCTGGAAGTAGTCGACGAAGCGCGCCTCGACGTCGATCTTGCTGATCCCGTATCCCCCGAGCGCAAAGGCCACCGCCGTCAAGGCGAGCACCAGCAGCGGGTGCGCCAACGAGGCGCGCCCCAGCCCGGTCAGCGCGCGGGCGCTGCGCTCCAGCCGGCCCTTGTCGTCGTGGGCCAGGAGCAGCAGGTAGCCGGGCACCACCACGAAGCTCAACACCAGCGCCAACACCACGCCGAAGCTCATCAGGAAGCCGAAGTCGATGATCGGGCGCGAGCCGGCGAAGTAGAGGCTCGAGAAGCCGACCCCCGTCGTCGCCGCGGTGAACGCGCAGGGCCAGAACAAGTCGCTCACCAGACGCTTGACCCGCGCCAGGCGCCCCAGCTCGGGGGCCACCACCAGCAGCTCGCGGTAGCGCACGATCATGTGGATCGAGTGCGCGAGCCCGATCACCAACAGCAAGCTCGGGAGGTTGCCGGTGATCACCGTGATCCGCTTGCCGGTCAAGCGCATCAACCACAGCGTCCCGATCACGGTCCCGCCCGTGGCCACCAGGGGAACCAGCACCCAGCGCAGTCTGCGGAACACGAGCAGGAGGAACAGGCACACGAAGCCCAGCGAGAGCGAGCCGAAGGTCTTCAGGTCGCGCCCGATCGCCTCCACCATTTCCACGGCCAGGGCGGGCACCCCGCTCAGCCCCAGCTCGGCGTCGGTCTCGGCGCGGTGGCGCTCGACCACGTCGCGCACGGCCTCGATCACCTCACGGCGCTTGGCCTTGCGCGCGTTCTCGGCCGCGGTCCAGCGCGGCTCCACCTCGGCCACCGCAGCGCGGGTGGCCTCCAGCGCGGCCTCGGTCTCGGGGCTCGGGCGCTCGCGGTGCGCCTGCAGGGCCTGCAGCCGCGCCTCGCTGACCTCCAGCCACGCGTCGGTGACCTCGATCTCCTTCTGAGTGCGCTCGAGGGTGACCACGATCCCGGCGGTGCGCGCGTCCTCGCTGACCAGGTTGCCGGCGTAGAGCTCGTGCTCGGTCAGCTCTTGCTTGGCCTTCTCGAAGCTGATCCCCGGGTCCCCGACCCGCTTCTGCTCGAGCAGAGCCTGGAACATCGAGGTCTTCTTCTCGTGACTCCGGAGGAGGAACTGATTCGTGATCGCCAGCGCGCTGGCCACCCCGTCGACCTGCGCGCAGTCCGCACGCAGGCTCTCGACGGCGGCCACCCCGGCGGGGGTGAACAGGTCGTCGCGGGTCATGCCGATCAGCACGAACTCGTCGGTGGTGAACACGAGCCCGACGCGGTTGTAGCGCTGGTTCTCGAGGTCGCCCTCGAGGGTCATGGACGCCGTCGAGGCGTCCAGGCGGTCGAACTCGTCGCGCAGCGGCACCGCCAGGCCCAGAGCCAGAGCGGTGACCAGGATCGCGAGCCCCGGCCAGACGTACCTCAATCCACGCACCGGCCCATTCTATGTCCGGATCCGGACGGCGCTTGCCATACGACCCGCCTCACGTGACCCGATCCTTACCCCGGCGTGCAAACGACGGCGACAGCTGGTCGTCGCAAGTCCTCTAGCCAACGTAAACACCGCCTGGCGTGGCGCTTGCCTTGCCACCCGACATGGAGGTCAAGCGCGTGAATCGAGTTGGCTCGCAGTCGAAGGTGTCTTGGGCGGTCCTCACCGCCTCGTTCGTGGTCCCCGCGCTGGTCGGCGCCGGGACGTTGGGCCTGACCGGCCTCGCCGTCGGCTGCCTGGTCGGCCTGACCCTGGCCGGCGCCTGGACCTTCCGCGCCCCGGTGCGCGCCGTCGCCCGCAAGCACTTCGTGCTCCGCTCCAAGACCCCGCCGGAGGGCTCGGCCTGCTCGACGTGCGCCAGGAGCTTCCGCCCCCTCGAGCCCGTGTTCAGCTGCGTCGAGTCCGGCCGCTTCCTCCACGCCCGCTGCCGCAAGCACCACCACCACCCCCACCAGGAGGCGGTCGCGGCCTAAGCCCCTGCCGGCGGGGGCAGTCGAGGTAGCCTCCGCGCGAGGTCGGCTGTGAGCGATCCACGCAGCCTGCGCAGCGCGGCTTCGAGAGGCTCGCGCAGGCCCAAGCCGAGGAGCAGCTCGGAGAGCTCCCTCAGCTCGCTCAGTGCGCGCCGACGCTGGAGGTGGGTGGCGCCGTCGTCCCCCGCGACCGCACAGGCCGCGGCGAGGTCGTCCAGCAGGGGAGCCGACTCCCCGAGCCGGGCGAAGTATCGCCACAGGACCGGGCGCTCGTTCGACTTCAGCTCGAAGCTGGCGCGGACCCGCGCCGCGTAGGCGGCGACCCGCCCAGCGTCGTCCCCCCGCAGGATTTGCTCGAGCAGCTCCGGGACCCCACCCCAGAAGAACGGGGGGACGTTCGCCGCCTGCCGCTGCGACTCGTACCAGCCGATCAGGGTCTCCAGGTCCTCGAAGCGCGCGAGCCAGCCCCGGACTTCAGCGAGGTAAGCGTCGGGCGCGCCCTCGAAGTTCGGCTCGTCGTGCCAGAGCCGATCCTCCACACGATCCCGGAGGGGCACCACGGCGTTGCGCGCGGTGGTCAACACCCCGAACGGCGACCCACCCGTGAGGAACACCAGACTGGGCACGTCCCGGGGGAGGTCAGCCACCGCTGCCGAGAGCCCCAAGTTGGTCGAGAGCACGCACTCCCGCCCCTCCCAAGCGGCCGGCCAGCGCAGCCGCTCGACCACCTCGAAGCGGACGACGGGGTCCCCCTTGGGCCCTGGCTGCGCGGTGGCCTCTCCGCCTCGCACGACGGCGACCCCCTCGGCCAGCAGCAGCCGGCGCTCGATGGACATCTGAAACTCTGGAATCGACATGCGTCCCCTGGGGACCTTCGAACCGGTGTCCCTCGATCCGTCACGCGCGAGCAACCCTCCAGCCGCAGGAGCTGGGTGGGGACGAGGCAAGCCGATTAGGCCCGCTCGCGGACCTGCTCGGGTTTGGGCTTATCGCCCGCCGGCGCCTCGAGGTGCACCGGGGGCCCCGGAGCTGGCAGCAGGCGCTCCGAGGGGCGGCCCTCCTCGGGGAGGATCCGGTTCGCGTCCTGCCGCATGCGGAGGAAGTCGCGGTGGCGATCGAGGATGTCCGCCAGCACGGCCTCGGGTTCGGTCACGATCGCCTCACCGAGGCAGGTCTCCACCGAGCGCTCGACCACGCCCTCGAGCAGGGTCAACGAGGTGTAGATCCGGCGCTCGATCACCCGCTCGGCGAGGGGCCACTGGAGGAAGCAGATCACGAGCAAGAACACCGCCCCGCCCTCGAGCAGGGGGATCGCGCCCTTGATGCTCTCGGCGATGGTCGTCGGGTTCGCGCTCTGGGGGAACAAGCTCCCGAGGAAGGCGTAGAGCGTGGCCAACCCGATCAGGATCGGGAGCGTGTTCCAGATCACGAGCTGCAGCCGGCGGGTCGGCTCGTCGCCCTCCCCAGAGGTCTGCTCGAAGATCTCGTAGAAGCGCCGCGCGGCCTCGGAGCGAACGGAGGTCACCAGCGAGGCCACCCCCTGGGGCACCTTGTTGCGCACGAAGCGGTGCGAGGTCCGCAGGGGCAGGTCCTCGACCTCGGGCCGGGTGGGCTCGAAGCCCAGCCGGCGGCCCTCCTGCTCGAAGCGCTCGATCACGACCTCGACCCGCTTCTCGACGTGGGCGATCTCCACCGCCCGCAGCCGCTCACCGAGGAGCTCCTCGAGGTCGCTGGAGGAGAAGTTCCGCGCGCGCACGAAGCCGGGCATCAGCAGCGAGCGCACGCCGTAGACGAGCCCCATGAACACGCCGAACACTCCGGGGAACGCGGTCCCGAACAGGTAGCGCAGCACGTTGCGCAGCTCGAAGTCGTGGTGGATCGCGCCGAAGAAGGTCCGCGAGAGGTCGTTGGTCAGGTCGCGGAGGGTCGCGCTCCAGCCCAGGCGCCAGGCCTCGACCTTCTCCGGGACCTCCTCGGGAATGTGCTCGTCGACGCGGTCGAGCAGCCCCCGCACGCGGTCGGCGAGCTTGGCGGCCTTGATCTCGCGGATCCGCACGCGATCGAGCTCCTTCTCGAGCAGGTTGCGCAGCTCGGCCCACTGCCCAGCGGCCGCCGGCAGCGGCAGGTCGTCGAGCACCGAGCGCCCCTCCTCCTCGGCGCGCAGCTGAGCCTCGCGCACGCTGAGCGCGCTGACCTTGAGCACCCGCGCCTGGGGGATCCCGTGCTTGGACAGCTCGCCCCGCAGGTCGCGGGCGATCGCTTCGCCGTCCCCCGCGCGGTCGAGCTTGTTGAGCACGAACACGAACTCGATCCCCTCGCGATGCTCGCGGAGGAGCGTGAACAGCTCCGAGGAGAGGTACTTCTCGCTGGTGACCACGCACAGCGCGAGGTCCGTCGAGCGCAGCGCCTCCAGCAGCAGCTTCTTGTTCTCCTCGGCGGTGGAGTCGAAGTCGGGGGCGTCGATCACGACCTTGTCGCGCAGGAGCTCGCGTTGGTGGGGCACCAGGCGCGCCTTGGACTCCAGGGCCCCCAGGCTCGCGCTCCCGTTCTGCTCGTGGAAGTAGGCGGTCAGCTCGCGGGTGGTCGGGCGCACCGCCGCCGCCTGCGCCAGGTCCGAGCCGCCGAGGGCGTTGAACAGCGTCGACTTGCCGACCCCGGTCCCGCCGAGGAGCAGGATCCGCAGCGGGGTCTCGAGGGACGCCTGGCGCTCGCGAATCTGCTTGAGCAAGTTCTCCACCGAGACGCGGTCGCGCTCGAGCTGGGGGAAGCAGCGGCTGGTCGAGACCCACTGCTCGATCCGCGTGATCAGCGGCGCGAGCCCGGTGGGGTCGGCGCGGCGCAGGCTCACGGCAACACCCCGCGGGTCAGCGCGCCGGCGGCGGCGTCGAGGCGCTCGAGCCGCGCGGGGTCGACCCCGCCGGGGAGGTGCTCGATCAGCTGCTTGCCCACCGTGTTGCGCAGGGCCTCGATGAAGATCTCGCCGCGCTTGGCGCTGAAGTCCTTCTTCAGCGACTGGTAGTGCAGGTGCCCGCCGGCGCTCTCGAGCATCATCTTCGTCGCGCGCTCGGTGGCAGTGCCGATCAGCAGGTCCCAGGGGCCGAGGCCGCCGGTCAGGTGCGCGCTGATCAAGCCGAAGCCGATCTGGAGGAAGCCCTTCATCGCCCGCAGCGAGTTGCGCGCCACCGGGTGCTTCTCGAGCATCTCCACGTGGCGCCGGGTCTCCTCCTCGATCCAGCGCTCGGTCTCGGCGTTGGCCTCCTGCCCGAAGGCGTCGACCTCGGCGTTGGCCTGCTCCACCGAGACCCCGCCCAGGGCCGCGACCCAGCTGGGGACGGCCTCGCGCATCGTGCCCGCGTGCAGGTAGGGCAGCTCCAGCACGTCGGCGCGGGCCGACTCGAACAGCTCCTTGACCTTCTGCCGGTCGTGCTCGGCGCGAGCCTCGAGCTTGGCCTGCTTGGAGTCCTTGCGCTGGCGCCCGCTGACCAGCCGCGAGAGGTTGTTGCCGAGGAAGCCGAAGGCGCCGCGGACCCCGTCGTAGACCGAGTCGAGCACCGGGATGCGGAACTCGCGCATCAGGCGCTCGAACACGCGATCGAGCTCGTAGAACTCCAGCCCGCGGAGGAAGGCCACGTAGTCGTCGCGCCGCGCCTCGAGCACGAGGTCGACCTCGGCCCGGATCCGATCGAGCTCGCTGAGCTCCTCCCGCAGGCGGCTGGTGATCCGCCCCAGGTCGTGCCCGAGGCTGACGCAGGCGCCCTCCAGGGCCCGGGCGCGCATCACGTTCACGTCGAGGCGATCCGCCAACACCGCGTCGCGCAGCTCCTGGCGGTAGGCGTCGCCGGTGCCAGGGTCCGGCCCCTCGCTGACGTAGGGCAGGGTCAAGGTCTGCACGTCGCCGCCCAGCCCGGGGACCACGACCTCCTGGAAGTCGCGGGCGACGTCGGCGTCGGCCCCCTTGTTGAGCACGCACACCAGGTGCTTCTGCAGCTCGACCGCGCGCTTGAGGTAGCGCACGCAGAGCTCGTCGTTGTATTTCTCCGGCGTGCTCACGAACACGACCTGGTCGGCGAGGAACAGCAGGTCCTCGGCCACCTCGCGGTTCTTGTCGTGGGTGCTGTCGATGTCCGGCGAGTCGATCAGCACCCGGTCGTCGACCTCGGCGTTGTCGTGCAGGCGCAGGAAGTAGGCGACCTGCCCGTTGGCCTGGGCCTCCGCCGCGGCGTCCTCGGGGCGCTCGAGGGTCATCCGCGCGTAGCTCGGCAAGAGCACGCCCTCGGGGATCGAGGGCAGCTCCTTGCGAGGCACGTAGATCGTGGGCGCCTTGGTGTGCCGCGCGAGGGGCGAGCTGCTGCCGATCGCCTCGCCCACCAGCCAGTTGAAGACCGTGGACTTGCCGACGTTGGTCCCGCCGGCGATCACCACGAAGGGCACCGACTCCAGCTTACGGTTGGCCTCGAAGGTCAGCTTGACCCGCAGCAAGCGCGCAGTCCGCGAGAGCAAGGCCTCGTAGTCTGCGGCGCTCTCGGTGCCCGGCACGAACGAGACCGCGGTCAAGTCGTCGGCGAGTTGGGTCAGCCCGGTGCTCACCCGATCAGTGTAAACCTCACGGGGTCAACGTGCTCCGCGAGCGCACCGGTGAATTTTCGTGCGTCCCGTGACACCCGCGCGAGCCTCACCTCTAAGCAGGGGGAGCGCGGCTCCGCGACCGCCTGGCCCTCTCTGGAGCGGGTCCGCGACGACTGCGACCGGAGGGTAAAGCCCCGGGAGTGGCGCGCCCCCCGTCCCGCCTTCAACCCCCTATGATCCCGCCTGCGGGAGGAACACCCATGCGTCACCAGCAGTTCATCGAGACCCACGAGGGCTACGCCCTCGGCGCCGACCGCGCCGCGTTCCTCGAGCAGCTGATCCCGGGCAGCGACGACGCCTACTACTACCAGTGCCTCGAGCTCCAGCACCAGGGCCAGCTCGACGGGGTCGAGCCCCTGGTCGAGACCTGGGTCGAGCGCCACGGGCGAGGCCAGCGGGTGCGCGAGATCGAGCGCCGCCAGCTGCTCCTGCGCTGGAACGGCGACGCGCGCGAGGCCTTCCGCCGCGAGTACGGGCTGAGCTTCACGCACCAGCCCGACCTCCCCGGCGCCGAGGCGGTGCTCCCCACCGCCCTCGACCCCCAGCTCACCGACCCCGACTGGCTGCTGCGCGAGGCCTTCCGCCGTGACGGGGTCAGCGGAATCCACGACGGCGCCCTCGAGCGCCTGTTCTACCCCGAGGCGGAGACCCTCCTCGAGCGCGCGCTGACCATCGAGGAGCTGCGCGCGGTCCTCGAGCGCGTCCAGCGCCCGGATCACCCGGCCCTGGTGCAGATGATCCTCACCGAGCTCGAGCACAAGCGCTCCCGTGGCTTCGGCTCGCTCAAGGCCCACGGGCTGCTGCTCGACGCCCAGCTCGAGGAGCTGGCCCAGCGCCGGCCCGCCCTGCTCGACGAACAGAGCTTCGTCCACGCCAACCTGGTCAAGCTCCAGCCTGGCCCGGACACGAGCTGGGAGCACGACCCCGCCGAGCGCGAGGCGTACTTGGAGCGCCTGTGGGCCTTCGTCAGCGCGCTGAAGCCCGCCTTCAACTCGCTCAAGGCCCACGTGCTCTACCACCGGCTGAGCTTCGACCGCCGCCAGGGCATGCACGACCGCGAGCGCTTCCTCGCCTACCTCCAGCTCCCGCGCCAGGCCGGCTACATGGAGCCCGACTACCTGCGCCACGACGACCGCAAGCGCTGGGTGGCGAACCTCGGCCAGGACTTCCGCGCGGTGACCCTCCTGCCCACGATCTCCGACGACGAGGAGCTCGTGCGCCACTACCTCGAGCACGTGTGGCGCAAGGGGCAGGAGCTGCCCGTCGACGGGCTGATCCGCGCGCACACCCTCCGCCGCTGGCGCGCCGAGCTGCGGATCCTCGAGGGCCTCGGCGACGCCGAGGAGAACTACTCCCTGCTCGACGACCCCAACGGCTACCAGCGGCTCAAGGAGCGCGTCGACCTCGAGTTCGTCGTCGAGAACCCGGAGCTGTTCGGGGCCAGCCAGCGCGTGGTCCTCGACTACCGGGTCAAGAACGTGACCACGCTCCTGGTCAAGGTGTTCCGCATCAACGCCTTGAACTACGCCCTCGCCCACGGGCGCGAGGTCGACACCTCCCTCGACCTCGACGGCCTCGTCGCCGCCCACGAGGAGACCGTGCGCTTCCCCGACGAGCCCCTGCGCCGCCGCCACGAGCAGCTCGAGCTCCCGGCCCTCAGCGAGCCCGGGACCTACGTCGTCGAGCTGATCGGCGGCGGGCGCAGCAGCCGGGCCGTGATCCGCAAGGGCTGCTTGCGCTTCGTCGAGCGCCTCGGCGCCGCCGGCCACGTGCTGACCGTGCTCGACGAGGACGACCATGTGCTCTCCGACGCGCGGGTGTGGCTCGCCGGGCGCGAATACGCCCCCCGCGAGGACGGCACGTTCCTGATTCCCTTCAGCGAGCGCCCCGGACAGCGCACGATCCTCCTCCGCCACGGGAGCGTGGTCACCGTCGAGCGGCTGCAACAGCGCCAGGAGCAGTTCGAGTTCCAGGCCGGGTTCTGCGTCTCCCGCGAGCAGCTGCTGCGCGACGGCACGGCGACCCTGCTCCTCCGCCCGCGGCTGACCCTCCACGGCGAGCCGGTGAGCCTCGAGCTGCTCGAGGACATGACCCTCGAGATCCAGGCCACCGACCTCGACGGGACCACCAGCACCCAGGTCGAGCGCGACCTCGAGTGGAGCGCGCGGGAGGAGACGACCCACGGATTCAAGGTCCCACCCCGGGTGCAGGGGCTGGTGTTCGTGCTCCGCGGCACGGTCAAGGGCGCGGTGGGCACCGAGCACCCGGTCAGCGCGACCCACGCCCTGCAGCTCAACGGGATCGAGGCCGAGGCCTGCACCACCGGCGTGCACCTGGTGCGCAGCGCCGAGGGCTACCGGCTGCACGTGCTGGGCAAGAACGGCGAGCCGCGCCGCGGCGTGGCGCTCACGGTCCAGCTCTACTACCGCGACTACTCGCTGCACACCGTCAGCCGCCTGAAGACCGACGAGCAGGGCTACGCCCAACTCGGCGATCTGCGCGGGGTCTCGCAGCTCGACGCGCAGACCCCCGACAGCGGGGCCTCGGCGGTGTGGCCCCTGACCCGCGGGACCTGGGAGCTGCCCACGGTGCTGCAGGGCGTCGCGGGCAAGCCGCTGCAGGTGCCGCACCTGGGCTCGGCCAGCGCCCCCGACCGCGAGGCGATCTCGCTCCTCGAGACCCGAGGCGGAACCTTCCTCCGCGACGTGCGCTCCTGCGTGAGCCTCGTCGACGGGGCCTGGGTCCTGCGAAACCTGCCGCCGGGCGACTACGCGCTCTACCTCAAGGAGCCCCAGCACACCGTCACGATCCGCGTGACCCACGGGAGCGAGGTCGCCGGCTGGGGCGTGGGCGCACGGCGCCAGCTGGAGTGCTCCGCCCCGCGGCGGGTGCACCTCCCCCAGGCCGAGGTCGACGCCGAGCGGGTGCGCTTCCGCGTGGCCAACGCCAGCGCGCACACCCGGGTGCACGTGTTCGCCACGCGCTTCGTGCCCCGCGAGCACGCGGCACACCGGCTGCAGGAGCCCGAGCCCGGCCTGCGACGGACCCAGGTCAGCCCGCTGCTCAGCGACTACCTCAACGGGCGCGAGCTGGGCGACGAATACCGCTACGTGCTCGACCGTCGGCTGCAGCCGCACTTCCCCGGGAACCTGCTCCACCGCCCGGGGCTGCTGCTCAACCCCTGGGCCCGGCAAGACACGTCCACCGAGCTGCAAGACGCCCGCGGCGGCGACGCCTTCGGCAGCTCGGCCAGCCGCAAGAGCCGCGACGAGGCCGGCGCCGGTCAGGGGGTGGGCGGCGCCTGGTCACAGGGCGGCGAGCGCGCGAGCCTCGACTTCCTCGCGCACCCCGCTTGGATCGCGACCAACCTCCGCCCCGACGGCGAGGGCTGGGTCTCGATCGCGCGCAGCGAGCTCCAGGGCCAGACCCTGGTCCGCGCCGTGGCCGTCGACCCCCGCGGGGTCGCCGCCCGCGACGCGCTCTTGCCCGCGGCGCCCTTGGAGGCCCGCGACCTGCGCCTGCTGCTCGACTTCGACGCGAGCGTCCCTTACGCCCAGCGGCGCGAGGTCGACGTGCTCCAGCCCGGCGAGCAGCTGGTGATCGAGGACCTGGTCACGGCCAACATGGAGCGCTACGACACCCTGCGCCGGGTGTTCGACTTCTTCGTCACCCAGAGCGGCGACGCCCAGCTGAGCGAGTTCGAGTTCCTCCTCCGCTGGCCGCAGCTCTCCGACGACGACAAGCGCGAACGCTACGGGAAGTACGCCTGCCACGAGGTGCACCTGTTCCTGTTCAAGAAGGACCCGCGCTTCTTCGCCGAGGTGATCAAGCCCTACCTGCAGAACAAGCTGCACAAGACCTTCCTCGACCGCTGGCTGTTGGGGGAGGAGCTGACCCGCTACCACGCCAGCTGGGCCTTCGCTCAGCTGAACACGATGGAGCAGATCCTCCTCGGGCGCCGCGGCGACCCGGGCCCGGTGGCACGGCACGTGGGCGACGCCTGCGACCTCAGCCCCCGCGACCCCGACGCCGAGGCGGCCTGGTTCCGCGCTGCGCTGGGCAGCCGCGGGTTGGCCGAGGACGACCTCGGCTTCGACAAGGCCAAGCAGGACGCCAAGAGCGAGGCACGCCGCTCGCGCCGCGCGCCGATGGCGAAGAAGGCGGCCATGGCGCCTCCGCCCTCGCCGGCGCCGGCCATGTCGCGCGCGATGGCGATGCCCATGGGCGGCGCACAGGCCGAGATGGCGATGTCGCTGATGGACATGGACGACATGGAGGTCGCGGCCTGCGAGCCCATGGAGGAGGAGTGCTGGGACGAGAGCGGCGAGGCCCTCGACGACGACTACCTGATGGAGAAGGAGACAGCGCGCCGCGATGACGCCTTCGACCTCGGGCGCGCGAGCGCGACCGCGCTCTACCGCGCGCCAAACAAGACCCAGGAGCTGGCCGAGCAGAACTACTACCGCCGGCTGCTCAGCGAGCAGGGCCCCGGGCTGATCACGCCCAACGCGTTCTGGCGCGACTTCGCCGCCCACGGCGACGGCCCCTTCTGCTCGCCAAACTTCGTGCGCGCGACGAACTGCCTGGCCGAGATGCTCTGCGCCCTGGCGCTGTTGGACCTGCCCTTCGACGCCGAGAAGCCCGAGGTCAGCTTCGACGGCGGGCGCTGCACCCTGGGGGCCAAGAGTCCCTTGCTGGTGTTCCACGAGGAGATCAAGCCCACCGTCGTCGCGGAGGAGCAGGTGCCGATCCTGGTCAGCCAGAACGTCTTCCGCGCCGACGACCGCTACCGCTACGACGACGACGGCGAGCGCCGCGACAACTACGTGCGCGACGAGTTCCTCACCCACGTGGTCTACCTCTCCCAGGTGGTGCTCACCAACCCGACCTCCTCGCCGCAGAAACTGGAATTGCTCGTGCAGATCCCGCGGGGCGCGATCCCGGTCTCCTCGGGCTTCCTCACCCGCGGGCGGACCCTGGTCTTGCACAGCTACCAGACCGAGTCGGTGGAGTTCGCCTTCTACTTCCCCGAGCCGGGGGAGTTCCCCTGCTACCCGGCCCACGTGGCCAAGGACGAGGCCCTCGTCGCCCGCGCCGAGCCCATGCAGCTCAGGGTCGTGAGCACGCCGAGCACGGTGGACGAGAGCTCCTGGGAGTTCGTCTCGCAGCAGGGCACGCTGGAGCAGGTCCTGGCCTTCCTCGGCCGGGAGAACCTGGGCCGGGTCGGGCTCTCGCGGCTGGCCTGGCGAATGAAAGAGCGCGCGAGCTACGACGCGATCCTCGGCGCCCTCGAGGCGCGGCTGGCCTACGACGCCGTGCTCTGGTCCTACGCCGTGCACCACGGCGACCGCCCGCGCTGCGTGGAGTTCCTCCGCCACCACGCCAGCCTGACCCGCGACGTGGGCGGCGCGTTCTTCTCCGACTGGCTGACCCTCGACCCCGTCGAGCGCCGCAGCTACGAGCACCTGGAGTACGACCCGTTGATCAACGCCCGCGCGCACCCGCTGGGAGGCAAGCGCGCGATCCTCAACGACCGCTTCGAGGGCCACTACCGCGCGTTCCTCGAGCGGCTGCGTTACCACCCGGGCCTCGACGACCGCGACTGGCTCGAGGGCGTGGTCTACCTCCTGCTGCAGGACCGGATCGCCGAGGCCCTCGAGGCCCTGGCCCGGGTCGACGCGGGGAAGATCGAGGCCGGGCTGCAGCTCGACTACCTGCGCACCTACCTCGCGTTCTTCACCCGCGAGCTCGACCGCGCCGAGCGGATCGCCAAGCTCCACGAGGAGCACCCGGTCCCTCGTTGGCGGGAGCGCTTCAATAGAGCGCTCGCGCATATCGAGGAGGCCCGCGGGGTGGCCCCCGAGCTGGCCGACCCCAGCGACCGCGACGCCCGCCAGGAGGACGCCGCCCGCCGCGAGCCCGGCTTCGACCTCGAGGTCTCCAGCGACGGGATCAAGGTCACCAGCAAGAACCTCGAGGCGCTGACCCTCAACCTCTACCGGATGGACATCGAGCTGCTCTTCTCGCGCAACCCCTTCGTCCAGCAGGAGACCGAGCAGTTCTCCTTCGTCGAGCCCAACGTGACCCAGACCCTCCAGCTCGACCCCAGCGGTGAGACCCGGGTCGCCGTGCCCCCGGAGCTCGAGGGCCAGAACCTGGTCGTCGAGCTCGTCGGCGCCGGCCGCCGCGAGGCCAAGGTCCACTACGCCAACCGCCTGCGGGTCCAGGTCGCGCCGAACATGGGCCAGCTGACCGTCGCCGCCCGCGAGTCCGGCGCCCCCGAGGTCGGCGCCTACGTGAAGGTCTACGGCCGCCGCGGCGGGAGCACCACCCGCTTCTACAAGGACGGCTACACCGACCATCGCGGGCGCTTCGACTACGCCAGCCTCAGCACCGACGACCTCGACGGCACCCAACGCTTCGCGATCCTGGTGATGAGCCCCGAGCGCGGCGCCGTGATCCGCGAGGCCTCGCCGCCGGCGCGGTAGGCCCGCGAACCCTTCCCTGGCGCAATGTCATGCAGGGGCGTGACTTACCCCCGCCGCTGCCCCGGACTCGCATGCCTCGTGAGGCTGCGAGGGGGTCCGACCACCCGCGTCTGACCCATCATCAGACCGCGAGGGGGTCCGACCTACCCGCAGTCTGACCCATCATCAGACCGCGAGGGGGTCAGACCTACCTGCAGTCTGACCCGTCATCAGACCGCGAGGGGGTCCAACCTACCTGCAGTCTGACCCGTCATCAGACCGCGAGGGGGTCCGACCTACCTGCAGTCTGACCCATCGTCAGACCGCGAGGGGGTCCGACCTACCTGCAGTCTGACCCATCGTCAGACCGCGAGGGGGTTCGACCTACCTGCAGTCTGACCCATCATCAGACCGCGAGGGGGTTCGACCTACCTGCAGTCTGACCCATCATCAGACCGCGAGGGGGTCCGACCTACCTGCAGTCTGATGATGGGTCAGAATGGCTACAGTCGACTCGACGTAAGTCCTGTCCCCCGGTCCTTGCCGGGAACATGGGTGACACTTCCGACGTAACCCCTTCAACGGCAGTCGGTGGATCGACCTCCGGGGTGTTCCGGCAACACCCCCGAAGTCGTTTGAACGATCCCCCGGGTGTTCCCACACACCCTCGAGTCGCTTGACGCGCCGCAGAGTTGGAACGTCGGGCAGGGATCACGCAACGCCTTGCTCCGGTCCTGCCACGGTCCCATTGTCGACACCCGCTTGGCAGGGTGGGACAATCGGACCCTCGCCAAGGGGGGCGCACACCATGGGCCTGTTCGACTCGCTCAAGGCACTGGTGGGCGCTGGCGGAGCGAAGGTGCAGCTCGACGACGAGCCGCCCGCCGCAGGCGAGGCCGAGGCGGCCGTCACGGCGTTGATCGCCGAGGTCAAGCAGGCGGTCGAGCTCGAGCTGCGCGAGGGCTGCTCGGACACCTACCTCGAGGCGGTGCTCGAGCGCGCCGCCTTGGACGCCTGCACCGAGGTGCTGACGAAGACCTTCGGGCCCCCGAAGAAGCCCTTCGGCGAGCGCCCGGCCTTCGACCGCTCACTGAGCGCGCTGATCGACTCCAAGGGCGGGATCGAGAAGGGCCAGTGCCTGTTCCTCCGCCGCTACGCCGACGAGCGGATCGCCTTCGCCGCGTTCTGGCCCTGGTCGAGCGGCAACGAGATCACGCTCAAGCTCGGCGTCTACGCCACGCCCTAACGCAGGACGACCGCACCATGGACCCCGCACATCGCGCCGCGCTGCTCGCGACCCTCGAGACCCACGCTCCCGCGGACGAGGCCGAGGCCACGGATCTCTCGCGGATCCGCGCCCTGATCCGCGAGAGCGGGGCCCCAACCTCGCGCGCGCAGTTCGCCCCCGGGCATCTGACCGCGAGCGCGATCCTCGTCGACCCCGCGACGTCCAGGACGCTGCTGATCAAGCACCGCAAGCTCGGGCTCTGGCTCCAGCCCGGTGGCCACTTCGAGCCGGGTGAGCTGGCCCCCGACGAAGCCGCGCTGCGCGAGGTGCGGGAGGAGACCGGGCTCCCGGGCAAGGTCCTGCGCCTGCTCGACGTCGACGTGCACGAGATCCCGGCCCGCAAGGACGAGCCCGCCCACGAGCACTTCGACCTCCGTTACCTCGTCGAGGTCCCGGCGGAAGGCGAGATCGTGGGCGACGGGGCCGACGCCGTGCGCTGGCTGACCCCCGCCGAGCTCGGGGCCTTCGAACTCGACCCGGGGTTGCAGCGCGCCCTGGGCAAGGTCGCCTGGGCCTAGCCCCCAGCGCGCGACGAAGCATGTCGACTCCAGTCGACGTCAGCGACGAGTCCAGCGAAACGCAACGTCTCAGGTCTTGCTGCCGCTAGACTTACGATTCCCTCCTCTCCGGTCGTGCGCTTGCGCACGAGGCCAGGAGGAAGAGGAGGAACCCATGACCCGCACACAGCAACCGCACACCTTTCGAGAAGAAGACCCGTCGTCGCGGCGACCCAGGGCGCGGCAGATCTGCCGCACCCTGAGCGCCCTCGCGCTGGCGCTCAGCGTCTTGGCCCCCGCGGCCATGGCCCAGGACGCCGTCACCGTTCGGGGTCGCCTGGTGGTGACCCACGCGGAGAACTTCGAGACCGGCCAGCACGACGTCCTGTATCGAATCGAAGACGCCGAGACGCCGCTGCCGGGGCGCACCCAGCGCAGCTTTCC
>Ga0209578_10002173_pt1 | contig 16655 bp, 39 predicted proteins | sample tdAd472_FD_187127 | JGI IMG/M metagenome (GOLD analysis project Ga0209578, IMG submission 187127) | Marine sediment microbial communities from the Atlantic coast under amendment with organic carbon and nitrate - tdAd47.2 (SPAdes)... | ecosystem: Environmental > Aquatic > Marine > Coastal >...
TAATGATCACGGCATTCCTTGCTTAGATTAGCCGTTCTTAGTAGTACTGTTTGAATCATAATCTCACCTGTAAAAATTTAATTGTTTCTTGCCAAGGGTTAATCTCAACGCCTTGGGATTCTGCCCACTTACTAGCTACTAAAACTAGATTGTCGGTCATTTCAAAGAAAGGCAGTGACATTGAGTCATAAGCCTTATTTAGTGTTTCTCGTAGTGTCATTTAGCACTCCTGCTATTTAAAACCGCCCTAGCTTCTCTCGAATGTAGTTGGCGGGTGGAACATTCACCTCCTTACGAGTTGGCGATTCTTTAGTCTTCGTCAACTAATTCTGCGAAACTGTCGCAACATTCATGTAGAAAGTCATTTGCACAATCATCTAAGTGCTTTTCTTTTTCCTTGTCTGTTAGTGAATCCCAGTTTTCAGGTAAATCCCAGTAATCTACATGGTCACCATTAGCCCAACCAGTGTCTACTGTAACTTTAATCTGCTTACTCATATAAACCCCTTATTAGTTAAAAGTCGGCCAAGGGTTGCGCCTCAGCACGCCTAGTCTTTCCCAGTGTCAACGAATTTAAACAGTGGCCCCATGCCACTAACCAAATACTAGCCTAAACATTCAGCTTTGCAATTGGCCAAAACTTACAAAATAAAAATAAAGTTGGTAGTTTTTGCCACTGCTAAAATAAATGGATTGGCTAAAATCAGGGTGTAACTTAAACAAAGGGGATGAAACATGACAACAAACCAACCGCAAAAAACAGACTCAGCAGGCCTAGCTTATAAATATGGCTATCAGGCAGCAGCAGAAGGGCAAGAAAAGCAAAAACCATATAAAGATGAAACAAAAAACAAAGCATGGGTATCTGGATACAATCAATCTTGCAAAGATTTTGACATAAAATAACAAGGAGCCTCGAAAGGGGCTTAGGTGACTTATGACCGATAAACAAAAAATCCTAAAATGGTTTAAAACCCGCAAATACCTAACTTGTATGCAAGCCATACATAAATTAGGCGTGTATAACCTTAGAAGCCGCGTTTGTGAAATAGCAGGCATTAGCTCGGAAATGATAACAGTAACCCGTAGCGATGGCGTAGAGACGCGAGTAGCACGGTATTCGTTAAATACGTTAGAAAAGGATTGATGGTTATGAGCAAAAAGCGCGCTTACATGGTGCAAGATTGGTGTGAATTCTTTGAAAGATGGGAAGACTTAAAGTTGGATTTAATGACATTAAGGCAGGCGCAAAGATTAGTCATATCTCACGGTTCCTTTCTTAAAATGCGAATAGTAAAAAGGAGTACAAAATGAGTATTAAAGACTTACCACATGTAACAGTTGAGCAGGTATTAGTATTGCGTAAAGCTGCTATTGAGTTAGAGCAACAACTAGCCGACCTAAAAGCCGACAATGAAGAACTAAAGGCAAAATGGGAACAGGTACTCTGTGAAAATCTGGATTTATCGGCTGGCATAGCCGCCTTTAGGGCCAGTCTGCCAAAGGTGCGGGCGGATGCTGTTAATGGTTATCACTCAGAATTAATTGCGGCTACAAAATTTATTTTCCATCCCCATTTTGAGGGCGTGAAAGCAGTGTATTTTGGCAAACTGGAGCAAGACAATGAGTAAGCAAGTTATTATGAGCTGGGTTGATGTGGATATAGCACTACCAGATGAGTCGCACGATACTTTATTAGTATCTATTCTAAATCATGATGGCAAGCGGATAGTTGACACAGATGCGTTTTACATAGATGAAGGCGTGTTTAGATTCTGGGGGGAGGCTAATTCAGCTGTGGTTACCCACTGGATGCCACTACCCCTACCACCAACAGAGGAGGCGTGATTGTGAAATTTAAAGAGAAGCGCTGGGAAAGGTTTAGGGAAACCAATTATCTTGTAAGCACTCACGGAGAGATAGTTAATGGCAAGACAGGCCTTGAGAGGAAGCCCCAGAAGAAAAGTAACGGATACCAATCAGTAATGCTTTGGCAACATGGCAAATATAAGACCTTTTATATACACCGTATAGTGGCTGAATGCTTCTTGCCTGTTGATGAGAAAAAGGTTTTTGTTAATCATAAAGACGGTAATAAAAGTAATAATAACTTATCTAACCTAGAATGGTGTACAAGGTCTGAAAACGCAAAGCATGCATTTGAAACAGGCCTTCAAAGTCCAACTAGATTAAATGGCTGGGCTAACGGGAACTATAAAGGCCCTATAGTGGGGGTGAATATTAAGACAGGAGAGGAAGTAATAATGAGATCCCTACCTGATGTAGTTAATTACGGATTCACATCTTCAGGTGTCGGCAAGGTGTTAATGGGCATGTATAAGCAGCATAAAGGGCATGTATTTAAGAGGCATCCAAACAGCAGTAAACCTAATGCAGATATTGATTAAGGAGGGGTTGGTGTGAATATTTGCAGAATCGAAGACTGGCAGAGCACAAGCAAGCGCTATGCAAAAGAAACAAAGCTAACTTACACATTTAAAAATAGATTTACAGGTGTTAGGGTTGAAACTATCCCTGTATTCGGATGGAACTCATGGGCTACGGATAAATCACGGCATTTTATGGAGTGCAGAAAGACGACAATGCTGGAGTTTTAATATGAAAGAGCAAAACCTACTAGACCGCCTAGAAAGCGCTAAGCGCCGCATAGCTAAGCTAGAAGCTGAGAACAACAAGCTGACGAATGACAATAAATCTAAGAATGGATTAATAGCAAACCAGAACCTTAGAATCAAAAACCTTAGATTCGTACTGGCAAACTACGCAGAAGAGCTGCCAAATGGCCATGATAAAATAGACATATGGCAGGCGATAGCAAGCGACTGTAAACACTTATAAGGGCTTAGGCCCTTTTTTTACGCCTATAAAAAATCCCGCAATACAGGGTAAAGCCTGCGTGAACGGGGCGAATTAATTATAACACAGGGGTTTAACTTGGTGTAAGTATTGGGTTATAATTCACTCAACGCTTCCGCCAAGGCGTGTTTTAAATAGTAATGTACGGAGAGGATTTAAGTGTGTGGTTAAGGTAGCGAACTTGGCGGTTTGTATACTACTAGCCTTCAACTACACACTTAAGTCCTTTTTTTATGCCTATCTAAAACACCCTCCAAAGAAGCTCGGTTCGCAGCCAGAGCGATTAATTAACTTCTCCAAGCAGTTAGCCTAATTATCCAATGATAGCGCATGAGAGCCGACTGGGTGCGCTTTAGGATTAAGGGAACCAGATAAGTCCAACCATTGGACGCCCTAATAACGTGGCGACAGTCACACATAATGCAGCGTAAGTATATTGGTCTATGACCTTGCTAGAATTGCTTTGTGTGGCGGTAGGGAGCGTTAAATGGTCATCACTGCGCTAAGTGTTAGAAATAGTCCCTGATTAATGTATTGCGTGTGACATTAACAAAAAAGCTCTATAGACCTCTATGAGGAATTATTGCTGAATTGCCTTAAGTTGAATTTTACCTGATTCTCTTAAGGCTTTTTGTGCCTAAAGATATGACATATAAGGAATTAATATGAGTAATAACAACCACTTAGAAGTAACTGCAAAATACTTACACGATAACAGAACACCTAAAGGCTCATGGACAAGAAGCCAATTTGAGGTATTAGGTATTGAGTGGCCACCTGCTAAAGGATGGAAAGAAAAAGTGATCGGTTTAACTATCTCGCCTGAGCAACAATCGATTTTTGAAAAGAAATTAAACGCCAGTCAAGCGATGGGTAAAAAAGAAAAAACCATGAAAGTTAGCAGGGCTATTAAAATGCTAAAGCTATCTGGCTACAAAATAACTAAAAACGGCATAGAAGTTTGATTGGCAGAATTTATCAATGATTTAAGTGAATATTGGTAGTTTTGGCCAATTACTTAAATTAACAGGCATGGATAATAGGCCTTACACAAACAAAGGAGCATAAAATGAAATCAAACCAAGCTGTAAACTATCAAATGCTAGAAAAGCTATTTGGTGAAATGGATCTATCTGAGTTAGTTGATGAAATAAACCATATGCGTGAATTTCTTCACAAATTCAGTCCATTCAAGGAAAACCCTGTTGATTTTGTGAAATGGGTTAAGAATACACAAGTTAGCGCTAATGATTACAACCCTAATGCAGTAGCACCTCCTGAAATGAAGCTGTTAGAACATTCGATTGATCATGACGGCTATACGCAGCCTATCGTGGCATGGGAAAAAGAAAATGAAATCGAAGTAATTGACGGCTTTCACCGCCATAGGGTTGGCAAGGAATCCAAAACAGTACAGCAAAAGGTTCACGGGTATCTACCTATTGTTGCCATTAAAGATGATTGCCAAGGCCGTAACGACCGCATAGCTTCAACTATTCGACACAACCGAGCGCGTGGGAAGCATAAGGTTGAATCAATGTCTGACATTGTTTTAGAGCTTAAGCGTCGCAATTGGTCACCAAAGAAAATCGGCAAAGAATTAGGCATGGACCAAGATGAAGTGTTGCGCCTAGTTCAAATTACTGGCCTTGCGGAAATGTTTACAGATAAGGAATTCTCAGAAGCTTGGGAAGTTACTGAATACACAGAAGAGGTAGAAGTCATTGAGTAAAATTGAGCGCATATTTCATCCATATTGGGACTGGGAAGAAATTGATTCAAATATGTGGGGAACAGTCAATGATAAGGCTAAATACCTAGAAGCCGCTATAGAGCTGACAGGTGATGCAGAGCTTTATGGTAGCTGGATGATCAAAGTTGTAAAAAAGTGGAAATACTCTTGCGAGCATAACCTTAGCCATAAAACGCAAAACAGGCAGGCTTGGATAGGCCATGCCGCAGTAGCAATGGCCATAGGGTGTCCGGAAGACATAGTAAGAAAAGCGTGGTGGCACTTAACAAAAGATCAGCAAGATGAGGCTAACGCAAAGGCCGATGAAGCAATTGCGTTATGGGAAGAGTTGTTTTTAAGGGGTGAATTATGAGTAAAGTAGGATTGGGTTTAAATGTTTACGATGCAGCGGTAGAGCGCATTAAGTGGACTTTTGATAATTTTGAGCGTGTATATTTGTCCTTTTCAGCGGGCAAGGACTCTACAGTAATGATGCATATGGCCTGCCTAGAAGCTAGGGCGAGAGGTGTAAAAATTGGAGTTCTAATTGTTGATCTTGAGGGTCAGTATAAGCTTACAATTGATCATGCAAAGGCGATGTTTGATCTTTATTCGGACTGCATTGAACTCCATTGGGTTTGCCTGCCTATTGCTCTTAGGAATGCAGTGTCTGTATATGAGCCTAAGTGGATCTGCTGGGATGATGACAAGAAGGATGATTGGATCAGGGAATTGCCTGACGGCGCAATACATGATTGTAGTCACTATGAATGGTTTGAAAAAGGCATGGAATTTGAGGATTTTGTTCCATTGTTTGGCGAAGAATACTCGCAAGGCAAATCATGTGCCTGCATGGTAGGCATTCGTACAGATGAAAGCCTTAATCGTTATCGAACCATTGCCAGCAATAAGAAGATCAAAAAAGATGATAAACAATGGACAACAAAAGTCACTGATAATGTTTATAACGTTTACCCTGTTTACGACTGGAGAACTCAGGATATTTGGATTTATCACGCTAAAAATCCAGATTTGCGACACAATGAGCTTTATGACTTTATGCACAAGGCTGGCCTGACAATTCACCAGCAGCGTATTTGCCAGCCATATGGTGATGATCAGCGCAGAGGGTTGTGGTTATTCCATCTTATTGAGCCAGAAACATGGGCCAAAATTGTTGCGCGTGTGTCGGGTGCAAACTCAGGCGCTTTATATGTACAGGAAAGCGGGAATATTAACGGCTACAATAAAATAGAGAAGCCTGAAGGCCATACATGGAAAAGCTTTGCCAAGGTTCTTATGGAGTCAATGCCAAATAAAACAAAAGAGCACTATGAGAATAAAATAATGCTTTTCTGTAACTGGTGGCAGGAGCGCGGATACCCTGATGGCATTCCTGATTTTGCTGACTCTAATCTTGAAACTAAGCGAGAAGTACCAAGTTGGCGTAGAGTTTGTAAATCACTGTTACGAAATGACTATTGGTGTAAGGGCTTAGGGTTTAGCCAGCACAAAAACAAGGCGTATCAAAAATACCTAGATCTTATGAAGCGCCGTAAAGCTGAGTGGAAAGAAGCAGGAATGGAGACAATGAAGTGAATCAATTAGCTGAATTTAACCAGTCAGCCTACAGAATGCCGTTGAAGGACGGCACTTTGTTTGAGCTAAAAGATAACGACCTAATTATGTTCAAACAGGTCTACACAGCAATAGACGTAGAGCTTGAGCTTAAAAAGATGATTGCTTGGCTGGTATCAAATCCAAGCAACAGAAAAACAAAGCGTGGGATTATGCGCTTTATTAATGGATGGCTAAGCAGGGCAAAGCCTCAGCCAGTTCAACAGCAAGTATCGCAAAGACAGTATATCCAAAACACAACACTTGAGGAGCGGCTGTCTGATGATAGCTGGGCGCAATAATGAGTAATACAAAATACAACACAATGGTATTCAAAGGTAAGCCGGATGGTAATTTCTTTGCTACACCATACTTAGGAATGGAGTGCGTAGCGTGGAGTATGGGACAAGCTTTAGATGAAAAAGAGCAGTTAGAAAACTTTATTCGTGATCTTTCTTTCGGTGAAATTGAATTTCCAGAGGATGAGGCTCGGGACTTAATGCAGAGAATGGGTTGGAATTAACTATGAAAAAAGAAGAAATAATCGAGTTTTTAGAGAAGATTGGCGCAGAGGTAATAAGTCAAGATGATTTCTTTATTAAATTTAGATATGAGCACCATGATGTATTGTTATCAAATTTTTATGAGCTAGATGAAAAAAAGATTATTGAGTTAATAGTTAGGGAGGTTAAGCATATTGCAACAATGCAAGAGAGGTTTACCATTCAAAAAGGGGTAAAAGAGCTGCTAGGGATAAAATTATGACCCACTTCACAATGAAAGGACTAAGAGGCGACCAATTGAAGCACGCTAAATTAAACGAAAAGCTAGTACGGAAAATAAGACAAGAGCGAGAACAGGCGATAAAGCAGCGTGAAGAGCTAAACAAGAAAATCCACGCAAAAGAGCTGGCCAAGGAATACGGGGTGCATATCCGTACAATGGAGAGTGTTTTAGGTGGTTATAGTTGGACGCATATTTGAGGGGGATTTATGGGCGATATGGCAGAAGATTTTAAGGCTCTAAAGGAAATTAACCAAAAGCGAAAGCAGGGTAATCTAGAAAAAGCTAATGATGATGGATGGAAAAAGCACACACCTTATCACTGGTCGCGAAATTTAAATGGAAGTCGATTGGATTACTGGCCAAGCACGACCAAGTTTAAATACAAAGGGCGGTTTTACATTGGTGGAATTGAGGGATTTATTAAAAAGCGCGAAGTTTGGTAGTTTTTGCCAATGATTTCCTTAAAAGTTGGTAGTTTTTGCCAATTAAAAAGGGGTTTGACTGGCTATAATTGGTACATCAACTAACGAAAGGACGGACAAAATGAAATCAGTTACTAAGAAAATTAAACGCAAATCAAAAGAATCAGCTCAAGAAGCAATGCAAAAGCATATCGATACTATGAAAGCTAAAGGCTGGTCAGTAGACACGGAATTTGATGGAAACGCTGGCTGCACTTACGAGTGTATAACGTGGTTTTATAAGTAATAACACAACAACTAGCGGCGTAGCGTTATAAAACGCCAAACTCAACAAAAGGAGCAAAAATAATGAAACCAACATTAGAGCAAATCAAAACAGATGAGAGCGTATGGCCGAATAACTCTACTTATTGGGTGGATGGAGTTTTTAAGAAATGGGTCGATGGTAAAGAGTATACATGGTCACCTGAGTTGCGGGAGTGGCTTCGTGAAGATATGAACTGGCATATAGGAAGGTATAGAAAAAATGGTGGATATAGCATTATCCCCCGACCCACTAAAGCCTTTGTGCCAGAGGTTGGGGTTGAGTGTGAGTATTGGCTAAAGCGTGACGAGGATGCGGTATTTAAGTGCGAGCCAAAATATGTGAGCGAAAAGATGGTTGTGGCTAATTGCTTTATTAAAGGAAGGACCATAGAGCAGGCATTGCAATACCATGAAGCTGGATTCCGCCCCATCAAATCCGAGCGTGAAAAGCTGGTTGATTTTCTTTTGCTAAGCATTGATAAGGGCCTAAGCTCAAAAGATATAGCTGAAGGACTGTCTGAAGTCTTCTTGCCTAAATATGCGGAAGAAGGAAAGGAGTCAATGAGGTGATCTATTTCGGACAAGAGCCAAATATCAGCCTATCTGCAAAAATGGTTATCACTGACAACGAACTGCGCAGAATGCGTACGGGTGAGCTAAAAGGGTGTAGCTATGAATCAGCTGGTAGCTACGTTTGTATCTATGTAAAGAAAGGCAAAAAGGTACGCATAGGCACCTATGACACAATTGAAGAATGCAACGCAGCCTATGATAGATGCGAGATAGAAAAGAAAATCCACAACCTTAAGCAGCGCCTAAGGTCAAAAGGTTATCGCACTAGCAAGCTGGCATCAGGTCAAAGCTATGCCGTAGAAACTGAAAAGGGGTTTAAAAGTTTTGCCACGAAAGAAGAGGCCCGAAAGGTCTATGAGGATATTATTAACAATCAAATCAATGAGTTAGAAAAGGAGTTGCATGTGTAATAAGCAGTCATTTGAAACAAAAGCCCATGCTGTAAAGGATTGCAAGATTAGATGCTCTACGGCAGGGGATTACAAGAAGATCAGGAAGTTAAGGCCGTATCTATGCCCAAGGTGTGATAAATGGCACTTAACGAGCATTAAAAAGAAAATTCAACGCGTGATTAGCAAAAACTACCAAAATAAAAACTAGGTTGTAACTTCTTGCCAATTACAACCTAGTTTAAATATTAGATGATACAGGCTCACTAAGGGGGTTTTATGAATATACAGCAAGAAAACGAAAAGGCGCTAGATGGCGTTGTGAGTGTGTCGGATTTCATAATGGGCCAGCGTGCCTGTAAAGATGGAAAGCCACACCAGAGTAAGTCTGAGTCCTACAATCGCGGCTATGCGTTCCAGTATGAGTTAGAGCAAGCGCTATCGCATCAGGGGGTTAACTAAAATCCTATTGAAAATAAGCTATTCTTATATTAGAATAGTTTTCTTTTTTTAGGTGGATTTTTAAGATGCACAAAAATACAAAAGACATTAAAGGTCAAAGGTTTGGAAAGTTAAAGGCTATAGAAAAAGCTGAAAATATAGGGTCTAGGGTTGCATGGCTATTTGAGTGCGATTGCGGGAATAAAAAAAGCATAATATCAACTAATGTAGTATCTGGTAAAACCTCGTCATGTGGGTGCGCAAGAGGCAGTCATAATTTATCTGGAATTCCAGAGTATTTAGTTTGGTACTCAATGGTATCGAGATGCACAAATGAAAATCATAAATTTTGGTTTAGATATGGAGGCAGAGGAATTAAGGTTTGTGATAGATGGCTTAGTTTGAATTGTTTTCTAGAGGATATGGGTAGGAGACCAAGTAGAAAGCACCAATTAGACCGGATAGACAATAATAAAGGGTATTATAAAGATAATTGCAGGTGGGTTTTTTCTTTAGATAACGTAAGGAATAGGCACGATTCAAAAAGGTGGTTTTTCAATGGGGCGTGGTACGAATCAATGCGGCACGCGGCAAAGGAAAACGGGGTTGCGCATAGCACGGTAAGAAAGTGGTGCAATAATAAATTAAACGGATGCTACTCGGAGAAAAAGTATGGAAAAGAGTGAAGATATAAAAGAGCTTTCATCTGCCTTATGTAAGGCGCAGTCGCAAATGGGTGGGGCTACAAAAGAGACTAAAAATAGCTTTTTTAAAAGCTCATATGCCGACCTATCATCAGTAGTTCAAGCTGTTAAGCAGCCTTTTGCTGATAATGGATTAAGTTATTCTCAATTCCCAATCTATGAAGATAAACTTGTTGGCGTTGAGACTATATTAATGCACTCAAGTGGCCAGTGGATTTCTAGTAAGCTTTTATTGCCAATGACCAAGCAAGACCCGCAAGCAGCAGGCTCAGCTATTACTTATGCCCGCCGCTATGCTTTACAGGCTATTGCTGGAATACCTAGTGAAGACGATGACGGGAATGCAGCTACAAAGTCAGAACCAAAAGCGCCTGTATTTAAAATAGATGAAACGTCTAACAACTGGATACGAGCGATCAAATCAGGTGAGGTTAAACTTGAAGACATTCAGGACATTAACTACCGAAACTTCATAAGGGGGAATTTATAGTGAATACATACTTTGATATAGAAACGATACCAGCTCAAAGCGGCGAATATTGCTATGAGAACTTTTTAGCAAAAGAGCTAGAAGATTTTAAGGCGCCAAGCACATTAACAAAAACCCAAGCGTGTACTGATCTTGGTCTGACTGGGAATGATGCTAAATACACAAGCAAAGATGACGCTATTGTTTTATGGGAAAAGAAATTCGCAGAAGAGAAAGCACCAGAAGTAGCAGAAGAGAAGTGGCGCAAGACTGCATTGGATGGCGCTTCAGGTGAGCTTATTAGTATTTCATGGGCCGTAGGCGATGGTGATATTTGCAATGTTAATCGTGAGCTGTCCGGTCAAGAGGATGTGTTGCTCGCCTTGTTTTTTTCTAACCTTGATGAACAGCTTAATCAGCGCCCTCCTTATTTCATTGGTCAATATATAGGCGGTTTTGATCTTAAATTCTTATTTCATCGTGCGATTATATTAGGTGTGAAGCCTCCTTTTGATTTACCTTTTGATGGTTATCATGGTCGTGATTATTTTTGCACTCAGGCTGCGTGGGCTGGCCGTGGTGGTCGAATGAGCCAAGACAACTTATGCAAGGCATTGGGCATTAAAGGCAAACCTGATGATATTGACGGCTCAAAGGTATGGGATTTTGTTAAAGCTGGGAATATTAAGCGAGTAGCAGAATATAACGATGATGATGTAAGCAAGGTTCGGCAAATACACAAAAGACTAACATTCTCAAAATGACACAAGAAGAAGTAAAAACACTGCTGTCAGAAATGGCAGCAGACACAATAAACCAACTAAAACAGATAGGTATTTTATAATGGCACGAGGCTCAATTAATAAGGTGATTCTAATAGGCACCTTGGGGCGTGACCCAGAAATTCGTTACACTTCAGCAGGAACCGCGGTTTGCTCGTTAAGCGTGGCCACTGACGAAGGCTATAAAGACAAAAACACAGGCCAGCAAGTGGACGCTACTGAGTGGCATCGTGTTGAGATGTTTGGTCGATTGGCAGAAGTTGCAGGCGAATACTTGAAGAAAGGCTCAAAGGCTTATTTCGAGGGGAAGCTTAAAACCGATGAATACGAAAAAGATGGCGTTAAGCGGTATTCAACTAAAATCATCGCTAATGAAATGACTATGCTAGACAGCAAACCGGATGGCCAACAGCAAAACCAAGGCTATGCACCACAACAGCAGGCACCTCAACAAGCGCCACAAATGGCACCACAGCAACCAGTCTATGGGCAGCCACAGCAAGCACCACAACAGCAACCAGCTTACGGGCAACAGCAACCACAAAATAACGGCTACGCACAGGCTCAAAACGGAAATTTCAACCAGCCCCAGCGGTAGGGGCGAAAGTACCGCAAAAATCGAATGCGTTTGATGACTTCGATCCAGACGTGCCATTCATGCGAATACAAAACGAATATATTTATTAGGAGGGTAAAAATGAGCACACTATTATGCGATCAAGAATTTGTAAAAACAGAAAATAGCAGGAAAAGGATGATTGATGCACTAAGATCTGCTTTAAATTCAGCAGAATCTGGTGAAAGTGAAGTGACAATTAATTTTGATAATCTTGAGATAACGTGGAATTACAAAGATTGTGAATTTTTTGTAATAGGTTGATAAGCCCACGGCGCTTTAATTAGCGCCATAACAGTACTGCATTAAATAATATGAAACTAGAATTCACAAAAGCCATAGGTGGCGTGTTAATACCAGTTGATGACTTTGTATTAGATAAGATGCAGAAGTTTAAAACTGGCGGTCTTTACGAGGTTGAAATTAAACGGGTTAGAAATCCGCACTTCCACGCCAAAGTGTTTTCATTTTTTAAATTCTGCTTTGATCACTGGTCAGCCAATAAAACCCATTGGGAAAATATGAGTGAGGCTAGGCAGTTCGAGTCATTCAGGAATGAGCTGACAGAATTGGCAGGGTTTATAGAAACAGCATACTCAATAGATGGCGTATCATTCACCACTAAGGCTAAGTCACTTAGTTTTGGCAGTATGGATCAAGATGAGTTTGAGGAATGCTATAGCGCGCTTATAAACGCAGCTATAAAACATGTATTTATAGGCACTACTGACGAAAACATATTAAATGGGCTGCAAAGCTTTTTTTAGGGGTAAATATGGGAATTAAAGTAAATCCAGCAGATCAGGCGTTTAGCAAATGTGTAAGGTCGGCCAATGCTTACACTTGTTATAAGTGCGGGGTCCAGCATGATAAATCTAGCTCAGGCCTTCATTGTTCACATAACTTTTCACGCCGTCACAGGACTATTCGCTGGTGTAAAGAAAACGCCCTGCCTTTGTGTTTTGGCTGCCATCAGTGGTTTGGTGGAAATCCGGCTGATTCTGGCCAATGGTTAGAGCAAGAAATAGGCGAGGGGGCTATTCAGATTCTAAGAGAGAAGCGAGATTCAAAAGTAAAAGTTTCTAAATTAGAAGAAAAAGACATCGCCAAGCACTACCGCGAGAAACTAAAGGAAATTGAGAAAAAGCGTGATTCTGGTCAAACCGGATATATTGATTTTGAAAGCTGGCAGTAGTTGTAACTTTTTGCCAATGATTTAAGTGAATATTGGTAGTTTTGGCCAATGCAAAGCTATCAATATTAAACAATAATAAAAGCTCACTTAAAGGGGATACCGCAATGCACGAAAAAATTGAACTAATCCGCCAAGCACTTAACGCGGCGCAGGATGCAGAGATTAAACTTTCAGGTGTAGCAATCGAGGCCTTGCAAGAAGTTAATCAATATATCTTTGAGGTTGAAGTCTTATTGCAACAAGCAGAAGAACAGCTTCTCGACAAGGGAGTGATAGCTCATGGGTGAATGTAAAGAGCAGGGCAAGGCGATGATTGCGGCATTCTCTATTGTATTTGCACTGGGTGCTTTCTTTTATGTAAGCAATGAACAATTCAAAGAAGAAATGAAGCAGGCAGAACCTAAGCAGACTTTAACACCAAAATATAACGCTAAAGCCCAATTGGTAGCAGCTTGCAAACCATTTCAAGAGTAGTTTTTACATAAGTGGTTGCGTTTTTTGCAATCAGTTTGATGTTTTTGTTGCTCTATTATTAATTTATAGGATGAGATGAACATGAATGATTTAACCAGCTCAGTAATTGAAGGTGCTAAATCACTAGCAATGCCGATGATTATTTTGGGCACTGGCTTAATAGGTTTTGGGTTACTGAAATACAGTCTCGAACCTTGGGTAGTTGAAACAGTTTGCAGGGAGTTGATTAAGTGTGATTAATAATAACCAATACACGGCGCTTTAATTAGCGCCATAACCCCGCTATTCAGCGGTTTATCCGCTGTAATGCTTTGTTATATTCAGGAGTGACAATAAATGCAAAATATAGTTTTCAGCAGCTGCGGTAATGATTCTGTCGCACTGATTCAATGGGTTATTGAGCGCGACTTAGAAAATCTTGTTGTTGCGTACTCAGATACGAAATGGGCAAGCCCTGACTGGCAAAGTCGTGCTGATCGTGTGCGGGATTATGTCGAACAGAATGGCGGAAAGTTTGAAGTCATCGAAAGCGAGGGTTTTGCGAATCTGGTTAGGCGCAAGAAAGCGTTTCCTGCTAATGGTATGGGCTTTTGCAGTTATGAGCTAAAAATCAAGCCAGCAATGGAATGGTTGGAAAAATTTGATTCAGAAAAAAAGGCGGTCTGCTATACGGGCGTTATGCGAATTGAATCAGAGAATAGGAAGAATTGGCCGGAAGTGCTCGAATCAAGCCCGAACCACGGGGGTCGTAAACTTGTGTCACCTTTGGCTTGCATGACACTAGAAGAACGAAACGCACTACTTGACCGCGCAGGTTTTGAAGTGCTGCCACATAGATCAATGGAGTGTTCGCCCTGCATTAACGCGACTATTCGAGACATACAAGAAACGAGCGCGAGCGACATAATAAAAGTGATAAATCTGGAAACTGAAATGGGCGTGGGTGAACGAAGCGGAAAGCCTAAATTCATGTTTAGACCTCACAGGATGCAGGGTGCAAAAGGATTCAAGCAGGTAAAAGATTGGGCTGATCATGGTGGCGGTAAGTACTCGCCAGAGCAAGAGGACTTGTTTGGGTGCGCCACTGGTTTTTGTGGAATATAACGCTTAGGATGAGACGCCTGCGGGACAGTAACGATTAACTTGGAGGAATGACGACGATGAGTGAAGCCAAAAACCCTAAAACAAGCAACGCGGTAGCAGGTCGTTTCAAGCCTTTTGTTATACGTTGGTTGTGGGAAGAAACCACAAAACAGGCATTGATAGGAATAGCTGGATCTTTGTATTTGATTTTTGGTGTCCTGCTTGTAACTGGGCCTATGTTTGCCATTGCTGCGCTTGCTGACGCCTACTTAAATTGGTTTCTGCTTTTGTATATACCGTGGGCAATCACATTGCCACTAACAGGCAAGCCGATTGCTATGTTATTTGAGTGACGTATAACAACAAAATACAGGGCGCTCGCGTCCCTGAAATTAAAAGTCATTAATTTTGGTAGTTTTTGCCAATTACCTATTTGGCCAGTAGTGCAATAATAGGCCATCACTTAGGGGGATTTATGGAAATTTTAGAAGTATTTGAAGATCACATCACAACCACAGCAGATGAACTACCGTATGACATGTGGCACAACAATAGCTTAGACGGTCGTGGCGATACTGTAGAAGTGGGTTTTGATTATAAGCAGGTGGGCGATGAATTGACTGGCGAGGTGTTTATCACTGTAGTGACTATGGGCGATAAAACCTTAAAAACCATTCATCAAGACCGCTCAGTAATGGCTAGTTATATTCAAAGCCATCTATCAAAACTGCAAGAAGAGTCGAAAGTAGAAACTAACGGGGGTTGGTGATGACACCAGAACAAGTAAGCGCGCTAAGTGATGTGGAATTAAATAGGGCTATGATTTGGCTTTATCCGCCGGAAGGTAAGCATTGGATGGATCCTGATACGGGTACTCATTATATGTTTGATGAGTATGATTTATATCAAATACACATGCTTGACGACTACAATCTAACGATGCCATTAGTTATTGAAGAAAAAATCCAAATTAACACAAAGCCGTACACAAAAGATACGTGGAAGGCATACCGTTCAATAGGTAGTCGCAGCTTCTCAGCATCAAATAAACGATACCTCCGCGCCGCCTGTGAGTGCTTAGTATTGATCGCAATGAGTAAAGCCAATGGATAACCCAGAAGCCTATCCAGAGCAGATACGCCAATGCCACAATAGACTAATGACAATGCAGTCTTTACGGCTTGCGGAGTCAGAGGCTGAAATGGTTAAAACCTTGCGGGCGCTAGAGAAGATAGTTAAAAGCGCTAGCAAGTCTGGTGATGGTGAAGTGTTAAAGCTGGCGTTAAACGAAAGAAACCGAGTGAGTGAATATTTATATAAAGTTAATAAGGGGTGAGAAGATGAATAACTCAGATATGCCAATTGATACAATTGTAGCTACAGATGCCTTAGCAAGAACAATGCGATATGAGGGGATAGAGGATACAATAAAATCCCTTGGTGGCCTTACTAAGCGAGAGTACTTCGCAGTCATGGCTATGCAGGGCTTGCTTTCAAATGGTACTCGCGCGCTTGTAGCTAGTGAATCAGTATCCATGGCCGACGCACTACTAAAGGAGCTAAACAAATGAAACCAACAGACCTAAAGTGCTATAAACAAGTAGCTGCCGTAATTGGCGAGGCTTATGCTGATTATGAGTTGCAGCTCGTTATTGATTGCCCTATATGCCAAGTAAGAATAAATGGCGAAGGTATGTTTGAATCCTTCTCATTTGACTACACCCCTCAAGGGCATGAATTCTGGGCTATCATACACGAAGGCAAAAACCCCTACGAACACGGCCATGATAAGCCAGAGCTAGGTATCTATACAAATTCCAATAAGAGTAAGGTAATGACTAATGAAGAGATTAAGTCTTATGTAGATGATTTAGTGCATGCAGGCTCAAGTGAACAAACCCCTGATTACAAGATAGGCGCTTGCTTAAATAATGGACCAGTACTAGATGTTAGTATGATAGTAAACGTCCCTGAATCAGAGAATGTGGAAAAAGAAATCAGCAAGGTAACAGCAGCAAGCATACTAGAAGCAGGCTTAGGCCATATGCAAGACAGAGCAGTCACCTACGATAACCCACAAGGCGAGCGCTCAATGGGTAAGACCGTTGACATGTTTAATGTACTTTATGGATTAGAGTTAACAGAAGAACAAGGCTGGGCATTTATGGCTATCTTGAAGCTAGTGCGTA